>Ga0315547_1003192_pt1 | contig 10848 bp, 8 predicted proteins | sample SalMarSW160240MG_2_FD_202542 | JGI IMG/M metagenome (GOLD analysis project Ga0315547, IMG submission 202542) | Salt marsh sediment microbial communities from the Plum Island Ecosystem LTER, Massachusetts, United States - Salt Marsh Sediment SW1601-240 ... | reverse complement strand
GGGGTCAAGGAGCTGCTGGAGAGCGCAGATCAGGTCCTTGATTGGCTGCTCCTAGGAGACCCGGTGATTCGCTGGCAGACCCTGCGGGATCTCGAGGGAGCCGATCCATCGGTGGTCGAATCCGAGCGTGCCCGGATTGCCGTCAAGGGATGGGGCGCCGGGCTCCTGGCCCTGCAGCAGCCCGACGGACTGTGGGCCGGGGGATTGTACAGCCCCAAATGGATCTCCACCACCTACACCATGCTCCTGTTACGGCGCTGCGGATTGTCCCCAGACAATGAGCAGGCCCGGACCTCCTGCCGGCTGCTCCTTGACAGGGGTTTCTACCGGGACGGGGGGATCAATTACTTCCGCTCCTTCAAGCACAGCGAGACCTGCGTGACCGGTATGATCCTCTCCATTTTGGCCCACTTCCGCATCGATGATCAGCGGGTAGGGCGACTGGTCCAACACCTGCTGGAGCAGCAGATGCCCGATGGAGGGTGGAACTGCGAATCCTACAAGGGTGCCACCCACAGCAGCCTGCACACGACGATCAGTGTCCTCGAAGGTCTTTGGGAATACGAGAGGTCGAGGATCAAAAATCCCGCAAAACCTGTTCGCGACGATCAGCAGTCCTTCATACGGGAGATTCAGGAGGCTCAAGCCAAAGGGCGGGAGTTCCTCCTCCGGCACCGTCTGTTTCGTTCCCATCGATCCGGGGAGATCATCGATGCTCGTATGACCCGCCTCTCCTTCCCGCCCCGCTGGCGCTATGACGTGCTTCGGGCTCTCGACTACTTCCAGCAGTGTGGTGCCGATACGGACGATCGGATCGAGGATGCCGTGGGGGCAGTTCTCAAGAAGCGCCGGCCTGACGGTCGCTGGCCTCTGCAGAACCGCCATCCGGGTCGAAGTCACTTCGAGATGGAGAAGGTGGGACAGCCGAGTCGTTGGAACACCCTGAGGGCTCTGAGGGTATTGCGGTGGTATCGGGGTCTACACTGAAATCCGTGATTTCATCACTTGCGGGGAATTGCTACCGGGTTCTCGTGTTCCTTCTGTTTCTCAAGAACTGCAGCAGGGGCTGCCCGTAGAGCATCGTGGCCAGACCGATGAGAATCAGGGGCAATCCGATACCCAGATACGGAGTAGCATTCTCATTACCGAACAGGAATCCCAGAAAAAGTGCGATGCCGGGGTTCACCAGAGCGTAACTGACTATCCGGATCGATGGCTCGTTTACAAGGAGATAGGCGTAGGCGGTGATGGCCAGGGAGCCGACAACGGCCAGGTAGGAGAGGCCCAATGCGGATCGAAGGGTGAGCCCGGTAAACACCGATGCCGGGGTGTGTCCTGAAATCAGGGCTATCAGTATCGATACCAACCCGGCGAAGAGCATCTGGATACCACTGTTGATTCGGCTGTCCTTCGGAAGGGGCAGACGGTAGGCCAGACTGGTGCCGAAGGACCAGAGCAGCATGGCCGCCAGTACCATCAGGATCTGCGGAGTCAGGCTGCCCAGAAGAGACTGGCCATTGTGGAGAAGAAACGCTACTCCACAAAAACCGACCGTGATTCCGACAAAGCGTATCCAGGTAATGACCTTACGGAAGAGGAACCTATCGAAGGAAGCTACGGCCAGCGGCACGGCAGCCATGACCAGGGCTACGATATAGCTGTCCACCTTCTGTTCGGCAATGGTGACCAGGCCGTTGGCCCCGACGAGAAGCAGCGTACCGAGGAGCATCGCGGATAGTAGCGATGGCAGCGAAATCGGCTGTCGAGCTTTTCGGGATCCGAATCCCAGAGCAAGAAGCAGTACGCCCCCCACCGTAAAACGCAGACCGACGATCGAATAGGGCGGGAAACTTTCCAGAGCCATCTTTATAAAGAAGTAGGTGGAGCCCCAAACAATGTATATGGTGAGGTATGCGGCGGCTGTTTTCAGGGTGTCTCTGTTCACGATAGGCTAGGCGAATCGGCGTGTTCTCAGGAATGCTTCGCGGCGAGGTAGGTGTTGCCCAGATTGAGAATCTGGTCGCTGCGGATGAACTGATAGGTGGTCAGTTCTCCGGCGGTGTCGATCGTTTGTTCCAGGTTCACCGGTTCGTAGTTCCGATGCTCGATCGTCAGTTCGAGACCAAATTTCTTGTTTTTCGAACGGGAACGAACCGGTTTGGGCAGGAAACTGTAGAATCCCTTGGTTCCGGCATTGGTGCGGTAGGGGTTGAGCCAACCCCGTTCGGCCGCTTCTGCCAGGTTACCGTTGATAGAAACGTGAACGCTCGCATCCAGCACCGGTTTCTTCGTGTTTTTGTCGAGAACTCTTCCGATCAAGTAGGGGAGGTTGTGCCAGTACTTCCGCACATCGGGAAGGTCTTCCTCCCGCATTGGCTGGGTTTCTGCCGCGGGTTCTCCGGTTTTCCTTCGACTCTTGACGATGTCGATGGCTTTGTGTACCAGGATCAACACCTCCACCAGGCTGGCAAAGCCGTCCTCGCTGTCCGCGTCTACCCAGTGATCCGCGGCCAGACGGGTAAACCCCCGCTCGCTCATGATATAGCGAGGAGGGAGTCGGTTCAGAGTGTAGGCAGCCACATCATGGAGAAGTTTCTCGCCGGCTTCGATGTCGGGACGGTCCTTGATTACGATATCCGCAACGTACAATACGAGATCTTCTTGATAATTTTTCAGTTTCATTGATCTACGTCCGCCATAGCATAGCCCAGTATTTTGGGTCTGTTCAAGGACAATCATTCATTTATTTTTCTGTGAAAAGAAGATATAGTGTTAGGTGCGAAACGACCGGACGAATGATTATCAACGACAGGCAGAGTTTTAACAGCTATATAGACCAAAAACAGAACGATTTGAGTACGGCCATCCACGACCTGTGGACCTCAAAGGATGAGTCGGTCTGGGTTCAGGATTCATATTTCTATACTCGCCTGGGCGAGCTGGCAGACAAGGTCGGCCAAGCCATGTTTGCCTACGATGTCCTCGGGGAGGGTCACGAGAAGATCCCGGGTGATCTGCGTCTGACCCAGCTGTTCTGTCTGTCTCTGATCAAGTGCGGGTATCTCATCAAAGCCCGAAATCTATTGAGCAGGCTCGTTAAGCAGGGGAAGCAGGACGAGGAGACCCTGGGTATTCTCGGCCGGGTCTACAAAGAGATGTGGTCGATCTCCAGCGACGGTGCACCCGACCATCCCTCCCTGAAGAAATCCCGCAACCTCTACCTCAAAGCCTTTGCCAATACCCGAGGCAACTATTCCGGGATCAACGCCGCTTCGTTGAGCTTGATCATGGGGGATCTTAAGACAGCTCACAAGCTGGCGCGGATGGTGATCAACATCTGCAGCGAGAGTCTTAAAGAAGAACAGAACAAGAAGGACTACTGGATCATCGCGACTCTGGGTGAGGCTTTCATTCTCCTGGGCAAGCAGAAACAGGCGGAGAAGTACTACGGCCTGGCCCGGAAGATCTCGGGAAAGAACTATTCCAGCATCGCCAGTACCAGGCGTCAACTGACGCTGTTGAGCCGGTATACGGATGTCGATGAAAGTGTCCTGGCAACCCTGCAGATACCCCCCGTGGTTGCCTTCACCGGGCATATGCTCGATGCACCGACGCGAAAAAGCCCCCGGTTCCCCGTGGCTGCGGTACAACCCGTTGTGAGGCGGATCGATGCTGTTCTGAAACAACTGGATGCCGGTATCAGCTATTCCTCGGCAGCCTGCGGAGCGGATGTGCTTTTTATCGAGTGTATGCAGAAACGAGGCGGCGAAACCAACGTGATCCTTCCTTTCGACCGGGACGATTTTTTCGACACCAGTGTCAGCTTCGCCGGGCAGGAGTGGGTGCACCGCGCCGACCAGGTCCTGGAACGGGCGTCTCGGGTCAACCATGCTAACCAGGGAAGATACGGCGGGGATGATCTTCTGTTCGCCTACGCCAATACCATGATCATGGGGCAAGCTATCTTGCGCAGCCGGCTGTTGGAAACCGATGCTCACCTTTTGACCGTGTGGGACGGTAAACGCAACGGAGCCGCGGGTGGGACATCTGAGTTCGTCGAAATCTGGGAATCCCTGGGAATGCCGATTACGGCGATCGCCGGCACCAGTGGAGAGGTCTTCCGCTCCCGAGGCAGCAATCCCACGGCCGGGGTCATCAGCCGGGGACGATTCGCAGCCAAACGATTGCCTCGGGTAGGCAGGCGCAGGGCCCGCAAGTTTTTTCAAAAACGCAGGGGAGAGGTGGGCCGGGGAATCGTGGCCATCCTGTTCGCCGATCTGGTTGGTTTCAGCAAGCTGAAGGAGGAGCAGTTCCCCCGCTATATCGAAGGGTTTCTCGGCACCCTGGCCGGCAAGCTGAAAAACTCTCCCTACGATCCGATCTACAAAAACATCTGGGGCGATGCGGTCTGCTTCGTTTTTGACGACCTGCTCTCCGCGGCGGAGTACGCCATGGAGCTGCGCGATATGGTACGGGAGACCGATTGGGATCGTCTGGGTCTGCCTCGGGATCTGAACATTCGCATCGGTCTTCACGTGGGGCCGGTGTACTTCGCCCGGGAACCGGTGCTGAACCGTTTGAACTTCTTCGGTTCCCATGTCAATCAGGCCGCTCGGATCGAGCCGATCACCAGTCCCGGAAATGTGTACGCAAGCGAACAGTTTGCCGCTTTTCTGATGGCCAACCGGGACAACCCTCTGGAGTGTAAATACGTGGGAGTGATCGTGCTTCCGAAGGAGTTTGGAAGCTATCCGATCTACCATATAAAGAGGAAGACAGAAATAGAATGAATCTGTATTAGGAGAAAGAGCCCTATGCCTAAAAAGAGTACCTCTGCCGGTAGGAAACCCAGCGCCGGAAGTTCCGTATCCTCTGCCCGCAGGAAAAGCACTACCGGCAAAACGAAGTCCGGGAAGAGCTCGGCGCGAAAGCCGGCATCCAGCAGAACCTCTGCCGGAAGGACTGGAGGGAGTATGAAAACCACTGGGAAGAAGAACTCCGGTAGCAGAAGCTCAACGGCAGCAAAGCCGAAGAGTACAAAGGCAAGAAGCACAACCATTTCCAAGAAGAAGGGCACAGCCGCTAAAAAAAGTACGATCGCTGCCAAGAAGCACACCGGTGGAACCGCCAAGAAGAGCACGACTCGGAAACCGGTAAAGAAGGCCGCCACGGCGAAAAGGGTTACCTCGAAGAGCACGGTAAAAAAGAGGCCTGCCAAGAAGAGTCCTGCTAAGAAAAAAGCGACCAAGACAATTACTGCAAAAGCCAAGCGGAAGCCGGCTGTGAAGAAAAGTACAACCGCTAAGGGAAAAGCCGCAACGACAGCCGGGAAGGTGAGAAAGACGGCTAAACCAGCGGCCAAGAAAGTAACGAGAAAAAAGGCGGCCAAACCAGCGGCGAAGAAACCCTCTGCCCGCAAGGTTGGTGTGCTGAAGAAGGTTGCCAAAGCCCTTCGAAAACCGGGCAAGAAAAAAAAGATTGTCAGATCCAGTTCCCTGCACAAGGTGTTGGCAGCCCATGGTGTGGAGAAGAAGGCACCCGCCGTGCGCGCACCCTTTCCTGCCTATCGGGGTACCATGCCGTACATCTTCATCAGTTATTCCCACGAGGACATGAAAGAGGTGTTTCGGATTATCAAGCAGCTCAATTCCAGCAGGTATCGTATCTGGTTTGATGAAGGAATCGAGCCGGGAAACGAGTGGCCCGAGGTTGTCGGAAGGGCTGTTCTGGAATGTTCCCAGTGCATCGTATTTATGAGTCCGACCGCCGTTGAGTCGAGGAACGTGCGCAACGAGATCAATCTGGCCACCAGCGCGGATAAGAATATCATCGTGATCTATTTGAAAAGCACGCCCCTGTCCGAGGGTCTGCTGCTGCAGATTGGAACGGTTCAGTACTTCAACAAGTTCGAAATGGCTGACAATGAATTCATAGACAAGCTCAAACGCGTGTTGAGTAACGATTTGCACAACTAAAGCCGGATTCGCAGCGCGAGAGTTCGCCGGGAGGCACCCCCTGTTCCGTTCTCCCGTTGTGGCTCTGATGCCGGGCATCATTCCCTCGAAGTTTCGCGGCCAGGCCAACGGAATCATCAACTTCATGGGTGGCCTGGGGGCGCTGCTCGTATTTTTCGGTGGTAAGCCGCTCTACGACCGCAGGGTGTCCCTGCCCTTCATGGTCACCTCGATCGCCGTCGGCCGAGGGCATGGAACAAACGAAGTTTTTCACGCTGTCTGTGAAGAGCGATATGTCTCTGTTTCTCTACCCGCCTGCCTGTAGATCACAAGAATTGCGCCGCAAACGACGGTTAGTATCAGTATGGAGATTGCTACCACGGCGAAGCTGTAGCGAAAGCCGTGGCGATCGCTCAACCAGCCGATTACCGGGGTAAGAACTCCGCCGCCCAGGGAGCTTCCCAAAAAGTACACTCCGAGCAGGGTCGACCGCTGCTTGACCGGAGCCTGGGAGAAGAGAAAGGACTCAGAAACGGGCATGCGAATAAAAACGAATAGACCGATCAGAATGAACAGAATGTACAGACCCGCACCCATTGAGATTCTGGGCAGGAAGAAGATCGTGGGGACCACTATGGCACAAGCCGCGAAGAGCATCGGCAGCTTTCCCACTCTATCGGAGATATATCCTGCCAGGGGTGCCGCCCAGAATCCCCCGGAGAAGATAATCGCCAGCAGGCCGGCGGCTGTCTCTTCCCGTATTCCGAATGAATCGACGAGCAACAGCGGGATGAAGCCGATCGTGGATCCGATCATCGCTCCGCTCAAGGTGGAAAGTGCCAGAAAGGAAGACAGCCAGATCCAGAAGCGGGAACTACGTTTCTGCCCTTCTCCTGTTTGCTTCTTCGCTTTGGTGATTCCTCGCTTTACGACGGCTCTCTGTAGAAGGAAAACGAGGGCCAGGCCAAGCAGGAGGGTCGGAATGCTCAAAGCAATATAGGTACTCCGCCATCCCAGGGCGACGGCGATTCCACCGGCCAACAGGGGTGCCAGAAAGTAGCTGGCGCTGCCCCCGATGGCATGTACGCCGAGTGCACTGCCTCGCTGTTCCGGTTTAGCTACCCTGGAGATCAGGAGGCTCGCTGCCGGGTGGTACCCGCTTCCGGATAGACCGATCAGGGCGTTTGCGGCTACGAGCAGTGGGAAGGTCGGCGCCAGCCCGAACAGCACCCCTGCCACGGCCACACCGGCGATCCCGATGAAGATCATTACCACTGCGCCGATCCGGTCGCTCAGCCAGCCGGCGGGTAGATGCCCTAAACCGTAGGATACGGTGAAGGCGGAAAGAAGCAATCCCGACTGGGTGTAGTTCAAGGAGAAGTTGGAGCGGATCAGCGGCAGCAGGGGCGCGGCGATCGCGGTGATCACATGATGGGTGAAGTGGGCCAGCACGAAGAGGGGTAGGAGGGAGCCGAAGAAGGTGTGGAGATATGTGCGCAGGTTCTGTTTCAGCATTCTATATCACTACGGAGTGCGAATCTTGTGTTAGGTTATACCGTAGCTGTTAGTCTTCTGTCTATTCTTTGCAGCTGATAAGTTCCAATCCGAGAAGTATTCTCGGTTGACGGTTCAGCTCAGGCTGAAGCCATCTTGAACCTCTCCTTCAGGTCAGCGTACAGAGCGAGGAATTGTTGGTATTGCTTCTCGTATGTGGTATGGGGATCGGGAAAATGGACTTCCCGGTCGTAGGTACTGATCTTTTCAGCCGCTTTTGGGATCGAGGGGATCAAACCCAGAGCCCTCGAGCAGATCAGCATATTGCCCACCAAGCCTGTATCCGCCAATCCCACGGTGCGAATCGGTTTATTTAAGATCTTTCCCAGGGTATTCAGCCAGGCCTCGCTCTTTAAACCTCCGCCCACAGCCATAACCTGATCGACTGCAATCCCAAGGGATTCGAGTGTTTCCATGCAGTGGCGCAGGGCAAAAGAGACTCCTTCCATGATGGCCTTTATGAAGTGTGCTTTTCGTGTCGCTAGATTGATGCCGAAGAACACACCCCTGGCGTTCGAGTCCCAGTAGGGGGTTCGTTCCCCGTTCAGATAAGGGAGAAAGAGCAATCCATCGGAACCATCAGGAATCTCTTTGATGGCATTGTTGTACTGTTCGAACACATCCCGAGAGCTCTGACCTTCCTCGCCATTTTGATCGAAGGCGGTTCGAAACCAGTTCAGGGACTCCCCCGCTGTCTGTGTGATGCCCATCATCACCCATTTATCCCGCAGGCAGTAATTCCAGCAGATCGTCCGGTCCTGCGGGTCCGGAAGCGGCTTGTCGGCGCATACGGCCACCACCCCGGCAGTACCGATGATCAGGGTAACTTGTCCGGATTTCACCATCCCGGCCCCCAAAGCCGCGGTCGAGCAGTCGGCGCTGCCGTTTGCCACGGGTGTACCAGCCCTCAGACCTGTCGCCCGAGCCGCTTGTTTTGTCACGGTTCCGATGATCTCGTCGGAAGGTTTTGCTTCTGGTAGAAGACCTGCGGGAATTTCGAAAAGATCGAACATAGCCTCGGACCAAATTCTGTCTTTAACGTTGAACAGAAGGGTTCCACTGGCGTCGGAATAATCGATAGCCATCTCACCGGTAAGCCGGAACTTGAGGAAATCCTTGGCCACCAGCACGTGACTGATCTTTGCCCAGATGTCCGGTTGATTGTCTTTGATCCATTTCAGGTGTGCAGCTGTATAGGTTGTGGTCGCTACATTTTGGGTTTCCTGAAATACTGTATCTTTCTTTGTTTTGTCACGGTTGATCGTCTCGGCGATTGAACTGCTTCTCTGATCCATCCAGGTTATTGCGGGCCGTACGATCTGCATGGAGGAATCGAGATGAGCCTGGGTGTGCATCTGCCCGCAGATTCCAATCCCCGCGACTTGTGAAAACAGTTTGGGGTGGGAGGTTTTCAATGAGCGGCAGCATTTGATTAGCGCCTGCCACCACTGTTCGGGATCCTGTTCGGCATAACCCGGTTGCGGTGATTCAATAGGGTATTCTGCGTTGGCCAACGCTTCCACTTTGCCGTCTGTGTTCACAAGACCAACCTTCAAACCGGTTGTGCCCAAATCGATACTCAAGATTATATCCATGTTATTTTTGCCTTGTGGCTAAAAGCCCTATGCAGATTTTGCCTTAGGCTTCTGCCCATACATATTCCGAGCAAAGTAACGCATCTCCCGGATATCCTCTTCGGATATCAATTGGGGAGTACCAATACTCATTGCCATAATGTACACCCGGGCGGTTTTCTCAACAACGTAGCTGACCTTCAACACCTCCCGCAGGTCCCGGCCCGCGCAGAGCGTGCCATGGTTGGGCAGAAGAACCGCGTTTCGTTCTTTCCCTAGAGCCCGAATCGCATTGTCGGCCAACTCGGGAGTGCCGGGAAGGGCGTACTCGGAGCAAACGATTTTTTCACCGACGAGTTGCACAAAGTCTTCGCTGATTCCCGGTAGCGCCATGTGATTGACCCCTAGGACACTGGAATAGATGGGATGAGTATGAATCACCGCGCCGATATCGGACCGGGCCTTGTACACCGCCGCGTGCATGGCTTTTTCGATCGAGGGAACCGCCGTGCCCTCTACAACGTCGAGTTTCTCGTTTAGTACAACCACATCCCGGGTGCGAATGTCTTCGTACTCAACCCCGCTGGGACTGATGTAGATCAGGCCGGTTTCCCTGTCCCGAATGCTGATATTGCCCCAGGTGCCTACGGTAAGGCGTTGTTTGACCATGGTCAGACCTCCGTAGACGACCAGTTCTTTCAACTCTTCTTTAACCTTTTCAGACATCGTTGTTCTCCTTCTGTATTGATTTACTTTCTGAACGGCTCCCTATACAAGTTCTAAGTTCCGGGAAATCGGATAGCGCGAAATTGAAAGGATCAGGTTGCTCGGCGTTCCTGAATACTTGTGCTGATGAAATTCACCACCATGACCACGATGATGATGATCCCCCAGATCGCGATCGTTAGAAAAGAACTGACTCTTAGGAGGTTGAATCCACTGGAAACGACCTGAAGAATAACTAAAGCCATGACGATGCCGGCTACCCTGCCGAAGCCGCCGGAGGCGCTCGTTCCCCCTAAAACCGAAGCCAGTACCGTCACCAGCAGATACGATGCCCCGTACCCCGCTTTGGCCGAGTTGAACCGGGACATCATGATCATCGCGGCGATGCCTGCATACAGGCTCGATAACAGGTAGGTCTTAAACAGAACCGCCCGATTGCTGACCCCGGCGAAATAGCTGGCCGTCGGATTCGATCCCAGCATGTAGATTTTGAAGCCTAGAGGAGTTCTGTTTAGAACGATTGCCAGTATGAGGGCGCAGAGGGCGAATAGAATCGTACAGAAGGGAATACCGGCTATCGTTCCGTTTCCGATAAACCGCACTGCGTTGGGCAGACCGGAAATCACATAACCCTTAGTGATTACAATCGTCATTCCGTTGACCAGGGTCATCATGCCGAGGGTAGCGAGGATGGGGGATACGTTCAGCCCGGCGATCAGTGCTCCGTTGATGAGTCCGATTATCAGAGCCGTGGCGAGTCCCGCAGCGATTGCCAGAACGATGAGCCAGGCGGCTCCGGAGGGCGGCGCTGCCGGATCGATCGTGCTGGTCAGAATGAGGGCTGTGACGATGCCTGTCATATTGGCGGTAGCGATGATGGAGAGGTTGATTCCGCCGGTGAGCATGGTAACCATCATGGCCATGCTGAGAAGACCGAGCTCAGGAAGTTGGAAAGCCATGGATTGGAAATTGCCCAGGGTGAGGAAATGTCTCGGATTGAGAAGCCACATAAGAAGGACAACAGCCACCATGACCAGGCC
>Ga0315547_1003190_pt1 | contig 10851 bp, 9 predicted proteins | sample SalMarSW160240MG_2_FD_202542 | JGI IMG/M metagenome (GOLD analysis project Ga0315547, IMG submission 202542) | Salt marsh sediment microbial communities from the Plum Island Ecosystem LTER, Massachusetts, United States - Salt Marsh Sediment SW1601-240 ... | reverse complement strand
CAACCTGGCGTACACGGGCACTAGCCCCACCGTTAGGGCGATAATAACATTCCTGATTCCTTCCCCGAGCATTGCTGCGATGACCAGGGCTAGCAATATCATCGGGAATGTCATCACTACGTCTACGGACCTCATTATTATCGTGTACAGCCAGCCCCCCAGGTATCCTGCCACCATTCCAAGACTCATACCGATGATAGCTGCGACACTTACCACAATTAAGCCGATCATGAGCGAAGTTCGGGTACCATGGATAATTCGGCTAAGTGTATCTCTTCCCAGAGAATCCGTTCCCAAGAGATGCGTTGGGCTGGGCTGGGAAAGCCTGTCGTTCAGGTCGGGCATGTATGGGTCATAGGGTGCTAAAAGGGGGGCAAAAATGGCGACGATAGCAAAAATCAGGATGACAACCATACCGAATACAACCAGGCCGCGACTTAAAAACACTCTCCGGAAGCGTTTGAACTCGCTAACCCGCGGGGCCATCTCCTGTGTTACTATACCTTTAGAGCCCTTTTTTGACATGTTGTACTATCCGAACCGGATTCTGGGGTCTATCCACCCATAGGCAACATCAACGATGAGATTCGCAAACACTACCGCTATTGCTACAAACAGACTGATGGCCTGGACATATGGATAATCCTGGCTGATAACGGAACTGACTGCAAGCCGACCCAAACCGGGAATATTGAATACGGTCTCTATGATCACTCCTCCGCCGATGATCGTGGCAACGGCCATGCCGGCCAGTGTGATAATTGGAATCAAGCCGTTTTTCAGGGCGTGTTTAATTACTATAATCCGTTCCTTGAGTCCTTTTGCCCAGGCGGTGCGTATATAATCCTGATGCAAAACATCAAGCATACTGGACCGGGCCTGGCGAGTGACCCCCGCCAAAGGGAAGATAAGAAGGCATATTACCGGCATTATCAGTTGTCTGGTGCTCAACCAAAAGTCATCGAATGGTGATGTGTAACCCATTATGGGGAGCCAATTAAGGGATAACCCGAATATGTACATCAGAATAATACCGAGCCAGAAATTGGGTATGGTTATTCCTATATTTGCCAGCGTGGTAATTACAGTATCCAGCCATTTTCCGCGCCTGATGGCACAGATGACCCCCGCCGGAATACCAAGGATATGGCCGATGACAAACGCGAGCCCGGCGACATGGATGCTGATGGGCAAACGCCTGAATATTTCATCAGCCACGGGTCTCTGGGTTAATATCGAAATCCCGAAGTCACCGCGCAGGACGTCTCCGGCCCAGTTAAAGTACTGTACCATCATGGGCTTATCCAGCCCGTGCTGGTGCTTCAATTCCAGTAAATACTCTTCGTTGAATTCCTGCTGCTGATTGGCAGTAACCAGCATGAGAACCGGGTCACCAGGCAGCAGACGCATTCCGAAAAATACCAACAGGGTAGCTAGGATGAGAATAACGACAGCGAGAATTATTCTCCTGATGATGAAAACTAGCATGATTGGCAGCTTCTTCCAACCATGAATATTGGCACTTGTCCAGAATTGACCAACCGAATAACGCCCCTATTCCTCATGGTAACTGGTCTCCTATTATCAGCTACATAATATAATAATATAACTTATAAGGAAAACACGGTACCTATCTAACCATTTGAATGTTGGACAGTGAACCAAAAGGTAGTCGCCAATAATCAGGCCAGTTTTATCCTGATTACCTCAATTATTTAAGAAAGGGGTACTTCTATGGTCTCGTCTGGCTGCCCTTACCTGCCTCTGGTCTTACCTGTCAGGATAAGGCTTAGCAAGAGCAGCCAGCATCTGATTCATCTCTTTTTCAAAGGCCGGGATGTCTACCGGATTACCTTTGATTTCTTAGTCTTATATACCTACTCACCCAACCAGGCGTCTTCAATATCCCAGAAAAGAATGTAACCCCTCTCGTCGAATTCGGTATGAGCATAGGTTGCGGTTACCCGGTTCCATGTTCCTTCATGAACAGGAATGAGCATGGCGTCCCTCGCAATAAGATCGACAACGGCGCGTACGGATTCAATGTCATACGTAAGAGTGCCGAGAGCCGCATCAAGGGATTGCATCATTTCAGGCGTTCTCGCCCAGCTCTGGCCGAAATTGCCGAACGTGAACTGAATACCTCCCCGGAAAGACCTATCAAAACGTGGTATAGGGCTGTACAGTACGGAATTCTCCGGCCATGAACCGGGCCCCATATAGGTGCCCCATTTCCCGAAGTCAGTGTGTTCCAGATCCACCTTGATTCCTACCTGGGAAAGGTAAGCCTGCACGGCGAGGATGTAGTCATCGCCAGATGGGGGGAATATGATAATGGTGGTATCAAACCCGCCGGGATAGCCGGCTTCTGCCAGTAACTGCTTCGCTTTTTCGGGGTCATATTTCCGCTCCCAGGAGAAATTAGGATCATAAGCCAAGCTGCTCCGGGGTGCAATCTGGTAGGGTGCTTTAAGATAACCATACCCCAGGCTTTCGGCTATGCTCTCACGGTCGATAGCGTATTCCACTGCTTCACGTACTTTCTGATTTGCCCAGGGAGAATCAGGATTAGCGGTATCGGGCACCAGCACCCAGATGGCTTCAGTCGTCAGTTGTACATCAAAGCCGAGTCCTTCGTATTCGGCTATATTATTAAGGGATGTGCCTCCCATATCCGCGTCACCAGATTGTAAAACCATCTTTGCGGTGACGGGATCACCGACGAAGATGGTTTCTATGGCATCGAGATAGGGTTTGCCTTCTACCCAGTAATCAGGATTCTTCACAGCCTTTAAGCTGACATCGGGGACGAAACTTTCAAATATGAAGGGGCCGGTTCCGACTGGATTAATTTGCACCCATTCCAGACCGTTCGTGTCGAACGCTTCCTTTGATATCATGAAAACCGGGGCGATACCTTCACAGAAAGACAGTGGCACGGTATTTCTCCACGTGGTCAGGTTTACTCGTACGGTATATTCGTCGACAATATCAACCGACTTCCAGAAAGGTTGCGCCTTGGCATCTATCCAGTTGTCCAGGTTCCATTTTACAACCTCGGCATTAAAGTCGCTCCCGTCATGGAATTTGATACCCTCGCGAAGCTTAAAGGTAATAGACATCATATCACTTGCAACATCGTAGGATTCGGCCAGCCAGGGATACACGTCGCCGTTCTTATCCGCGCGAAGGAGAGTCTCCAGGATGGACATGACCGCCGATCCAGCGGGATTGGCAATCATGCTAAGTGGCCAGCCAATGGAGGGAGGAATTGGTTCCCAGAGAGCTTTCAGAGTACCCCCATACTTGGGGGATGGTTCTGTAGGAGATGGTGCCGGAGAAGGAGTTGGAGATGGTTCGGGAGTAGGAGATGGCGTCGGAGCTTCCGGGGTCGGCTCGGCACAACCGCTTAAAATCCCGCCGACCGCCATCACGACTATAAGCAAGACCAGAAATATGCCTTTCATAATTTTTCCCTCCTTTAAATTTTGATCACTATTTAACTTGTTCAAATACAATCTCTTTGGGTGAAAGACAAAACGTCATGATACTTAGTTAATTCAGCAGATTAGCCATATTACCCACCTTTCGCTCTATGTATTAGACAAATATTATAATAAAAAATATAATTTGTCAATACCCTAACATTTATTAAAATAACAATCTATTAGTTGACATGTAGCTTTTTTAACTGTATAATCGTTGGAAAATCAATCTCTTATATTTCAGGAGTTGAAGCTATGATTCAAGATCGAGAATATTGGGAGCAAACCTTAAAATCCTTGGTATCTGAAAAGAATTACCATAAATCACTTTATACACAAACTATTGTGACATCATTTTCTTCCACTGCAAATGTTATTGATACTTACCTGGATATTTACTTCAGCCAATACGCACCCCTGAATCGCACCGGGTTCCATATGCTGCAAATCCTTATCAGCGCTGGAGGCAGCCTGATACAAACAGAATTAAGCAGACGCGTATTCCGTTCAAGGTATACCATCACGAAAACGGTTGATATGCTTGAGGAAAACGGCTGGGTTGAGAGGCAACCTGTACAAGGTGACCGCCGGGTGAACAATGTTACCATAACGACAAAAGGTTTGGACCTTATTAAGAATAGCATGGACGAAATGTTGGAGATGAGCCAATCAGCCGTGTCATGTTTGGATGAGACGGAGCGTAAGGAACTGAGATCTATAAATAAGAAACTACGTGAACATGTATCTGGACTTATTGAGAACAATCGGAAATAGAATCAATCATGAAGAAACCAACAACGCTAGTTGATAAAATATGGAATTCTCATGTTATCATGGACCTGGGTCAAAATACGTACCTTATTCACATTGACCGTAATTTCCAGCATGAACTGGCAGGCGCCACCTCTCTGAACGGTATCGACAAGGCAGGACGAAAAATCCGTAATGTCGAACTTGCCTTCGCTGTCATGGACCACGTTCTGGATACTCACCCCGGGAGGGGTGATGAAACGCCGATTCCTGGGGGCACTGGTTTTGTCCGGGAATTTCGCCAGCGCGCCAATAGCCACCGTATTCGCCTGTTTGATATAGACGACCCTGACCAGGGTATTTCACACGTTATCGCTCCAGAACTCGGCATCGCCCTGCCTGGCTGTACTTATGTTTGTGGTGACAGTCATACCTGCACAATCGGTGGTGTTGGTGCCCTCGCGTTTGGAATCGGTTCGACTGATGTGGAACACGTATTCGCGACACAGACAATAATACAGACTAAACCTAAAAATATGCGGGTGACTTTTAATGGGAAACTGGGTAAAGAGGTTTTCGCAAAGGACATGATTCTCTATCTTATCGCACATGTCAGTGCGGCTGGAGGCATCGAACACGCCGTGGAATTTGCCGGCCCGGTGATAAGTAACCTTCCGATTGATGGACGCCTCACAATCTGCAATATGGCCGTCGAATTTTCCGCCCGCACCGGCATAGTAGCACCGGATGATATCACTCTGGAATATTTTAACGGCCGTCCGTTCGCCCCGAAAGGTGAGATGTGGGAAAAGGCAGCGGCTTACTGGCGAACCCTGCACACGGACCCGGGGGCACATTTTGATAAAGAAGTAGCCATCGACTGTAACGATATTCGTCCTCAGGTAACCTGGGGAACCAGCCCGGAACATTCCGTTGCGGTAGATGGTCGCGTACCGGATCCCGCTGATGCCACTGACTCCCATAGTCGGCTGACTATGGAACGGGCTATATCATATATCGGAATCGAACCGGGAACTCCGATGGAGGATATCAAGATTGACGCTGCATTCATCGGCTCCTGTACCAACGCCAGGCTCAGCGACCTTCGGGAAGCTGCGCGAATCCTTAAAGGGCGGAAGGTGGTACCCGGGATTCGGGCCGTTTGTTCTCCAGGCTCTTCCGAGACTAAGCGCAGAGCTGAATCTGAAGGAATAGATAAAATATTCCGTGAGGCAGGGTTTGAGTGGCGCGAATCGGGTTGCTCGATGTGCATGAGCGGAGGCGCCGGCGGTGAAGGATTTAGCCCCGGACAACACGTGCTATCAACTACCAATCGAAACTTTGAAGACCGCCAGGGGCGGGGAGTGCGTTCGCATTTGGCCAGTCCTGTAACCGTTGCGGCATCCGCCATAACCGGGCATATCACCGACCCGCGTAAATTGGGAGAGTGAGTAATGGATAAGTTCGTCAGACTAACCGGTATTGCCGCTCCGTTAATGCGAAGAAATATAGATACGGATGCCATTATTCCAGGGAAGGAACTGATCAAGGTAGAAAAAACGGGATACGGTGAAGGGTTATTCGGTCAGTGGCGGTATAGTGACGGTAAGCGAATGGAGAATCCCGATTTTGTACTGAATCGCCCTCCTTATCGGGATGCTGTGATTCTCCTGGCAGACGCGAATTTCGGTTGTGGCAGTTCGCGTGAAGCAGCAGTTTGGGCTTTGGCAGGTTTCGGCATACGGTGCGTTATTGCACCGAGCTTCGCGGCAATCTTTTATAATAACTGTTTTAAAAACGGCCTTTTACCGGTTGTTTTGATGGATACTCAGGTACATGAGCTCGCTGGGCAGGTGGTAAAAAGTCATGGCAAAGGACTGGTCACCGTCGATCTTGAAAAGTGTGAGGTCATCGGTCCGGAAAAGCAAGTTTATCCATTCACAGTAAATGACATATATCGGGAGATGCTACTTCAGGGGTTGGACCCCATAGATGCAACCCTCAGATATGAGTCTCAGATTGCCGCCTTTCAGGAGAAAGACAGGGTTAATCGACCCTGGATTTACCAATATTGACTGGTAGAGAGGAAGGTTATCCCATGAAGGGAATAACATTTGGTCAGCTCCTTCAGGAAGAGAAACCTTTGCCGCTGGTGGCGGTTCAGGATGCCCTTTCAGCTCAACTCGTGGAGCGCGCCGGTTTCAAGGCTTACTCGATAGGTGTATTCGGCCTGATCGGTTGCCGATATTTGTTACCAGACGTCGGTATCGCCAGTTTCGGTGAGATCGCCGAAGGGATACGGGATACCATGCGCGGGTCGAGTCTTCCCGTGCTCGTAGACGGTGATGATGGGTACGGTGATATTAAAAACGTTACCCGGACGGTTGAAGTATATGAAGAGATGGGGGTGGCCGGTATCGTTTTTGAAGACCAGACGAACCCGAAACGGTGTGGGCACATGGCTGGAAAAAGCGTTGTGAGCCTGGAACAGGCCAAGCGGAAACTTGAGGCCGCGCTGGCAGCCCGCAAGAACCCTGATCTTTTTATCATCGCGCGCACGGACGCACGTGCAGTTAATGGCCTCGAAGATGCATTAAAACGTGGCGAAGAATTTCTCAAGCTGGGTGTCGATGGTCTTTTTGTGGAAGCGCCGCAGTCAGTTGAAGAACTGGAAATCATTGGACGTAGTTTTAGTGCGCCCCTCGTGGTGAACATGGCGGCCGGCGGGCATACACCTATCCTGCCCCCGGAAAAACTTGCAAATATGGGTTTCTCGATTGTGCTTTATGCCGGTACGCTGTTGTTCCGCATTACAAAGGTCATGCAGGAGACCTTAGAAACCATGAAATCAGGAAAAACCGAGCCGGACAACTGGTACGTCACGTTTAAAGACATGACGGATATCTTCGGTCTGCCAAAATGGGCAGCTATTGACGATAAATATTCCTAGTTTTTAAATATATTAAAGTACTATAATTTGGACATTGTTTCCGGGACTCTCTAGTTTAATTTATACACCTCTTAGCATCAATGCGCTGTCCAGCCGCCGTCTATTATCAATTCTGTACCTGTAACGAAGCTGGACTCGTCAGATGCGAGATAGAGAATGCCGTAGGCTATGTCCATGGGATTTCCCAGGCGACCGATCGGGTGGTCTCGTTCCATCGCTTTCCTGAATTCTTCATTCTCGAATACCGGCGCTGCCATGGGAGTTTCGATGACGCCGGGATGGACCGAGTTGACGCGGATGTTGTAATCCAACCCACTTTTCGAGCATTCGACTGCCGCCGCCTTGGTAAACAGCCTGATGCCACCCTTGCTGGCACTGTACGCCGATGTATGGTCAAAATTGCCGACTAGCCCCAGTACCGAGGACATATTGATTATCGAGCCCCCGCCATTTTTTTTCATAGCGCCGATACCGTATTTGGTACCCAGGAAAACTCCGTCCAGGTTTACTTTCATGACGCGGCGCCATTCTTCCAGAGACGTGTTCTCGATTTCTTTGGCTATCATGATACCTGCGTTGTTGACGAGGATATCGAGTCTCCCGTAGGTCTTTAACGTCTTGTCGATCACCGTTTTCCAATCAGCTTCGTTGGTAATATCTTGTTGTATGAAAATAGCCTCTCCGCCGGCAGACGTGATGCTGGCTACCGTCTCCTCCGCTCCCGTAATGTTTGCGTCCGTTGTTACTACGACCTTCGCTCCCTCCCGGGCGAAAAGCTGAGCGGTCGCCCGCCCGATTCCGGATGCCGCTCCCGTGATAATGGCGACTTTACCCTTGACTCGATCCATCGTATCCTCCTGTTTTGCCTTAATATTTCTTCACTCTAGATTCTGGAAGCCCATATCCTCGACGTGGTGATTCAGGATACGTTGTTTAGATATAAGTTCAATAATGACTCAATGAAGCTATAGCGCTACTCTTGTATCTGCCTAATGCAGTTCAATAGTGTAGCGGGACTAAAAAACTGCCTTGGCATCTCGTTCCATTTCCGAAAACCTACCCCATCTGGAAGCTCGTCAATAACCTCATCGTATAATTCTAAGAATGGTCTTCTCGAAAAATCAGGAGCGACACTTTTTGCTGCGCTTTTCAGGATTTTCATGAACTCGCAACACTCTTCAAGATATTGGTTTATCTCTGCTCCTCGCAGGATTGCTTTTTGCGGAGTGGTCAAGCCCCGGAAAGGATGGGAGTGGACCAAAGTCTTGATAGGCAGGTTTTTAACGCGTTCCAAAGAGTTCTCGAACTCGGCCGGATTGTCAAGTATTGGCAGACCCCCGCCGTGTCCGCACACACCCTGCATCGCATCACCGGCCAACAGTATGCCCTCCTCTTCCCAGAAAAAGCCGACAGAGCCCTGGGTGTGCCCCGGCAGGTGGACGACCTTGAGGTCACAGCCTCCCCCCAGTTCGATTACGTCACCGTCCCGGAACGTACCGTCAACCGCCACATAAGCTCCCGGCCCGGTTTCTTCTTCCAGGTAGTTCTTTTTTTCCTCTTCGAGGTGCTCCTTCCCTAAAATCAGTTCTATGATAGGCATTATCTCATGTTCAAAGAGAAGTTCGGGTTTCTCGAAGTACCCAGCCTCGTCGGCATGAATATATAGCTTCGCCTTTGAAGCTTTTTTGATGGGGGCGTTTCCTGCAGTATGGTCGAAATGAATGTGGGTGTTCAGGATAACATCAATATCCGCCAAGGTCATCCCAAGCTTTTCTAGGGCTAAAGGAAGAACTTGAAGAACCGGAGGAGCATCTCTATCTGGAAATTGATCCATGGCAAAGGGGAAAGGTCGTTTCGGTCCCGTATCAATAAGGGCTGTTTTTCCCCCTCGAATCAAGAAGACCAAGATTCCACCTAATCCCGAGACGTCTATTGCATTAACTTTATTGTGTATTTCCATCTCTTCCCTCCGGGTGTTTTACTGATTGATCGGCTATTGAGATACACGTGGTTATCATAAAATGATATCGATTATACATCCTGATGTTTAATATGTCAATAAATAGAATGTTATTATCATAATTGTTAGTATATTGACATATATTTCCATGTATTATATACTGATACGAAATTACGCGGGTACGAGTCTGGTATACGTTTACCAGTCAGCAGAGAGCAGTTAGGATAAACAAGCGGCCTTTGACGGGCTTCTCCAATTTCTGACTGATATTATTGCGAGAAAGGATACCTAAGATGAGTAGTACAAGCCTGGGTTTGGTGAAATATCATTTAGCATCACAAGCTTATGAAGGTTATACGCTGTTCGCCCCCATGTCTGGCAGCGGGGTGTGGTTGATAGACATGAAGGGACAAATCGTGCATCACTGGGAGGTTAAACATACACCCGCATTACACGGGGTATTGCTGCCGAACGGGAATCTGCTCTATGCCGGGAAGCGTATGGACAGTCCTCTCAAGTTAGGGGGATCGGGGGGAGAACTCCTTGAACTCGATTGGGATGGTAATGTTGTTTGGAAATACGAGGACCCATATATGCACCATGACTTTCAACGCCTGCCCAACGGCAACACGGTGGTCCTGAGATGGGTTCAGACACCTGAATATATCGCCGCTAAAGTCAAGGGTGGTGTCACAGGCACAGAAAAAGAGGGGACCATCTGGTCTGATTCATTCCGCGAGATAACTCCTGATGGGCAAGTAGTCTGGGAATGGCTTGCCTGCGAGCATCTTGACCCAGAAGTCGATGCGATATGCCCCCTGTGCCCCCGCGCCGAGTGGACCCATGCCAATACCTGCAATATAACACTTGATGGGAACATTTTAACCAGCTTTCTCACCCTGAACACAATAGCAGTAATTGATAAAAAAAGAGGCGACATTACCTGGCGTTGGGGGCCCGGAGAACTGGCACACCAGCACAATCCCTCAATGCTTGATAACGGTAATATTCTAGTCTTCGATAACGGCTCCCATCGCCCTGCTTCACCCCTGGTCCCTGGTGGTTTGGTGAGCTTTTCCCGGGTGCTGGAAATCGAACCAAAAAGCAACCGAATCGTGTGGGAATATACCGATAATTCACGGTTGCACTTTTTCAGTTCATTTATCGCCGGATGCCAGCGGCTCCCGAATGGAAACACCCTCATCTGCGAAGGAACTTCAGGACGCTTCTTTGAGGTTACCGTCAATAAAGAGCTGGTATGGGAGTTTGTTAATCCTATCTACTCAATAGACCCAATCATTCACCGTAATAACGCGGTATTTCAAGCCCACCGCTACGGTACTAATTATCCGGGTCTGCAGGGTAAAAACCTTGATCCTGAACGGGTTGAACTGCTGCTTCGGGAAATGCAACCGGGGAAAAAGAAGGCCCTCCAAGAGCGTCTCACCTGCCCTGGATATTGAATCACCAGTTCAGTGAGGAGAACCGCTTCTTTGAAGGAGGTAAATATGAAAAACCATCAATCATTACTACTGGTCTTTGTCGGAGTGACTTCAGTATTAAGTCTTATCCTAAACGGTTGCACATCTTTGAAACCAAAAGTCAAGAAAAATACTCCCCCCTACCCACGGAAATCAATTTTCCCTGACGACTGGGTATCCCGAATAACCATGAGGTTTAGACCACCTCCATCATGAAGCTCGATG
>Ga0315547_1003189_pt1 | contig 10851 bp, 8 predicted proteins | sample SalMarSW160240MG_2_FD_202542 | JGI IMG/M metagenome (GOLD analysis project Ga0315547, IMG submission 202542) | Salt marsh sediment microbial communities from the Plum Island Ecosystem LTER, Massachusetts, United States - Salt Marsh Sediment SW1601-240 ... | reverse complement strand
GTTTAACTCCACAGCCCCCATTCCTAGAGCCTCCTTTGTCAGGTAGGCATCAATTATATTTAAGAGTATAAAACCTACTCCTATGTGCATAGCTTAACCGTAACCCCCCTGTTCTTGTAGTTGTCGCTGGTTACCACGCCTTCTTAGTCAAACAAAAAACCCGACCTCTTGATGAGGTCGGGTTCGCTATTGGCTCCACAAAGCCCAAGCGCCCAGTTATAGGCTATGCTTCATCGCCCCCTCGGCTAAACACTTGCTAACTTCATTTTCCCATACAGGAGGAGAGAGGTCAACTGCATTATCTTCATCTAACCTCCAAATACTGGGAAAATAACGCTTGTTACAATACTATCGGCAAGATTTCAGGGAAAACATCTTTGACACAGCTCCTGCTAACAGCTACAATCCTAACTCACTGGGGATTAGTCTAGTGGTAGGACGACTGACTCTGGATCAGTTAGGCCAGGTTCGAATCCTGGATCCCCAGCTCTCTTTGCTTGGAAAGCGCTCATCTCTCCTTTATTAAGCTTAACCCAAGTCTTGTAGCCAGCACTCGTCCTGGTAAGATAGTGTTTGGAGTCAAAAGGCCTTTTTCAAATTCGGCAGGGGTGGGCTTCTCTTCCACTGCAACTGATATCACCTCTCCATCGCGGACTTCTCAATCGAAAAATTTATCCACTCCTCCAGGGCAGGAGCTTGTTACCCATTGATACTTAAATGTAGCCCTTTTGTCTTCTTCAAGTATTCAGTATCTTCCCCTGATTTCTTCTTTACTGCCTCAGCCCATTCTTTTCATAAGTATTTCAGATTGCCTCCTCCTATTGGATACCTCTTGGGCAACTAAGACAAGCAGGTCCTCGAACCGGATTTGTGTCACATTAATCAACCCAGGTTTCCTTGTACCTTATACACCTAATTTTTCGCGGAAGTCGCCGACCTTGGTTTTATAGGCAGCAAGCTCATCTGGAGACATTGCATCAGGCCATATGGTTTCTGTATTGGTAAATGAGGTTGCCGCTTGTAAAGCCACCGGGCCAATCCTTACTACAATGGCTGCTTTGTCACCAGCCTCCACTTTTAATTTCCCCTGCATAATGCCGGTCGTCAACTTGAGCCTTTTTTCTATAACGTCCCTCCATACATCAAAGGTTCCCCCTATAACCCATGTCGCTATCTTTTTGCCCTCCTCTGGAGTAACAAATTTAACTTCCTTCAGGGCCCCGTCCTCAAGCCGCTGCATAAAGTAGAGATCAGGGTCTATGCCAAACCTCGGTTCGGCCGCAATCCGGTAAACAAAAGTTACACTCCCTAAACGCTTAAGCATCTCTTCATTAGCAGGATCAGACCGATAAGTCTTAGTTACCTCTTCTAACCATTCTGGGGTTGCATATTGAGGCATTTTGTCCTCCTTTCTTCCAACTCTTTGTAACTATATCTATTATTTGCCCTCGGCTTCTTTCACCGTGATATAGTGGCCGGGGTCGGACACTATATTGGGATCAAACGCCCTCTTAATCCTTCCCTGCCAGCGTAGCAAATCTATTACCTCTCCAGCAACTGCGAAAAACGGTGCACGCTTTTCTTCAGATAATGCCAGTGCCGGTAGAAGGCTCAACCCAGGGGGCCAGCCCTTTGTCGCAACTGTTAGCGCCGCATCCATCAAGTAGTTCCATGCCGCCTGCCAAGATTTGGGATCATGGGGGTCATATTGAAAAAGCTCCTCAAGATGGCCGCCAATTCTACCTCGCTCGTATGGGCCTCCCCACGTAGACTCGCCCCCATCATCCATAAGCCCACCCTTTTCTATATGCCTCCTCTTCACCTCTTCACCAGCTTTTGCAACCCCTACTAACGTGTCAGGTATGGAAAAGATTCCAAACGATGTACCGAATCTCCCTGCCGCATCAAATATGAGATTGTTCCTGTCCACCTTAATCATCATTACGTGCATCAATTCTTCCATGCCAGGATCAGCAAATAAGGGATGAATTTTCCCTCCGGTCTCCTCGAGGATTTTCTCTAAAGCCTTTGTCTGGTATTCCAGATCGCTTGAAGAGTGGGCTGCAATGGTGAGTTGGAAGGTGGGCCCCGTTAATTCTTCCGTCAGTTCCCGGACATCAGGCGATTCCAATAGCTCAGGGATGTCATCGTTGTCTAGGTCAGGATTGGACAGTGTCAAAAACTGGGCTACCGCGGTCTTACTGCCAAAGGCACTGATTTGCTTACCCATTACATAGCCTATCTCGGCCTCACTAATCTTATACCAGGCATCAGCGAAACTATCCCAGCTGCCGGAGAAGGTGACAGTATAATCTCTGATATTCTCCGGAAGAGGCGAATAATAATTTGGTGTCACGCCTTGAATCGGCATTTCCGGTGGTCCAGGCCAGGGATATAGCTTAACCGCAACTTTGGTAAATATCCCAAATCCACCTGCAGCTCCGATAAAACCTCTCAATATGCCCCTCAGGCTTGGCCCCGGCCCATCGCCACAGAACCATCCAGCTCCTGAACCAAGCGAGCCCAACTTCAAGGCCTCGCCTAGGGGCGACACCCATTCTGCCCCTAGGAGATTTCGGCCACCAAAGCCCGTGCTAATTCCGCTCAGCCCATATCCAACCATAGAGGTGGTACTTGCTAGAATAGAGCAACTGCCACCGGCTCCTATTATGTGGCAGTTAAGCCCTCTTTTCATGGCCTCCGCCTGAAGTTGAGAACTAATAACGTAGGGCTCCACCACGGCATACATATTCTCCTCATCTATCTCCAGGATGCGGTTCATCCTCCTTAAGTCTAACTGAATTATCCCCTCACTGGAAGGTGCAGCCCAAAAACCCCAGCCGGTGGAATGTGGTTTGACTTTTAGCTTATATCTATTACATACTCTTACTATTGTCTGAATTTCGTCCGTGGTTTCCGGCAATATGACCGCTTCAGGTCTGGGGCAGAATAGGCCACCATACGCTTGCTCTGTTCCATGGTGTTGCTGGAAAGCATATCCATCCAATATCACCGGTTCTTCAGAGATGTTCTCCGGTCCGACAATTTCTTCTAAAGCTTCGTAGGCCTTTTTATCTAAAGCCATCTTTTACTACCTCCTTTCTCAAAATTCCTTAGATCGCTTGTTGAACAAGCTCCAGAATGTCATATATCTTAAGCCCGTCTCCGCTTGGCTTGATAGCATCCTTGAAGTTTCTTTCACACCAAGGACAGGCAGTAACCATTGCTTCAGCACCGGTTGATTTAGCCTCTTCTATTCTCTCCAAGGCAGTCCGTATAGCAAAGTCAGGGTAGGCCTCTTTTACCCCACCGCCGGCACCACAGCACCAAGCATATTCTTTGATTCGCTGCATTTCAACGAGTTTCAAGCCGGGGATGCTATTGAGTATCTCCCTGGGCGGCTCATAGACACCATTTGCCCCTCTCCTCCAAACTTTCTTGGGCTCATGCACTATGAGCTGGTTGAGGACTTTCTTCTCCACGCCTTCCCATGCTATCCATGGATCAGCCAATCTTCCTAAATGACAGGGGTCGTGATACGTAATTGTCATTGGAAGGCTCTTGCTGAATCGGATCCTTCCATCTTTTATCAACTCATTCAGATACTCTGTTATGTGCATCACCTTTACACCCAGGTTAATTCCTACTTTGGGGTAAAGCACCTTGAAAGCAGAATAACAATCGGCGCAAGAGGTTACCAGTATCTTTGCTCCAGCAATTTTCAACATATCCGCGGTGCTTTCAGCATATTTAGTGAGCTCTGATTGGTATCCCATCTCATAGGCACGACCCCCACAGCATACCTCGTCCTTTCCAGCAATACCAACATCAACACCAGCTCGCTTAAGCAAGTTTACCGCACCTCTAGATATCGGCCACAAGTCCTCATCGAAAGAATAACGACAACCAGCATGATAGTATACCTCCGCCTTTTCTTTGGTGATATTCTTGACGTCTAGGCCCTCAGCCCACTTACCCCGGTCAGCCTTTAATTTTTGTAGCATATTATCTTCTTTTCTTAGGCCATCGATCACAGGTATGTGCTGTGGGAGAAGCTGACCATCTTCAACGGCCTTGGCCCTTAACTCAAGCATTGACTGATAAGGCTCCAGATGGCGGGCGACCTTGCAGGAAACATCGCAAGCTCCCCCCATCTGGCATTTGTAAATTATTTCCAGCAGCTTGTCACTGTAATCGACTCTACCTTCCAAAAGCGATAATGCGGCGGTAAGCCTTCCCCCCGCTGAGTAAGAATGGAAGTTGTTCTCCCATATGCTGGGGCAAACCTGAGCAAATCTCAGGCTCTTCACTTGTGCCAATGGTACCCATTTGCAGTATGAGCATCTGCTGCATCGTTCCATATCAGCTTTATAATCTTCTAATGCCATTTCCTTATATCTCCTTTCATTTTTTCGCCTCTTAGAAGCATAGCTTCCCTGGATTCATAATATCATTGGGATCGAATACCCCTTTAACTTTCCTCAATGCAGCCGTACTTTCTGCATCTCTGCGATAGACCATATCTACGCAAGCTCCATAAGGTCTGGAGAAGAATGCTCCCATATTTATCAGGGACTGATTGGCTTCGGTAGAAAGTTTCTTAACCCTGGCCACCTCTCTAGAGTCGGTTGGATCGAAAAACAGGTTGAACTCACAATGGCAGCTAACCCCCTGGATTACCGGCTGGAGGTAGATGCCCATCTGTGTAGTTGGATATCCAGATGTTCCTGCTAGATGATACATCGCCTTTATGAACTCTGGAGTTCTTTTGAGTGTAGTTAGGAAGAGGATATCATAGCAGGTGCCCTTAAGCCTCAACTTCCAATATGGTTCCTTTGAAGGGCTACGCAATGTTTCTAGCATTTTGCTAGCACTAACCCCTGGAATTGATGATACCGGGGTCAAAGCAAACTGCTGGGCAATGTCCGTAATATCCTTCTCCTGAGATTCCATTCTCAATTCAGGCAGTATCTCATAACCAGCTATAGCCAAGATAAGAATCCATGGTGGTAGAGTTTCTCTCAGTGCTGCTATCTCGTCAGGCCTTCCTTCAAGAAGACATGCCAAATTAGAGCTATTTAAAAAGAAAAACTCATCACCGATTCTGAACTTTAGAAGTCTGTGAGCGAAGTCAAACAGATTCTCAAGCCTCTCCGATGGTATAAAGAGGAGCTTGTGCAGCTTAGGCACAAGCTCACAACTCACCGATGCCCAGGTGACAATGCCCATGGTTCCTTGAGCACCCTGAATAATCTTGTAGAAATCAATATTAGCCGGGCCCATAGGATTCGTTTGGTATACTCCCGCTTTCCATTGATCTTCAAGGGGGCCTAGCCCACCTGACTCACCAGTCATTAACCTCTCTCCATTTCCCCAGACCACTTCAGTACAACGCAAGGGATCGGAGATATCCCAATGATATTTAGGCATGATATGGGGCTCTCTCTCCAATACACTACCCACTACAGATTTTGAACCACGCGGGCATAAAGGCATAGGAAGCCTCAGCCCCTCTTTTGCCAGCTCTGGCTGCAGTTCGCTGAAGGTCACTCCAGGCTCAACTAGGGCCACTTTATTTCTTCGGTCAATCCTTATGATTTTCTTCATCCGGCTCAGGTCTACGATAACAGCGCCCCCGGTGCTTGGAATGGTATCACCCCGGAAGTGGGGAGGCCCTGAGCTCACTGGAATAAGAGGCGTAAGAGTTTCGTTGGCCCACTGGACAATTCTCTTCACCTCCTCGGCATTCTTGGGCTTTACCACATATCGTGGCTTAATGGGACGAGCAAAACTCTGGTCTTTAGAATACTCTTCTAGGATTTTTGGGTCATCAAGAACATTCTTAGCACCAACAATTTTTGCTAATTCCTCTTTTTCAGCCATCTCTTACCTCCTTTTTTAGTTTCTCAAGTTTGTTACCTGATGTCCTTTCATTCAACCATACAACCATACTCACCTCCTTATTTTTCCTTAGTGGCTGGCTTGGGCGCCATAAATACCGCCAGGCCTACCAGAATCCTATGTAGCACTAAGCCAATCAGAACAAGAGCAATTCCGATGACGATATTTGCTGCTCCCACCATAGCCATAGCTTGGATGACAAACACTATGCCCAAAACAAGGCTTGCTGCTCCTAAAACCACAACAGCTATTCCGGCACTGCGAGCGAATTTCTCCGTTTCACCTCCTTTTCAAATTACTCCACTTTCCTTAAGCTTAAGGGCTAAATTTACCCCGGCTTCCTGCCCTGTCTCCCCCTTTATGATTTCGCAACTTCCTTCACGTCGAGGTGGAGGAAACAGCTTTACCAGCTTACTCCGCCTCAACTGTGACAATCGAGCTAAATCAATTCCGAGGTCATCAGACTTCAAAGTAGTAACCGACTTCTTCCTGGCTGCCATAATTTGGGGCAAAGAGACTACCCGAAGGTCGCCAAGCTCACTGCTCACCGTGATAAGCACCGGAAATGGCGCCTCTATCACTTCATAACCATCGGAAATCGTTCGCTCCATCCTTACTCGTCCATCATGAAGCTCAATTTTTCGGGCAGTAGTAACACAAGGAATTTCCAAGAATTCAGCAATACCAATGCCTACCTGTCCAGCATTAGAATCAGCCGCCATCCTCCCAGCAAAGATAAGGTGGTACTCTCCCAACTTCCTGATGGCGGTGGACAGCACAAAAGCTGTCATGTAGCTATCAAGGTCATCAAATGCACCATCTATTAAGAAAATTAGCTCATCAGCACCCGCAGCCAGGGATTTTTGCAACACCGCCTTAGCCAAATTTCGCCCCATACTTATTACGGTTATCTTGCTGTCATGAGTGTCTTTGATGCGCAGAGCAGCCTCCAGGGCATTTTCATCATCCGGATTTATTACTGGCGGCGTTCCCGGGGGAGGGATAACCCTCCTCGCCTCGGTGTCAACCTTATACCCCGAGACCGGTGCCTCTGGGTCGGGCACCTGTTTAATACAAACAACAATATTTAGGCTCATTTGAGCAACCCCTGCTCTTCCATCTTTTTAATCTCTTCATCCCTTAATACCCTTTTAAAAAGCTTCTCAGTCACAGTTAGAGGTAAATCGTCTCTGAACTCGACAAACTTTGGCACAGCATAGGGGGGAACTTTACCTCTACAATGCTCGATAATCTCATCAGGGGTGACCTTGCTATCATAGCCCTCTTTCAATCTTACGAAAGCTTTTATTCTTTCGCTCCCCGGGCGTTCGGGGTCAGGAATGCCGATTGCCACTGCTACGGAAACTGCTGGATGGGTAAACAAAACATCATCAATTGTAGTTGTGTAAACTTTATATCCCGAGATATTTGCCATATCTTTGACCCGGTCCACAATATAAAAGTAGCCATCTTCATCCATCCTCGCAATATCACCGCTGGCAACCCAGCCATCTTTAGTCAAGCCACTGCCCGGCGTAGGCCAATAGCCCTTCATGGTTTGTGGGCCACGAAGATACAACTCCCCCTCTCCAGCAAAAGCCATATCTCTGCCCGTATCTACATCTACTAGTTTGACCTCCGTATCGGGAACTGGCACCCCGATGCTTAATTTTACGGTTGGGGCAAATCCGGTGATTTTAGAAAATGCCAGAAGGTTCATATGAGTAACCGGGCCAGTTTCGGTTAAGCCATAGCCCTCCGATACCGGCATTTTTAGCTCAGCGCTGACAGCATCGGCAACTTGCTTGGGAAGAGGTGCAGCACCGGACATAACCATAACTGGCATCCTGCCAATCTTCTTTTCCGCCATGCGCATGAGCTGGATGGGAACAGCGCAAACCAGAAGAGGACGATGTTGCTGCATAAGTCTGACAATGGTATCGGTATCCCTTGGGTCTGGAACTAATATTAGACGCAACCCCCAGTAGATAGCGCTGTGAACAGCCCAATGCCCATATATATGGAATAAGGGAAGAGGCACTATAAGGGAAGATTTCCCTTTGATACCTCGCACTAGAGGAGAATATACCCAGACTAAGCCTTGCAACACATTACAATACCTGGCGTAATGAGTTAGCATCACTCCCTTGGGCACACCTGTAGCGCCTCCGGTGAAGGTGAGATAAGCTAGGTCTTCCATGGGGTCAATGTCGGGTTCCGGGGGTGGAGATTCTGCTTCATATTTTGCTATCAAGTCCCTGAACTGGTAAGTGCCTGGTATCTGTTGTGGTGTTACTTCTTCTCTGGTGTAATCCTTAATTGATGTGATTATTATGTTTTTGAGTTTTATTTTGTCCTTTATTGAATCAATGACATCAAGAGAATCCTCCAGACAAATTACTGTCTCGGCTCCGGATTCACCTAACTCATACTCCAGGTCAGAGGCTTTATGCAGTATACTGCATGGAACAACGACTGCGCCCGTTTTTAGTATGGCAAAATCGCTTATGATAAATTGTGGGCAGCTCGGAAGAATCACCGCCACCCTGTCACCTTTTCGTACACCCAAATTTATAAGAGCATTGGCTAAGCTGTCTGTCATAAGTTTTAGTTCTTGGTAACGTATATCGCTACCCACGTAATCAATGGCAACCCTGGCAGGGTAGTTAGCTGCTGAATCATCCAAAATCTTATACAGCGGCACTCCGGGATATGGCTCCAAGGTTTTGGCCAACTTATATGGCCCGAGGTTATAACTTTTTAACCACGGCTTATCGATTAAAGTCTCTACCATAGTTTTATCCTACATCCCTTACACTAGCCCCACACGTCCGGGATTAATTCTCCCAAACCTAACTCCCTGAGTTTTTCGGGAGTTGGCTTACCAGTTGCCTTGTCCCAGCCCCGCAGTTCATAATAAGCATCCAAAAGTGGTGCCAGCTCATTCACATGCCCTTTAGCCGGGCCTTCAGGGAGCGGTTCTTCTAAAAGACGCTTGGGTAGGGTATCATCAGCTGCCGTCAATCCCTCTCTTATACTGAATGCTCGTGCGAGGTTGTAGACCCTTTCGCCGGTAATGCGAAAGTCGGTCACGCTAAAGTCGTCCCACCCCAGGCCATACCTTATCAAATCTATCCACTCTTCCGTAGACAGACACAACCCCATAAACTTACACGCCCCAGCACAATCAAAAACAGTGAGGGCGTCCTCGAGGTCTTTAGCAACCTTGACCTCCTTTGGGTTTATCACTAACGGATCCTCAATCATGCTTTCCTCAACAATGAGGAAAGGAGCATCGAGGTAGGTTGGGCCCTGCACATAAGCTGTAATATGGTCACCCCCCCTGTTTGCAGTGGCATATGTTAGGCCAGTTAGCTTAACTGCTCTGCTCTCATAAGCGGGAAGCTCCAAACCCTTAACCTGCATGGCGAATTTTTCTGAGCCCTCGCCCAATTTCTGTGACATTCGCTTCGTTCCTTCAGCTAGCAAATTACCGAGCCCCTCTCTTTTGGCTATCTTATGTACCATCTCTATCATGACCTCAGTATCTCCAAATTTGAGCTCCAACCCCTCGGTGTCCAATTTGGTCAGTATTCCCTTCTCATAGCATTCCATAGCAAAAGCTATTGTGCTTCCTGTGGAGATAGTGTCAAGCCCATAATCGTTACACAGGTAATGTGCCATGGTAATTGCTTCCAAGTTGCTAATCCCACACATGCCACCAAGGGCGCCAACACTTTCATATTCTGGGCCTTCCCCCGTTTTGCCTTTGTAAGGACCTTCTCTGATTTCACTACCTCGACCACAGCAAATAGGACAGGAAAAGCAACATTTCTTCTCTACTAGAACCTTTTCTGAGAGAGCAATAGCATTTATTCGTTCCACCTCGGGGAAAACACCAGTTTGCCAGTTTTTGGTAGGAAAGCCGCCACGGATATTCACCATGTCAAGAACCATATTTGTACCAAATGCTTCCATGCCTATTTTCAGCATATGCTGGTCAAGTAGCTCAAACTGCTTTCTGGCTACTTCCCTAAAAGCAGAGGGGTTGGCAATATTGACCCGCTTACTTCCGTTTACCGCGATCGCCTTCAACCGCTTTGAGCCCATTACTGTTCCTCCACCACATCTTCCCGCTGCTCGATGGAGGTCATTCATAATGCTGGCGTATCTAACTTGATTCTCGCCGGCTATTCCGATGCAAGCAACATTAAATTTCTCCCCCAGCTCCGCTTTTATCAATCCTGTAGTTTCTGAAACGCTCTTACCCCAGAGGTGCCCGGCATCCCTTAGCTCAGCCTTATCATCTGTAACCACAAGATAAACAGGTTTCGCTGAGATACCTCGAAAAATGATGCCGTCAAAACCTGTTTTCTTAAAATCTACTCCCCAGAAGCCAGCCGCATTTGATTGTGCCCAAACCCCAGTGAGAGGGGACTTGAATACTACGCTATATCGCCCAGTACTAGGGGAGACAGTGCCCGTCAGAGACCCAGTCATGAATATCAGTTCATTTTCTGGACCCAGTGGGTCTGCGCCTTTTGGAACTTCATCATAAAGATATTTAGTTGCCACCCCGGCACCACCTAAGAACTTTCTCACCATGCCTTCGGGAAGCTCTTCCTGTGAAACCTTGGAATCGGACAGATTAACTCTTAGAATTTTGCCATGAGTTCCAAACACCTTAAGCAACCTCCAATTTTATAGCAATAGTTTATTTTTCCCAAAATCTTAGTGAATAACATATATAATATCAGCCCCCCGTTGTCAAACGATTTTGAGTTTTTTTGTTAATGAAACTCACTAGGGATTAGTCTAGCGGCAGGACGACTGACTCTGGATCAGTTAGGCCAGGTTCGAATCCTGGATCCCCAGCCAGAGATTTAGGTTTGAGTTTACCTCACTTTGCAGCTTAGCCAGCAAGATAACGCCTGAAAACTGATGCCTCAG
>Ga0315547_1003188_pt1 | contig 10854 bp, 8 predicted proteins | sample SalMarSW160240MG_2_FD_202542 | JGI IMG/M metagenome (GOLD analysis project Ga0315547, IMG submission 202542) | Salt marsh sediment microbial communities from the Plum Island Ecosystem LTER, Massachusetts, United States - Salt Marsh Sediment SW1601-240 ... | reverse complement strand
TCTCTCTCACAAGCCGGGGACAGATGTTGCCCTTATCAATGGGCTGATGCACGTGATTATTAGGGACGGCCTTGAGAAAAAGAAATTTATCCGGGAGCGCACCGAAAGTTTTGAGGAACTGCGCCAGATTGTGGAGAGGTATACGCCCGAGGCAGTGGAGGCTATAACAGGGGTTCCTAGGGCTGATATAGAAGTGGCCGCCCGCCTTTTTGGAGAGGCGAAAAGCGCCTGCATCCTCTATGGAATGGGAATAACCCAGCATACTACGGGCACAGATAATGTGAAAAGCGTGGCAAACCTGTTACTATTGACTGGCAATATCGGCAGGGAGGGTACAGGGTTCAGTCCCCTTCGGGGTCAGAATAATGTCCAGGGTGCCTGTGACATGGGAGCGCTTCCCGATGTCTACCCCGGCTATCAAAAGGTTGATGACCCCGCTGTGAGAATGAAATTCGAAACTGCCTGGGGGTGCAAATTGAGCGACCAGCCAGGAATGACGGTTACTGAGATAGCCAATGCTGTACTCAAGGGAGATATTAAAGGGTTCTATGTTATGGGAGAGAATCCCATGTTAAGTGAGCCTAATCTAGGGCATTTTAAGCAAGCACTGGAGAAACTGGAATTCTTGGTAGTTCAGGATATATTTCTTTCTGAGACTGCCTGGCTGGCTGACGTTGTTTTCCCCGCCGCTGCCTTCGCGGAAAAGGATGGTACCTTTACCAATACCGAGAGGCGAGTTCAGAGAATAAGGCAGGCCCTTATGCCACCCGGGGAAGCAAAGGCTGACTGGGAGATTATATCTGCTTTGGCGGAAAAGATGGGAAAGCCATTTGACTACCAGAGTGCCAGCCAGATTATGGAAGAAATTGCCTCCCTTACTCCTATTTATGGCGGTATCCACTTCGACCGCCTCGACAACGGTGGTTTGCAATGGCCCTGCTCGGATGCCTCACACCCCGGAACCAGTTTTCTTTACCAGGATGGCTTTGCCCGGGGACGGGGCAAGTTCCATGCTGTGGACTATTTACCACCAGCGGAATCAATATCCAAAAAGTACCCGCTTATTCTCACTACGGGGCGGGTGCTGGAGCATTGGCACACTGGCACAATGAGTCGGCGCTCTAATGTGCTGAATGAACTCTATCCTAACGGTGTAGTTGAAATGAGCCCTGGTGATGCCGCAAGGCTGGGATTTGTTGAGGGCGATTTGATAGCAGTTACCTCAAAAAGAGGTCGGGTGGAGGTGCCGGTTCATATTACGGAAAAGTCGCCTCCCGGAGTCGTCTTTATGCCCTTCCACTGGCGTGAGGCAGCAGCCAATATCCTCACCAATGATGCTCTTGACCCATTAGCCAAGATTCCTGAGTATAAAGTCTCTGCCGTGAATGCCGTGCGGCGGAGGAAAAAGCTGCGCTGATGAACGGAGATATACTCAAAGTATAATCATGGCTGGGCAATCTGGATGAGCGCCTTAAGAGCTGGCTTTTGTCGCGATTGAGATGGTAGCTACTGTTACCATTTTTCTTCGCTCCCCCATCTCCTCTCGGCTGCCAGCTTTCGTGCCCTCTCCAGGTCGCCATGGTTGTTTATATTGAAAAAGCTTAAGTGCTCCGGGTCAAATCTGTTTATCTCGTCCTCTTCAATGTATTTCACCTTGACCATACTAAAAAGCTTTCTAATCTGCCGTTCATCTTGCTCCAGCAACTCCTGGATGGGGACTAAACAATTCTTGGAATACACTGCGCAAAGGGGCTCCAATTCATTTTTTATCCGGGGAATAACGACATCAAATGTAGAACAGATTTTGGTCATATATTCAAGCAAGCTGACGTTCAGAAACGGTGTATCACAGCCAACGACGATAGCCCGCGGACTAGATGAGGCTATTAAACCTGAGTAAATGCCCGCAAGCGGACCTTTGCCAGGATAAATATCGGCTACCGTTTTTATACTTACAGCCGAGGAGCAGGGAATTGGCTCGCTATGGGCAGTCGCTATGATGATTTCTGTGCTGAGGATGGCAAGGCGGTCGACCACCCACTGGATAAGGCTCTTACCCTCAATAACCTGAAGAGCCTTGCTCCGACCAAGCCTCGAGCTCTTGCCACCGGCGAGAATGATAGAGGTCATACTCAAAACGCCTGAAATATAAAGCTACGCTAACCTACTGGACAGCGCCAGGCAAGCCGTTGTTGCTTGCCTAAGCTTTCCTGCTGTATTAGAATACTAACATAAGCACATGGCAAAGCTGTACTGCAAGGTTCTAGCCAAATCAAGACAGGTAGTTTTTTACTAACAGACCATGATTGAAGAATTATACAAGCTAAAAGTAAAAGAGATAATGATATCCGTGCATGATACTCCATTTATGGAGGAGAACGCGAGTTGGATGGAGTTTCTTAGCAAGCTCTCCCTCAGGGCACACGCCTGGGTGGTTAACAATACCGAGGAAATGAAAGTGGTGGGGGTGGTAACGGAACACGATATGTTGCGTTCCATGATTCCTCCTGGGCAAAAAAAGGAAAGGATATTCGGAGCTACCAAGGCTGAGATATTTTGCATACAAGAAAGTGTTGTCCAAGACATCATGACACATAATCCTGTTGTATGCTCGCCGGAAGAAACTATAGCTGACGTCTTGAAGAAGTTTTCCTCCTTCGATATCCGCAGATTAGCAGTTGTTGATGAAAATAAAAGACTCTTGGGAGAAATAACAATACAGCTCCTGGTAAGAAATCTCAGAAATAAGTTTCTTAATACCTTATGAATATCTATGTCCTTGTAGCCTTAGTTCTCATACTTGGCTTCATACTCGGAAGGATATTACGCAAGCTACGCTTAACGGAAATCCTGGCGTATATTCTCTCGGGTATCATCATAGGACGGGTTTTGAATTTCAGCGCACCCGAACAATTCACTGTCATTATCACCGGCACCACGCTTGCTCTTGTTGCCTACATAATAGGACTGAGTTTCTCTTTCGCTTTTCTAAAAAGAATGGGTAAGCAGCTAGTCATTATATTGTTTGTGCAGGTGTTCATGACTTTTATTGCAACATTGGGTTTTGTATATTTATTAACGAGAGACCTCCCACTTTCCATAATTTTGGGTTCGCTCGCCCCTGCAACCGCTCCGGCAGGAACAATAGCAGTTTTGAGGGACTTAAAGGCAAAAGGAACACTTACGGACATAACGATGGCTCTTGTGGGACTGGACGACGCACTTGTAATAGTTATTTATGCGGTGGGGATTCGGTTGGCAAAGATATTGTTGGGTGCAGAAGCAGGCATTTCAATTGCCTTTACATACCCATTATGGGAGATTTTTGGTGGCCTGGGACTGGGAGCGGCAATTGGAGTTGCTATTTCTTACTTCGCAAAGAAAGTACACCTCTCTTCTGACCACATCTTCCTTATTTCTATCGCGGCTGCTATTCTGTGTTGGGGTCTGGCTGAAATGATTGGAGTTTCGGCAATTCTCGCATGTATGGCTTTAGGAACTGCAGTGATTAACCTCAACGTCCAAATCGGCAATCGCTCAAACGAATTGATAGATAATATCATGACGCCGGTATTTGTTTTATTTTTCGCCGCTATTGGTATGCAGATGGACTTCTCACTTTTTCATCTCATGTGGCCGCTTGTAATTGTGTATTGCGTTGGCAGAAGCATTGGCAAGATAACAGGGTGTAGCATAGGAGGCGTCCTATCCAAATCTGAGCCAAAAATTAAGAAGTATCTTGGCCTTGCCATGCTAGATCAAGCAGGTGTTGCTATAGGTCTTGCTTTCCTCGCGGCTCAAGCATTATCAGGGTATGAACTCGGAGCCACAATAATCACACTTATGGCGACCACAACAGTAGTTCATGGACTCATTGCACCACCCCTAATACAATATGCTGTTAAGAAGGCAGGAGAAGGACGTATATCGTAGTCCATGAAAATCCTGGGTATTGAAACCTCCTGTGATGAAACTGCTGCTGCCGTAGTGGAGAACGGCAGCAAAATTATCTCCGATGTTGTATCTTCACAGATAGACATTCATGCTCGCTATGGCGGCGTAGTCCCCGAGGTCGCCTCAAGGCAGCATCTTCTCACTATTATCCCGGTTATCAGCCAGGCAATGTCCGAAGTTTCCTGGCAAGATATCAATGGCATTGCAGTGACTTTCGGCCCGGGGCTGGCTGGCTCACTGTTGGTCGGCGTTAACGTAGCTAAGGCAATCGCCTTAGCTAAAAATTTACCTATTACCGGGGTTAACCATCTCGAGGCGCATATTTATGCTAATTGGCTGGATTCCTCTTCACTACCTGGCAAAAATGGGAGAGTGAAATTCCCCTGCCTCTGCCTCGTTGTCTCCGGTGGGCATAGTGATTTAATATTGATGAAGGGACACGGTCAATTTGAGAAATTGGGGCGGACCCGGGATGACGCTGCCGGCGAAGCTTTTGACAAAGCAGCTAGAATCCTGGACTTGGGATATCCTGGGGGTCCAGCTATTGAACAGGCAGGCCGCTCTGGAACCCCTTGCTTGCCCCTCCCTCGAGCCTGGCTCAAAGGAAGCCATGATTTCAGCTTCAGTGGCTTGAAAACCGCCTTTTGGCATCTTGTTCACAAGGGAGGGGTCTCGGTGGTTGATGCCGCAGCAAGTTTCCAGTTAGCTATAGTCGATGTTTTAGTTGCCAAGACAATTGAGGCAGCAAAGCAATCGAAGGTGGAACAGATTTTGCTGAGCGGTGGAGTAGCAGCCAATAAGGCATTGACTCAGCGTTTCCTTGCCAACTCGCCAGTCCCGGTTCTTATTCCCCCTCCTCACTTATGTACTGATAATGCTGCTATGGTGGCTGCCTGTGGCTATTATCATTTACAGGCTGGCAAGATAAGCGGTTATGACCTGGATGTAGTGCCCAGCCTCAGTCTTGGTTGACTAAAAGGCAAATATATTCAGCCAGCAATTACCCGATGGCAAGCTCGGGATGACACCAGGCAGTCTCGACTCATTACCTCGCCGATAGTGTGTCCTTAACCCTGGAATAGCTCCGTTCTTGGGAGTTCTTGTTGCCCAGTGAAAATATCACCCTTGCTGTTCAGTTTTAGCATGTCCTAAAACAGAGATGAACTAGTAGGCGGACATTTACATCCTGAAGAGGTGGTTGGTGTTGGCATTTGAATAGCAGTTGACTATAATACTAAGTGGAAGTGCCTGCGCCAGAAAAGGGTGATAATTTACCGCTGGCAGTCTGTCAGGGGAAGCTGAGTCTGCGAATCTACTCAAAGTACACAGGATCGACCAGTTATGCTTAAGGAAGAAGGGCATGGAGGACTTATCAAGCAGGAAACGGGGAAAATCTGAATCGAGAGCCGGGGCGTCCAAACCGACAGAGGTGCAACCAGCAGATTTACCCGTGGCAGAGCTACTACGCCGTCTGGCCACTTCCCCGGATGGCCTCAGCCAGGCCGAAGCACAGCGCCGCTTGGACCAATACGGCTATAATGAGCTCCCCGAGAAGAAGGTCAATCCAGTCCTGAAATTCCTGTCCTATTTTTGGGGGCCTATCCCCGGGATGATCATAGTGGCGGCAATCCTGTCAGGAGTGCTGCGTCACTGGCCCGACCTCGGTGTCATCTTAGCCTTGCTGATAATGAACGCCGTCGTGGGATTTCGGGAAGAACATCAGGCAGGCAATACCATTGCCGCGCTCAAGGAAAAGCTCGCTGTCCAGGCCAATGTCAAGCGAGGTGGTAAATGGTCCACGATGCCTGCACGAGAGCTGGTACCGGGTGACATCATCCGTCTCCGTATTGGCAATATTATACCGGCAGATGCCAAGTTGCTGGACGGGGACCCCGTGCAGGTAGACCAGTCTGCACTTACCGGCGAATCCCTGCCGGTGGAGCACAAGCCGGGTGACGCTGTATACTCTGGCTCTATCCTGAAGCAGGGCGAAATTGATGCGCTGGTCTATACTACAGGTAAAGGGACGTACTATGGCAAGACCGCTGAACTGGTTGAGTCTGCAGTAACCCGCAGCCATTTGCAGCACGCCGTGCTTAAGATCGCCGATTACTTGCTCATCATCGCCGTGGCCCTGGCTATTCTGATCGTTGGAGTGGCATTTCACAGGCACGACCCGATACTCGTCGTGCTGCAGTTCGCGCTGATTTTGACCATTGCCGCCGTTCCCGTGGCCATGCCGGCGGTATTGTCGGTCACCATGGCCCTTGGAGCCAAGGTACTGGCTCTGAAACAGGCAATCGTTACCCGGCTATCAGCCATCGAAGAGTTGGCCGGTGTTGATGTTCTTTGCTCCGACAAGACAGGTACCCTGACCCAAAACAAATTGACGATGGGCGACCCTTTCACACTAGATAGCATTAGCTCTGAGCAGGTAATTCTTGATGCAGCACTGGCTTCCCGGGCGGAAGACCAGGACACCATCGACCTGGCTGTGCTTGCCGGAGTAAAGGATAGTGAGAAATTAAAACCATATCAGGTGACGCACTTCCAGCCTTTTGATCCCGTTCACAAACGTACGGAAGCCACGGTGAAGGGGCGAGATGGGCACGATTTCAAGGTAACCAAGGGCGCGCCTCAAGTCATTCTAGGACTTGACCCCAATGCGACTAAAATACAGTCCCAAGTTGACAAAGCGGTGAACGACTTCGCTGCCCGTGGCTTTCGCTCTCTAGGCGTGGCTCGCACCAATGAGCAAGGCCAGTGGCAGTTTCTGGGTGTACTACCACTTTACGACCCAGTCCGCGAGGATTCCAAGACTACTATCGATGCGGCCAAAGAGATGGGTCTCAGCATAAAAATGGTAACTGGAGATCAGGTAGCTATTGCCAAGGAGATCGGACGCCAGTTAGATCTTGGCAAAGACATTATTGATGCCAGTCTCTTCGACGAGACCAAAACCCATGAAGCCGGGCAGTTGGCCGATGCCATTGAACGTGCCGATGGTTTTGCTCAGGTCTTCCCAGAGCACAAGTATCACATAGTCGATGTATTGCAGCAACGGAGCCACATCGTGGGCATGACTGGCGATGGGGTGAACGATGCGCCGGCGCTGAAAAAAGCTGACGCTGGTATTGCTGTCGCCGGCGCTACCGACGCTGCCCGGGCAGCAGCCAGCATCGTACTGATGCTGCCAGGCCTCTCCGCGATTATTGACGCCATCAAGGAGAGCCGTAAAATCTTTCAGCGTATGACAAACTACGCTATCTACCGAATTTCTGAGACAGTTGCCCTGCTGGGATTCCTAACGCTGTCTATCCTACTCTTCAAGATGTATCCGGTAACTGCGATCATGATAGTCTTGTTGGCGATTTTGAATGATGGTGCTATTCTGTCGATTGCTTATGACAATATTCGCCACCGTAACGAGCCTCAAACCTGGGACATGCACAGAGTACTGGGCGTGGCTACGGTGCTGGGTTTGTTTGCGATGCTTCGGTCCTTTGGTATTTTCTACCTGGGTGATGCCGTCTTCCACCTCAGCAATGACACACTTCGAACGCTGGTATATCTAAACCTCTCAGTGGGAGGGCACCTCACTCTCTTTGCCGCCCGTACCCATGGCCCATTCTGGTCCATCCGGCCAGCGCCGATCCTGTTGATCGCAGTGGTGGGCACACAACTTGCAGCCACGCTTATCGCCGTCCACGGACTACTCATGGCCCCCTTAGGCTGGACTTATGCCGGGGCCGTTTGGGGCTACTGTCTGGTCTTGTTCCTTATTCAAGACCGGGTGAAACTGCTGAGTTATAGAATCTTCGGTGAGCAACATACAGGGTTCTTAGTCAAACAAGCCAGGAAATGAAGCTATATGTGATTGACTCTGGTCATATATCCTTCATACTTAGCTATTCTGAATTATATGCTTACCCGACCTATTCTCCTCGTGGAAGACGATAATGGTGCCTCCAACCCCGCTGGCAAGATAAGCGGTTATGACCTGGATGTAGTGCCCAGCCTTGGCCTTGGTTAATATCTTCCCTGGCTCTCTTGAAAATGCGGTTTTTCCGGGGTGAATAATTAAAGCGCAGCTTTGAAGTTTTTAGTACTAAGACCATTTAGCCATCAACTTTTTCCAATTAAATTCGTTTTACTTAGATTATAGGGTGAAATGCCCTTTCCCTAGGGCTTGTAAGCTGAGCAATAAGGCCTTGATGCCAAGGTGTAGGACTTTTGGGCTATAGACAGACTGTAGAACTTTTATTAAGATTTTAATACTGAAGGTGATAACCAATCTGAGGAATAATTGAGGCGTGAAGGAATCCTTTCCTTCACGAGGATAATAATCTAGGGAGTAAGAAGTTGAAAATGGAAGTAGAACGCCTCCATGACGAAGTTGTGACTCTTAAAACGGCAATCGAGGAGGCGATCAACAAAGGGCAGAAATCCATGGACGACCTTAACGGTATTCCAAGGTCCGGCCTGGTTTCTAAAAGGACTTTGCCCTCACCTGCGTGAACGCAGGTTCGGGGGTTGTCGGCTGGATCGACGATTTTTGAGCTTACGCCTCAGTATTCCTCAACTAGCCAGAGGACATTCGCTGCAGCTGCCCTCTCGGCAATAGTTCCTGAAGATATGAATGAGCCCTTGCTGATGACAGGCAGTGAAATCAAAAGGTTCCTCGAGGCCGAACTGCTTTTTCATATGCCGTGTTATGCAATTCTCAGCCAGTTTGGGATAATTACGGTAAAGCTCTATAGCGTGCTCTGTTAGCTTCGCCTCATTCGCTAATTCTCCCCAGGAAAAGGTAAAAGGCAATATTACGTTTACTGCAATTTCACCTGCTTTGCTATCCCCCAAAAGAGCCGATATCTTTGTTTTACTTCTGGCGTCAAAATCGAAACGGCCCCGCCAGTAGCCATCGCCAGTCACAGTCAGGCCGTTCTCCAGCACGCGGTGCCCACCGGGCAGAAGTGCTTCCTTCACTAGCTGCAGCATCCCTGCTAACAGTTTTTCCGCGCAGTAACGCTCAAGAAGGTAGCTCTGGGCGATAATGCGCCGCACTGGGAAATTGTTGGGGTATATGTGTGAGAGGTTCCAGTCACTTTCACTCATCGTTTTAACTTTTTTACCCACTGACTGCCATATTTGCTCCAATTCCTGGACCTCCTTTTCCCTGGCAAATTTCCCTTGCCATCTTTGAGAAGGTAATAGCCCGGCTGTGCCTAACAACAAAGCTTGTTTTAGGGCCAAGCCTTCTCTGGATTCGATGAAATTGAGGGGCATTCTGTCAGCAAGTTCTTCAAAGGGCTTTGTGTTTTTGGCATAACCCAAGGCCCTCATAATGCCTCGGAAAAGCACCTGCCCTGCCTCCTCCCCAGCACTCGGAGCGCTGAGTGCTGGGCCAAGAATCTCAGCCTGGAAATACATCGCTTTCTGCTTAAACCTTTCTTCCCCGGCAGCGTTCAATAGTTTTTTCAAGGTTTGCCTATCCATGCGGTCCAGTATCTGCGAACAAGGAAGCTGCTGGTAGGGCAGCAAATAAGCCTGGTGACGCAATGCCTTTGCCAGACATAGCACGGGAACTGGCTTGCCGCTTTTTAGTAATGTAGCTGAATTACAATCGTGCCACATCACAACGTGAAGGATGACATTATTATATTCGGCATCAGCATGATGCTTATGGCTATACCAATCGCTGGATTTAACGTGAACCTCTATATCCCCTTTCGTCAAATGAGATTTATTTGCAATAACTGCATCCCGAAAATCGGGGCCGTTATCAGCATTAGTCCTTCCAGGATAGATTACACTGACTAGCGCATCTTCTGAGGAGGTCAGCTCCTTTCCCACCACTTGTTGCCATATTAGAGTTGCTTGTTTTTCCGAGAACTTTATCCGATTACGTGTAATCATGACACAAAAAAATTACCTGCCTCTTCATAGCAATTGTTTAAACCTTAGAGCACTGCTCACAATCTTTCTTCTTACCCTTGAAAAAACGCAGCAGCCAACCTTAATTTGATTCATCATGCCTCCTTTCAGCTTTGTAGGTAAAGCCACTACGCTCAGCAACTATGCTGAGCAAGGTAGCCGATGCCCCGCGAGGCCGATACATACCTTTTTCCCATTCACTGATCGTTTGCTGCCGCGTGCCTAATTCCTCAGCCAGCTTCGCCTGAGTCAAGTTCAGATGTTGCCTCAGCGCCCGAACCTCCTCTTTACTCCATTGTCGTTTTCTCTTTTTTCCTCGGTCCATCTCTCAAAATTATACACGTTTTAGTGTAAATTTTCAAGAAAATTTGGCAAATTTTAGTAAAAACCCCTTGCATTTTTGGGTTTTCTTGATATAATAGAAAGTTAGCAATCTCAAGGATAGAGTGCTAAAGTAAATCTAGGAAAGGAGGGAATATGGCTAAAATTGAGCCTTTGGGAGACAGGGTAGTGATAAAACCTACACCCAAGGAAGAAGTAAGCAAAGGGGGGATAGTTTTACCAGATACAGCCAAAGAGAAGCCCCAGGAGGGGAAAATTATTGCAGTCGGTCCGGGTAGGTTGACTGAAGATGGCAAACGTATTGCCATGGAAGTGAAGAAGGGGGACAAGGTTATTTATTCTAAATATGCTGGCACTGAGTTTAAACTGGATGACGAAGAACTGGTTATCATGCGTGAGGGCGATATTCTGGCCAAGATGAGTTAAGAAAAGGAGGCAAGCGAATGGCAAAACAAATTATTTTCGGCGAAGAAGCAAGGAAATCCTTGAAGAACGGCGTAGATACCTTAACTGATGCTATCAGGGTGACTCTGGGACCACGGGGGCGGCCTGTAGCACTGGATAAGAAATGGGGTGCTCCCTCCGTTCTCAACGACGGCGTTTCCATAGCCAAGGAAATAGAGT
>Ga0315547_1003186_pt1 | contig 10857 bp, 9 predicted proteins | sample SalMarSW160240MG_2_FD_202542 | JGI IMG/M metagenome (GOLD analysis project Ga0315547, IMG submission 202542) | Salt marsh sediment microbial communities from the Plum Island Ecosystem LTER, Massachusetts, United States - Salt Marsh Sediment SW1601-240 ... | reverse complement strand
TCTCGGTATGGGTGAGATTAAACAAAATATCCGGAACCAGGTCTTCTCTATCTGTCACAAATATTTCCACATCTCTCATCTTCTTTTTGGGATAGAGCTTGAGGCCCAACTTGGTAATGATGCCGGTAGTTCCAAACCATCCCAAAAAAAGTCCTGACAAATCGGGCAGGGTGGGCCCTTTTGAAAACCAGTCCGGTGACATAGAGCATGAGCCGATTTTGCAAATCTCTCCAGTTGGCAGGACAACTTCTAATCCGCTCACCATGTCTGAATTGAAACCGTATTGTTGGCTCAGACGGCCCTGTCCGTGAATTACCACGTTTGCTGCTATGGTTGCAGTTGGTGGTGCATCGGGAATACTATGCCTAAGATTGGGGTAATTGCTTTCTAAATAGGCCTTCAATGCACCCTGGGAGGTTCCTCCTTCAACTATGACATGTCTTGCCTTCTCATTCACCCCCACTATTTTTCTCATTCTTTTCATATCTATCACAATCCCGCCTTTTAAGGGAATAATCAGGCCGGTTAATGCCATACCTGCCCCCATAGGAACTATAGGTATTTTCTCCTTGTTGGCAAGCTTGACGATCTTTTGTACCTCCTCAGTGGTTTTTGGAGCAACTACATAATCTGGCTCATGGGTCGGCATCAACCCAGGGTCTCGTGCATAGAAATAAAGCTCTTCTGTCTGAGTTGAGGCATGCTCTTCCCCTACTATCTCAACAAGAGACTTATAGATATCACTCATTTTTTTCACCCCCCTTATTTATTTTTTTTCACCGATGGCCATCTTACACAGGTCAATGATATGGATTGGATTTATACCTCTTTTGGAAACCTTCTCAGATAAGGCCATTTGGCAATAGGGGCAATTAAATACACAGTATTCTGCTTCACTCTTAACCATATCGTCTATATTTCTCTTCTGTACATCATTGGCCACCTCAAATTGATCTATCACTCTTATCATCTCTCCGCAACAAAGGGCATTTTCCCCCTGATATTCCCTTTCAACCAGCTCGGCACCGATGAGAGAAAGTATGTCTCCCACAAAATGGTATTTAGCCGGGGAGAGTCGAGATGAGCAGGGTCGCTGATAGGCTACTTTTATGTTCAGCGGTTTTATTTCACTCTTTAATTCCTGTAGCCTATCATATAAGTACTCAAGATAATGAATGGGTTCAAATGGTACCTCCATCCCAAATGCAGGGGCAAGGGATGTGAATGAGCCATAACACTCATCATGCATACAAATGAGCTGCTTGATGCCGAGTTGCTTAATATGCTCGATCACCTTGGGGAGTCTCTCTTTTATGATTGATGTCTTGGCAAAATGTAGATAGACAACCTGAGCGAAGAACTCCGCACCAAAAATATATGAGGAGCGAATACCCTCAAAAAGTTTTCCTCTTGCTGCCTGTCTGAGTTCACCTATGAAACAGTAGGATAGCGCTTTTTCCTTAACCTCCCCTACCCTATATTTTCCCTGAGGTTCAACCATGTTTATCCACTGGTTTGTAATGGCTCTGGATGCGGTAAGCATGCCCTTTTCTTCTCTTCGTTCAGTAATTAGATAGAAGGGATGATTGCCTCTTTTGCAATATTCTTCACAGGCATAACATGTTACACAATCGTGTAAAACAAAAGAGTCTTCTCCTTTGATGATTTTCATCATCTCATCGTGTGCTGTGTCTCTATCCACATCTATATACTGGCACTTAACCAGGCAGTCAGAGGTTGGACAGGTTGCACAAAGATTTTCGTCGAATTTTAACGCGTACATATAAAATCCTCCTTTCATGAAATCTTTAATTTCCAATAAATGACTCGGTGAATATTTGAGACTTCCAGTTGGTTAGCCTTTATTTTTTCCTTTATAGTCCAATATAAATTCACCAGTAATCCTGGCGATTTTACCAACCACTTTTGGACATTCTACGTAACCTCCTGCCTTTATAAATGCCTCGTATTGTTCGGGGTCAGCAAGGCTATAGAATCTTCCTAATCTATCTGTCTGTATCTTGGTACAGTTTGTGGTTCCAAATTCTTTTTCGACTTTTTTTGCTAGTCTAAACCCGGCTGCCAGCGATCTGTTCAGGGCATTTGTATCTTTAAGGTCTTCCTTTGCGGTAACAATTCCAACAGCAAGCAATCCCCCTATAAGTGCACCACATGTTTCTCCACGCATGGCAACACCGGCAGCTAACGGAGTTGATGCTCTTAGATTAGTACCATCTCCTAGATCTAAATAATCTTGCAGTGCCTTGAACACGCACCTGGAGCAGCCATGAAATTCTTTTTCATAGTAGTGGGCTGTGTTCTCGATCTTTTTCAATAATTCCTCTCTGGAAGTTTTTCCTGACATAATCGCTATTCCTTCTTTTTTAAGAGTCAAAATAAGTAGGCTATGTAATTTTATCCTTAATAATGCTCAAATATCCGCCCTTTACCCTGGAAACAGATGCCAATTTTTCAACCTAATTATTTTATCATCTGCCCAAAATCTATATATTCTTATCCTTTAGATAAAAAAGGTCGTTATCAAACTCCTCTTTCCCCTGATATCTATTGGTAAGTGTCTGCTGAAGTTCCTGGTAGCCTCCCATATTAACCTTGGTGCCACATTGTTCAAAGGCCTTTGTAGTCTCCTCAAAGGTCGGAGGACATCCCTTGGCCAAGATTGGCTCTTTTATGGCAAGGTCTTTTCTGTTGGCCTTTATCATACAATTTCCAACAAGTATCGTTTTATTCGCCTTACCTGAGGGTCTCATAGACTTACCAGTAAGTATCTCTATATTATCAAAGGGTATCCCCTGATAGGCAGACATGAGGATAAGAAGCATCGGGCTATAAAGATAAGAACAACCAGTACAGAGCGTTTTATCATATTTTGGAAAATATATCCCTGTGATACCCTGCCTGTCCCAGGCTTTTGGACCGCTGTTGTCTTCCCTCCAGATATTGTCCCAACGCAATGGATGTGCCAGCTCATCTATTTTCGCGTCTTTAATGTCAAGATCATCCACTGACAGTGATCTACTGTTTCTTTCTGCATATTCCTTAATATGCGGAATACCGGCTGGATCAAGGCCTGCTAAATGAGCACCGACAATATCCACTGCCAGGGGGTCACGAGAGGCAACTATTACATCCATTCGTACGGCAATGCTGCCATGGTAGGGGCCCCTTTCAAGACCATAAATGCCATCAAGCACAGTCAGGGATGGTTTTATCACTTCAACAAATAAAGATAGATAGTGATCAAGTCTATTATCAGGACTATGGGAAAATTTTCTTGATTTAGTAGATATGCAACCCTTAAGATTTTTTAACCCGAGGGAAAGAATAGCCTGATTATGTGTCTTTAAAACAGGCATATTGATGAAAAAGTCTGCCTCCATAGCAGGTCTTGAGATCTGGAGATGAAAATTGCCAAAATTAACAGTATTAAAGGACTCTTCATGGATATCCATGAGTTTTACCCCATAGCGCTGGCTCAGGAGAGGATAACCTAACATCTGGAATATTTTTTGAGTACTTAAAGGTTGATCTTTGCCTTTGATGTACACAGATCCCTCGCCGATAGTGATCCTTTTCACACCATATTCTTTAAGTATTATAACCATATCCTCTACTAATCTGGTAGTGGTGAATACCCCGTAGAGAGGCATTGGGTATCGTTTGTCCCAGCCTACCAGATTAGGTTTGATAAAAATCTGATCATCCCTTTTGAGGGCCTTAAGTCCATTGCAAAGAGAAATGGCCTCTTTGAGGGATTCAGGGGAGTTAACGTATCGTTTAAGAGCAACAATCGACCTGTTCATTTTAATTTAAATGCCGCCTTTCTATTCAGCTCTTTTGATTGATCCAATTCTTTATTAATGCCAGCCAGGTATTTAGCTATATTTTTCTTTGCTTCATAATCAACTTCAAGATTTAGGGTTATTGTCTCCATAATAGGGGAGCCTCCTCCATGTACACCTGCGATCTGATACCAATTTGCCATGGCAGAGGCGGCAATATTTTCTATTAGCCTCCAGCAGCGATGGGCATCTTCATAAGCCATCTTCGGATTTCTTTTTATATATTTTTCAAGGTCTTTCTTGGTTTCCTCTGCAAGGAAATCATCCTCAAATGGCAGGGTGACAGATAGGCCTCCAGCTATCTCGGTGAGTATATTGAACTCATGATAGATATTCTCTCCCATGAGTCTTCGGCCTATATTGGAATAAATCAGATTGGGGAAGAAGGTTCCAGAGGAGGTATTTTCTCCATAAAGAGCAGCTGCGATTCCAGCCGCATACGCTAATTCTCCCATCCCGACAAACTCTGATAATTTTTCCCTCACATGAGAAACTCTCTCAATATTATTTGCCTCAGCTACAAGGGCAGTAGCCCCACACAGTATATCCGATACTGCGGGTTTACAACCTGTATAGCTGAATCTATGGGAATCGGCAAAGAGTAACGCAAGTCTTCTGCCGAACTGCCACTCGCCACGCATAAAGACCCTTTCTTTTGGAATAAAGGTGTTATCAAACACAATAACTGAGTCGGCTACGCCCATTTCCGCATACGGGCATTTAAACTCTTTCCTCTCCCTTACCGATGCTGGACGGGTTATCAACCTGATACTAGGCCAGTCTGCCGGTATCGCAAAGGCAACAGCATAATCCCTATCCTTTTCTGTAAGTGCCCGTGTTGGGACTACTATAAGTTCATCGGCAAGCGCCGCCATGGTTATTGAAACTTTTGCCCCTCTTACAACAATACCGTCACTTTTCTCCTCAACTATATGTACATATGCATCCGGGTCTTCCTGTTCGTGGGGTCTTTTACTTCTATCTCCTTTCATATCGGTTTGAGCGCAGGCACCAGCCCAATCTTTCTCCTGGTAGTCTTTCATATATGTCATGAATCTCTGATGATACTCGGTGCCATATTGTTCATCTATCTCTTTAGTGGCTATTGAAAGTGCAACTATAGCATCTTGACCCATGCATCTTTGGATGCAACCGCCAACCCTCGTGGCAGTCAAGCGGATCATCTTCTGTTTTTGCATCAGGTCCCATGGATTTTGTGGAAGGTGGGTAAACCTATTGATCTTTTTACCTGTTAAAGAAGATTTAGCAGTTATTAGATCTTGCCAATCCGGTTTTTGTGCTAAATCAAAGGTTGTTTTCATAACATTGATACCCGGCATAAGGCGTGCATCATCTCTGCCAACTTTTTTACCCCCAATGTATACATTCTTCCCCATTTTTTTTAGGTCTGAATAATATTCTTCTGGTGTTCTCATAGTTAGATTATCCTTTCGTTTAATTTATACCTCCAGCTACCTCTAACACCTGGCCTGTCAGATATTTTGAAGAATCAGAAATCAGGAAATAGGCTGTTTCTAATATATCTGGCATCTCTCCCAGGCATCCCATGGGAATATGGTCTATTACCTCGGAGATCTTTTCGCTTTCTGCAACTGAATGCTTTATTCCACCAATGTATCCAGGGACTATGCAGTTAACATTTATCCTTGAGGCGGCCAGCCTGTTTGCCAAGGCTTGAGTCAGGGCAATAGTCCCCGCTTTTACTGTTCTATATCGGAGAGGGTCTGCGTACTTATCCCAGGCCCATGGTGCCAGGTATAGTATCTTTCCCGATCCCCTTTTAACCATTTCTGCTTCAAAAGAGCTTGACAGATCCTGGGCGCAACTGAAGTTCGCCTCTAATCTTTTGCCAGCTAAGAGCGTATTTTTTTCAGAGGTCATTGTTTCCATATTGCCTATCCCCAAATCTTGAATAACTATATCGATAGGCCCGAAATCACCAACTATCTGGGTAAATAGGTGTGGCGACATCTCACCATCTTCCTTTGATGAATAAACCCTCAACTTTTCCGATCTCTCTCGGATTGAAACAGGAAACCTTATATCTCCCTTGGCACCATTATTATGTATGGCCAATTTTGCACCCTTAGAAATGAGAAATGAGGAAATAGACTCTCCAAGCCCTGTTCCCCCATTGACAACCAGAATTACCTTTCCTTCCAGATACCGCATATCCTCTAAGTGTCTCTGTTTGTAACCTTCTCCACTAATCAAGCCATGGAAGACGAGATCAAGAATAGATTTTTCCATCTCTAATTGGGGTACATGCTCCCTCAGATCCCAACGCTTAAGCACCCAGGCATCAACCATGACCTTGATAAGATTGGCGACTGCTTTTGTGTTACAATCCAGTAGCAATCCTTTTTTGATACATTCCTGGAGGACAATTTCATAGAGTCGGATATGTGCACTTTCCCTTTTGAGTAATCTTTTCAAAAGGGGCTTATTTAAGATGTGACACTCCTGGTAGATTAATAGGATGGCATCTGCCCACTGGTACATGAGGTTAAACTCACTCCTGACCATTCGTCTGAGTTTCTCAAAGGGGTCATCAATATTTTCTATACTCCGATGAAGAGCATCAGTTACAAGTTTATCCATGAATTCATGGATAAGGAAAAAGATATCCTCTTTAGTGCCTACATAATCATAGATATTACCATGACTTATTCCTGCTACCTCTGATAATTCCCGCAATGTAGCTTTATGAAATCCTTTTTTGGCAAACAGTCTGATAGCTGCAAAAACAATTTGTGCTCTCCTTTTTTCTACCAATTTCTTACTTTTTATTGTTGTGGGTATTATAGACATCGATGAAAGGAAGCAGATTTAATTAGTAAATTAATATTCCGATTAATTGTCTAGTTTCCGACTGACCGTTCTTTTAATTATAAAAAATATATTTGTCAACAAAAAAATTGTTCTTGTCAGTTAAGAATTAAAAGTGGACTGTTTTTTAAAGATTTAAAGTTTAAAAGTGGACTCCTAAAGAAAGAACTATCCGCATATCTCAAGGCAATTTGGTACCAGAAATTATTAGGTTTTGTTAAGCACGCTGAAAGTGAAATTCAGTTCAATGGATTTACTGATCTCCATTATAGAGCCTGTAAACAAGAACAATTATCAGATACATTATTTCTCATTCATTCTCGGTGCTGTTATAGTTGTTCTTGTTTGCAGGCAATAAAGTATTGCTTCATAGTACAGTCCACTTTTAATCTTTAAACAGTCCACTTTTAAAATTTAGCTAACACAAAAAAATTGTTCTTCTACAAAAAAAGTAACATTTGCTTATATCAATGTTTTGACCCTATCATATAGCTGACAGGCATCATATTTCCTTATATTCCTTAAATAATATGACTCAAAGAAGGCTGGATAAGGGAAAAGGATAAAATAAAGGAGGAAAAGCGCATCCTTCAATCATGAGATCTTTGCCTAAATATTTATGGCCTTTTGAAGACATAATTAAGCTGACCATTCGGCAGGTTATTGGACTCGGTTTTCAGCTTCATTCCCACATTTAAATCTTCATAGGGTATCTCCTGTGATATTCTACCAAAGACCTTGTAGTCCCCATAATCAAGGAGGGCAATAGTGTAAGGAAGATCATCCTCAAATCCTACCGGTGCATACTTCAGCTCACTAAAGCTTAGTAGTGTTCCAGTCCCTGTTACCTCAAACCATTCCATATTACTATTTAAACACTTAGCACAATCCGATCTCGGAGGAAAGTAAACAGCCCCACACTCCTTACATCTGGTGGCCATTACTTTGCCTTCCTCAAGGTAGTTTATAAAATCATTCGTCTTGGTAATAGCTGTAAAGCTAACTGTGCCAAATTTTTTAAATCTATCATCTACTTCCTTTTTTGCCATTTTTCACCTCCCCAGTATTGTTACATTTCCATACAGACCGACACCGCCAATATTATGGACAAGGCCAATCTCTGGATCTTTAACCTGCATTTCTCCGGCCTCTCCCCTCAATTGAAGTGTTATTGTCCTGATCTGTGATCCCCCTGTCGCCCCAATTGGGTGCCCTTTTGACAGAAGTCCTCCATCGACATTAACAGGGATACTCCCCTCTTTATAAGTCTCCTTAGATGCAATCAGATCCTTGCCTTCGCCTGGCTTTGCAAATCCTAAGTTTTCGTATGCCATCATCTCTGCAATAGTGAAGCAGTCATGCACTTCAGCAACATCAATATCTTTTGGAGTAACCCCGGCCATCTCATATGCCTGTTTCCCCGCCTCAATGCCTACACTTAAACCAGTTAAAAGGTCTCTTCCTGCCATATTAACCGCCTCAGAGGCTGCCCCAAGACCAAGTATCCAAACAGGCTTATCACATAGAGCTCTGGCCTTTTCCTCATTAGCTACAATGATGCAGGAGCTGCCGTCTGCATTAGCACAACAATCTCCAACCCTTAAAGGCTTCGCAACGGTAGCAGATATATTACTTTCCGGATCTGTGAACATCTCCATGGTTACAGGTTTTCTATATACAGCCTTCTCATTTATCTGACCATACGTCGCCGCCTTAACCCTTATTTTAGCGAGATCTTCACCTGTTGTTCCATATTTAGCCATATGTGCCTGGGCATACATGGCATAATAGGCCGGCATCATAGTACCAAAGGGGGCTTCCCATTGAATATCAGCTCCCCTTCCCATTCTTTCCTGGGATTCGCTGGATGATATTTCTGACATCTTTTGAAACCCAACAATAGCGATAATATCATGCAATTCTGATTTAATCATTGAATAGGCTACTCGCAAGGCCATACTGCTTGAAGAGCAGACGGATTCAATATAAAATGTGGGTTGAGGAATAAGGCCAAGATACTCAGCGATTACCCCTGCAGGAGATCTTTGCTTATCATACTCAGGGGCAGATGCAATTATAGAGGCATTAATATCTTTAATTTCTATCTTTGCATCCTTCATTGCCTCTCTAAAGCCTTCAAAGGCAAGTTCCCTGATTGAACCAGGATATCCTCTTACAAAATTACTTTGTCCAACACCAATAATTCCGACTTTCCCCATAATGATTCCTCCTTTCTAAACTATCTTATTTCTCTATGTTTTTCTAAGATCTTTGTAGCTACATTATAACTACAATATAGTTATTAAAATTGTCAATATTAAACAGAGAGGGATTGGCCTTTCTCTTTAAATCTTGAGATGCTCTATCTGTTAAGCAAAAAATATAAACTCAGGGCCATAACAGTCTGGCCATGGTTTATCTCTCCGTTTTGGATCATCTTCGGAATCTTTTGAAGCTCTACTAAACATACCTCAATATCCTCCGCCGCATCAAGATTAGGTTCAGCTACCTTTTTTACCCCCTTTGTCAGATAAGTCAGCCCTTTATTGTTTAGAACTGCAGGTTGTGGATAAATGCTTGTTAAAAGGATAAGATCCTCCGCACGATATCCTGTCTCTTCTAAAAGTTCTCTTTTGGCAGTTTGATCGGGGCTGAGGTCATTTTCATCTATCAATCCCCCGGGCAACTCCAAAAAGATTTGGCCACAACCATGCCTGTACTGCCTTACCATAACAATCTGATCATCAGGAGTAATAGGTAAAACCTGAACCCAGTTTGGAAAATCGATAACATAAAAATCATGCTCCTGGCCCGTCCTTGGAGAACGGCAGCGGTTTGTTGTAATGGAAAAAAGACCTGTATTTAAATTTTTGTTTGATTCAATTATCGGCCATGGCTTTATCATAGGGGAAGTGCCTAAAGTTATAAGTGTCTAAAGTGCCTAAAATGAACCCAACGAACTCAACAAACAACTACTACTGAAAACTGACGGCTAAATGCTGAACGCTAACTGTTAATCTCCTTCCAAATCAGAGAGAAGCTCCGATGATGTACTGACCCTAAGAAGAGGGTAAAGTGCTGTCTTTGTATATAAATGAAGGGTTTCGTTGTGTGTTTCCTCAGATGCAGCCGCTGAACAGTCAGATACGATAACGCTCCTAAAATCATAACAGATTGCATCAAGGGCTGTAGTGAGCACGCAAAAAGGTGTGGCTATGCCAGTAACAGCGCATAGAGTAACGTTTCTTTCCCGTAAGTATTTTGTTAATCCAGTCTGAAAAAAGGCAGAAAAACGGGGCTTGGGAAGCCAGAGGTCTCCAGGTTTTTTTTCAAGTTCATCAATAACCTGAGCACCTTCTGTGCCTTCTAATGATTCTGGTTTCATTCTGGCGCTAAAAATAAAATCATCCTCCTTAAAAGAGTCCGTAGCAAAAATAACAGGCCATCCATTTGTTCTGAATGTCCTTGTAAGATCTTTTATGGGATCAATGATTGCTCTGGCATAGGGGGTTATCTTTAGATTACGTCGAGGATCAAAATAATCCTTGACCATGTCTATAACCAAAATTGCTGGATTAGTCTTTGTTATCATTATTAAGTGCCTAAAGTGCCTAAAGTGAGCTAAAGTGCCTGAAGCCCGCCCTGTCGCGACGTACTTAAACCAAAGTGTTAAGTCTATAAGGTATTACGTGCTCGGATCAGCCTATTAAGATTATAAGTCAGCCTGCCCTGGCGCGAGTTGATTGTAACAAGCTAATGCCACTTTAATAATGCTAAGCGGGAGTTATTAATCTAAGTCCTTGCATGCCAGGTCTGGGCCAGGGGTCTGGGCCAGGGTTAAAATCTGTCAATGCCCTACCCCACGTCGCAATTCATAGCCCTCAATCTCAATTTCCTGGGCATGCCTTTTATGGAAATCAATGTGCCCTTTGTAGACCATTTTTTCCAAATTGACAACATCTTCTTTTTGGTGCTATACCAAAACAAACATATCCATCCAGCATGCCTATATACTATCCTGTAACAAAAGGAGACTGCCATGACACAAACAAGAGACAAAAAACTCATCCTCTGGTTTAATGAGATCAGCATAGGAGATGTCCCCCTTGTAGGTGGCAAGAACGCATCCCTTGGAGAGATGTAC
>Ga0315547_1003185_pt1 | contig 10862 bp, 9 predicted proteins | sample SalMarSW160240MG_2_FD_202542 | JGI IMG/M metagenome (GOLD analysis project Ga0315547, IMG submission 202542) | Salt marsh sediment microbial communities from the Plum Island Ecosystem LTER, Massachusetts, United States - Salt Marsh Sediment SW1601-240 ... | reverse complement strand
TGAAGGGGATGATGTATGCCCAGAGGTAATTGGAGATGTTCCCGGCCCGTCGGAAAACCTGGGTGGCAAGGAAATAGAATCCACAGACAAACCAGAGACGTGCCAGGAAAAACTTCAGTGAGACCACCGGGAGAGAGCTGGTCAGGCTGGTTACAAATATCCATCCAAGGTTCAGCAGGATGGCAATGGTAACCGGGTGCTTCCACACCCGTTTATCAAATGATCGTTCCGATATGATTTTCATAAGAAAAAGGATCAACAAACCAAACAGCAACGGTTCGGTTGGCAGTGACAGATCCACCTTCAACCCGGGAATGAATTCTTTCAGGGGAACCGAAAGTGGGGTGAGAAAAACGATCACCAACAGCAGTTTATCCAAGGCAAGAAAGGCTGCCAGAATCACGAGAAGGAACACCGGAACAAGGTTGAAATAATAGATCTCAAAGGCAGTAAACACCATATTCAGAATAACAAAGAATATGGACAGACCATAGATCCAGAAGATGGTTTTCCTTTCTCTCTGAAGGGTAAGTTCCATGTTCAGGTCACAGGGTCTTACGCACTGAATCGATGGAAACAAGAACAATCAGGGTAAACAAAAATGCCGAAAACGTTGAAATGATGACGATGACGGATCGTTTCGGATAGGCTTTTTTCTCCGCTTCCTGCCCTTTATTTACGATGAATGTGTGTGAGAGATTCTGCTCGGCATCGACCTTTGCTTCAACATACTTCTCCTTTAATAAACTCAATCGTGCACTCTCATTTTCAAGAAATTCCGTCAGGAACAGATAAGTCCCGCCATGTTCCGCCAGAACGTTGATCTGTTTTTCCAGCCGTTCTGCCTGACTCCTGTTGCCCCTGGAGACAGCATCCAGGTAGAGCTCGACCAGTCCCTGGGATTGTGCTTCAACATTAAATACACCCAGTTGCCCCAATGTTTTCAACGAATCTTCCAGTGCACCGATCTCATTTTTCAGTAAAAAATATTCCTGCTCTACGATTTCATATGCTTCACGGGCACGTCTCTTCTGAATCCGGTTCATGGTTGAGTCAAGCAAAGAGGCTATCTCATTAGCTATATCTGCGGCAACTCCGGGGTCCGTATCCAGCACATCAATGCGTATTGACATGTATTCCGTTTTGCGAAAAGAGATGTTTTCCTTCATCTTGCCATACAGGGTAGTGTATTTATAGCGTGAATCGGGATCGATCTGATAATGTTCGAACAGGTTGTATTTTTCCACCAGTCTTTCCCGAATCTCGTCAGAATAAAGTACCTGAAGGAGCCGTTCCGTCTCTTCCTCCTCACCAAACTGCAGGATGTCCCTGGCTGGACCTCCGCCGGTTGTGGAAATCAATGCCTTGGAAATGGAAGTGGATGATGAAGGAAAGAAAATAACCGTTGAGCGGTATTTCGGTGTAATGGTCAACGAAATAATTACGGATGCTACAAAAGCAATGGAAGAAACCACGATCAGGGGTTTCTTTCTGTTCCACATGTAGAGCAAAAGATTTGTCGACTCAAAACGAAAGCCGGATGTGTTATGTTCGGTCATATCAAATGATTTGAAAGGTTCATTTATTGCGGGGCTTCAAATATAACGGTGTATTAAGAAAATCCCGGTTTACCAGAATAACGAAGTTAAGGGCAAAAAAGTACGTCGATTAAATCACCCGTATCAAATGAAAATTTTTCTTTCCTTTCCGCACCAGCAGGTATTTATCACTGATCAGATCATCCGCCGTAACTGTTTGATCGGGAGAGGTAACCTTCTCTTTATTCAGGTTTACCCCTCCACCGTCAATCAGGCGCCTCAATTCTCCCCTGGAAGAGAAGATTGCCGTTTTTTCCACCAGCAAATCGAGCAGGTTTGAACCCGCTGTCAATATTTCCTTACTGACCTGGTATTGAGGAACTCCTTCAAACAGTTCAAGGAAAGTTACTTCATCCATTTGTCTCAGGGACTCGGTTGTCCCTTTTCCAAAAAGGACTTCTGAGGCTTCTATAGCATCGTGTAGTGCCTCTTCGGAATGGACCATTATCGTAACCTCATTAGCCAGGGCTTTTTGAAGTGTTCGCAAATGGGGTGCTCCCCTGTGTTTTGCCGTAAGTTCCTCTATTTCTGTTTGCCCCAGCATGGTAAAGATCTTAATGTATCGCTCCGCATCATCATCGGATGTATTAAGCCAGAACTGATAAAATTTATAGGGGGAGGTCATCTTCGCATCAAGCCAAACATTCCCCTCTTCGGTCTTCCCAAATTTGCCACCGTCGGATCGGGTAATCAACGGGCTGGTTAGCGCAAATGCTTCTCCTCCCGATTTTCTGCGTATCAGCTCCGTGCCGGTAACAATATTCCCCCACTGATCTGAACCTCCCATCTGCAGTTTGCAGTTCATGGTCTTGTAAAGTGTCAGAAAATCATACCCCTGGACCAGCTGGTATGAAAATTCGGTGAATGACATTCCGGATGTGGTATCTTCCCCTACCCTCTTTTTCACCGAATCTTTTGACAGCATATAATTAACCGTAATGTGCTTGCCGATATCGCGAATGAAATCCAAAAAGCTGAACTCTTTCATCCAGTCATAATTGTTCACCATTTCAGCTTTATTGGGCTCTTCTGTTTCAAAATCAAGGAACTTGCTCAACTGGCCCCGTATCTTTTCCTGGTTCTCTCTCAATGTTTTCTCGTCGAGCAGGCTTCTCTCCTCGGATTTGCCGGATGGATCCCCGATCATTCCGGTAGCTCCACCAACCAGTGCGATGGGTTTATGGCCTGCTGCCTGGAAATGTTTCAGCATCATGATCTGAACCAGGTTCCCAATGTGAAGGGAGTTTGCTGAAGGATCAAACCCGATGTATGCAGTAACCATTTCCCGGTCGATCAGTTCCCTTGTTCCGGGTGTCATGTCATGGACCATTCCCCGCCAGCTAAGTTCATCAACAAAATTCATATTTCTCAAATGTTTCACGCAAAGATAATATATAGAATTATATGAGGACCAGGGTAAGGACAATTATCCCAAGCATGCCAAATAGCAAGACAACGGTATAGACACCGGAAAGCAGCATGAATTTGACAAATGTCTTGATGATGGATTGCCGGTAAAACCGCTTCATCCCGACAACAAGATAGATGGGAATTAGAAGGATTAAAAATCCCACCACTTTTTGCACAATCCCATCAAAAAAGATCGACACAAGGACTACCAGCAGGATAACAAGAAAAGCAAAACAGTGAAAATGGATCGAGAAGACAAAATGTTGTATGTAATAACGTTTCGACCGGATATAGAAGATTTTGAGTAGCAGTGCGAACAGTGGCAACAATAGAAAGAGCGATTGGGACACCCGTTTCAGGAACATGTTCCATGAATATTCAGGATTTTCAAACAGGGTTGCCATGCCATTTACCAATCTTTTTCGCAACCATTTTTCCGGTGGAATACTATCGCTAACCGCTTTCAGGGATTGAATTACCTCCTCCCTTGTATCGCTCGAATCGCCTTCCATAACATATTTGTAATACACGGTGTCACCAAAGACCTGGATCACAACCGTATCAATGACCGCAGGAACAGCTGATGAATCCGGGATGATGCTTACATAGCTCAGGGAATCAACCCGGGATGAATCGCTGTCGGTTGCATTCACGTTCAGGATTCCTGCAGAGATCATGTCGTTGCTGGAGATCTCCAACAGGGCAAAAAGGAAGATGCTGATAAAAATAAACAGCTTAAATGGAGGATAATAGGTTGCTCTGCGGCCCGCTACATATTCTAATGTGAGAAACCCGGGTTTAAGGAGCAGGGGTTTAATGCTTTTTATAAAGCGGGTATCAAATTCAAATAGCGTATCCATCAGGTCCTTGAACATCTCACCGAACGGTCTGTTCAATTCTTTAGTCGATTGCCCACAATTGGGGCAATAATTTCCTGAATGCCGGTGACCGCAGTTCGGACAGGTTATGATGTTGGGAAGGTTCTCCATAATCATCAGATCAAGACCTCATCCTCCCGTTCTTTCCTCTCCCTGAATTCCCTGATGCTTTCAAAATTCAGGTCGTGGAAAATCATCGTGGCGAAAGCTGAAATGGGTTTGTAGAGAAACGATTCCTCAATCTTATCCTCCGGAAGAAAATGTGTTTTCCGGTCGATGGTATTCAGGATCACCAGGATGATGCTCAGGATGAAGGCGGTTTTGATTACACCAAACAGTACACCAAGAAGGCGGTTAACAAATCCCAACGCAACGGCTTTCACCAGCTTGTCGAGTGCTTTTGCCAGCAGGTGTACCAGGACAACAATGATCACGAACGTGATGGCAAAGGAGATCAGCGGAAGGTACTCGGTTGTCATGTCAAATTTCTCCACCAGAAAATCGGATGTCATATACGAAAATTTGATCGCTCCGAAAATCCCCAGGATAAGCGCAGCAAGGGAAGCTACTTCAATGATCAGTCCGTTTCTGAAACCGCGATAAGCACTCCAGAGAAGAAAGATCAGCAGGATCAGGTCGATGTAGTTCATGATTTGTTCGAATACAGTGACAAAAATAGGAATTATTTGGTTTTTGCCATCTATTCAAAATCCGCTATCTTTGGGGCTCGGAAAAAAAGGAGTCTTGTTGCATAAAGAGGCTTTAAAAATTGGCCCCGTAGTTCAATGGATAGAACAAAAGTTTCCTAAACTTTAGATTCAGGTTCGATTCCTGGCGGGGCTACTCCTTTTTTAGGGGTCAATTTTTTTAATCGCCACCTAATGTCATATTATGCTTATGTACTCTTGAGTAAAAACACTGGACGATATTATAAAGGTCACTGCAGTGATCTGGATAAACGTCTAAAAGAGCATAATATGGGGAAAACAAAGGCTACAAAACTTTTTCGTCCCTGGGAAATAGTTTATTATGAAGTGTTTGAAACTCTATCTGAAGCTATAAACAGGGAAAAATACTTCAAAACAGCAGCAGGCAGACGATATCTTAAAGATAAAATCTGATCCAGGTTCCCCGCCCGAACGACTGGACGTCTTCAGGTCCGCCAAGAGCGAAGCGATGAGCAATCCTGGCGGGGCTACCAATCCTGGCCAATTTTTTTGGCCATTTATACCTGCAGGTTCATTATAATATGGACTTTAGAGACGCCATGCATGGCGTCCCTACGTTGAAAACATCCTTCAAAGGCATGAAAAATAGCAACCTGAAAGAAACTGCTAACATGAAAACAAATCATGGCAAAAAAAACCGCCCCAAAAATTTTGAGACGACTTTTTTTAATGGCGTTTCAACTACCTCAACACAACTCTCTCAACGAAGACATCATCTTTTGAATGTATCCCCAAGAGATCGACTCCCTGGTGATGCCCTACAGGTCAATCCTGTAAATGTTATTGAAGTATTTCTATCAAAGCGTTGGTGTAACAAGTCAATGTGGATATCGTCTATTAAATATGCTATCTTTAACCGATATACCATAATTTCTCCATTATGTTATTCAATTACCTCGCGGTTGCTATTCGGTACCTTAAAAAAAACCTGCTTTCATTCCTGATCAATCTTCTGGGGCTGGCCATCGGGATGACTGCCTTTATCCTGATCATCCAGTATGTCCGTTTTGAGCTGAGTTATGATAACTTTCACGAGCTGGGTGACCGGATCTACCGGATCCAGCAGGACCGGTACAATAAGGGTGAGCTGACCACCCAGTGGGCTGCCGGGTGCTCGGCAGTCGGACAGGCATTGTACGAAAATTTTCCGGAAGTGGAAAATTTTACCCGTTTTCAAACTGCTGCAGGCATTATCTCCTATGATGAAAGGAGATTCAAAGAACAGAAGATCTATCTAGCTGATACATCTTTCTTTGAGGTCTTTTCATTTCAACTTGTAAAAGGGGATCCATCGGATATTCTAAGAAAGCCATTTGAAACGGTATTATCCGAATCTGCTGCAAGCAAATACTTCGGAGATGAAGACCCGATTGGAAAAAGCCTCCTTTTCAACGATGGCCTGGAACTAAACATTGTAGGTATATTCAGGGATGCTCCCATCAATTCTCACCTTTACCCCACCATTGTCGTATCGTGGGAGACACTGGTTAGCCTGCAGGGACCCGATGTGAACACGGCATGGCAATGGGATGGTTTTTTCAATTACATCGTACTTAACCCACAAGCTGATTATAAGGAATTCGAAGCCAAAATTCCTGAATTTATAGAAGAGAGAGTAGGAGATGAACTGCGTGAATACAACTCATGGGCAATTTATAACCTTCAGTCCATCCGGAAAATTCATCTCTATTCGGATTTCATGATGGAGATGGAAGTCAACGGGAATGCCCGGTCGACCTACGCCCTCCTCATCGTGGCAATCTTTCTGGTACTCATTGCGTGGATCAATTACATCAATCTTTCCACGGCAAAATCGCTTGAACGGGCTAAAGAAGTCGGAATCAGGAAAATTTCCGGTGCTGCAAGGGGGCAGTTGATCCGGCAATTTCTGTCCGAATCGATTTTGATAAACCTCCTGGGGATCATTTTCGCCGTAATCCTGGTTCAACTCCTCAATCCGTTGTTCAATCAAATTACCGGTAAACCCCTGGATTTTGGCATACCTGGTAATCCTGGGTTCTGGGGAATTATGCTTTTGGTCTTCATAACCGGGGCTGTTCTTTCCGGTACCTATCCTGCTTTTTTCCTCTCCTCGTTTAAACCGGCAATCATCATCAAAGGCAAATTTGGTAAGCAAACCAAAGGGATTATCTTACGGAAAAGCCTGGTTATCTTTCAGTTTATTACGTCGTTGATCCTGATCTCCGGGACCCTGGTTGTTTATAAGCAGATCTCCTTCATGCAGCAGTATGACCTGGGTGTTGATATTGAGGATGTGCTTGTTTTACCAGGACCGAACATTACCGACTCCACGTATACGGAGACGTTCAATGCATTCAAGGAGGAGCTCTTGCGGAATCCCGGTATCTCAGAAGTAGCCACCTCAACCGCTGTACCAGGGAGAAAAGCCAACTGGAATGCCGGCGGAATCCACCTGTTGAGCCAGGATGTTACAGAAAGTAACCAGTACAGGGTCATCGGAATGGACTTTGATTTCGTCGATCTGTATGGATTAACGGTCCTCGAGGGAAGAAACTTCTCACCTGAATATGGCATGAATTCCGAAACCGTTCTGTTTAACGAAAAAGCAATCCGGCTTCTTGGGTTTGATGACTGCAGGGAAGCACTGGATAAGCAGATATTCTTCTGGGGCGATACCTTCCGGATTGTCGGAATTCTTAAAAACTATCATCAACAAGGACTCAAAGAGGTGCAGGATCCTTTAATCTTCCGTTTTTTCGAAAGTGTGACTGCCTATTATTCGATTAAACTTGTTCCAACAGCCGACATTCAAGTAACTATCCCGTTCATCCAGGAACAATGGGAAATATTTTTCAGTAAAAACCCGTTTGAATATTTCTTCCTGGATGAATATTATCAAGAGCAATATAAGGATGAGTTACAATTCGGAACGGTTTTTGGATCCTTCTCACTCCTTGCCATCATCATCGCCTGTCTCGGACTTTTTGGTCTCTCCTCCTATACAACAACCCAGCGGACGAGAGAGATTGGGATCCGCAAGGTGCTGGGCGCTTCAGTTTCGAAAAGTATTTTCCTGCTGGTTCGCTATTTCCTGAATCAGATCGTAATCGCTGTTCCCATTGGTTTAGCCATATCCTACTTCATCATGTCCCGGTGGATTCAACATTTCCCGTTCAGGATCGCCATCAGCTGGTGGTTCTTTGTTCTTCCTATACTGGTCGTGCTAATCATTGCATTGGTCACGGTCATCGCCCAGGTATTCAGAACAGCCAACGTAAATCCTTCTTATTCACTGCGTTATGAATAAAAACTTTAATCATACTTCAGACTCACCACCAAAGAACAGACCCCCACTCCTGAAGATCCTCTGCATTATTTCGTTTATCGGCAGCGGATTATTTACTCTGGCTACCTTAGTGATCCTGTTATTTTACCAGCTCCAGCGAGCGGAGATCATGGTAATCTATATCCCGCATGACCTGGGGCAAACAGCCATGCTTTTCTTGCCTACCTTCCTGTTCACCCTGGCTGGCAGCGTCGTAATGTGGAAAATGAAGCGGTGGGGATACTATCTCTACCTACCCGGTGCTCTATTCCGGATCCTGTTTTTTATTGTGCTTTGGATTGGTGATTATGACTTTGTTACGGGCATCCCGTTAGCTTTAGTACAACTTACAATGATTGTCCTTTTCAGCCTAAACCTAAAGTATTTAGTGTCTCAAAAGAATTTTACACAAGTCGCCTGACGATCGGAATCTTTTCCTTTCATTTCTTCATTCTCCTTGATTAATACCAAATTAATTTGGTGTTCTGGAATATTTTGTTACAATGTAGGTCAGTATTCATCAAAAAAAACAGGAGAGTTATATGATTAAAACCAAGATTTATAATCAAGCAAACAAACCCACGATTCATGAAAAGGAGGAGATTGTGACCTTTCTTTACAATAACCTTGAACAATACGGGGACCCCAAATCAGACATAGAGAAAGCGGTTGACTATGCCATAAAGGAATCACCATCATTTGGCGGTTTTATCCTTGTATCCAACCAAGGCTCCGAAATCTCGGGTGCAGTAGTCATAAACCAAACCGGCATGGAAGGGTATATCCCGGAAAACATCCTGGTTTACATTGCAACCCACAAAGACCTCAGGGGAAAAGGCATCGGTAAAAAATTGATGAATAAATCCATTGAAGTTGCACAAGGTGATATTGCATTGCATGTAGAGCCCGATAACTCAGCCCGCTTCTTATACGAAAAAATCGGCTTTACCAGCAAATACATCGAGATGCGGTACAAGCAAACCTCAGAAGAAAATTAATCCATTTTTAAGCTTATTCGTAGTATTGATTGATCTGATGATTCAATCCGTGCTACTTTTTTTGTATACCGATGCATTTCATTGATATTATCATATTCGTGGTCTATTTTGCTGCCATGCTAGGGATAGGCATCTATTTTTTCAGAAAGAACAAAGATATTGAAGATTATTATATTGGCGGGCGTTCGCTGGGCAGCTGGCACATCGGCCTTTCAGTCGTGGCAACGGATGTTGGTGGTGGATTTTCCATCGGACTGGGTGGACTGGGTTTTGCGATTGGTCTTTCCGGATCCTGGTTGCTATTTACGGGATTGGTCGGTGCTTGGCTCAGTGCGGTTGTATTAATCCCCATTGTAAGCAGGATCTCAATAAAACACAGGTTCTTTACATTTCCCCAGATTTTCGAACATTTTTATAACAACAAGGTAGCCCTGATTGCTGGGATCATTTCGGCAATCGGTTATATGGGCTTTACCAGTTCACAATTGTTAGCCGGTGCAAAACTGGCATCCGCAACCTTTGTAGAGATCGATCTAAAAACAGCTCTCATTATTATGGGGGCTATTGCAGTGATCTATACCGGCATCGGTGGTTTAAAAGCGGTGATTTATACCGATACAGTCCAATGGATCATTCTCATGTCCGGCCTGATCTTAATCGGTATTCCGATTACCTACCATGCCATTGGTGGAATCGAAACCATAAAAGCAACCATCGGTCATGAATTCCTCACACTGAACAACGTTACCTGGCAACAAATTGTGAACTGGGTTGTAACCATAATACCCATCTGGTTCGTTGGGATGACACTCTACCAGAGAATTTATGCTTCAAAAAATGTAAAACAGGCCCAAAAAGCATGGTTTATTGCCGGCTTGTTCGAATGGCCCCTGATGGCATTCATGGGAGTTACGCTGGGTATGTTCTCCCGGGTTGCCTTTGAAAATGGAATGTTTACAGAGTTCGGCTACAACGTGGGTTCTGCCATTGATTCTGAAATCGGGCTTCCAGTTCTGTTAAACACCGTTTTACCTGCCGGGTTAATGGGACTGATGCTTTCTGCATTTTTTTCAGCCATACTTTCCACGGCCGACAGTTGCCTGATGGCCGCATCAGGAAATGTGCAGACGGATATCCTCAGCAAATTACTCCCGCTTAAAAAAGAGACAAAAGCACAGCTTCATGTTTCACAGGCAATTACATTAGCAATCGGTGTGTCTTCTATATTGCTGGCTTCCTATATGACCAATGTGCTGGAATTAATGCTCTATTCGTATGCTTTTATGGTTTCAGGTCTATTCATTCCCGTGCTGGCTGCCCTGTACGGGAAAAACCCCAATCCGCTGGCTGCAACACTGGCTATGATCATTGGAGGAACAACAACCGTTGCCCTGGTGGTTACCGGTATTCGACTGCCCTTTGACCTGGATGCGAATATTTTTGGAATTGGAGCCTCCGCAATCATCTATTTTATAGTACATATTATCAGACCACCACGTTAAATCGATTGTTACATGCATGGATATGGAGTATTGTTACTCATTAAACAGTCCCGTTATGGATACAAGTTCCCTGATCACCCTGAATGAAAAATCGGTCGAAAACAACATTCGTTTTCTGAGAAACAAGCTGGGCAACAACGTAAAAATATCATCGGTTGTTAAAGCCAATGCTTATGGACACGGGATAGAACAGATCGTTCCGTTATTTGAAAAAGAAGGTGTCGATCATTTCTCGGTTTTCGATTACAATGAAGCGCTGCGTGTTTCCAGCAGCCTGTCAGAGCCCAAAACAATCATGATCATGGGATGGATCCCTGAGGAAAAACTTAAAGAGGTTATCCGAAAAGGATTTGAATTTTTTGTGTTCAATATTGAACGGCTAGAGAAAGCCTCCCGGGAGGCCATACAGCTTCAAACCATGGCTAAAATTCATCTCGAAGT
>Ga0315547_1003181_pt1 | contig 10879 bp, 5 predicted proteins | sample SalMarSW160240MG_2_FD_202542 | JGI IMG/M metagenome (GOLD analysis project Ga0315547, IMG submission 202542) | Salt marsh sediment microbial communities from the Plum Island Ecosystem LTER, Massachusetts, United States - Salt Marsh Sediment SW1601-240 ... | reverse complement strand
AAAATAACCGGTAACAGTTATAGAGTAAAAAATACGGCAATGCCGGAGATTAAATAAAAAAAACTAATTTTAAAGTGGTACACTTTTGAATATCCTTCCTGGTACACTTTTAGATATCATTAACAGTTGACAGAGGACATCTAATTTAATACAAATAAACGGACGATTTTAGAGCCCAAACTTGAAATATAAAACAGTTCAATTCCAGGTGGCACCACCACCTTATTCTTAAATCCTTGCAGATCATTGATCTGCAAGGATTTCTAAATTTCTGTTGACGGATCGGTTGACGTTGAGAGAAATCAGGCTTTAAGGGGCTGAATTTACATACTCTTAATAAATTCCCGGGAGTGAATGACCTAACTACACTTAAGTATTAGGCATTTATGCTCAAAACGAAAGAATAAATTTTGTTTCTTCATCGGATATTGAATGAACAGTAATATTTCCATTGTGTAAGTGCATAATCTGCCTGGCAAGACTTAATCCAATGCCTGATCCACTTTTCCGTGTTGTAAAAAATGGTATAAATATCTTATCAAGATTTTCTTTAGGTATCCCTTTTCCATTATCAATAACTATTATATCGGGTTTTTCATTTTTCCCAAATTGAGCTAGAAGTTTTATTGATTTATTTTGTTTTTCTTTTAAAGCAAAAATGGAATTAGTTATAAGATTGATGATATTTTGTTCGACTAAGTTGCAATCTGCTGTTAATGTAGCATCTTTGGTTAATACTGAAACCTCCAGTTTAATATTTTCACGTGCTAATTCATCTCTCATTAGAGTTTCAATGTGTTGAAATAGATCTATTACTCTGAATGTTTTAAAATTTGGTTTAGGCAAGTCAGTTAAACTCCGATATTGTTTTACAAAGTTTAATAAACCATCACTTCTGATTCGAATAGCTTCTAATCCTGTTACCGAATCTTTTATGATTCTATCAGAAATTTCGGACCTTTTTATAGGTGATTCATCGACAGTTAAAAAATTATGGAGTGATTTTGTAGCGGATGTTATTGGGGCAATAGAATTCATTATTTCATGAGTTAATATCCGAATTAATCTTTGCCATGATTCTAATTCATGTTCTTCAAGTTCATTTTTAATATTCTGAATTGAAACCAAACGTATCTTCTCATCAAGTAATTTAATTTCAGTTATTTTGATGGATAATTGTAGAAGTTCGTTGTCAATAAGTAATTTTAATAGTTTCGATTGCCCCGGATTTAATTCTCGTAAAACATGGACTAGATTGTTAGAAACCTCTTTTAGCTTTTTAATATTATTTGGAGTGTCAATTGATAATAAATCTTTAGCAGCTTTATTAATATACCTGATCTTCCCATTTTCATTATTAAATGATATAAACCCAACATTTATATGTTCTATTGAATATTTGTGATATTCATATTCCAGCGTTTTTTTAATTTCTGCTAATTCAAGCTTATCATATAATAATTGAAGACTCTTATTTAGTTTTATGAATGATTTGTTTTTGGATTCAAGACTTTTTAGATTAGAGAGATCATTATTAACTAAGGATTCTATATGGACAGTTATATTCTTATTAAATCTGTTAATATATCGTATTAAAAATATAGTTTGAAAAATCAGGATAAAAAAAATATTTATTGGTAATAAAATATATGAACTTTTGAAGAATAAATAACTTATTAATAAAGATGTAATTAGTATAAATATTATCTGAATCGCAATAAGCAGGAAGAATTTTCTAGATACCATATTTTTTAATTTTATTATAAAGTGTCTGTCGAATAATACCAAGTTCCTTGGCTGTTTTAGTTAGGTTTCCATTATGTTTTTTTAATGTTTTATCGATTACTTGTTTCTCAATTTCTTCAAGGGTCAAAGCTTTGTGTAAGTGGATTCCAAATTTTGTACTTGATGTTAATTGTAAATCTGTTTCATCAATTAAAAGTCCGTCCGATAAAATAACGGCTTTCTCAATAGTTTGTTTTAATTCCCGGATATTTCCCGGCCATTGATGCTCTTCCAATTTTAATAAAGCAGATTGATTAAATTTTATATTCCCTTTATCATATTTAGATGAATAGATTTTTAAATAATGATTGGCAATCAATATGATATCTTCACTTCTATCTCGTAAAGGAGGAATTTCAATTTTTATAGTATTAATTCTATATAGTAAATCTTCACGGAACAAGCCATCATAAACCAGTTGTTCAATATTTTTATTCGTAGCACAAATGAGTCTAACATCAAATTTTTGAGGTTTTGATTCACCCACTTTTACAAATTCACGATTCTCAAGAACTGTTAATAATTTTGATTGTAAGTGTAAAGGCAGATTCCCAATTTCGTCAAGAAACAGAGATCCTTCTGATGCTGTCTCAAATCGTCCTATTCGATCTTCTTTTGCATCTGTAAATGCACCTTTTACGTGACCAAAGAGTTCACTTTCAAATAAAGAATCATTAAGCGTATTCATATCTACATTCAAAAATATCTTATCTTTTCGATTAGATAATCGATGGATCTCTCTCGCAAATAATTCTTTACCTGTTCCATTTTTGCCAATTAATAAAATATTTGCATCTGTTTGTGCCACTTTTTCAATGAGGGAAAAAACATGTTTTATACCATTTGATGTTCCAATTATATTCGAAAAAGGTTTGTTAATATCTTCATCGAGTGTTTTCTGAATGTTTTTTGAGTTTCTTAATTCTTCCAGGGATTTTCGATGTTTATATGCAGCTTTAAGTGTAGCAATCAGTTTATCATTATCCCATGGTTTTATTACAAAATCAAAAGCACCTTGTTTTATCGTATTAACAGCTAAATTAACATCTGCATATGCTGTTATAAAAACGATCACAGAATCCTTATCATATTTCTTGATTTCATTAAACCAATATAGTCCTTCATTGCCACTAGATAATCCTGCAGAAAAATTCATGTCAAGTAGGATAACATCAAAATCATTCTTCCTAAAATATTCAGGAATTTGGTTTGGATTTTTTAAAGTTATGACTTCTTTAAATTCGTATTGTAGGAAGAGTTTTAAGGTTGTTAAAATCTCCTTATTATCATCAATAATTAAAATTTTGCAGTCTTGTTTAGACATAAGTAGGTGCTTTTATGAAAACATAGTTCAAATTTATTGAATCGTATGATTTATATACAATGATCGTATGATATTTTTACTTTTTTTCCGTTGACTTTTATCTGGAGTATATTAAATAACTCAAAATCAGCAGTATAAAATTTGTGGCATGTTAATAGTGAATAGTGTTTAATAAATTTTATTAATTTACAGATATGAAAGATATTAAATCGATTTTCAGAGGATTAAAAAGAAATATATCATTCTCATTAATAAATATTTTCGGGTTAGCAATAGGTTTGGCAAGTTCATTAATTATTTTTCTCTGGGTAGCAAATGAAAAAAGTTATGATAAATTTCATAGTAAGTATCATAACATATACAGAATAATGAGTTATGGCACAAGATATATGGTTGAAGGGATTGTTGGTTCTCCATTTCCATTATCTAAAGCGATAAAAGATGAGTTACCTGAAATTAAGCAAACTGTTCGATTTGTTTATCCTCAAAGATTTAATTTTAAATATAATGATAAGAAGTTTTATGAGGGGAAAGCCATTATAGTTGATTCCACATTTTTTGATCTATTTGATTTTGAGTTGATTAATGGTAGTTCAAAAACCCTGTTGAGAGAACCTAATACAATAATAATAACAGAAGCAATTGCAAAAAAGTATTTTGGTTCAGATGATCCAATTGGTAAAGTTTTAGAAATAGATGACCAAAGTATTACCGTAAATGGAGTTTTAAAGAATGTTCCTAAAAATTCGACACTTCAATTTGATTTTATATTTCCTTTAGTTCTATGGGAAAAGTTTGGTTATCCAACTGATAACTGGGGAATGTTTATGTCTCATACATTTATTGAATTGCCTAAAGATGTTAATGTCGCAGAACTTGAGAAAAAACTTACCCAAATAGCCCTGAATAAAGGATGTCCCCAGGTAAAAAATGATGGAGTTGTTTTCAAGTTGCAACCGCTCTCTGAAATACACTTAGATGGTAAACACGGGAATTACTTAAGCTATATTGATGTAAGTAGTAAAAAGACAGTTATAATTTTTACTTCAATTGCTTTAATGTTGTTGATTTTAGCTTCAATCAATTACATAAACTTGTCTACCGCTGATTCTGATAGAAAAAGTAGAGAAATTGGAATTAAGAAAATTCTGGGCGCATCAAGAAGGGACTTAATAAAATACATATATCTGGAAGGATTTATCACCATTTTTATAGCCTTTGATATTGCTCTTTTATTTATAGAAATGATTTTTCCTATATTTAATAACATGGTAGGCAGAGAGTTAATTTTCAGTGATTTATTTCGAAATGGGTTTGAATTCTTTTTAGTTGGAATATTTATTATCACCTGGTTAGTGGCAGGCACATATCCAGCTTTTTATTTATCATCTTTAAAATCAAATAAGATCTTAAATGCTGGTGATAAATTAATTGTATCAGGTTCACATTCCATTTTCAGGGAAATATTAATTGTTTTTCAATTTATTGTTTCTATAGCATTAATACTATCTGCTATTACAATTTACAAGCAAATCCTATTTATAAAAAATAAAGATGTGGGTTTTGATAATACAAACATTGTACATGTGCCACTCAAAGGTGAATTTGCAAATAATTATGAACTTATTAAAAGTAGGTTACTTGATAATTCCAATATTATGATGGTTTCAAATCAGGATTATTTATGGGCAATTCAAAATAACAGAACCACTGGCTTCGATTGGGAAGGAAAAGATCCCGAATTTGAAGTGGACATGTTAATTCCGAAAGTTGGATTTGATTATATAAAAATGCTGGATATGAAAATAATCAACGGACGTGATTTTGATCGAAAATTTAGCACAGATTCCACAAATGCATTTATTTTAAGCGAAACGGCTGTAATTGAAATGGGAATATCTGATCCTATTGGAAAGATGTTTAAACTCTATAATGGAATGATATGGCAAGAAGGCAAGATTGTTGGTGTTGTTAAGGACATTAATTTTAAACCTTTACGGGAAAAAATTGAACCCTTTGTTCTTCGTATATTATCGCATCCCGAAAATTATACCACCTATGGCGTATTGCTAATAAAACACACTAATAACAAATCGAAGGAAACCATTAATTATATAAAACAGTTATGGGAAGAATTTAATCCTGATATTCCATTTGAATATAATTTATTGGAAGAAACGTATACTAAATTGTATGCAGATGAATATAAAACAGGAAGAATAATCTTAAACTTCTCCATTTTGGCAATCCTAATTTCTTGTTTAGGATTATTTGGACTTACATCTTTTATGATCGATAGGCGGACAAAAGAAATTGGGATTAGAAAAGTAAATGGGGCAACATCCGTAAATGTTGTTATAATGTTTATTGGAGAATTTATTAAATTGATTCTAATAGCATATATAATAGCAATACCAATTGCTTACTACTTTATGAATAATTGGTTAAACAGATTTGCGTTTAAAACGAATTTAAGCGTTCTGATCTTTTTGGCAGCATTAATTATTACTTTGTTAGTATCAAGTGCGGCAATTATTTTTAAATCAATAAAAGTTTCTAATCAAAATCCTGTTGAGAGTCTAAGATACGAGTAGAGATTAAGTAAAAATCTAGGTTGTGGAATAATCATAATTTGATTTTTTTTACTTCGGCGCTGAGAAGGTCATCATGCTTTTGCTAAAACTACAACTATCATTAAAACTGTCATAAGGAAAATAATATTACAGTGTTTATCGTCAGCAAATTCTGGAATCCAATCAATATAAAATTAAGAGATACTTTCATTAAATCAAAGTTGCTTTTTGCACTTCATAATCCAACTTTCTTTTCATCAGGGTCCGTTGCTTAATATCTTCTCTCCTGGCAAGGATCTCTTGGACTGTATATATTCAAACCAATCTGGACTAAATGTGGCGATCAGCTAAAAGATATATCTCCAAACATTTCTAACTCTACCTGTAAATAAATTAATTTTAGTAACTCTAAATAATCGTCCATTTATTTGCTAGGCTAAATACACGGGAGTATGAATAGATAAATCAAAGTGATTCTATCAAATATTTTTTTGGAGGAGGATTTTTACAAGATTTATCAATACAAGAAACAAAGTTAAAGCTATATTCTTTTTTATGGCAAATCTATAATCCAGGAATTTTATTTATTGCCTTATTAATTCCCAAACCAAGTGATTTCAAATAGATATCAGTCTGCTCCAGACTTTGATGCCTACACTGGCTTTGAATGGTTTTGATATCCACACCGGCATTATAAGCTGCCACTACTCCAGAATGTTTCCAGGAATAAAGCGTGTAATCGCTTCCCAAATTAAGATCTTCAATTAAAAGCTTACAAAAGCAAGCTTTTGACGCTATAAAATAAATAAGGCCGCCGCGAAGCGACAGCCTTTGGTCACTGGGTGGAAGATGGGATTATTCATCCGCCAGCTGGCGGATTCATGATCCCTGAAGGGGGAATCACCACTGTTTAAAACCGGTTGATGACCTCGTCATCAAGCCTCTTTTCTTTTACAGCCTTATGTCTGCAAGCAGCCAATGGCTGCAAAAAGAAAACCGGCTTCCTTTCAGAACCCGGTATTAAACAGTGGGTGGAAGATGGGATTGCTCGTCCGCCAGCTGGCGGACTCGCGGACCCTTTTAGGAGATACTCAAACTTAAAAGGCTGCTGCCTTCGGCAGCCTGGCCTTTATTTATAATGACCTTACAAAAGCAAGCTTTTGACAGCCCTTACAAAAATAAAGGCCACCACAAATGTGGCAGCCTTTTAAGTTTGGGTGGAAGATGGGATTGCCCCCGCCGGTGGCGGGGGCGGACCCTTTGAAGGTAACACTTCAATGACAAAAACCGTTTGCTGAATTCTTCAGCACCACGGTTTTATTTTTCAAGCTTATATCAGCAAGCTGCTAACGCTTAAAAAAATAAAACCGTGCTCCGAACGGAGAACGGTTTTTGTCATTGGGTGGAAGATGGGACTCGAACCCACGACCCCTGGAACCACAATCCAGTGCTCTAACCTGCTGAGCTACATCCACCATAAATAAGGATTGCAAAGATAATTATTAATTGCCATTCTTTACAAAAGAAAAATCAAAATTGTTTTTAATCTTTCGGGTTTCGGTTTATCTTTAACCGGTTTTAACTAATGCATTGAGGAACAAATCAATTAACTCATTCAAAATACAAAACAAACCGATCCATTGAAGCCTGAAAATTTCATCAACAACATCTCCAGCCTCCAGATCTATCAACTATTGAGGTTCAGTACATTCCTGTTGATCAGTATCCTTTTTACCAAAAGCCACCTCTCAACAGCCGATATAGGAATGTATGAGGTGTTTCTCTTTATCGCCAGCATCATCTGTTTTTTCTGGGTAACCGGCATCATTCAGTCACTGCTGCCACTGTATAACAACAACAGAAGCTTCAATAAGACTGGAGGAGAGGTGAAGGGTAAATCTCCCGAAATTTTCAATGCATTTCTCTTAATCACCTTCTTCAGCCTTTTTACCCTCCTCCTGGGATTGAGCCTGAGGGATCACTTTTCGGTTTTCGGGATCAGCGGAGACGTTCCCTTTATCAATCTGTTGCTTGCATATATCTTCCTGAGCAGTCCGACTTTCCTTATCGAATACATCTACCTGCTGAACAATAAAGCCCACCACATCCTGGGGTATGGCTCCATATCTTTCTCGATACAACTGGCTATCGTTACCGTCCCCATTTTCACAGGATACGACATTGTATATGCCATCTGGGGCCTGATCATTATCTCTATCCTACGGTTCGTATGGCTGTTTGTGCTCCTTTCCCGGTATGCTGAATTCCGGTTTTCATGGGATTTTATTAAAGAACACATTTCCCTCGGATTTCCGCTGATCATAAGCACGTTGCTGAGCGGGTCCGCCCAGTATGTCGATGGTATCATCGTGACCAGTAAATACGATGCAGAAGCATTTGCCAAATTCCGCTTTGGAGCGAAGGAGTTACCTCTTGTACTTCTGCTGGCTAACGGATTGAGCAATGCCATGCTCTCAGAATTCGGATCGAAGGAAAAACTGATCAGTTCCCTGAAAGTCCTGAGGCATAAGTCGAGAAGACTGATGCACTACCTGTTTCCCATAACCATGGTATTCATGCTGTTTACCCGGGTACTCTACCCGGTACTGTTTAACGAGAACTTCATCCGCAGTGCCGATATTTTCCTGATCTACCTCCTCCTGATCATCCCCAGACTGGTCTTTCCCCAAACCATATTGATCGGCCTGAAAAAGACCCGGATCATATTAATTGCATCCTTTATCGAGATTGTTCTGAACGTGGGTCTCAGTCTCTATATGGTCCAGCTTTATGGTCTTGTGGGAATTGCCCTGGCAACCGTCGTCGTTTATATCGTTGAAAAGGGATTTTTAATTGCCTATAATTATTTCAAGCTCCATATCAAGCCCAATGAATACATCCCGGTGACAACACACCTGATATACTCCTTCCTGACGGCTATTCTGTTTGTCCTGATCGACCATCGGATTATCGATATCCATATTTAGTTAAAAAAAGTAAATTATCTTTGAAGGGTATAAAATCGTTTGGTTATGAGAATTGGAAGATCTTCAAATCCGGCACTGACAAAAAATACCTTTACACAGGCAGTGTCCCGCACAGCCGATGAGCGTACGATGACCATCCAGGGTACAGTCAACAAATCACTGATCCTGCTGATCCTGGTTCTGCTCGGTGCAATTTATACCTGGAACCTGTTTTTTAATGCTATCGACTCCCAGGCTGGCATTTCGAAAATATTGCCGTGGATGATCGGCGGTGGGGCAGGTGGTTTTGTGGTTGCCCTGGTCACCATTTTCAAAAAAACCTGGGCACAGTATACGGCTCCTGTTTACGGTGTGCTTGAAGGGCTTTTGCTGGGCGGTTTATCAGCACTGGTCGAGGTGCAGTTTGAAGGCAAAGCACTGGTGATGCAGGCGGTTGCCTTGACATTCGGAACACTCTTCGCTTTATTGTTTGCTTATAAATCCGGTTGGATCAAGGTAACCCGGAACTTCAGGCTTGGGGTTGTGGCAGCTACCGGCGGCATCGCCCTGGTCTACCTGATCTCATTTATTGTCAGTCTGTTCGGAGTGCGGGTGCCGTTTATCTACGGGAATAGCCTGCTGTCCATCGGCATCAGCCTGTTTGTAGTGGTTATCGCAGCATTGAACCTGGTCCTCGATTTCGATTTCATCGAGGAGGGAGCGAAAGTGGGTGCCCCCAAATACATGGAGTGGTATGCAGCTTTTGGATTGATGATTACACTGATCTGGTTGTATATAGAGATTTTGAGGCTGCTGACGAAGTTAGCGAGCAGAAAGTGAAATGGCAGAGGGACGATGAGACTGTGTGACTGTTAGACGATGAGAAGAGAAGAAGAGACTGAAAACAAATTCTTGTCACTCGTCACACACGATTGTATGACAATTGTGTGATCAGCATATCGTAACTACATAACCATTGAAAATGGAATCTCTGGAAAATTATTTCGAACAGTTCAGGAAAAACATCATAGGCATTGACCAGGAGTTTGACTCGCCGTATGGGAAGAAACGGATCATTTACAATGACTGGATCGCCAGCGGACGGTTGTACATGCCGATTGAGAAGAAGATCTGTGAAACATTCGGACCGTATGTAGCCAATACACATACCGAAGCATCGGAAACCGGTACACGAATGACACTCAGTTACCACCGGGCACATAAGTTGATCAAGGAGCATGTCAATGCAGGTCCGAATGATGTGATCATTACCGCTGGATCGGGAATGACCTCTGTGGTTTGCAAACTGCAGCGAATACTGGGAATGAAGGGACCGGAAAAACTGGTAAAGAAAAAATCCATTCCGAAGAAGAAACGGCCCATTGTATTTTTAACGCACATGGAGCACCATTCCAACCACACATCGTGGTATGAAACCATTGCCGATGTGGTTATTCTGAAACCAACCGGGGACCTGCTGGTTGACCTGAACAACCTGAGGAAAATGCTGAAGAAATACAAGGATCGTAAATTTAAGATCGGCACATTTACAGCCTGTTCAAACGTTACCGGGATCATTACACCGTACCACGAGATGGCGAAAATCATGCATGAACATGGGGGTCTCTGTTTTGTCGATTTTGCAGCATCCGCACCTTACATAGATATCGATATGCATCCTGATGATCCGTTGCAAAAACTGGATGCCATCTACTTCTCCCCCCACAAATTTCTGGGAGGTCCGGGAACCTCAGGAGTGCTGGTATTTGACTCCAGCCTGTATCAATCAACCGTTCCGGATAACCCGGGTGGAGGGACGGTGGAATGGACAACCCCCTGGGGAAAGTACAAGTATATCGATGATATTGAGGTTAGGGAAGATGGAGGAACCCCCGGGTTTCTACAGGCAATCCGGACTGCACTCACCATTAACCTGAAAAACCAGATGGGAACCGACAAGATCCGGAAGCGGGAAGAAGAACTGGTAAAAATTGCCTTCAAAGGGCTGAAGGAGATCCCCTCCATTCGCATCCTGGCTGATAATGTGGAAGAGCGGTTGGGTGTTATTTCATTTTACCATCCCGATATTCACTATAACCTGATCGTTAAAATCCTGAATGACCGGTTTGGAATACAGGTGAGGGGGGGATGTGTATGTGCCGGAACCTATGGCCACTACCTGCTGGAGGTGAGCTATAACAAGTCAATGGAAATAACCGAAAAGATAATGC
>Ga0315547_1003177_pt1 | contig 10887 bp, 9 predicted proteins | sample SalMarSW160240MG_2_FD_202542 | JGI IMG/M metagenome (GOLD analysis project Ga0315547, IMG submission 202542) | Salt marsh sediment microbial communities from the Plum Island Ecosystem LTER, Massachusetts, United States - Salt Marsh Sediment SW1601-240 ... | reverse complement strand
ATCTTATTCAAGAGGGAAATATCGGACTAATGAAAGCCGTGGAGAAGTTTGATTACCGTAAAGGTTTCAAATTCAGTACGTATGCCACCTGGTGGATTCGCCAGGCTCTTACAAGAGCCGTAGCCGATAAATCCCGTACCATACGCCTTCCAGTTCATATGGTTGACGCCGTCAATAGACTGCTGAAAGTAAGCCGTCGTTTGGGCCAGGAATATGGAAGGGAGCCCACCTCCAGTGAAATCGCCAAGGAGATGGAAATATCTTCAGATAAGGTTAGAGAGATTGTCAAAGTATCACGGTTGCCGATATCGCTGGATTCACCCATTAATGAAGAGCAAGATAGTCCCCTGGGTAACTCTATAGAAGATAGAAATGTCTTGCCACCGATTGATGCCGCGTTCAAACAACTCTTGAAGGAGCAAATCGAGCATGTGCTCCACACACTTACTCCTCGTGAGCAGCGAATACTCCAACTCAGATTTGGTCTCAAGGACGGACGAAGTCGCACGTTAGAGGAGGTGGGCATGGAGTTTAACGTAACTAGAGAGCGAATTCGCCAGATCGAAGCTAAGGCACTGCGCAAATTACGCCACCCCAGCCGAAGCCGAAAACTGAAGGATTACCTCTAATAAAAGACTACTTGAATATTCCCACTAAATTCTTGGGTAGCTTACCGCTTGCCCCCATCTTCATCAACTTTTGCATCTGCTGGAACTGGTTGAGGAGTTGATTGACATCCTGTAGCTTTACTACACTACCTCTAGCAATACGACGGCGCGGTCTATCGCCAATGATATTTGGATTGCGCTCCTCCTCGGGTGTCATGGAAAGTATAAACACTGCGTTTGTCCCCTTCCAGAGGCGTATGGCATATAGGTAATCGGTTTCATATGAACGTTGGCCAGCAAGCGACTAAGAATCATACATAATGACGGAATGTGACACTATCACCAGCGAGTTGTGTACGCCTGGGTAGTTTCACGAAGAGCTATATTTACAGCAAATATGGCCTGTGTAAAAATACGGTCAATTAGGGGTCTTTGTTTAAGCTACCTTGATGGATTCCCAAGTATTGGTTCTGGACAAATTGCCTCTCTTCCAGGCTCTTTGCCCTAGCTCTTACCATCCTCACCAAAAAGCCAGCTAATGCTTACACCTAGAGCCTTGGCAATGGCTGCGGCCTCCACATCAGTAACCTCGCGATATCCCGTCTCAATCTTCGAGATTGTAACTCGCTCAATTCGTAAACCTTGAATTTGCACCCTAGCTGTTAAGTCTGTTTGTGTTATCGGCGGACTAGCCCTCTTTCTCGCCAGCCGAACTCGTTCTCCGATAATATTTCTTCTAGTCATTTAACTGAATTGTATGGGAAAATGTTTATAATAATGTTCCAATATAGAACATTGTATGTTATAATGAGGTTATCTAAATTGAAGAAAGAGAGCATCAATGAAGAAGCTGGTTGTAGACTTTGTAGTAGTTGTACTAGTGTCCATATCCTGCTCAATGGCGCCGGAACCAGTTCCAGAAACCGTAACAACACCTGCAACCGTACCGCCCCCAACAACTACGACTGATCCGTCATCTGTACCCAGTCTTACACTTGGCTCGGCAAAGCTTTGCTACTTACTGCTAGCAGCTGAATTGTAAGTCACATTGTAGCCGTTTACAAGAAGAAAAATATCGCCTTGGCATATATGGAGTCCGGAATAACTAGAAGGATAAACTGAGTTGAAAACGACAGGAGGTAAAATTAGAATTAAACGTAAAACCTTGCTTTTATCAGACAAGGACAGAGCGATTGGCTTCTGTATCATGACTGATAAGAGGGATAATATCACGCTCCTAAAGCGGGGGCGGCGGATTGCCTGGTTTTCAGCATCGTTGAATAAAGAAATGGTGAAGGCAGTTGTAACTCTGGTCAAGGAATTTGAGCGTGAAACAGGGGAGAAGCGCAACAAGCCAAACATATCGACTTAGACAAGGTAATAGCCATATTTAAGGAGAAGCTCATCATTTCAATGGATGTTTTTCTGGATCATAGGCTCTGTGTAATACATTAAGGTGTCGCTACATGAAACTTGCTTTAGTGCAATCTTATGGGGTTGAACATTCCTCGGTTTTGTGTAACATCGCTGAAAAAGCCGCATCCAACAGAAAATGATATTGATGTTTGCGATATCTCAGCTACTGGAACCGACGAGCGGCAGAAATACCGTAAAAGCGCTCCCCTCTCCAACCTTACTCTCAACCTCGATGGTACCACCATGAATCTCGGCGATTCGCTGGCAAATAGAAAGCCCCAGACCGGCTCCACCTTCACTACGCGAGCGAGACTTGTCAACAGTAAATTTCAAGAACTAGCTCGTTTATCAACCTCCCCAGGAAGGGGGAATGCAATGAAGACATAAAAAGCCTCCCATTCGGGAGGTTTTGGTTACTGAGAGTTTTGTGACGATTAGGAAAAGATTTCACTCATGGCATACAAAACTGAAGTAGTAGTTTAAATCCCCCATGGCTGGGCTTGTGCTCTTTTTTGTCCAAACTGTTAACAAAATGTGTGGTAGACCATGCGTATTAAGAGGCAGAACTCAAACCTTATCTGAGACTTTAACTCTTTGAGAAAAAGGTAGTCGCTTAAAAGTAAAACATTAGCAGCAAGAAGGGACCATAATAGGCCCCCCAGAAAGCAGGGGCATATCCTTTAGAGTGTACACTTTCCCTCAAGGCCTGATTGCACCACTTGCGCTGACTAAATCCAGACAAAGGGGTCTAATGACGTTTTCCCTTCAGTTTTTACTTCGGTATTTCAGAGTAACCAGTTTTTACTTCGAGCGTTTCGTTTATATATAAATATTCATCGTTTAAAGTGGAATAGGCTGGCCAGTCCGGCACTCCCGGCGTTTGTGGTTTCCCGGTCCTGGCAAACTCGGCCCATAAGCCCATTACGGCCTCGGAGATTTTTTTATCAGTCGCGTCCAGGCCGGGGTCTTCAGCTTTAACGCCGATCTGCTGCGTCAGCGAGTATACAGACTTCCACCAGCCAGTGGAATCATCCCAGTCACCGAATACATATGGGAGTTCGATAGTATGGACAGATACGCAGCCTTCCTTCTTCCAGCCGGCGGGCACCTGATCGAAAATGCAAGCATAACCTTTGTGCCCCTGCTTTTTGACAGCCTCCAGCATTTCTATGTAGGCAGAAACAAGCCAGGGTATGACCAGCGGGCCGGGGCCGATAATTTCTCCCAGGTTGGCGACCGTGATGAGTGGAACGGCGTTGCAGGAACCTGATTTAAAGCTGTCGGCCGGAGTTTGTGGTAGAATCCAGCCGTCCGTGACTGCGTCCCAAACGGGTTCCGGACCAGCCTTCGGGTCACGGGGCGCTTCCATTGACTGGCTGGCCTGGATAATCTTTTCAGACGATACCGACCGAGCCTGTTCCAGCATGTTACTGTTGGGGCTGATTCCCAGTTTTTCAAAGAGCTTTTCTCCCTTCTTTTCCATTTCTGCCAGTGGTTTACCGGGGAAGAAAGCCGTGGCTGTGCCGCTCTCGCAAATAGCCCGGTGGAACAGTCCCTTCGCCAGTGGTGATGCCATCATGATAGATACCTTGGCCCCACCGCCGGACTCCCCGAAAATGGTGACGTTATCCGAGTCACCGCCAAAAGCCGCGATGTTTCGCTTTATCCACTCCAGCGAAGCGATAAGATCAAGGAACAGGTAATTCCCCGAAACCCCTTTAGGTGACTCTTTCGAAAGTGCAGGATGAGCCAGCAGACCTATCGGCCCGAGTCTGTGATTCAGGGTTACTACCACAACGCCGTATTGCGGCAGGCGGTAGTTGTTCCACATCTTGTCATTACCGGATCCCAGGAAGTATCCGCCGCCGTGCATCCAGACCATAACGGGGAGTTTTTCATCCGGCTGCCGGGCAGGTGTTATCACATTCAGATAAAGGCAATCTTCGCTCATGGGAAGCCCTGATGACATACCGGGCATCTCAATTTGTGGTGAAATGGCACTGAACTTAGTACATTCCCGGACACCTTTCCATGGCGCGGCAGGTTGCGGCGGTTTCCAGCGTAAGTCTCCTACCGGCGGTGCGGCATAAGGAATGCCCAGATAAGCATTTACCTCCTTGTCTGGTTCACCCATGACTATCCCGGAAACGTAGCCGTTTTCTGTTTTAACAGGATTCATAAACTAACCTCCAATTCGATATTATAGTCAGGAAACCTATTAGTCAATTATAACATGGTTAATTGAAGTCTTCCTGATGGTTATTATCACCCATGACCTGGTGTATAAAGACCTCCGAGAAGCATACGCAAATAAGGAATTTCCACAACATTTGACAAGAACTCAACATAGGCGATTCAACAACTAAACGGTTATCCACAGTCTTTGGTACTGAAATATCGGTGAATGTGCCCCCCTTTTTTATAGATAGCCCCTTAACCTGGGATCTAGGGCATCCCTTAATCCGTCACCCACCAGGTTAAAGGCGAATACCACCAGCATAATGGCGATACCCGGGCTAATGGAAAGCATTGGGTTACTCATGAGGTATTTGTAGCCATCGTTGACCATGCTGCCCCAGGCTGCTTCCGGTGCACTGATGCCGATACTTAAAAAACTAAGTCCTGCCTCAGCAAGGATAATACTACCCAGTTGCAGAGTTATAAGCACAATAATCGGTGGAAGTGAATTAGGCAGGATATGGCCGAACACAATGCGCTTACTACTGGAACCCATGGCCTTTTCTGCCATAATATAGTCGTTTTGTTTAATACTCAAAGTCAAACCGTTCACTACCCTGGCGTATATGGGCACTGAGGCGAAAGTCAGGGCAATGATAACATTTCTCATGCCGCCGCCGAGGACGGCTGAGACGAGAAGTGCCAGCATAATCATCGGGAAGCACATCAGTGCGTCCATTACTCTCATGATAAGCATACCGAGAAAATGACCGAAATAGCCGGCGATAAGGCCCAGCAAAACACCGATGGCTGCGGAAAGGAACACGGTAGTAAAGCCGACTATCAGCGCCGTTCTGGCGCCGAAGATCAACCGGCTCAACGTATCCCGGCCAACATTATCTGTTCCCAGGAGATGATCCGCGCTCGGTTGAGCGAGGGAACTGCGCAGGTTGTTTTCATATGGGTCGTAGGGTGCTACCCATTCGGCAAAGATACCCATGAACAGCATAGCCAGTAGTATGACGAGACCGAAGACGACTATCCCGCGCTTAAAAAATACCCTGATAAAGCGGCGCCATTCATTGATACGAGGTGGGGCTTCCAGGAAATATTCGGTGGCTGCTTTGCTTACCATCGGAAATCTCCCCTAGTCATATCGTATTCTTGGGTCCAACCATGCATAAGTTAAATCAACAATTAGATTGGCCGTTAAGATTACTAAAGCCATGATGAAAGTTACACTTTGTACCACTATATAGTCCTGGTTCAGAACGCTCATCGTAGCTAAATAGCCGATACCGGGAATAGTAAAGACGGTTTCTACGAGGACATTGCCGCCAAAAACGATTCCGACGCTTAAGCCGATGAGAGTAACTACCGGGCTAATGCTGTTTTTCAAGGCATGTTTGAGTATTACAGTCCGCTGGGTAAGACCTTTAGCCCAGGCAGTACGGATGTAGTCCTGCCATATAACCTCAAGCATGCTCGACCGCATCTGGCGTGCGTTGGCGGCTATACCGAAAACGGAGAGACAGATAACCGGCATAATCAATTGTCTTATACTTAACCAGAAATCATCGAACGGAGAAGTATAGCCGTTAATCGGTAGCCAGCCCAACTTAAGGCCTATGCCATATATCATCAATATCCCCAACCAGAAAACGGGAATAGTAATACCAATATAAGCCAGCGGCGTTACTATTTTATCCAGCCATTTATCCCGCCATATAGCTGCAATAATTCCTGCGGAGATGCCCAGAACGCTGCTGATTATCAACGCCGGAACACCCAGAATAATGGTTACAGGGAAGCGGTCTTTCAGGAGACTACCCACACTCCGGTTGTACATTACCGAATCCCCGAAGTCACCGCGGAAGACTCCACTTACCCAGTCGAAATATTGTGTCATCAGCGGCCTATCCAATCCGTACTGGACGCGGAGTTCTTCAATCTGATCGAAGCTCATGTTTGCCAGATTACCCGTTCGCGATATATAGATGTACAACGGGTCGCCGGGCATCAAGCGCATAACGAAGAATACCACGATGGTAATTATAGCAAGAACTATCAGCATCTGTAACAGACGCCGGGTGATATATATCGTCATACCAGACTCAGACTCCAAATAGTGCTATAAAATGATACCATAAATCACTGAAAAGTGATGGTGGAACAACGTATACTCCACCAGAGGAAGAATAACTAACTATTTCCTAATATAACCGGGTGATTCACACCCATTTCAGATACGACCCGGGGGTGTGAATCACCCGGATTTTCTCAAACCTTTTTGAACCTTATTGGTGTTCGTCCATCCAGACCTTGTAGATGTGGCGTTCTTGAATACCTCCATCCTCGGGGTAGTTGGAGTGTACCCAGGGCTGGTAGCAAACTGCGTTAGGACGTTGGTACACCGGGATGACATTAAGCTCCTCGGCAGCGGCGGTGAAGAGCTGCTTAGCGATTTCTTTCCGTGCCTCTTCGTCATATGTATGCAATCCCTGGTCCAGCAGGGCCAGAACTCCCGGCGACCAATCACTCATCTGAAAAGGTATCGACCGGGTAGGACCCAACCAGGTACTAAAAGATGAGATGCCATACATGTCGTTGCCCACTCCGGAAAAGATTAGTGCCAGGCCATCCCAGCCCGTCATGATAACTTGAAAATATGAGCTCATGTTAACCATATTCAGTTTAACGTCAATACCTATTTTACCTAGGCAGTCTGCTATGGCGGTAGCGTCATCTGTGCCACCGGGCTCATAAGTTAGTGCGGTTTCAAAGCCGTCGGGATAGCCTGCGTCCGCAAGCAGTCGCCTGGCCTTGTCCAGGTTGTAATCATTGCTGTGGAAGTCCGGATTATAGGAATAAAGACCTTTATATACCAGCTGGTTCAGGGGGTCACAAATTCCTTTCCCTATCGCCAGGGCGATACCTTCGGTGTCGAGGGCACAGGCTACTGCCTGACGTACTCTGATATCGTTGAAGATTGAATCAGACTTGACTTCTGGATATAAAAACCATTGAAGAGCATTGAGAGGATGGCCGGTATACTTTGCGACGAATCCCTTTTTCTCCATTCCTACAAAGATTGTCGGGTCGCTCGGTGACTCCCACATGTCCGCCTCACCGGATTCCATCAACGCCTGAGTGACTAATGAGTCGCCAATAGTCTTATAAACTATCCCGTCGAGATAGGGATAGCCTTCCTGCCAGTAATCATCAAACTTCTCCATGGTTACGGAGACATCAGGCTGGATATCAACTACCGTGAACGGGCCTGTGCCGGTCTCATTCATCAGAGCCCATTCCCTACCGTTAGCTTTGATAGCTGTCGGTGAATAAAAATGAACCCCCGTCAATGTGACGTCTTTTGCATCGTAGGGATAATCGCTAAGGGTGAACCGGAGAGTGTAATCATCGATGACGTCAATCGATGTTACCTTATGCCAGAGCGCGAAAGTCTTGCCTTCTATTTTCTCTTCGTAGTTCCATTTGGCGGCTTCGGCATTGAAGTCTGTACCATCATGGAACTTGACTCCCTTTCTAAGATGAACAGTGAAAGTCTTGGCTTCGTAATCTTCCTCCCAGGATTCCGCCAAGAGAGGAGTAAGGGTTCCGTAAAGGTCGGACTTTTCGGCTAAAGTCTCAGCCCACCACGGTGCCTCGTTACTACCCATTTCCCGCGGATAACCGAAATTGCTAAGTATGGGTAAATTGGATAGAGTTGTTACGGTACCACCGTAGCGTGCCCCTGGATCGGGTGGAGTTGGCTCGGTCGGCTCTGATGGTTTTGCTGGTTCAGTCGGAGTCGTTGGGGTTGTTGGTTCTGTTGGAGTTACAGTTTCTTCCGGTTCAGTACAACTTCCGATAAAAAGGGAACCTAGTAAAATGACTACCAGTGTAATAAATAAAAAATTTTTCAATGAATTTTTAAACCTCCTTGATGAATTCAAATTAGTTGAATCATGAATGAATCCTCTTATTTATCTTTTTGCTCTTTTCACCTCCTTGATGTTTTCTCCCTTCTACCGGCGAAAATCCGTTAATCTTGGCCTACCTTGGAAAACCCGGATTTTACTTCCAGTGGTTCGGTGATATAGAGGTACAGGTCGGTAGCCGCCTCGTAGGCCGGCCACTTGACCAGGCCATTCACGCTCGGGTCTCCGGTTCGGGCAAACTGAGCCCACATCGCCATCATGTTCTCTGAGACCTTTTTATCCACGGGAGTAAGCCCCGGGTCTTGGGATGTTACGCCAGATGCAGTCTCCAGATTGTAAACCAAAGACCAACCGTAAGGGCTCGAGTTGTCATAATCGCCAAAAACATACATAAGTTCGATAGCGTGAACGGATATCCCTCCCGCTTTCTTCCATCCGGCCGGCACCTGGTCGAAGATATAGGCGTATCCCTTGACATTGACCTTATTGTTACCAGTAAACATGTCCACGTAAGACGGAATCACTTGAGACATCCGGCCCATATTCGGATCATCAAAGGTTAATTCTCCGAAGTTGCCCCCTGCGATCAATGGAACGGCATTATGCTTGCCCGCCTTGATGACATCAACGGCCTTATCCTGCAGGAACCAGCCGTCTACAGCTGAGTCCCATATCATGCCCATGAATACCTTAAGTTCTTTGCCGAAGGCCGCGCTGGCGTCAACGATTTCTTTCCAGGGGAGGGCACGGGCTTCTTCGAGTGTTTTTACACCGAGCCTGGCGAACATCTGCTCGCCCCTCTCCTCTAGCGTCTTCAGGGGAGTGCCGTGGGGCATTCCGCCGCTTTCGATGATACCCCGGTGGAAAAGCCCTTTGGCCAGCGGCGAAGCCATCATGCCGATGACCTTCCCACCACCTCCGGACTCGCCAAAAATGGTGACATTACCCGGGTCACCTCCGAAGGCAGCTATGTTTTTCTGCACCCACTTAAGTGCTGCTATCTGGTCCAAGAATAGGTAATTTCCGGAGACGCCATGGGGTGATTCCTTGGACAGCAGAGGATGAGCCATCAGTCCTATCACTCCCAGGCGCATGGTGACGGCTACCTGGACTATCCCCTTCTGAGGCAGTCGATACCCATTGAAGAGAGGGTCGTTGCCGGTACTATTGGAAAAGCCACCGCCGTGGAACCAGACCATTACTGGAAGCTTTTCGGAGGTGCTTTTGGCCGGTGTCGCGACATTCAAGTAAAGGCAATCTTCACTCTGCTCTAAATCCTTGAACTGGAAAGGCCCTTCGGTTTGTGGAGATATTTTACTGTAGGCGGTACATTCTCGGATTTTTGACCAAGGAGCTACCGGCTGCGGCGGCTTCCAGCGCATGTCTCCCACAGGGGGAGCGGCATAAGGAATGCCGCGGAACATATATACCTCTTTACCGAGTTCGCCTAGCACCGTCCCGGAGATATATCCATTCACTGTCTTGACTACTTCCATTTTTAATTACTCCTTTATTCTAGATAGCTTGCTTTGCTTCAATAAACAGCCATGATTCACTAATTACTCTGCCTGACATTCCATCATATAATTTCTACCTCTCATAACCGTTTATAAATAATATTCGTATACGAATAACTATTATCGATTACTTAATGTATAACAATGTGACAGAGTCTGTCAACACTGCGTATCGCGCCTTTACGGGTGATTTAGCGCACTCTTGATGTACTGTTAAGATTATTCATTCAATTTCTGTTATAATGAATCGGCTAGATAACCGGTAACCATTTATACTTGAGTACTGATTGTTAGGTTAAGATTAACCTGATCTTATAAACTGAAGTTTGTACAGGTGGGAGTATGAAGAAAACTGTGTCTAAAGACGATATTCGAATACTCTGGGCATGGATAATCCGTACTTACGAAGCGATAGATAATGCCAGAAAGCAGGAACTTAAAAAATATAATATCAACCGTAGTCAAGGTTTTGTTTTAGCTGTTATTTATGATCTCGGTGGTGAAGCAACACTTACTCAGATAGTGCAGAGGTCGTTTCGTAAGATAAATACTGTTTCTGAAATCCTGTCAAGGATGGAAAAGCAAGGACTGGTGAAAAGGGTCAAGGACTTGAAACAAAAGAACCGAGTAAGAATTTTACTCACTGAAAAGGGAATTAAAGCCGGTCATCAAGCAAACAAGCGAGAAAGCATTATAAGGATAATGTCCTGCTTGACCGAAGAAGAGCGCCGTAAGCTGGTATTATGTTGCTGGAAACTGTCTTACAGAGCACTTGAAGAATTGGGAGTGCAGCCAGATAAAGACTGGCCACTTTGAAACAATCAAAGCGATTTAATCATGGCAATCTAACTGGAATACTACCCTGATTAACACCATGTTTGTGCAATCGCCTCTCGTTGTCTTGAGAATGGAAGTCCCTATCAATAGCTACCGCCTTTAGTCTCTTGTTGACCTTCCCCCCAAAAACAGTAACACCCTGACTTAGCAACTGTATTAATTATTAATGACAAGGACCAACTAATCGGGCTGCGGGAAAATTCCAAGTGGTACGATTTTTAAGCATTGCATTTAGGATACAAAGCAATTTCCGCATGCAAGCTACTAGCAGCCTGTCCGAGTAACGGATGGCTTGCCGTCGGTAAACGTGGATGAAGGTTGTGACAGGGGAAAAGATACGGTTTTACGAATTACAGATGGTGAAATCAAAAAAGCATAGGCGCCGGGCGT
>Ga0315547_1003175_pt1 | contig 10888 bp, 4 predicted proteins | sample SalMarSW160240MG_2_FD_202542 | JGI IMG/M metagenome (GOLD analysis project Ga0315547, IMG submission 202542) | Salt marsh sediment microbial communities from the Plum Island Ecosystem LTER, Massachusetts, United States - Salt Marsh Sediment SW1601-240 ... | reverse complement strand
GGCTAATGACTACTCCACAGGAATTCAACAGCCTGATTTTGCGCCAATCCGGTGACCAGATTGTACGGGTCAGTGATATTGGCCGTGCCGAACTGGGCCCTCAAGATTTGCGCGGAATTATGAAAGTGAACGGCATACCCATGGTTGCAGCGGTTATTGTTCCTCAACCAGGTGCTAACCATATTGAGATCGTGGATGAACTTTACAACAGGCTCGAGTTCATTAAGAAAGATCTACCCGATGATGTGGAATATGATGTTGGTTTCGATAATACAAAATACATACGCTCCTCAATTAGTGAAGTTCAACGCACCATATTCCTTGCCTTCTTTCTTGTAGTGGTTATCATTTTTGTCTTCCTTCGCGACTGGCGAACCACCATCATTCCAATACTTGTTATCCCTGTTTCTTTGATCGGTTCATTTTTCATCATGTACATTGCCGGTTTTACCATCAACGTACTCACATTGCTGGCCATCGTCCTTTCTATTGGTTTGGTGGTTGACGATGCCATTGTTATGATGGAGAATATTTATGTGAAAATAGAGAAGGGTATGACACCTTTTGAAGCCGGGATTGCAGGATCGAACGAAATATTTTTTGCCATTATTTCGACAACCATTACACTTGTTTCGGTATTTATTCCCATTGTATTTCTGGAAGGCATGACTGGAAGGCTTTTCAGGGAATTTAGTATTGTAATTGCCGGTGCTGTTGCTATATCCTCTTTTGTGGCACTTTCTCTAACCCCCATGCTTTCAACGAAATTACTGAAAACAAGATACAAGAGAAGCAAAGCTTATAATTATACGGAAAAATATTTTGTGGCTTTGAACAGAGCCTATCAGAATTCACTCGATTCGTTCCTTCGTAAAAAATACATCTCATTGATCATTCTTGCATTGGCAGTTTTCCTGATTTTTATTTTATGGGAGAATATTCCGGCCGAAATGGCTCCCCTTGAAGACAGGTCGCAGATGAATGTGAGCATTACCTCGCAGGAAGGTGCCACGTACGAGTTCAATCTCAGTTATGTGGAAGAAGTCGGAGAACTGGCAGAACAGATTATTCCCGAGTATGACAAGATAACGATCATGGTCAGGGGAGGAGGTGGTTTTGTCCGTATCCTGCTTGTTGAGCCCTCTGAAAGGAAAAGATCCCAACAAGAAATTGCCAATCAGTTAACAGCAGAACTCCGGAAAAAGACCCGCGCCCGTGCCAACGTAATCCAGCAATCGACCTTTGGTGGCCGGCGTGCAGGACTACCCATCCAGTATGTGCTTCAGGCGCCCAACATCGACAAACTCCGGGAAATAATACCAGCATTTATGGCCGAAGTAAACAACAATCCAACGTTCGTTATGGCCGATGTTAATCTGAAGTTTACCAAACCGGAACTACAGATTGTGATAAACCGGGATAAAGCAAACCTCCTGGGGGTTTCAACCCAGAATATCGGGCAAACGTTACAGTTGGCGCTCAGTGGGCAGCGATTTGGCTATTTTATTATGAACGGTAAGCAATACCAGATTTTGGGAGAATTGGCCAGGGAAGACCGGAATAAACCACTTGATCTCAAATCATTGTATATCAGAAACAGTAGTGGCCATATGGTGCAACTTGACAATTTTGTAACATTGGAGGAGTCCACAGCACCACCCCAGTTATACCGTTATAACCGTTTTGTGGCGGCCACTGTATATTCCGGGCTGGCAGAGGGAAAAACCATCAGCCAGGGCATCGAAGAGATGGATAAAATCGCAGCCAGAGTGCTCGATGATACATTCAGGACCGCACTTGCAGGTGACTCCAAGGACTTCGTTGAAAGCTCCTCCAGCCTGATGTTCGCCTTTCTTTTGGCTCTCGTGCTGATTTTTCTTGTTCTATCGGCTCAATTCGAGAGTTTTAAAGACCCGATAATCGTAATGATGACTGTTCCGCTGGCTCTTACCGGAGCACTCCTGTTTATGTGGTATTTCGATATTACCATGAACATCTTCAGCCAGATTGGTATAATCATGTTATTAGGCCTCGTATCTAAAAACGGTATCCTTATTGTTGAGTTTGCCAATCAGCGTAAAGTGGCCGGAATGAGCAAACTTGATGCAATCCGTTTTTCAGCCGCTGCCAGGTTCAGACCTATTTTGATGACCAGCCTGTCAACCGTACTCGGGGTAATGCCTCTTGCTCTGGGTTGGGGTGAAGGCGCTCAAAGCCGTGTGGCAATGGGGATTGCCGTTATTGGGGGGCTGACTCTCGCTACATTCCTTTCGTTGTATGTAGTACCAGCTGTGTATCTCTTTATTTCAAGTGAATCGAAAAGCATGAACCATGAACCAAATAATCCTGACAAAGTTGAAATCACCGAAAAGAATTAACCATCTTGTTTTCCTGGTATTTTCTCTTTTTGTCCTGACTGATGTGGTTGCCCAGGATTCATATGGTCTTAGTCAATGCATCCAGAAAGGACTCGAACAAAATTTTGCGTTGCAGGTAATCCGTAACCGTGAGGAGATTGCGGAAAACAATTTCACGGTTGGAAATGCTGGTATGTTGCCAACCATCACTGCAACCAACCGCTTTGGAGGCACTGCAAATTCAACCACTCAGAATTTGCGTGATGGCGATGAAAACAGGTCAAGCGGGATCCACAATACCTCAGGATCGGCAGCGGTCAACCTTGGAATGACTATTTTCAGAGGATTTCAGGTGCAAAATACCTACAAGAAGTTAGGAAAACAGGCTGAACTGGAAGGGCTCAATACGCAGATGTCAATTGAGAACCTGGTTGCCCAAATCGTATCAGAGTACTACTACTATTTGGAACAGTTAATACTATTTGATAACCTGGCTTATGCAGTTTCGTTGTCTCGTGAACGTGTTCGTATCGATGAAGAACGTTACCTGCTTGGTTCAGCTTCCAAAATGCAATTATTGCAATCGATTGTATATCTCAATGCCGACAGTTCAAGGTATGCACGCCAGAATGAAGTTCTCCGCTCTTCACAGATCAGACTGAACGAATTAATGGCTTCCGATAACCTGGGAGAAGATATTTGCCTGCAGGATACCCTGATCCAAATTAACGAAAGCCTATTGTTTGAAGACCTTCTGAAACTTACCCTTCACTACAATACCAGTTTGCAAATTGCATCAAAAAACCAGGTCATTTCAGAACTGGACTATAAAATTATTAAATCGCAATACTATCCCTATCTGAACCTGTCATCGGGTTATACCTATTCTTACTACGGCTACGAAACGGGAACTTTGCGCAATCAGCATGTCCGCGGTATGAACTATGGTCTTACCCTTGGAATGGATCTTTTCGATGGCTTTAACCGGACACGTGAGAATAGTAATGCCCGCATCGCAATCGAGAACAGGAATATTCAGTTTAAGGAGGTGGAACAGGAGGTTATGGCTGACTTGCTGACCATTTATTATGCTTACGAGAACAACTTGCGCCTCCTCAGACTTGAAGAGCAAAACCTGGAAGTGGCTCGCGAAAATCTCGAAATAGCGCTCGAACAGTATAAACTGGGAAGTTTGGCGGGACTTGAGCTTCGCGAAGTTCAAAAGAGCCTTCTCGATGCCGAGGAACGACTTATTTCAGTTAAATACCTGACAAAACTTGCCGAAATCTCATTGCTTCAGATTTCGGGCAGTATTATGGATTACATGTAACCTTTACCTGCGGGATCTTCACCCCAACCACCGCTATTTACCAATGATATCTTTATAGTATCACCAGGTTTTACCTTTTGCCTGGTTTTCCTGATATCTGCCCATATCTCAGCTTCATAACGACGGGAAATTGATACATGGACCTAAAATTTGCCAAACGTTCATAACAGTTTTTTTCATCCGTCAGACATAGTTCGGTAACGGGAAACAGTGATACGATGACTTGCCGATCAAGAGATGGTCCTTCGCCACAGTCATCGTATCACTAAGAAGATATTAACCCGTACCACGAACTAAAGTCGTAGTACGACTAAAGTTCGCCTGTCTGACGCCTTGCCTGCCGGCAGGGCAATCAGGTGCTACGAGTTTAAAAATTTGCATTGTTTAGGTAGTCGACTCGGAGAGTCGACCTCCATTATTTCTTAGGTAATTGGAAATTTTCGATTCAATCTGAGCCAGATTAGATCGTCTTCACTTTTTACTTTATTCTTTAATCTTTTATCTTGTTTTACTCGTACCTAAGGCACTCCACCGGGTTGATCCGTGCGGCTCTGAAGGATTGCCAGGTAATGGTTAGTAATGAAATAAAGACTGCTCCGAGTCCGGCAATAATAAAGATCCACCACGATATGGATGTGTGGTAAGCGAAATTTTGGAGCCATTTGTTCATGATGAACCACCCCAGGGGACAGGCAATGATAAACGCCAGTGCAACCCATTTCAGGATATCACGGTAGAGCAGGAGCAGGATATTCGACAGGACTGCTCCGTTTACTTTTCGGATACCCACCTCTTTCACCCTTCTTGAGACAAGGAGTGAGCTAATTCCCAGGAGCCCAAGGCAGGAGAGAAAGATAGCAACAAAAGATGCCCAGGCGGTAATTTTACTCCATCGCTCTTCCGTATTGTATTGCTCGTCGAGGATATCGCTAAGGAACTGGTAATCAAATGTGTATTCAGGAACGATCTCATTCCAGTTCTCCTTTAGTGAAGAAATTCTTTCCGGAATATTTTGCGGAGCAATTCTGACAAAAACATACCAGATGCTGTTATACGGAAAGAGATGTAGCATCACCGGCATGACATCACTTTTCATGGAATCAAAATGAAAATCCTTAACCACGCCAACAATATTCACTGTATCCTGTTCATTGACTACAAAATCCCCCAGGGGTTCGTTCATATCAAATGCTTTGACAAAAGTTTCATTCACGATAACTCCGTTTTGCCAATCTGCCTGGTTATCCTCCCTGAAATTTCTGCCGTTTATGATCTCGAGTTCCAGGGTATTTATGTAGTTCTCATCAATCCTGAGAAAACGGGTATTGATCAGATCACCATTCCTGTTTCTGATTTGATTGGAACTGCTTCCACTGGTAAAGTTCCTGTCACTGGATGAAACATTCAGTACATTCGGATTTTGCCTGAACTTATCTTTTACCAGTTGAACCTTACTGTATTCAAAATCAACCAGGATTGCAAGGACATTTTGATCATTAAAACCGACCGGTTGATTTTTAAAGTAGTACAATTGCTTGATGATCATGATCCCGGAGATCATCAGAACAATGGTTATCAGGTATTGTGCTGTTACAAAGATCCTCGCAAAACGGTAGCGATTTACCAGCTTTTTTTCTCCCCGGACAAAGGATAAGGGATGATTAACACGGTATAGCGAAAGCATAACATACGTGCTGGTTAACAGAACAATGAATAGTACAATTCCCGCCATATAAAAATAGTTCTGCCAGTGTTCATAAAGGGAGAAGGGAAGCTGACGTTCTGCAAACCGGTTGAAAACGGGAAGAACCTGCTCGGCAAATACAATTCCCAGGAAAAGAGCAATGAGTGTAACGATGAAGGACTCAGTCACGAAATGCCGGGTGATCTGACCTTTATGAGCACCCACGATATTCATTAAACCAAGGCTTTTCATCCGGTTCATGGACTGGCCAATGGTAAGCATGATATAATTTATACAGGCAATGCATAAAATAAGTATAGCAATGCTGGAAAGGATGTAGATGCTTTTCAGGTTCCCTTTCTTTTCATAACCACTAATGGATATTTCATCGGAATGGAGATAAACTTTTTCGTAGGGTTGGAGGAAGAAGAGAAAGTTATCTTCACTGTCCTGTAAAGACCCAAATTTCACTGCCTGCTCAATCCCTTCACCCCAATATTTGTCAAGGAGATCATTGGCAATATTCTCAACCTGCTCATACTGTTTCTCATCATCGAGCAGCATAAAAACAACGTTTGCGCCAAATGCATTGTTACTTCTGGGGTAAGTATGGCAATTGATCCAGGGGACAAGTACCTCATAATCCATGGTCGAATTATTCGGCAGATCTTCCATGACACCTGTCACCACATAAAGATTTGGTACACGTTGAGGAAATTCAAGGCTCTTTCCAATAACTTCATCGTATCCTTTCCCGTCAGTACCAAATATTTTATCTGCTGTGGACCGGCTAATTATGACACTCTGGGGTTTTTCCATAGATTCATCTGGATGACCAGCTAAAAATGGGACTGTGAATATGTCAAGGAAATCAGGATCGGCAAAACCCAGCTTAAGCTGATACTTCTGATTTTCATAACCAATCATGGCACGTGTACGTCTCCATGGAGTGATAGACTGTATTTGAGGAATATCGTTTCTGAAGTTTTCAACCAGGTCGTCCGGCACAAAACCGGCATAACGAATATCTCCGCTGCCCTCAATATACCTGTAGGCAACACGGAAAATCTGGTCCGAATTTTCATGATAGGAATTAAAGGATAACTCGTGCTGTATGAAAATAAATATCAATATACAGCAAGCTAATCCAAACCCAAGGCCAATTATATTGGTAAGGGTATGGAACTTGTTTTTCCAGAGATTCCTGTATGCTTGTTTGAGATAATTGTAAAACATGGGATGTCGATTTAGTATTACGTTAGTTTTTAACAGTTGGTTTATTCTCCTTCAAGGATTAGCAACTTTATGAAAGAAGAATTTTCATCTGAACAGTAGATCCGGTGAACGGTTTTTTGAAAATCTTCCTCCTTTGCTTTATATATGTTGATGAATTGTTGAGGATTTCTGTCAATCACGGGGAACCAGGAGCTCTGAACCTGTACCATGATCCGGTGTCCTTTTTTGAACGTGTGGAACTTATCCAGCAGATTGAATTCGATACGGGTTACCTCATTCGGGATCATCGGTTCAGGATTTTCGTAACTATTCCTGTATTTGCTTCTGAAAACCTCTCCGGTAAGCAACATCTGGTAATCACTCAGCGGTTCTTCTGCATCACCGGGGTAAACATCAATCAGCTTTACCACCCAGTCAGCATCTGTTCCGGAGGTGGATACGGATAAACTTGCAATTACCGGACCGGCAATGGTAATATCTTCTTTAAGTATATCTGATTGATAAACAAGAACATCGGGCCTTCCGGACGCAAAACGCTGGTCCGTTACCATCCAGACATGTCCCTGCTGATTCTGGATCAGGGTGGACCAGGGTACAGGCTTGTCGGGATCGCTTAAAAACTCATTGTACAGGCTGTTTTCGTCATCACCGGGTGAGAAAAATGAAAGTGTACCATTCCCCTGAAGGAAAAGCTTCTTTTCCTTTACATTTTGGGGTGGCCAGACATCAAAACTTCTCCATTTGTTTACTCCTGTCTGAAACATGTATGCTTCCGGTAACAGATAATCATCAGCATCTTTTAAAAAATGCATAAAGAATGGAAATTCAATTTTTTCCATGAACTGAATGCCGGTTTTCGATCCAAAATTTATATCCCCCAGGTTTTCGTCCTGCCGATGCCAGCCGCCATGCCTCCAGGGACCAATTACAATCGAATTGGAAACATCAGCATTTGATCGTTCAATGGTATTATAAATTTCAAGAGGACCCCTGTAATCTTCTGCGTCGAACCAGGCCGCAATATTCAATAGGGGAACCCTTATGTTGCTTAGGTGCTGAAGGATATTACGCTCTTTCCAGTATTCATCGTAATCACCATGCTCCATGTATTCATTCCAGGTAGGATTTTCTCCGTGAAAGTATTTATTATTCACATTGGATAACGGACCAAGCTCTAAAAAGAATGTATACCCATCCTGCGTAGTATATGGGGGGAAGGGTGCTGGTTTTGCAGTAGGTCCGCCAGGGCGGGGCCAACCATCGTATCCCAACCATGAATAGGTATACATCAGTCTGAAAGCTCCATAATGATGGCAATCATCACCCATCCACCAGTCAGCAGGAGCAGCGCCCTGGGATATTGCCTTTACCGCAGGATGAGGTTCAATGGCAGCCATCACAGCCGCCCATCCGGAGTAGGATCCCCCATAAATTCCCACACGGCTATTGTGATTACTAAGGTTTTTCATTAACCACTCAACCGTATCGTATGCATCACTGCATTCATCGATATCCTGTTTCGTCTTTTTAATAACCTTGTAAGGACGTAACACTTCGAATACTCCCTCCGACATAAACCTGCCACGGATATCCTGGTGAACAAAAATGAATCCTTCCTGAACGAATAGGTTATTCAAATGAAGTCTTCGCCTGTACCCTGATCCATAATTGCCCACTCCATACCACTCCCGGCGAAAGAGTATGGGATACAGTCGTGTTGTATCTTTTGGGATATAAACCTGAGTATACAACCTGGTGCCATCTCTCATCGGAACCATATACTCATGCTTGCTGTAATTCTTCAATACCAGCAATCTCAGGGAGGCATTCTCATTTTCCGGATTCAGCTCCAGCGATTTTTCGAAATTCCGTATGGCACGTTCAATATCGCCGCTCTTATTACGAAGTAACAATGCTTCTGCAAAACTATCCCAGGGATCATAATGATCAGGGTATGCTTTGATGTTTAACTGGAAAACCTTGATGGCTTCATCCAGCCTTCCTTCCAGATCAAGTTCCCATCCCAGGTTGTTTAATGCATTCCTGCTGAAAATGACGGAATCAGGAAAGGTTTGCTTTACCTCATTATACGTTTTGATTGCCTGATCTATTTTCCCTTCTCGGATAGAATGGATAAAATCCTCTTCTGATGGAACAGTTATTTGAGCAAGGCACGGAGAAATAAAAATGGACTGTATTACCCATACCAGTATTATTCCTGTTGCAATGATCTGCTGCTGGTTTTTCATTTCCCTGGTTAGCTTAAAAAGGGTCTGTATTGCTCTATTGAAGTCAAGAAACAGGCCAAATCTCATAAGCATCATGTAATGAGCAGATTAAATGAAATAAGAGTACGCGAAAACACAAACAATTGTTCATATTCCGGACAGTTCATGTACACATTCTGAACAAAAATTCATACATTTAATCTGAATAACAGGAGTTATATGAAAAAAGGAAACATACTGATCGCAGATGACAAGGAGCAAATTCTCACTTCACTATCCATTTTACTGAAGGATGAATTCAGCACGGTTGATACCCTGCGCAATCCAAACAGGATACCGGAGCTGTTTAACCGGAATACCTATGATGTTGTATTGCTGGACATGAATTTCAAACCGGGTGATTCATCCGGCAACGAAGGGATATTCTGGTTAAAAGAGATCCTGAAGATGGATCCGCATGCGGTGGTCATTATGATCACGGCTTATGGAGATATTGAATTGGCAGTTAAGGCAATAAAACAGGGGGCGACCGATTTTATCCCGAAACCCTGGGATCCGGAAAAGCTGTTGATCACTCTGAAAAACGCCTATAATCTTCGAAGATCGAAAATTGAACTGAATCATATGCGGGAGAAGCAGAACCTGTTGTCGCGGGATATTGACTCCGGTTTCAGGATGATCACCGGGACTTCGGAGAAGATGATGGAGATTATCCATACGGTAAACAAGGTTGCCCGGACGGATGCCAATGTATTGATCCTTGGTGAGAATGGAACGGGTAAGGAGCTGATAGCACGGGAGATTCACCGGAAGTCAAAGCGTGCCCGGAACGTCTTCATCACCGTTGATGTGGCTTCCCTGAGTGAAACCCTGTTTGAAAGTGAGATGTTCGGACACCTGAAAGGAGCCTTTACCGATGCGAAGGAAGAGCGGGTTGGACGGTTTGAAATTGCAAATGGCGGCACCCTGTTCCTGGATGAGATTGGGAACCTTTCCCTTTCCCTGCAGGCAAAGTTATTGCATGTCATTCAGAACCGCCAGGTTACACGGGTGGGATCATCCAGACCCATATCGGTAGATATCCGGCTCATAACGGCAACCAACAAACCAATCCTGGAAATGGTATCGGATAATACATTCAGGGAGGATCTCTACTACCGGCTGAATACCATAAAAATTGAACTGCCTCCACTCAGGGAAAGAAAAGAGGATATTCCCTATTTAGCGGAAGCGTTTCTTAAGGAATATGGCCGGAAATATGATAAATCCTTTTTGAAATTTACTTCAAATGCCATGGATAAACTTTGTTCTTACGCCTGGCCGGGCAATATCCGGGAGTTGAAACATACGGTCGAAAAAGCAGTCATTCTGTGTGAAAACCATTTCCTGAAACCGGAGGATCTCTATCTTTTCTCAATTGGGAAGGTCAGAACCGGTGAGGAACAATCTTCTAAACTGGCAGATGTTGAACGAAATGCCATTGCACGGGTCTTGGGTGAATGCAGGGGCAACTACTCAAGGGCTGCCGGAATACTCGATATTTCCCGGACTACACTCTACGCAAAAATTAAAAAATATGGGCTATAACCGATTTTACATCAATCTGTTTCTGCATGTTATCCTGATCACATTACTCTCCATGGGTTTTGTTTACTTCCTTTTTGAAACGGGGCAGGTAACAACAGCCCTCTTTTTCCTTCTATTGATCGCTGTGGTTACCGGAAGACTGATTTTTTACCTGAACCGGACAAACCGGTTACTGGGAATTTATTTTACCTACCTCAATGAGAATGATCCAACACTTTCCTGGTCTTCTGACTATGTAGAACGAAACTTCAGGGGTCTCAGGATTTCACTTCAGGGCATTATGGAGGAGTTAAAGAAAGTTCGGATTGAAAAGGAGATACAGGCAAGGTATTTACAAACCATTGTTGACAATGTTGATGCAGGGATCATTACCATAAACAGCTCGGGAAAGATACAACTGATGAATAAAGCAGCAGTCAGGTTCCTGAATGCTTCATCTATTCTGAATATAGCTGATCTGGACCGG
>Ga0315547_1003170_pt1 | contig 10903 bp, 10 predicted proteins | sample SalMarSW160240MG_2_FD_202542 | JGI IMG/M metagenome (GOLD analysis project Ga0315547, IMG submission 202542) | Salt marsh sediment microbial communities from the Plum Island Ecosystem LTER, Massachusetts, United States - Salt Marsh Sediment SW1601-240 ... | reverse complement strand
CCAAAACAAAAGCTAAAGCTAAAGCCGAGGTTAAGACCGAGGCTAAAAAAGAGATAAAAAAAGAGCCTGAAAAAGAGGAAAAGTAGCGGAGTCTTAAAGTGCCTAAAATAAAGACCCATAAGGGAGCTAAGAGCCGCTTCCATATCACCGGCAGCGGCAAAATTATGCGAATGAAGGGCGGCAAGAGCCATCTGCGCCGCCGCAAGTCGAAGCGGACCAGGGGTCTTTTTGATGAGACTATACCGCTGCATCCCAGTGACCGCAAAAGGATAAGTAGGCTTATACCTTACGGGGTAAAGTAAAGGGGTTATATCTTGGCCAGAATAAAGAGAGGTACAACCGTCCGCCGCCGCCACAAGAAAGTGCTTGCCATGACCAAGGGGCACCGGGCGACCCGGCATGCTTTATATAAGCGGGCTCACGAGTCTATGCTTCATGCCCTGAGCTATGCCTACGCCCACCGCCGGGAGCGGAAGGGTGATATGAGGCGGCTGTGGATTGTACGGGTCAGCGCCGCCAGCCGTGCCCAGGGTCTTAACTACGGGCAGTTTATCCACGGCTTGAAGAAATCGGGGGTTGAGGTAAACCGCAAGATACTTGCCGATATGGCGGTAAGGGAGCCCGAAGCCTTTGCCAGCCTGGTGACGGTGGCTAAAGGCAAGCTCGAGAGCTAGTTATTAAGGGAAAGATTTTTTAGAGAGGGGGCTTTAAGCCCCCATTTTTTATTTCCTTTTTGACCTGAGTTTTGCGTCCCACCCGCCCGCCCAAAAAGGTTTCACCTCTTTACAATCTCCTTATTTGCCCTTTATCCCCCCTTTACGGGGAAAAGGGGGAACAACCAGCGGGTCTTATAAGGGCGAAGCCATGAATTTAGGGGGTTTAAGGGGGACGAAGTCCACCTCTTAAATTTAATTCCCCCTCTCCAAGATTGGAGAGGGGGATACAGGGGGTGAGGTTGATAACTTCCTTGACCGCCCCACTGCTGATAACCTATAATCCAAGACAACCATGCTAAAACAGCTTAACGAGCTAAAGTCAGCCGCCCTTAAGGAGTTGGAAGCCGTCAGCCAGGCTAAAGACCTGGAGGCGTGGCGGGTCCGCTACCTGGGCAAGAAAAGCCAGCTGACCGGCGTCCTGCGCGGCCTTGCCGAACTGCCCATCGAGGAGAGGAAGCAGGTCGGCGCTCTGGCTAACCGGATTAAGGCGGGCCTTGAGGAGAACCTGGGGCAGAAAAGCCAGCTTCTTAAGCAGGTGGGGCTGGCTGCCGGGGGGGAAGGCATCGACATTACCCTGCCCGGACGTCCTTACCCCACCGGCCGTTTGCATCCAATCGCCCAGACCATTGCTGAAATCTGTGACATATTTGCCTCAATGGGCTTTCAGGTGGTGGAGGGGCCGGAGGTGGAGTGGGACTACTACAACTTTGAGGCGCTGAACATCCCCCGGCACCACCCGGCCCGTGAAAGTATGGCTACCCTCTGGGTTGACGCCGAGACCGAAAAAGGCGAAAGAAACATGCTGATGCGCACCCACACCACCGCCTGTGATACCCGGGTTCTGGAGCAGATGACCCCGCCGATAAGGGTGGTTATGCCGGGCAGGGTATATCGCTACGAAGCCAGTGACGCCACCCATGTCCCTATGTTCCACCAGATTGACGCCCTGGCGGTGGATAAAAACATTACCATGGCTGATTTGAAGGGGACGCTTTACGAGTTTGCCCGCCGTTTCTTCGGCGAGGAGCGAAAGGTGCGCTTCCGCTGTGACTACTTCCCCTTCGTCGAGCCGGGCGTGGAGATGGCTATCGAGTGCCTGGTCTGCGGCGGCAGCGGCTGCCGCTTGTGCGGTAACAGCGGCTGGATTGAGGTACTCGGGGCGGGCATGACCCATCCCCGGGTGCTGGAGCGGAGCGGTGTTGACCCCAGGGAATATACCAGCTTTGCTTTCGGCATGGGTATAGACCGCCTGCCCATGCTCCGCTACGGTATTGATGATATCAGGTTGTTCTACGGCAGCGACCTTAGATTTTTGAGGCAGTTCTGATGAAGGTTTCACTGAAGTGGCTTAAGCAGTATGTGGATATAGAACTGCCCCCGGCTGAGCTGGCCGATAAACTGACCATGGCCGGCACCGAGGTCAAGGGGTGGCAGGTTATCGGTGGCGACTGGGAGAATATCGTGGTCGGGCAGATTATGGCTATCAACCCTCACCCCAATGCCGACCGCCTTACGCTGCCTACCGTTGACCTGGGCACCGAGCAGCCGACTGTGGTCTGCGGGGCGCCCAATCTTAAAGTCGGCGATAAGGTCGCCTTTGCCCGCGTCGGCGCTAATCTTATCGATGGGCACAGCGGCCAGGCAATCAAGCTGGAGACGGCCAGGATTCGGGGGGTGGTTTCCAGCGGCATGGTCTGCTCGGAGAAGGAGCTGGGTATATCCGATAGCCACCAGGGAATCATGGTTTTAGCTACCGAAGCTAAAGTCGGCACCCCGCTGGCTGATTTTATGGGCGATGTTATTTTTGACCTGGACGTGACCCCTAACCGCCCCGACTGCCTGTCGGTAATCGGCATTGCCCGGGAAATTGCCGCCCTGACCGGTCGGGAGGTGCATCTCCCCGATGCCGGTTACGAGGAAGCGGGGGAGACTATAGACCGGCAGATTTCAATCGAGATTGCCGCCCCCGACCTGTGTCCCCGCTACAGCGCCAGCCTTATTACCGGGGTGAAGATAGCCCCCTCTCCCCAGTGGCTGCAGCAGCGTCTGCTGGCGGGCGGTATGCGCCCGATAAATAACGTGGTGGATATTACCAATTTTGTCATGCTGGAGTACGGCGAGCCGCTGCACGCCTTTGACTATAACCGGGTGAGTGGGCAGAAGATTATCGTGCGGCGGGCGGAAGAGGGCGAAGTCCTGGTTACCTTGGACGGGAACAAGAGGCTGCTTTCTAAAGATATGCTGGTTATCGCCGATGCTGAGCGGGGGTTAGCCGTGGCCGGGGTGATGGGCGGTGCCGACAGCGAGATGACCGGGCGGACCACGGCCATAGTGCTGGAAGCGGCTAATTTTAACCCGGCGAGTATCTATAATACCGGTTCTACCCTGGGTCTGCCCAGCGAAGCACGGATGCGCTTTGAGCGGGGCATCAGCCCTGAGCTGACGCTCCCGGCGCTCGAAAGGGCTACACAATTGATTATCGAGCTGGCCGGCGGACAGGCGGCTAAAGGTGTAGTCGATGTCTATCCCGGCCGGCAGGAGCCGAAGCCGATTTTGCTTTCGACGGGGGAGGTGAAGCGCCTGCTGGGGGTTGATTTCAGTATTAAGCAGATGAAAGAGGCGCTGACCTCCTTGGGCTTTGACTGCCAGCCGGCGGATTCGGCTTCCGAGATTCAGGTGACCGCACCGTACTGGCGGAGCGACATCAGCCTGGCGGAAGACCTGGTGGAGGAGGTCGCCCGTGTTATCGGCTATGACCAGATTCCGGTGACCATGACCAGCGGGGAGGTGCCCCGGCAGAACCCGGCGCCTATTATTGATTTCAAGCGTGAGGTCAGGAGTGACCTTGCCGGCTACGGCTTTTATGAGGTAGTCACCTATTCCCTGACCGGCCTGGACTTGCTGAACAGGTTGCTGCCCGAGGTTCACCCCCTGGAACCGGAGCCGCTGCGGGTGCTGAGGCCGATGACCGCCGAGCAGGAGTATCTCCGCCCCAACCTGCGGGTTAACCTGCTGGCGGCGCTGGAGGCAAACCGGCGGCATGAGGATGGCGGTATCAGGCTATTTGAGCTGGGCAGGGTATACGTGCGGCGGCCTAATGACCTGCCCGATGAGCCGGAGATGCTGTGCGGTCTGCTGGCCGGCTCCAGATTTGACCAGTCCTGGCACGGTGGTGACGAGCCGGTTGATTTCTTTGACGCCAGGGGGGTGGTCGAGGGGCTGCTGGGCCGGCTGGGTGTAGCCGCCGATTTCCAGCCGTCAGATGATGAGAGCCTAGACCTGGCTAAACAGGCGGCGATAGTCGTCGGGGGTAAAAAAGTAGGCGTGGTCGGGGAGGTACACCGCAAGGTGGCCGACGCCTTTGACCTTGCCGAGAAGGTCTACCTGCTGGAAATAAATCTGACCGAGCTTTTGCCCTTTACCCTGGAGCATAAACTATTCCAGCCGATATCGCGCTTTCCGGCGGTGGTCAGGGACATTGCCCTGGTGGTTGATGCCGGGGTAACCCACCGCCAGGTAGTGGATATTATCAGCGGTTTTCCCCTGGTGACTGAAGTGGCTCTCTTTGACCTCTATACCGGCGGGAAACTGCCGGCGGGCAAGAAATCACTGGCTTATAGAATTACCTTCCAGTCCCCCTCTAAAACTTTGACCGACGAAGCGGCTAACCAGGTCCAGCAGAAAATCATAGATAAGCTGGCTAAAGAGTTGGGGGCTACCCTGAGGGGCTGACTTCAGTTAGCGGTTTATATATCCTGTTTTTAACAGTTGTTTTTCTTCCCACCCTCCCGCCCTACAGAAGTGATACTTCTATCAATTTCTCTTTAGGGGTTTTAGCCCGCTTCTTCGATAAGCGCTTTCAGCTTTCCGGTTATGCCCTCCAGCGGCACTAATTGAGACTCTTTTTCCGAGCGCTTCTTGATTTCGGCGCTGTTTTTCTCTAAAGTCCGGGGGCTGACGGTAACCCTTATGGGCATCCCCAGCAGGTCGGCATCGTTGAACTTTACCCCCGGCGACTCCGCTCGGTCGTCAAAGAGCGCCTCTAAGCCCTGCGCTTCTAAATCGTTGTAGAGCTTCTCGGCGGCGGCGGCGACATCGGGGTCTTCCGTGTGCAGGGCGCAGAGATAGATATGATAGGGAGCGATAGACAGGGGCCAGATAATGCCTTTATCATCGTGGTTAAGCTCTATTGCCGCCGCCAGCAGGCGGTCGAGGCCGATGCCGTAGCAGCCCATAATGATAGGGCGTGATGCGCCTTCAGCGTCGACAAAGAGGGCGTCCAGTTTCTCACTGAGGAAGGTGCCCAGCTTGAAGACATGCCCTACCTCAATGCCGCGGGTGGAGGAAAGCTTGCCGCCGCAGCGGGGGCACTCCTCACCGGCGTGAGCCTGGGCGATATCGGTAACTATGTCGGCTTTAAAGTCCCGGGGGTAGTTGACGTTTTTAACGTGGGTTTCGGGTTTATTGGCGCCGGCGACAAAGTTTGCCCCCGAAGTGATAGAGTCATCGGCGATAATCTTAAAGCCCTTTATACCGACGGGGGAGGCAGCGCCAGCCACGATGCCGGCCTTGATAACCTCGTCCTCGGTGGCGAAGCGGAGGTCGGTACAGCCCAGGGCGTTCTTGAGCTTTATCTCGTTGACGGCTATGTCTCCCCTCACAACGACGAAGACCAGCTTGCCGTCGGCGATATAGAATACCGCTTTGAGGGTATGGCTGGGGGGTATTTTAAAGAAACCGGCGACCTCTTCGATGGAGCCGGCGCCCGGCGTGGCGACTTCCTTTTTAGGTAAAGGCTCCCCCCCTTCTACCTTGCCCTTGACGCTCTGAGCCTTCTCCACATTAGCGGCGTATTTACATTTTTGGCAGTAGATAACCTCGTCCTCACCGTCCTCGGTGATGACCATGAACTCATGGGAGTCCTTGCCGCCGATGGCGCCGCTATCGGCTTCAACCTGCAGGCTGGGCAGGCCGCAGCGGGTGTAGATATTGTTATACGCCTGGAGCATCTTATTATAGCTTTTATCCAGCCCCTCTTCATCGGTGTCAAAGCTGTAGAGGTCTTTCATGGAGAATTCGCGGACCCGTATCAGCCCGCCCCGGGGGCGGGGCTCGTCGCGGAACTTGGTCTGGATTTGATACAGCAGCAGGGGCAGGTCGCGGTAGCTCTGGACATTGTGGCTGACCAGCTGGGTGATGACCTCTTCGTGGGTGGGGCCCAGCACCAGCCGGCGCTCGCGGCGGTCGGAAAGAGTGAAAAGCCCCTTGCCGAAAGCCTTGTCCCGGCCCGTTTCCTGCCAGAGCTCCAGGGGCTGGAGTACCGGCATCATCAGCTCCTGCCCGCCGGCTTTATTCATCTCGTCGCGGATGATATCGGCTATCTTCCTGAGCACCCGTAATCCCAGCGGCAGGTAGGAGTAGACGCCGGCGGCTACCTGATTAATCATACCCGCTCTCAGCAGCAGCCGGTGACTGGCTGTTTCCGCCTCGGCGGGCGTTTCTTTTTGGGTCTTACCGAATAATTTTGATACGCGCATATTTAGTTATACTAGATTACCAGTTCTCGATAAGGTTGCTCTCTTTATCCTTCATTTTTCCTGAAACGGCGAAGATAAAATCAATCAGGGTCCAGATGCCCAAGCCGCCCAGGGTGATGAGCATTATAATTCCAGTCCAGATTTTGCCCAGATAGAACCGATGAATTCCGGCTACTGCAAATAAATAGGCGGGCAGGATGCATAAAAGAGTTACGGCCAGTCTTGACTTAGCTGAGACATCTCCCATTTTTGTTTACCTCCTTTATTTTTCGGGCTGGGGGTAGCTAAAGAACTGCCACCATTAAATCATATCGGGCGGGTTTATTCCAGTGGTTTTAGAGGTTTTCCACCTCTGCCATCAATACCTTTATAAAATCCTTTTCCTCTATAGTCCTGATTTTTTTGCCCTTCTTAAATAAAACGGCTCTGCCTTTGCCGCAGGCGATGCCGATATCGGCGTCTTTAGCTTCGCCGGGGCCGTTAACGACACAGCCCATCACGGCAACTTTTATTGGCTTGGTGATTTTTAGTAATTCTTTTTCCACGGCTTCAGCCAGTTTTACGATATCAACCTCGGCGCGGCCGCAGGAGGGGCAGCTGACCAGCACCGGGCCGTGCTGGCGCAGATTAAGGCTCTTGAGGATTTCGTAGCCGGCGATGACCTCCTCCCGGGGGTGGGCGCTTAGAGAGACCCGGATGGTATCGCCGATGCCCTGATACAGCAGGGTGCTGATGCCCACCGCGCTGCGGATAATGCCGGTTCTAGGGGGTCCGGCTTCGGTGATGCCGATGTGCAGGGGGTAGGGTATCTTTTTGGCGATGTTCTGGTAAGCCTCGATGGTGGTGGGTACGTCAAAGGCTTTGAGCGAGACCTTAATCAGGTTAAAGTCCAGGCTTTCCAGCAGTTTTACCTGCTCCAGAGCCACCTCGACCATCTGCTGGGCGATAGAGAGCCCGGGGTTTTTGGGTGGGGGGAGGCTGCCGGCGTTGACCCCGATGCGGATGGGGACGCCCCTTTCTCTGGCGGCGGAGGCTACTTTTTTAATCTTTTCCGGCTCGCCGATATTGCCCGGGTTCAGGCGTAGTCCATCAACCCCGGCATCCAGCGCCGCCAGCGCCAGGCGGTAGTCGAAGTGAATATCGGCGATTATGGGTATTTTAATACCCTTTTTGATGGTTGATATCGCCCCGGCAGCTTCCATATCGGGGACGGCTACCCGTATCAGTTCGCAGTCGCAGTCCTCAAGCTCCTTAATCTGGTCGATAGTTGCCATTATATTGCGGGTATCGGTATTGGTCATGGACTGCACCACGATGGGGGCGTTGCCGCCGACGGTTACCCCGCCGATTTGAATCGGTTTAGATTTGCGTCTTGGTTTCATGGTATCAAGCTCTCCCCGGCAATAATGCGGATTATATCCTGGTAGGTAATGGCTATCATGGCGGCAATCAGTAAGGCGAAGCCGATGGCATGCACCAGCCCTTCTGTTTTAGCCGAGATGCGCTTGCCCCGCCGTACCCACCCTAGGAGGACAAAGACGATTCTACCCCCGTCCAGGGCGGGGAGGGGGAGGATATTGATGATACCCAGGTTTATGCTGATAAAGCCGGCAAACAGCAATAGCGGGCTGAGCCCGGCCCGGGCCACCTCTCCCGTCAGCTGGGCGATGCCCACCGGCCCGGTTAGCTGAACCGGGGTAGCCCCGATAAACCACTTTAATATCTCATTCTTGAACAGGACAAAAGTATCTATGCATTCGCTGACGCCCATGGGTATCGCTTCCCAGAAGGGGTAGCTCTGGCGGGTAATGGTCGCATCCGGCATGCTGACGGCAACGCCCATCGCCCCCTCTTCCGGCGGGGGCTTCCACCGGGGTATCAGCCGGACTTCCTCGACCGTTTCATCGCTGTGCCTGACCGCCAGGTTGACCTCTTTGCCCAGGTTGAGCTGGGTATAGATGTGCAGGTCGCTGATACTGCGCACCGGCTCATCGTTAAGGCTGAGGATGATATCTCCGATCTCAATGCCGGCGGTTGCCGCTGGTGATTGGGGGGCGACCTCCGCCACCGCCACATCGCCGCTTAACACGTTGTGGGGGACCATAAAGGCGATGGCAAAGAGCAGCAGGGGCAGCAGGAAATTCATTATTGAGCCGGCGCTTAAGACTATCACCTTGGTGCCGACACTCTTGCTGGCCAGGCTCCTGGGCACGTCGGGGTCTTCCTCGCCGGCCATCTTGGTAAAGCCGCCCAGCGTTATGGCGTTGAATGAATAGAGCGTTTCCCCCCTTTGTATCCCGAATAAGCGGGGAGGGAAGCCCAGGCCGAACTCTTCCACCTTTATGCCGAAGGCTTTAGCCGAGGCGAAGTGCCCCAGTTCGTGGGCCAGGATGAGCACCGCCAGAATGCCCAGGAAGATTAATATGGTGACGAACAGGCTCACCGGCTATCACCGACCATTTTTTTAACCCTTTCCCTGGTTTGACTGTCAATTGCCAGAATCTCCTCCGGGGTGGGTTGGGTGGTAGATTTATGCTCATCCAGTGCCTGCCCGACCAGCCGGGGGATATCGGTGAATTTAATGCGCTTTGATAAAAACAGCTCCACCGCCGTTTCATCGGCGGCGCAGAGCACTGCTGGGTAAGTACCGCCTTTCTTTCCCGCCTCGATAGCCAGTTTAAGGCAGGGGAAGCTGTCAAAGTCGGGCGGCTCGAAGTTTAGCTCCTTGAGATTGTCCCAGTCGAGCCGGGGGAGGGTGGGGTTTTCCAGACGCTCCGGGTAGGTAAGGGCGTACTGGATGGGCAGGCGCATATCGGGCTTGCCCAGCTGGGCCTTTACCGAGCCGTCGGCAAACTCGACCATGGAGTGGATGATGCTCTGGGGGTGTACCAGAATCTTTATATTATCGAAGGGCATATCAAAGAGCCAGCGGGCTTCGATTACCTCCAGCCCCTTGTTCATCAGCGTTGCCGAGTCAATGGTGACCTTCTTCCCCATCCGCCAGGAGGGGTGTTTGAGCGCCTGCTCCGGGGTTACTTTAGCCAGCAGGGTGGGGGAATAGCCGCGGAAGGGGCCCCCTGAGGCAGTGAGGATGATTTTTGCCGCCTTCTGTTTTTCCCCCTCCAGGCATTGGAATATAGCGCTGTGCTCGCTGTCAACGGGTAAAATCTGTGACTTGTTTAACTTCGCCTCTTTGGTGATAATCTCGCCGGCCATGACCAGCGATTCCTTATTAGCCAGGGCAATGCTTTTGCCGGCTTTTACCGCCGCCAGCGTGGGCTTCAGCCCCCATTTTCCCGATGTCGCCATAACCACGATGTCCACCTCGGGGTGGCTGGCCATCTCTTCCAGCGATAGAAATTCACATTTGGCGCCGGTTGGGGGATTTTTATCCTGGGAGTAGATAAATTTGGGCTTAAACCGGCTTATTTGCTTTGCCAGTAAAGTTATGTTCCTGCCGGCGGCCAGCCCGATAACGCTAAAGCGGTGGGGCAGGGCGCTGATTACTTCCAGTGTCTGGCGGCCGATGGAGCCGGTGGAGCCCAGAACGGCTACCCGTTTTATATCACCCATATAACGTAATAGTATACTACCACGCTGGCAAAGACAACGCTGTCTATCCTGTCCAGAGCCCCGCCGTGGCCGGGGAGCAGCCTGCCGGAGTCTTTTACCCCCATGTTGCGCTTGAGCAGGGATTCGACCAGGTCGCCGAGCTGGCCGAAGACGCTGATTAGCAGTCCCAAAATTATCGCCTGCCAGTAGACGAGGGGCAGGCTGAGCGGCGAGGGTATGGTAAAGAGCAGGCTGATGATAATTGCCCCCAGAAAGCCGGCTATAGTCCCTTCCCAGGTCTTGCCGGGGCTGATATTGGGAGCCAGTTTGTGCCGTCCCAGCGCCTTGCCGGCGAAGTAGGCGGCGGTGTCCGAGCCGAAGTTAGCCAGCAGCGCCAGAAATACCCAGTTGCGGCCGTCGTCTAATCCCCGCAGGGCTACCAGGTGGCTGAGCAGCCAGCCGATGTATAAAATGCCGGCGATAGTCCACGCCCAGCCTAGGAAAGCCCCTTCTTTACGAGGGCGCAGCAGCAGCCAAAACAGGGATAGCACCACGGCCGAGGTCAGCAGCAGGGGGAGGGTGGGGGCATAGGGGCAGTGGGGGCTGATGATAAATAAAGCCGTCCAGATTAGCCCGAAGTATATTAGCGGCGGCACCTTACCGGCTATTATTTTATAGAATTCGTAGGCCGCCAGCAGCCCCCAGATAGCTACCAGTACGGTAAACCAGGGGAGGGGTTGGGCAAACCAGACCGCTAAAATTAAGAGGGGAATACCCCACAGCCCGGTCATTACCCTTTGCTTTAGCATGCTTTTAATTACAATCCGCCGAAGCGCCTCTGCCGCTGGCTGTAAGCCAGCAGCGCCTGGTCAATCTCTTTCTTATCGAAGTCGGGCCACAGCACCGGGGTGAAGTAGTATTCGCTGTAAGCCGCCTGCCAGATGAGAAAGTTGCTGATGCGGAGTTCGCCACCGGTGCGGATAAGCAGGTCTACTTCGGGCAAATCGGCGGTATAGAGATAGCGGCTGAACAGCTTTTCATCGATTTTTTCCGCCGGTATGCCTTCGGCGATAAGGCGGCGGGCGGCGTCTACGATTT
>Ga0315547_1003168_pt1 | contig 10909 bp, 7 predicted proteins | sample SalMarSW160240MG_2_FD_202542 | JGI IMG/M metagenome (GOLD analysis project Ga0315547, IMG submission 202542) | Salt marsh sediment microbial communities from the Plum Island Ecosystem LTER, Massachusetts, United States - Salt Marsh Sediment SW1601-240 ... | reverse complement strand
AACCAAACACAAAAGAAGCGATTATTGGTATTTTAGAAAAAGCAATGGATGCAGGAGTTTTTGATGCTATTCTTATACCCATGAAAGTTCCAGCCGGTGATTCATTTGCTTATGTATTGATTAAGGATAAATCACTTCTCAAGGAAGCATCTCCTCTTCCACCAGTTATGCCGGTTCAAGGAGCAAAAGCAGTTTCTAGTATAACCAGGCTTGGGAAGGGAAACATGAAAATAGCTGCTATCCTGCGACCATGTGAAACTCGAGCAACAGTTGAACTATCAAAACTTGGTCAAACAGATTTAGAGAATATAACGCTTATAAGCATGGATTGCCCAGGTGTCTTACCTATATCTGATTTTCTTGATGACCCCAACAAAGGTATGAAAATATTTGATGACGCTGCTAAAAGATTAGATGACAAAATAATGAGACCTGTATGTCAGATATGTGATAAATCAAGTATGGTTGCTGGGGATATACACATAGGGACTCTTGGTGCAAAAAAAGATACTTTTTTAATTATTTCAAATAGTCAAAAGGGAAACAACGTATTAGAAAAACTTGGCATAGCTTTAAAAGATGATATAGATGACTGGCAGACTAAAGTCAAAAATATTTCAGAAGAGAAACAGAAAAAAAGAAAGAAGAGTCATGAAGATTTAAAATCTAAGGTTGGCGGTCTTGACAATCTCCTTGATACTTTCAGTCAATGTATAAACTGTCATAACTGTATGAAAGCATGTCCTATCTGTTACTGCCGATTATGCTATTTTGATTCTGACAAGGTAAAACATCCATCTGAGGATTATCTTCAGAGAGCTGAAATTAAAGGGAGTATCCGATTTTTACCTGATACCACTCTTTTCCAAATGGGAAGAATGATGCATATGAGTCTTTCCTGTGTATCTTGTGGTGCCTGTGAAGATGCATGCCCCATGTCCATTCCTGTCGCTCAAATATTTAGTATGATCGCTGATGAAACCCAGGGTTTATTTGATTATGTATCTGGTAGAGATCTAGATGAACCAATTCCGCTAGTTGCTTACAAAGAAGAAGAACTTCATGAATTGGAGGATGCAAATGACTAATGCCCTAAAGATAAACAAGAGCGTAGAGCAAGGTGCCATTGAATTTCTAAAAGCTCTTTTAGAAAATGGCAAGGTTAAAGGAGTTTTTACTCTTAAGAAAATAAGTAACGATGGGGCTGTAGCATATTCACTCATTACAAAACCAAACGAACTAGATGATGCTGTACCATTTTATCCCCTAATGCCCGTAAATGCTGGCAAGCTACTATCACGTTTTACACTGAAAGGAAGCGCAAATAAACCAGTTGCCGTAGTTGCAAAACCATGTGAACTTAGAGCGTTTATAGAACTTGTGAAACGAGAGCAAGGCTCTCTTGAAAATCTGTTCTTTATAAGTTCAACATGTGGTGGGGTATATCCACTTAAAATGTCTGTAAATGGAGCTGTAGAAAAGAATCTTACCAAATATTGGGATGCAGTTAAAAAGGGAGAAATATCTGCTGATTTAAGATCTGCTTGTAAAGGATGTACAGAATTTATGCCCTATACTGCAGATATAACGTTTGATCTGATAGGTAACAATGATCTGGATAAACAATGTGTTGTATTTCTTAATACAAAAAAAGGAGAGGAATTTGCTAAAGGTATGAAAGGAGAATTTTTGAAAAAAGAACTTGACCGTAAGAAATTGGATGAGCTTAAAAGTAAAAGAGAAGTAGAAAAGAAAAAACTTTTTGATGAAATAGATGCAAAAATGAATGGTATGGATGGATTAATAGACATCTTTGGAAGATGTATAGGCTGTCATGGATGTATGAGGGTTTGTCCTATTTGTTATTGTAAACTATGTGAATTTGAGTCTCCTGATTCTGAATATAAACCTTCCAACTATGAATCAGATCTTAAAAAAAGAGGAGGAGTTAGAGTCCCACCTGGCACGATATACTATCAACTTGGTAGGTTAACCCATATTGGCATATCCTGCGTTGGATGCGGTGCATGTGATGATGTATGCCCAGTTGACATACCTGTTTCAATTATATTTAAAAAAGTGGGAGAATCTGTTCAAAAAATGTTTGATTATATTCCTGGTAAAAATGTAGATGAGGATATTCCTCTCGTTACGTTTGAAAAAGAAGAATTTGCTGAAATTGAAGAATAGAGATGGTAATATAAAAAAAGAAGAAGAATTTATGCCAAAGATACTTGCTTTTCTTTGCAATTGGTGTTCCTATGCTGGAGCAGATCTAGCTGGGACAAGCAGACTCAAGTATCCTCCCTCTATACTACCTATCAGGGTGATGTGTTCCAGCAGAGTAGATCCTCTTTTTGTCCTAAGGGCCTATCTAAGTGGGGCAGATGGTGTTCTTGTAGCTGGTTGTCATCCAGGTGACTGTCATTACGAGAAAGGAAATTATTATACCCGTAGAAGATTTGCGATGTTTAAAAAAATTATTGAGGATGTTGGTTTAGAATCAGATCGCCTTAGACTCTCATGGATTTCTGCATCAGAAGGGCATAGATATGCAAAAGTAGCCACAGAGTTCACAGAAAAAATCAAAAAACTAGGGGAAAGTTCTGCTAAAAATAAAATATTTTTGTAGTAGATGTCTAAATTGTTGGAGGGGGAGTGGATGTTTTTTAAATAGGAAAATATTAGGTGTGAATATTAGAAACTATGCTAGATGAACGATATTAACATGTAAAAAATCTACGTAGCGATTAGGAAAACTATTATATATCTATTTGATACGGGAGATGTAACCTAATTTGATATGAATTTAACGGAAGTAATTTGACAATAAATATTGACTAACTCAAGATTGAACAATAGGAGCAATATGAAAAACGACAACTTCGAGCCGAATATTGTTGCATTCCTTTGTAATTGGTGCTCCTATGCGGGAGCAGACTTAGCTGGGACTAGTAGAATAGAATACCCGCCCAATGTGAAAATAATACGAGTAATGTGTTCCGGTCGGGTTAATCCTATGTTTGTAGTAAATGCCCTACAGGAGGGAGCGGATGGAGTACTAATCGGTGGATGTCATCCTGGTGAGTGCCATTACGTTCAGGGCAACTATTTCGCCAGACGTAGGATGACTGTTTTGAAAAAACTACTAGATTATCTGGGAATTGACGAGAGAAGGGTAAGAATGACTTGGATATCTGCTGCGGAGGGGAAAAAATTTGCAGATGTTATCAAAGGGGTAACAGAGGATGTCCGTAATCTTGGACCAATGAAGCAAATCAGGAGGACTAATTCTTGGTAGATCAAAATAAACTCAGAGAAGAGATAAATAAAATAGTTGCTCGTGATAATGTAAAATATGTAATTGGATGGGAAAAAGGAACATATGGTTTTCAAGTTACACCTTTGTTTGCAACATGTTCTGAGGATGTTGACAAGTTAATATTTAACCCTCTTTGTATCCACAATCTTGCCGTTTTTCCAATGCTTGAAGAAAAACTACCACTAAGAAATGGTGCAAAAGAGGATACAAGAAAAATTGGACTAATTGTGAAGGGTTGTGACTCACGTGCTATTGTTCAAATAATCCAAGAGAAAGGTTTAGATCGAGATGACCTGGTGATAATTGGTATACCTTGCACTGGTGTTATTGATCCGAAAAAAATCAACGAACGTTTCCCTAATCAAACAAAAACTGTGGATGTTGAAGAAGATGAAAAAAATTTCATAATAAAAACTGATGAGGGAGAACATAAAGTTCCAAAAGAAAAATTTATAATGAATAAATGTAAATCATGTGAATTTCCAAATCCAATTATATATGATGTTCTCATTGGAAAGGAGATAAAAAGTGCTAAAAAACCAGATTACAAAGAAACAACATCTTTTGAAAAGAAAAAACTTGAGGATAAATGGGATTACTGGGAGAAACAGTTTGAGCGATGTATTCGTTGCTATGCATGTAGAGATGTGTGCCCCCTTTGTTATTGTAATGAATGTATGGTAGACCAGTTGAACCCGCAATGGGTTCGCCGTTCTGTGAATGTCTCTGAAAACACTGCCTGGAATATTATGCGAGCGTTTCATCTAGCTGGTCGATGTGTTGATTGTGGTGAATGTGAACGGGCATGTCCAGCGGGTATCCCTCTAACCGAATTAAATAAGAAACTCGAGAAAGATGTTCTAGAATTATTTGATTACAAACCAGGGATAAATGCAGAAGAAAAACCACTACTATCGATGTTTAAACCTGATGACCCTGAAGATTTCATACTATAGAAGGTGATAACTATGGAAGATTTAACTTTACCAAAAAATAAACTTACCGGATTTATCAAAAAAATTCAATCAGATTATACTATTTTTGCTCCTACTAGTAACGATGGCATAATATTATATAAACAGATAAAGAGTCCATCAGAAATCTATCTTGATTTTGTTAACTCCAATGTTCCACCAAAATCTCTTTTATTTAAACAAACTGAAACTTTGTTCAAGTTTAAAAAAGGTGTAAAAGCTGAAATCAATCCAATAGACTTTCCAAATTCAAAGAATGTAATTTTTGGAATTCGTCCGTGCGACGCAAAAAGTTTTTTCATTCTTGATCACGTATTTAGAGATGATTCTATTGATCCATATTATGCCACAAAAAGAAAAAACACAACTTTAATTGGGTTATCATGTACACAGCCGGGCGTTAACTGTTTCTGTACCTCGATGGATGGAGGACCAACAAACCCTGACGATGTAGATATTCTTTTCACGGATATTGGTGGCAAATATTTTGTTGAAATAAGTAATGAAAAGGGTAAAAATCTTATAAACAAAGCTAAAAATCTGTTTTCAAAAGCAACGACAAATGATAAAAAGAAAAAACAACAAGTGGAGAAAAAATCAAATGATTTAATAACTCGAAATATGAAAACAAAAGGTGTTAAAGAAAAACTAGATAAAATATTTGAAAATGAGATTTGGAAAAAAATTTCTTTGAAATGCCTAAGTTGTGGGATTTGTACTTATCAATGTCCAACCTGTCATTGTTTTGATATTCAAGATGAATCAACCCTCACTGATGGTGCACGTATCCGTGTATGGGATACATGTATGAACCCGGAATATACACTACATGCATCTGGTCATAATCCTCGTCCTGCTCGTATGAACCGTACTCGCAATCGAGTGTATCACAAGTTTAACTATTATCCAAAAAATTACAATGTTATTGCTTGTGTCGGCTGTGGCCGATGTATTAATGATTGCCCTGTAAACATTGACATAATTGATATAATTGATCAAGTAAAGGAGGTGAAAGCATAGTCGATAATCCTTATCAGCCATGGCTTGCAACAATTGAAAAGATAACTGAGGAAAACACTGGTGAACGTGCGATTAAAACCTTCCGACTAGCGTTTCAGGATGATAAAATTAAAAATGATTTTTCATATCTGCCTGGTCAATGTGTAATGGTCAGTCATCTAGGCTTTGGTGAATGTTTTTTTGCAGTATCATCATCTCCTACAAAAAAAGAATACATTGAAGTTAGTGTGATGAGACTAGGCAAGGTTACAAAGGCATTACATGAGTGTGAAGAAGGAGATGTGCTAGGAGTTCGAGGACCGTATGGCAACAATTTTGATGTAAAAGGCTGGATGGGGAAAAACCTAGTTTTTATTGGTGGAGGTATTGGTCAGGCTCCTCTCCGATCTTTAATTAATTATGTGGTTGATAATCGTAAAAAATATGATAAACTTGATGTGATTTATGGGGCACGTTCAACAAAGGATCTTTGTTTTAAACCTGAATTTGAAAAACTAGAGAAAAGAAAAGATGTAAATGTTCATCTATCAATTGACAAAAAAGAAAAAGGCTGGAGCAAATTTGTAGGATTTGTACCTGATAACCTGCTTAAGGTTAAACCATCACCAAAAAATACTGCTGCAATAACCTGTGGACCGCCTGTTATGATAAAGTTTGTTATTCAGAATCTTTTAAAACTTGGTTTTTCTGCTGATCAAATATTTACAACACTTGAGATGAGAATGAAATGTGGCATAGGTAAATGCGGACGTTGTAACATTGGAAATCTGTATGTATGCAAGGATGGACCGGTTTTTTCATATGATCAACTTAAAAATCTGATAGGAGAGATGTGAAGGATTGCTATGAAAATTGGAGTATATGTATGCCAATGTGGAACAAACATTGCAGCAACTGTTGATGTTGAAAAGGTAGCAAAAGAAATAGAAAAACTTCCAAATGTTGCTGTGAGTCGTTACTATAAATACATGTGCTCTGACCCGGGTCAAGAACTTATCAAAAAGGATATCAAAGAATTGAAACTTGATCGTGTTGTTGTTGCTTCTTGTAGTCCTCGTATGCATGAACCAACTTTTCGGGGAGTACTCAAAGAAACTGGTATGAACCCGTATTTATTTGAAATGGTAAACATCAGAGAACATTGTTCATGGGTTCATCTTGATAAAGAAAAAGCAACTGAAAAAGCAATTGAGTTGATCTCTGGAGCAGTCGCAAGGGCTGAGTTTTTAGAACCACTTGAGAAAAAAGAAGTAAGTGTCATCCCACGTGCTCTTGTAATCGGTGGAGGTATTTCTGGTATTCAAGCAGCACTAGAGATTGCCGATAAAGGTTTCAAAACTTATTTGGTAGAGCGTACTCCGAGCATTGGCGGTCGTATGGCTCAGTTGGATAAGACTTTTCCTACTTTGGATTGTTCTGCTTGTATTTTGACTCCTAAGATGGTTGATGTATCACGTCATTCCAATATCGAACTTCTAAGTTATTCTGAAGTTGTTGAAGTCGGTGGGTATATAGGTAATTTCAAGGTCAAAATCAAGAAGAAACCACGTTATGTCGATATGGAAAATTGTGTTGGTTGCGGCGTTTGTGCTGAAGCTTGTCGTCTTCATGATCGTATTCCAGATGAGTTTGATATGAAACTTGGTAAACGTAGTGCAATTTATGTACCATTTCCACAGGCTGTTCCTTTGAAGTATTGCATTGATCCAAATAAATGTTTGATGGTTACCCGTGGTAAATGTGGAGATCATCCTCTTTGCCAAGAGGCATGTGAACGTGATGCAATAGATTTTGATCAAAAAGAAGAAATTGTTGAAATCGATGTGGGAACCATTGTTGTTGCAACTGGTTATGATTTGTTTGATCCTATGACCAAGCCTAAATATGGTTATGGCACGTGTAAAAATGTTTTAACAGGTATGGAATTTGAAAGACTAGTATCTGCTAGTGGACCTACTGAGGGGCATATTGAGATTAATGGTAAAGAACCTAAGAAGGTTGTTTTTATTCAATGTGTGGGATCTCGTGATAAGGAAGGTAATGAGTATTGTAGTCGTGTTTGTTGTATGTATACTGCGAAGCAGGCTCATATGGTCCGTGAAAAGATTCCTGATGCTGAGTTGACGGTGTATTATACGGATGTTCGTGCTTTTGGTAAAGGATTTGAAGAGTTTTATAATCGTGTACAGAGTGAAGATGTTAATTATCGTCGTCGTGAGCTTGATGATCCTATTAAGGTGGAAAAGAAAGGTGGTAAGGCCGTTGTTAAGGCAAAGGGTCATCTTGATATAGTGGCTGATTTAGTTGTATTGGCAACTGGTCTTGTACCAAGGAATGATACTAAAGAGTTTTCACGTGTTTTAAATATTAATCAGAGTGCTGATGGATTTCTATTGGAGGCTCATCCAAAGCTGCGTCCGATGGATACGTTTACTGATGGTATTTTCTTAGCTGGCTGTTGTCAAGGGCCTAAGGATATTCCTGATGCAGTTGCACAGGCAAGCGGTGCAGCGGTACGTGCTTCAGAGCCACTAGCTCAAGGTAAAGTGGAAGTAGAAGCAATTACCTCAAGTATCGATGAAGATCTTTGCAGTGGATGTAAAGTCTGTGAAAAGTTATGTCCTTATTCTGCCCTTGAGTTTGATGAAGATGCAGGTGTTATGCGAGTAAACGATGTAATGTGTAAGGGCTGCGGATCATGCGCATCTGCTTGTCCATCTGGTGCTATTTCAATGAGACATTTTGCAATAAAACAGATAGTTGCTCAAATTGATGGAATTGTGACTTCAGCGAAACGAGGAGGCAAGTGAACATGAGAATCGGAGTTTATGTCTGTGAATGTGGAATCAACATTAGTGCAATAGTGGACGTTAAAAAAGTCGCAGAGCATGCAAAAAACTTGCCACATGTTGTTTCAAGTCGTTACTATAAATACATGTGCTCTGACCCGGGTCAAGAACTTATCAAAAAGGATATCAAGGAATTAAAACTTGATCGTGTTGTTGTTGCCTCTTGTAGTCCTCGTATGCATGAGCCTACTTTTAGACAAGTGCTTGAGGAAATGCGTTTAAACTCATATTGTTTAGAAATGGTAAATATCCGTGAGCAATGTAGCTGGGTTCATAAAGATCGTGAGATGGCAACTGAAAAAGCAAAGGATCTTGTTCAAAGTGCTGTTTTTAAGGTAGGGCTTTTAAAACCTCTTGAGAAGAAAAAAGTTAATGTTACTCCTGCTGCAATGGTTGTTGGTGGTGGTATCGCAGGTATTCAGGCTGCTCTTGACATAGGTAACATGGGTTTCAAAACGTATCTTGTAGAAAGAACTCCCAGCATTGGTGGCCGTATGGCACAGCTTGACAAGACTTTCCCAACTATGGATTGTTCTGCTTGTATTCTTACTCCTAAAATGGTTGATGTATCACGTCACTGCAACATCGAGTTGCTTACTTATTCTGAGATTGACAGTGTTGAAGGGTATGTTGGAAATTTTAAAGTAAAAGTTCGTAAGAAGCCACGTTATATTGATGTTGATAAGTGTACTGGTTGCGGTGAGTGTTTTAGTAGTTGTCCTGTGGAGTTGCCAAACGAGTTTGATATGGGACAAGGGGTTAGAAAAGCGATTTACGTGCCATTTCCACAGGCAGTTCCGCTTAAAGCCACTATTGATAAACATGGTATGCATCCCTGTAGAGATGCATGCCCCGCAGGAGTTGGCGCTCCTGGTTATGTAACGCTCGTTAGCCGCGGTAAATTCTATGAGGCATTGCGGGTGATAAAGGAACGGCTTCCGTTTCCATCGATATGTGGCAGGGTTTGTCATAGGCCTTGTGAAAATGCATGTACTCGAAAGGATATCGATGAGCCTGTGGGTATTGCGCATATTAAACGATTTGTCGGAGATTTAGAGCTTAGAATTCCTGTTATGGAAAATCCTCCTATAGAAACACGTGCGGAGAAGATCGCTATCGTCGGTGGTGGACCCGCGGGGTTGACTGCTGCTCATGATCTTGCTTTGGAAGGATACCATGTGATGATATTTGAGGCAGCTCCTGTGCTTGGTGGGATGATGAAGTTTGGTATACCTACATTCCGTCTGCCTAAAGAGATTCTTAGGCGAGAAATCTCTGATATTCTTGCACTTGGAGTTAGAGTACAGCTTAATAGCATGATGGGTAGAGATTTAACTATCCCTGATTTGTTTAAACGAGGCTTTAAAGCTGTTTTTCTTGCTATTGGCGCTCAGAAAGGTAAAAAGATGAACATTCCTGGTGAAGAACTTGGTGGTGTGTTTCAATCAATTGATTTTTTGAAAGAGGTGAATTTAGGTGAGATTATTACGACACCGATCGCTACTGTTGACGAGGATCTTTGTGTCGGCTGTGGTGTCTGCGGTCCTTCATGCATATATGGGGCGATAAGGCTTAAAGCAGACAAAGATGATCCTAAGAAGAAGTATCCAGAAGTTTTAAAATATTTATGTAAAGGATGCGGAAAATGTGCCTCTGTCTGCCCATCAAAAGCTATCAAGCTGACAGGTTTTCACGATATGGTTCCTAAAATAGGTAAGAAAGTAGTGGTCATTGGTGGTGGTAACGCGGCGTTGGACACAGCGCGTTCTGCTTTACGTTTAGGAGCTGATGATGTTTCTATTTTGTATCGTCGGACTCGTGTGGAGATGCCAGCTGAGCCTGATTGGGAGATCGATGAGACAGAGCGCGAGGGTGTAAAACTTGTTTATCTTGTTGCACCGACACGAGTTATCGGTGAAAATGGTCATGTTAAAGCTGTTGAATGCATTAAAATGGAGTTGTTGAAAGAGAGGGACAAAAGCGGAAGAAGAAAGATCAAACCTATCCCTGGTTCTGAGTTTATAATGGAAGTGAATAGCATTATATTAGCTATTGGTCAGGAGGTTGATACAGAGTTTTTATCAAAGGATGTTGATCTAGAATTAAATCCTTGGAGCAATATTAAGGTTGACCCGGTATCGTTTCCGAAAAACGTGGAAGATGATTTAAAATTGACTCCTTGGAGTACTATTCATGTTGATCCTTTAACGTTAGCGACCAATATTGATGGTGTTTTTTGTGGCGGTGACGCTGTGTGGGGCGCCGGTACTGTTATCGAGGCTATTGGTGCCGGAAAGGAAGCTGCAATTTCTATAGATAGATATGTCAATGGGGAAAATCTGAAAGAGGGTCGTGGAATAAAACCTGAAGTCGCTGAGGTACCGTTGGAGGGTGTGAAAAAGAAACGTAAGGTGCCTATGCGGTATATGCCGCTTGAGGAGAGGAAAAACAATTTTGATGAAGTCGAGTTGGGGTATACTGAAGAAGAAGCTATTGAAGAGGCGCGGCGGTGTTTGAACTGTGGTGGCTGTTCTGAGTGTTTCGAATGTGTTAGAGCATGTGAAGCTGATGCGATTAACCATGATATGAAGGAGGAAATAGTCGATATTGATGTAGGTGCAATTGTTGTTGCAACAGGTTATGATTTGTTTGATCCTATGACCAAGCCTAAATATGGTTATGGCACGTGTAAAAATGTTTTAACAGGTATGGAATTTGAAAGACTAGTATCTGCTAGTGGACCT
>Ga0315547_1003166_pt1 | contig 10929 bp, 10 predicted proteins | sample SalMarSW160240MG_2_FD_202542 | JGI IMG/M metagenome (GOLD analysis project Ga0315547, IMG submission 202542) | Salt marsh sediment microbial communities from the Plum Island Ecosystem LTER, Massachusetts, United States - Salt Marsh Sediment SW1601-240 ... | reverse complement strand
AACCTTTTCCTTATGGAACCAAGCTCCCTGGAGGCGGAATCTTTCACCTCGCCGGTCGAATCCAGACACTGCTCGATAAGAGAGCGAAGCTCTTCCAGGGGGGAGAGAGGTCCAACTATCTTCTGAAGCGCCGGCAAGCTCTCCCCTCTCTTCTTGAAGAATCTCAGGATCGCCTGAGACAGAGAGATGACATCCGCGATGGCCAGGAGTTCTACCGGCTGCAAGAGACTGCCTTCGGGCTGGGCCTTGAGCAGATAAGGTCGAACCTCCTTGAACGACCTCCAGACAAAACCCACCTGGCCCTCTATCGCCTCCCTGAGCTCGCTGGTCTCCTTGAGCTGGGAGAGAATCAATAAAGGGTCAGTCAGGGGCCGAAGGGAGGCCGCCTTTTCCCTTCCCGGGTCGGAGAGGGCGTAGGAGGCTACGATCTCCCTGATCTTATCGTATTCTAAGACTTCTAACGTGCGTTCGTCCACGACTGTCCAATATAGTAGATTCCCCCCTTGGAGCAATCATCGGAGATACCCTATGCTTTGCAGGTTGGAGATCATCTCTCGATCGTACGATATCGCTTCGATATTTTGGAGAGTATCCCCTTTCACCCAATTCATGAGTCTCCCCCGCATCCTCTCGGCAATCTCTGCTTCTTCCTCATATAGGTTCGTCTCCTCGGCGGGGTCGGAAGCCAGATCATAGAGTTCGAAAGAGCCCGATCCGCCGTCGGGAGTGTAAATTAACTTCCAGTCACCCTCGACTATCATCCGGAATTTGGCGCGGTTGAATACCTCTTCCCAGAGGGGAAACCATTCTTCCGGCAGTATTGCGAGCGGTCTCTGGAGCTCGATTTCGATTTTCATTCTGGGGTTGGAAGAGGAGAGAATCGAGATCCCGGACTCACCGAAGATCGCCCTTCTCGGTTCGGCTCCGCCGAAGATGGTGGGCAGAAGCGAAATCCCATCGAGCCCCTCTGGAGGTTCCACACCTAAGAAATCAAGTATGGTCGGCATCAAATCTACACTGGAGACCGCGGTGGAAATTTCTCCCCTTACCGCTCCGCCGGGAAATCTAATTAAAAGAGGAATGTGCGCACAGTCATTATAGATCAGATCCCCGTGGGTGAAAAAGTAGCCGTGCTCTCCCAGGCCCTCCCCGTGGTCCGCGGAGAATATGATAAGAGTATTCTCGCATAGTCCCCATTCCTTCAACCTACCCAAAAGCTTCCCGATTTCGTTGTCGGCGTGGAGGATCTCGCCGTCGTGTAAGGATATTGCGTGCTGAATCTCTCGTGGACTTAAGGGACAATCAAAGATCATCCTCTCGGCGCCAACCTTGCCGCAGTGGAAGTGATTCTCGTATCTCCCGCTGTAATCTCTGTCGAAAAAACCGGCGAACTTGGCAGGAGGATTGTAATCCATGTGGGGATCGAAGAAATGTACCCACACGAAGAATTTCTTGTCCTTGTTTCCCTGGAGGAATTTGAGAGCCTCAGCTCTTGTCCGCCCCGCCTGGTCATCCCAGAGACTGCGCAGAGAGTAGCTCAGTCGGAGGAAATCGAGCAGGCGCAGTGCCGGCACCTTTCGAGCCTGGAAGTTCTGGTGATCAGTCTCCAGATAGTAATCGAATCCCTGGCTGATTTTCCTGCGGGACTGAAGCCCCACATTGGTGACCACCGCCCCGGTGAGGTAACCCTCCTCCTTCAGAATCTCCGGCAGGGTGAGATTGAAATCCGGAAGGGTGTGGTGGAAGTTGTTTCTGGCTCCGTGGCGGTGAGCATATTTGCCGGTCAGAAAGGAGCACAGCGAGGGGAAGGTGCGAGGAACAGTGGTGTAAGCGTTCTCGAACACCACTCCTTCCGAGGCCAGACTGTCGATATTCGGGGAGGTCTTTCGGAAGTAACCGCGGTAAGAGAGATGGTCATCCCTCAACGTATCAACGGTGATGAGGAGGATGTTGTAGCCTTCCCCTGTTGGGCGACTCAGAGCTGGCCAGGAGGCGGTCGGTTTGACTAAGCCCAGAATGAGCATAAGGAGGAACAGACCCGCCAGCATCCCCTCCAGAGCCAACAGGCGATTCTCTGAATCCTCTTTGGCTAACCTTCTCCTCGTCAGGAAGTAGGGGAGGCTCAGGAAAAGAATCACGGCGACAGCTGCCGAGGGATATATCAGAATCTTCAAGACTGGCGGCAGGCCTGACACCGCATAGCTCCCGGAGAAGAGCTTGAACTGGAGATAGATCGACAACCCCGCAAAAAATAAGAGATAGATGATTCCGCCCCCGCTTCTGGAGAAGTTGAATCTCCTCGGTAACAGGGAAAACAGAACCGCGACGATGATCCCGATGATTACAAACAGAGGGACGTTGGCGAAAAGCTGCAACTTGAAGACGAAGAGGCGGTCGCATGCGGAAGAAGTCCGATAGTAGGAGGATGCTAAGTAGGCTGCAGAACCGAAAAGAAGAAAATAGAACCCTGTTAAGAAGCCGAGAAAAACGGCCGTCGAGAGATGTTGTTTGAACCGCATCTGAGCTGCGTCGTTAGAGGGATGGAGACCTAGCTCTCACTCCCGGTGAAATTAGTGTCAGTCTTTCTCTTTCCGAGAGAACAGCTCCTTGAGGCCCTCCAGCAACTTTTCGTCCTGGGGGAACTCCGGTACCTCTATCTTCTTGGCCTTTTCGGCGACCTCCTCCGCTGGCTTGATCACCTCTTTTTCGACTACCTCCTTCATCTTGACGGCAGATTTGACCTTTTCGAAGATGTCTTCGGTATCGGGGTGCAAAAACGAGGTGTAGGCGAAAAGAGCGGGGATGACACTTCTCAACGGTGGGCCCAAACTTGAATCCTCGACATAACTGTTCAGGTCGAGGAAGGGTTTCAGAAGAAGCACCAGCAGAAGCACCAGGCTTATTATGACTATCCCCTTCAGAAGAGAAAAAATCCCCCCTGCCAGACGATTCATTGAGGAGAGGGGGGTGGATTTGACCACTTTTGTGAGTCCCCAGGCCAGGAATTTGGATCCCAGCAAACAGAGGATGAAAATCAAAAAGATGCTTACGACGAAAAGCAAACTGGAGGCGATGTTGATATAGCTCTGCAGAAAGCGAGTGAAACCATCGGAGAAGTTGATGGCCAGGAGTGCCCCCACCACAATGCCCACCAGCCCTCCGATCTCACAAAAAAAGCCCCTCTTGATGCCGGAGAAGAGAAACAGGGCTAAGACGATTACTATGAATATGTCCAACCAATACAACTAAAGACCTCAGGCCGACTTGAGGCATTTGGCGACCATATCCCTGATCAAAGCTCCCTCGGCACGACCTCTGAGTTTGGGCATCACCGTCTTCATCACCTCGCCCAAAGCAGAAATATCGCCGGCTCCGATCTCCTTTATGGTTTCGTCAACGAACTGTTGCAGTTCCGCCTCGCTCAGCTGGACGGGTTGATAACCATGAAGGATCTCGAGCTCTTTTGTCTCTCTATCGACCAAGTCTTGACGATCGGCCGACTTAAACTGTTCTAAGGCCTCTTTCCTCTTCCTGATCATGCTCGAAAGGAGGCCGAAAATCTCGTCCTCCTCAAGCTCTCCCCCCTTTTGGATCTCCTTGTTTATAATCTCAGATTTCAGAAGCCTGACAACAGACAGCCTCGGCTTGTCGCCAGATTTGATGGCTCCCTTGAGGTCCTCGGAGATTCTGTCTTTTAAGGTCATAGAGACCTGGTGCTCATAAGACGGCGGAGTTTTCTTCGGGCGGCGCTGAGCTTTCTCTTTTTTCTTTCAGAAGGTTTCTCAAACCTCTGATGCTTTCTGATATCGGCTATCAGACCCGATTTCTCACACGACTTGGTGAAACGTCTTAAGGCTCTTTCGAAGGATTCGTCTTCCCTCACTCGCACCTGAGTCATTACATATCAATCCACCTTTCAAGTATTTGAAAGTTACTCCATCTCAATTTAATCTCATATAATAACAAGTTTTCTCTGATAGTCAAGTCTTTTTTCCGATTGTTGGGTCAACCGTGTGAATTCCCTCTGTGTAGAACTGTATATATTGACGGATTAAGAACTTACGGGTCTCTCCAACAGGAAGCCGAAGAAGGAAAAAGGGGAAATACCCATAGGTCCATTGAGATTTGACGATGGGGAATGCAGGGTTGCTCTTCAGAACTACGGCGAAAAAAGCTGAGATTTCTCTTGCACCGGTGCAAAGGAGTCGATATTTTGGAGGTTGTTGATGTGCGCCCATAGCTCAATTGGATAGAGCGTCTGACTACGGATCAGAAGGTTGGGGGTTCGACTCCTCCTGGGCGTATTGAGTTTGCATCCAACCCACCTATGGCCAATGAGTTACGAGGCTCGTTGGCCATCTTCACCAGAGTTCACTTCTACCACACAGAATCGTTGGGCACTCTGGGACCGGTGCACTCAAAGACTAACCCTTTGCTTCTATATTCCTTCGCGAGTAACCTCACCACCGTCCTAAAATCCTCTCTCTGCTCCCTGGAAACCAGATAGGTTGAACTCAGGATCATATCCTGCCTCTTTTGATCGGGCTCCCTGCAGAGGACTTCATTCAATTGCGCCCTCTGCGCCTGCTTCACCATCCACCCGAAGCTTTTTTCTTTGTAGTCGTCGAGCTTTCTGTCCAGCTCCGCCTGGAGTAGCCTCTCCCCCTTTGTTCCCCGAATAGTCGTAGATATCGAATCCATGATCTGCTTTAGATCAGCGTAGACCTCCACCTGCCACTCTTCGTTATCCTCGAGCCCGGTTGAAAGTTGCTCAAATGCCTTCCCTCCGTCTTCGATCATTTTCCTGCCCCCCTGTTCCTGGATACAGATAACCGACTGGAACCGATTTGCCCCCGCTTGCGCTAAATGATCAGCTTAAAAGCCTTTGTATCACCGAACTCGTCGGTCTAACGAGCGCCCCCTTTCTTGCAGACTTATCTCATTATCGGTGGAAATCAATCTCTTCTTAGCGTGGTGTCTGAGCAGGGATGAGAAGGTTCGTCATCGAGTTCTTCTCGGTCATCTCTCGGCGATCGCGAGGCGGTTCTGATGCTCTCTCCCTTGCTCAAAGCCCGCCGACTGGAGACGGATCGCGGTGCTACGACGGGGTGAACCCTCTAGCGGCAAGGCCCGATTCCGGGATACTCGCTGGATAGTGCGGACGGTTGTATGATTTTCCCCCAAAAAAGCTTGACAAAACTGGTAAGTTCTTTATCATAGATAGGAACTAAAACTGCTGCTTTCAGTTTCTTCGAGAGTGAATCACAACTCTCCGAAAGTGCGTCCTAATTTTAGATTTCAACTTACCGAAGATAGCGTTGAGAGTAGAAAGCTGTATTGACAGGAGATGATATGAAGATCGTTCTGATGTATCCTCGTTACAGGAGGAGGATGTGGAATGGGGTGGCTGAGCCCTTGGGGATATGTTATATCGCCTCCGCTCTCCGGGATATCGGTTATGATCCTCTGTTTGCGGATCTGACCTTTGTCAGAGACTTAAGCGAGATCGACGAGATGATAAAGGACGCCGACATTATCGGGATCAGCAGCTCCTCTATTCTCTTCGGGAGAACTAAAGAGGTGGTGGTTCCCTATCTGAGATCCAAGAATCCGAAAGCCACCTACCTGATCGGGGGACCCCACGCCACCTTCTGGCCCGAGGATGCCTTAGACGGCGGATTTGACTATGCCTTTCAGGGAGAGAGCGAAAGAACCATCAAAGAGTTCATGGAGGCCTTCAAGAAAGGCGACCCCACCAAGGTCCGGGGGATTTCATACAAGAAAAACGGCAGATTCATAATGAATCCCCGGATGCACTTCATCATGAACTTAGACGAGATTACCTTTCCCGCCAGAGAGCTCTACGATTATGACAGCTATGTGGAGTCGGGGCTTGCCGACTACGGAATCGTCGGCTCCCGGGGATGTCCATTCAATTGCCTCTTCTGTAAGCCCGCTCAGGACAAGCTCTTCGGTCACATGCGGATGCGCGGCGCTAAGAACGTGGCCGAGGAGATCGAAGGTTTGGTGAAACTGCGAGGCCAGAATATAAGGCTGTTCTTCAAAGATGACACTATCAGTCTTCAGGGGCCGGAGTGGTTCCGGGAACTCAAGCGTGAGCTCGACCAAAGAAAGGTCAAGGTCTGCTGGATGTGCCAGACCCGAGTTGATACTGTCGATTACGACACTGTGGCGGCGATGAAGGAGGCCGGCTGCGTGGACATTTACTTCGGGGTGGAGAGCGGCTCCCAGAAGATCTTGGATTTCTATCGGAAGGGGATCACCCCAGAGCAGACCATCAAAGCCTTCGACATCTGCCACAGTCTGGGAATCAACCCGATACGTGATGCTGGGACACCCCTACGAGACCCACGAGGACATAAAGCTGACTTACAAGCTCATCAAGCGGATCCATCCCGCAAGGGTCAATATGTATTTCTGCACCGCCCTCCCCGGCAAGCATATCTATGACTGGGCAAAAAGTGAAGGCATCCTGAAAAAAGATATCAGTTATGAGGACTTCGACACCGCTAGGAACCGGGATGTCGTCAACATCAACATGCAGCTGAAGTATCTCACTCGGGAAGACCTAATCAACTGGAAAAAGAAGATATACAGAAGCTGGCTGATTCGGTCTGCCTTCTCTCCCAGGAACTTCAAAACTAACCTCTGGCTTTTGGGAAAGCTGTTGCGCAACCCGAAAGAGAGATTCTTCCAGCTGAAAAGCAAGCTGTTCGCTGGCGCCGTTGGTGAAGCTGGCACCAACTGAGGGGGTCAGCCATCCCCCGCTGAACAAGATCTCAGACATTCTTGTTTTTAGAGTTAATTCAAAGAGACCGGGCTTGACCCGGTTTTTCTTTTACTCAACAGACATTGAGCTTTCCCATCTACTTTGAAAAAACTGTTTGTCTTTCCCCCTGAAATCACTTATAATATCGGACGAGCTTGTGAAATAAATCGCTAACTTTTTCTATCGATAGAACCTGGAGGAACAATGTCTGATAACACTGAAATCGTGATTCTGTCCGCCTGTCGCACCCCCAGCGGGGCTTTCTTGGGAAGTCTCTCAAGCTTTACAGCCTCCCAACTGGGGGCAATCGTCATCAAGGAGGCGATCAAACGGTCAGGAATTGCCGTTGACGAAATCGATGAGGTGCTGATGGGGAACGTCGTCTCCGCCGGTATGGGGCAGGCTCCGGCGAGGCAGGCCGCCATTTTTGCCGGGGTTCCCGCGACTGTCCCTTCCACTACCATAAACAAGGTCTGTGGCTCCGGACTCAAGACCGTCATGATCGCCTGCCAGGCCATCAAGGCCGGGGATGCCGACTGTATCGTGGCGGGCGGCATGGAGAGCATGTCGAATTCTCCTTACGTTGTGCACGGGGCCCGCGGCGGTTTTAAGTTCGGCGACCGTAAGATGACCGACGCCCTCATTCTGGATGGCCTCTGGGACTCCTTCAACAACCGCCACATGGGAGGTAATGCGGAGCTGACCGCGGAGAAGTCCAGCATCAGCCGCGAGGAACAGGACAAATACGCCCTAGGAAGTCAGCAGAAGGCGGTAGCCGCTATCGATAATGGGAAGTTCAAAGCCGAGATCGTGCCGGTTGAGATTCCGCAGAGGAAAGGGGATCCGAAAATCTTCGACACCGATGAGACCCCCCGCCGCGATACAAGTCTCGAGAGATTAGCCAAACTCAGACCCGCCTTTCAGAAAGAGGGAACTGTCACTGCCGGCAACTCCCCGGGTCTAAACGATGGTGCCTCCGCCCTGGTGGTCAGCTCCCGAAAGTTCGCCGAAGAGAACAACCTCAAACCGCTGGCGAAAATCACCGGCTACACCGCCTCCGGAACCGAACCGGAGCTGCTCTTCTACGCCCCCATCTATGCGGTGAGAAAACTCTGCGAGAAGCTTGGAGTTGATGTCAATCACTTCGATCTCATCGAGGCCAACGAGGCCTTCGCGGCCCAAGCTCTGGCGGATGGCAAGGAGCTCGGCTGGGATTGGGATAAGGTTAACGTCCACGGCGGCGCCGTTGCCCTGGGGCATCCCATCGGAGCCTCCGGAGCCAGAGTCCTGACAACTCTGCTCTATGCCTTGAAGGACAGAGGCGGCAAGACCGGTCTGGCAACCCTGTGTTTGGGAGGTGGGAATGCCGTCGCCCTCTCGGTGGAAATGCTTTAGAGTCGCCGGAAGTTGCAGAGACACCGTCTGTGACCGGCATTTGAGATAAAAGCTAACCTTTCGACCGTAGATTCAAGTGAGGTGCAGAAATTGGATATAAAGAACGTCACTGTAGTTGGGGCCGGCACCATGGGCAATGGTATTGCCCACGTGTTTGCGCAGTCGGGATTTGACGTCACCCTGGTGGATGTCAAGCAGGAGTTCTTGGAGCGGGCCATAGCTGTTATTTCTAAAAACATGGACCGTCAGATCAAAAAGGAGATCATCGCCGAGAAGGACAAGGAGGCGGCGCTATCCCGTATCAAACCGACCATGGAGCTTTCGGAGGCGAAAAGCTCTCAGTTGGTGATTGAGGCCGTCATAGAGCAGATGGATTTGAAAAAGGAGATATTTCAGAAGCTTGATGGGTTCTGTTCTCCGGAGACGATCCTTGCCAGCAACACCTCCTCTTTGCCGATAACCGAGGTTGCGGCCGTAACCGGGCGACCTGAGAAGGTGATCGGGATGCATTTCATGAACCCGGTGCCGATGATGAAATTGGTGGAGCTGATTCGCGGGGTGGCCACCTCCGATGAAACCTTCGGCATAATCAAAGAGCTCTCCGAGAAGTTGGGCAAAACCCCGGTGGAGGTCAACGACTACCCCGGCTTCATCTCCAATCGGATCCTTCTGCCGATGATCAACGAGGCCATCTTCGCCCTGATGGAGGGAGTGGCAAACAAGGAGGCCATCGACACCGTGATGAAGTTAGGAATGAACCACCCCATGGGGCCACTCGCCCTGGCGGACTTCATCGGGCTGGACGTCTGCCTGGCGATAATGGAGGTTCTGTATGAGGGTTATGCCGACCCCAAATACAGGCCCTGCCCGCTCTTGCGGAAGATGGTTCAGGCAAATTACCTGGGACGTAAGGCCGGCAAGGGTTTTTACGAATACAGCAAATAAGGAGGGGATAGGATGGAATTTGAACTTTCCGAAGACCAGAAGCTGATCAAGGATGCCGCCCGACAGTTCACAGAAAAGCGGCTCATTCCCGGTCGCACCGAACGGGACGAGAAGGAGGAGCTTGAACCGGAGATTTACAGGGAGCTGGGGGAGTTGGGCTATTTCGGGATGATCTACCCCGAGAAGTATGGGGGCATGGAGCTGGATGAGCTCACCTACATCACCGCCCTGGAGGAGATCGCCAGAGGCGATGCCGGTCTCACTATCTGCATGTCGGTTCACAACTCTCTGGCGGGGCAAGCCATCCTGCAATATGGAAAGGAGAGCATCAAGGAGAAATACCTGCCGAAAATGGCTTCCGGGGAGTGGATCGGCGCTTACTGTTTGAGCGAGCCCGAAGCGGGCAGTGACGCCGCCAACATCAAAACCACTGCAGTCAGAGAAGGCGATTACTATCTTTTAAACGGAACCAAATCTTTCGTCACCTCCGGCGGGATTGCTGGTATTTATATAATCTTCTGCTCCACCGACCGGGAGAAGCGCTCCCACGGAATCTCCGCGTTCGCGGTGGAGCGTGACACCCCGGGACTTACTCTGGGGGCGAAAGAAAAAAAGCTGGGAATCAAAACCTCCGATACCCGCGAGATAATCCTAGATGATTGCAGGGTGCCGGCTGAAAACCTCCTCGGGGAGGAGAACAAGGGATTCAGCATCGCCCTCTCTATTTTGGAGCACGGCAGAATTGGGGTGGCGGCACAGGCGGTAGGGATTGCTCAGGCCGCATTCGAGGAGGCAGTCGCCTATTCCAAAGAGAGGAAACAGTTCGGACAGCCAATCTGCAACTTTCAGGCAATTCAGTTCAAGCTGGCGGATATGGCCACCAGGATAAATGCCGCCCGACTTTTGCTCTATAAAGCCGCCTGGCTCAAGTCCAAGGGGGAGGGATGCAGATTTGAGGCCTCCATGGCGAAGCTTTACGCCTCCGAGACCGCCAACTGGGTTGCCGATCAGGCAGTGCAGATTCTCGGCGGTTATGGATATATGAAGGAGTATCCGGTGGAGAGACTTTTCCGGGATGCCCGCGTCACCGAGATTTACGAAGGCACCTCCGAGGTCCAGAGGATCGTCATTTCCAGAACCATTCTTCAGCCATAGGCTGATCCGCCCTTGTCTGCCTCGAGCAGACCTCCGGCGGAGAAGTAGGGAGAGCCGATGTTTCTGACACAGAAACATGAAAAATACCGACAGAAAATAAGAGAGTTCGCTTTAGCGGAGATAGAGCCACTCGCTCACCAGATCGATTTAGAGCAGAAATACCCCGAAGGGCATACAAAGAAATTATGCGACATGGGGATTTTAGGCTTGCAAGTTCCGCCTGAATATGGTGGCACTTATACCGACACTCTGACCTATGCCATCGCGGTGGAAGAACTCTCCCGGGTGTGCGGTTCCACGGGAATCACTGTCGCGGCTCACTGCTCCCTGGGAACCTGGCCTATTTTCGCCTTTGGATCAGAAGAGCAGAAGAAGAAATATCTCCCTCCAATCACCAGCGAACCGAACCTGGCCTCCTTCGGGTTGACGGAGCCGGAGGCCGGCTCCGATGCCGGCGCCACGAAGAGTACTGCCGTCAAAAAAAACGATGGCTGGCTCATAAACGGCACCAAGAACTTTATCACCAACGCCTCCGTGGGCAAAACTTTTGTGGTCACCGCCAGAACTACTCCGGGTAAGGGGAGCAGGGGGATAACCTCTTTCATTCTCGAAAATGGGATGAAGGGTTTCAGCGTCGGCAAGAA
>Ga0315547_1003164_pt1 | contig 10933 bp, 19 predicted proteins | sample SalMarSW160240MG_2_FD_202542 | JGI IMG/M metagenome (GOLD analysis project Ga0315547, IMG submission 202542) | Salt marsh sediment microbial communities from the Plum Island Ecosystem LTER, Massachusetts, United States - Salt Marsh Sediment SW1601-240 ... | reverse complement strand
CTGCCCCACCAAAGCAGCGTTTTTGATTATCCTCTTTTCTGTATCTATGGATATTTCGCTAAACGCCCCGTCGAATTGGTTTTTGATTTCTCTTAACTTTTTCATTTTTTCTTATTCCTGTCTCGCCAAGTCTGATAGCACATCGCCTGTATCTGCTCATCTGGTCTATCCGGAGCAGCTTTAGTTTCAAAGGCTATACAGCGACTTACAAATTCGCTTTGCTTCTCGTCTTTCGCTGGTTTTGGCATTGGCATATCCAAATCCTTTAGCGCAATAAAAAAAGGCGGCTGACTAAAACACAGTATTTTTACTGCATCTCAATCAGTCGCCTTTTTGTTGGTCAACTAATTTGGCTAACGGTATTTACTTTTTAGAATGGTCTCAGTTTAATCGCATCCGAAATTCTGTGAGCTTCTTTCACCGAGCCATTTCGCACCTTAAACCTTACTGTCAAATCACCAAACTGAAGCTCAAAGGCCATTTGCCTTATCTGCTTACTGAAAGTATCCAACAAATCACTTGTATTTGTCAAGTCTTTTTTTTGGTTATCTTCTAATTGCTGCTCTGCCATAGAGTTATAAGCCTAAATTTTTTCTTTTTTATGCCACTATTTTATGAGTTTTAACAAACTCCGCTTGCGTTGGTGCAAAATCAAGCTCTTCATTCGGCACTTCTGTAAACACTGGTTCGGCATAACACATACAATTATGTGTTGCAATTCCATTTGCGAAGTAGTAAGATTGAGTAGTTTCCAAATTATAAACATAGCCACTAAAGTGAAAGGATTCAATATGGACAATTCTATCAAGGAACCCAAAAGAAGTAGCTGGAATAGATTCGACTTGCCTATCAGTGAAATCATCGCTTTGTACAAATCGGGATTTTCCGAACAACGACTTGCTAAGAGATTTGGTGTTAATCGTGGCACCATCAGACGAAGATTGGTTGAAACTGGAACCGAAATCAGAAGGCAAAGACAGGCCAATTTCCTTCGCTCTGGTAATTATTCTATCGAAGAGAGAAGGCGAATGACTAAAAGAGCCAATAAAGTTCGCAGAGGGATGAAAGTCTCCTGGGAAACTAAATGCAGGCACGCCCAAACAATCGAGAAACAACCTTATAAATCGGGCATTATCTCTGAAGCGGAAATACAACTGCGAAAATTGCTCGCAAATAGAGGCGTGCAAACTATTCCTCAAAAAGCTATTGGAGCTTACAATTGCGACCTTGCTACCTATCCCATCGCCGTGGAAGTCTTCGGTGGAAATTTTCACTGGGCGGGAAGACATGGAGCTCGTTTTATGCAACGCACTAACTATATTCTGAATTCTGGCTGGTTTTTGTATATTATATCTGTTGACAATGGGCACATTGGCAGCATTGACGCAGACAACGCTGTTGCTTTCATTGAGTTTATTCGCAGCAATAAATTGTCCATTAGAGAATATAGGGTGGTTGGGCGTGCAGGTAAGTTGTTGGCCAGTGGCCGTGCTAAAGGTAATCATTTGACCTTCATACCAACGGCTTATTGCCCCAGTTATATTACCACCTGCTTGAACAATCGTCTTACCTAAAACACAATTCGGGTGGTATGGAATCATAGGCGGATTGTTCTTTGGGAAAAACTTACCGTCCACATACTCATCATAAGGAGCCGGATTATCACTACCAACTCTACTGATAAAACCTTTGAGCCACGTTTTCTTTTTGACGTATCTGACCATTCCTTCGTGATAAGCCCTTGCGTATTCTGTTCTTGCTAATCTCCGTGCGTTTCGATATGCCGACCTGTAAACACCGCGGCCCGGGTGATATGCCTTTGCCGGTTTGCTCAATACCAATTTACCATCTTTTCTCACCCGATGAAACCTTGCATTCGGTTCTGCCAAGTATGGCTTTATATCCCTTGCGACCTTATCGACGCTTTCACCCAAAAGCACTCCAGTATTTATCCTGTTTCTGATTAGCTTCTCCGCATCCCACGTAATGTCCCACACCTTTCGTGAAAATGCTATTCTGCCATATTGAGTACGCAAAAGATAATCCATTGCATCCGAATTGATTCTGCCCCACACGCTGGCTTTCCATAGCTCTCTGCCGACATCATAAGTCCTTATCTTACCATCCACCCCGATAAAACTTGAACCAATACCCAGCTTCGCATTTTTCGGCAGCTTCATATTCTGCAACGAATATATATAAGTCTGCATCCCAAAACTAACACTTTGCCTCATACCCTTTTTTATATGCCCGTTCAGTCCGGGTCTTAACTGCCTGATTATTCCTCGAATACTATCAGGATTAGGCTTTGTATTTGCGCCTAAAAGACTTATCAATCGTCCTGGTGGCAATTTCCCCTCTACTGCATATTGATTAAGCCTCTTCTCAATTTTATCAGCAGCAGACGACAACAGAGCGTATATCTCCCTTTCCTGCTTAACCGTATAATGCAGCCAATTCTTGCGACTATTAAGAACGGCCTGTCGGATTGTCTCTTGACTGTTCATTCTTATACCATTCCCATTTCCACCACAGAAATCGTATTTGTATTCCAGACCGCATAGATTCGTAAAAATGCCCGATTTCCAAATTGAACAAACCAAACCCGCTATCATATTCTGCCTTGTAGTAATAAAGTATAACAGTACAAAAAGAAGTCCTCTCGACCAAAAAAGAAAGAAATCTAAATCCTTTTTTTCGTCCCCTTATATTAACAATTTCTACCCTCATTTCAGTCTCTCCTAATCGTACATCGTTCGAGCAATGTCCTTATCTCTACATCCGGTCTCACAAACAATTCAATATCAGCAGTCACTATCTCATCAACCCCTATATGTAAATTGACACTTCTCAACGGTAGTTTTTGCCCGTTCAATAATAAATAAGGCTCACATTTACCCTCTTCGACTTTAGCAGTAAGTACGGGCACTTTCATATCGCCTATTTTTTCAGGAGGAACATAACTCATTTCAAACTCTCCAAATACTCTGGCGTCAATCCTTCACCCAAAGCATCCACGAAATTCGGGTCTCTGTTCAGCCGGTAAAACAACTCTTCGTCTTTATTGTATAAAATAAAGGTGCCGTTCTTATCCACGCCGTAATAATCAAAGCCACGCTCCAGCCACTTCTTAACAATCCTCGGTGCTTTCTTTTTCGGGCCGACTACGTGTGTCTCTTTTTGAGTAGATTCAGGTTTTACCACCTTTGGAATAGATTTATCATCGGCCATTGCCTCTAATTTTGCCAGTTCCTGCAACTCATCAAAGTCTGCATCTACCCTGTAGTCGCCCTTTTCATCGAGCACACTTGCCCTCAACTGCTCAAGCCTTTCCCTGTCCTTTGCACTTAGCTTTGCCATATTCAAAATCCCTTTCATTTTACGTATATTCCGGCTCATCTGCCTGAGCACGATTCTTTTCCTTTTCGCCTTCTATGTCAATCTGTGCCTGTTCATCTTCATAATCATAGCCCAACTTTGCAGATATAGTCTTATCGGAAGCCCAGCCATTCTGTCTGTGTATCTGATATGCAGTAGTGTCCTTTTCCAAGTCTCTGTGAACCATTGAATCAAAGTTTACAGAACACTCTTCGCTTGCAGCCTCTGGTATAGCTCCTGCCGTTTTGCCAAATCTGACAATCTTTTTGAAAATCTCTTTGATATAATCACCAATTACATCCTGCCAATCTTCAATTGCTTTAACCATCGGACTCTCGGCAACTAATGCCGATGCGTAATTCTGGTTTGAGTAATCACCGGTAACCACGCCCTCAACAAGCTGTGTGCCCTTACAAATCATCCTCTCGATATTTCGCCCATCATCTTTTGTATCTGTGGCGTTGATATTGAGGTTCTTAAACTCATAGTCCACCCCTTTAGCTACAATAGCACTGCCTGGTTTAGGCATTTTTTTATTTGGTGTTCTCCCCGCCGCCGTTGTGCTCTCATCCTTAAACTTTGCTTTCAATGCTTCTGCTGAAAATGCTCCTTCAGGTTTAATTACCAGATGAAAGAAATTGCGAATCCGGTTTAATCTTATTCTGTCATCGAGCCAAAGCTGATAATTTTTCAAGTATTTGGCTATACCTATGAAGAAACTTTTACCCCTCTTTTCGTTACTATCGCACAGTATCTTGCCGTGAACGATTTCCTCAGCGTCTATCTCTTCAGTATCTTCGATATTATTCTTAAAAAAGCATCGGTGATATTTGAGAACTGTCTCAACATCATCAGGGTCTGTCTCTATGCCGTAACTGTGTGTATTGCTCTTATCCTTGATTTCTTCGGGGTCTATAAACCTTACTGCCAAGTAATCGGCAGTTTTAGATTGTTTTTTACCCTCTTCTCCGTATTCATAGTTGATTTGTCCGTTAGCCTTGAAAAGCCGCAGAAAGAACTCGCCATCACGCAGAAGCCTTCTCACTAATTCTTTTGACCGCCTATCAAACTTATTCTGCTTATCATTACACCAAGCGTCCCAATAAGCCTGAGCATCTTCGTCGGTAGCCGCAACAGAAGCATTCCGGCCCAAAATAAAGCCAACCATTGACCCAATCAATCCTCTTGCTCCAGGGTCTTTGTAGTATAACTTCCTTGCTTGCTCTCTCAGCGTATCTAAATCAGCTTCACTATAACTGTCCTTATTGCCGGCAAGCAACGTCCAATCGCCCTCGTCCTCATCTTGAGCAAATTCAGGTGTTGACTCTATCAATCCAGCAGCTTTTTTGTAAACACTGGCCAGATATTTAGCTTGTTCTCTTTTTGCGGTCCAAGCTGGAAATACGCTTTCTAACATTGTTCTATCTCCCTATAAAAAAAAGACGCTATGAGTCCACAGCACACCCACAGCGTCTTAATACATCCCTGCTTAATTTCCGGTAAATCCATTTACCTGCTTACCCAATATCTTCCCGATTGTTTCCTACATAAAATCCCGCCGCTTCCAACTCATCCTTAATCTTTTCGGCCATTTTCACATCGGCAATCTTAAACCAAAGCCTTATTTCGCCATTATGAAGCTCTATACAGTGGGCGGTCTCTGTAAAGGCTTCGTTGAATTTCTTAATAAATGTATCTACGACTTCAGGATTGAAAACGTGCTGGATAACTAAACCGACTTCCCCTTGTCTTTTGAGCATCCCCTTTATAGTAAGGTCATTTAGCGTGTTTTCTATGGCCCGCTTAATAATCTTTTGCTCTCTGCGCTTTAGCAAAAACACGGACCAAAGAATAATGCTACTTAGCAAGCATCCTAAACAAAATATCAACCAAAACCCAAAATCGGCAAACATTTTTAACTCTCATTCTGTTTGCCTTCCCGAACACAATTTCTCTATCTTTTCTTTTTACCTATACCAAGTTCTGTGCCTCTCCGCAATCCATTCTAAACCAGCATGTTCTTCAATATACCAATCTACCCCATCTGGAATTTTTACTACTCTTAAACTTGCGCTCTTATCATTTGCCTCATCTCCAAGTTCTTCTACGCATTTTATCAAAGAAGGATTGGTGCGGGTCGTTTTCTGATACTTCTCGTCTAAATTCTTAAAACTATCTAAAAAAACATTTATATCTGCACCAGCAATAACTAAATACTGCTTTGCTTTTTCAGACAAACCAAATCCGCCGTATACAGTATTTATTACTACCTTTGTCATCCATATTGCCCTATCACATAAACTTCTGGCTCAATATACTCTGCCAGCATTCGATAAGCTCCACTCGTTGCATCTACCTGGTCATCGTGCTTATCGCCCTGCCCTGTAAATTCTACCAATTCGTCTATGTAATTGTCAATCCCTTTTCCTCGAACAAGATAGAATTTCCCCGCTTCTGCCCTCGCAATCCACGGTAACGCCCTCGTCAATTTATCCTTATCCTCATTAAACGCATATAAAGCTATGCTCGCCATCTCCAAATCAGCCATTAAGTCCTGAAAAAATCCCTTCTGCGTTCCGCAGGTTTCAATCCCAACAGGCAATTTTTCACTAATCGCAATAGTTTTGAGCATCCTTTTGCCAACCGGCCACTCCATCTGCTCTCTCACAATACGCCTAACATAGACATTATTGTTTTGGTCCCGCCCCATCTGCACCGAAGCTGTATAATCGGCACTTGTTTTAGCTGTAACCGCTAAATCCCAATACCTCACCCACTGGACATTAGGCGGCAAATCCTCTGCATCTATAACCTTCGCCCATTCTCTCTTAAACACCGCTCCGCCCGGCGGACTCGGCTGCTGCTGATATAAAGCGTTAAAGTCATACGTGCCTATGGTGGCCTTTATCTTGCGTAAGGCGCTTTCAGGGTATTTTGATACCCACAGTGCCTCATTCGGCTGCCTGTGGTCACAGGGGCGCGTAAATTCACCCTTCTCGAACAAGGCAGGCAAACTAATGACTTTCCACTTATCGGCTTCGGGGTCGATTTTCATCTTGTCGATACACCAGCCAGCCAAATCGTGTAAATGCCAACGGGTAAGCAGCATCAATATCCGTCCACCTTTTTCTAATCTCGTCCGAAAAGTGGATTTATACCATTCGATAACCCCATCTCTTACCGTTTCGCTCTCCGCCTCTTGCCTGTTCTTAAATGGGTCATCGATAATACCTATATCCGCCCCACGTCCCGTCAATCCACCCCCAACACCAGAAGCCCTAAATCGGCCTCGCTTACCAACTATCGTAAATTCGTTCGCCTGTCTAATAGCTGTCTCATCATACCTGTTACCCTTTGTAGCCAATCTGGTATGAGGAAAAACCTGCGAATAGCGGTTGCCCAACATCACCCTTTGAGCATCCCTACTCATAGCCCCCGCCAAATCAGCCGAATAGCTTCCAAATAGAACCTGTGCATCTGGATTTCTACCGAAGATATACCCTGGTAAGCGTCTTGAGCATTGCTCGCTTTTCCCGTGCCGCGGTGGCTCTTGAATTAAAAGGTTATATGGCTCCTCAGCAACCAGCCAAGCATCTATCTCATCAGCAACCAGCCTGTGATGCCAGTTTACCTGATAATCGCCCTCAAACGTGAAAGTGGTGAAGTTTAACAGGCTTCTGCGGGCAAGCTCAATCTCTACCTCTTGCCGCCTGCTGTCAATCTCACTGTTTATTTGTTGGAGTGTTGGCATCTTTATTATTTATGCCTATAAAAAAACAACCAGATTACGAACCGTGTTAATAAGCTGGGTTTTTGAGGATAGAAAAAATCTCGATAAACAGGATAACAGCCCCAAATACGTAGACAAATAGCCATATATAGACTCCTGCACACGCCTTCCTCCTGCGACCTCATTTCAAAGTATAAACTTATCACGAATTACCTTCCTTTCAATTTTCTCTGCATTATCAATAGCGTTTCAGTGGATATATCCTTTAGCCTATTATCCACCAACTCCGGCCTGCTATCCGCCTCACCCCTCAATAATAGCTCCAATCGTATCATCTTATCGAGGTCAGCAGCAGGCTTTTTAGTAATCTGCCCTCTTTTTATCAATTTGACAATCTTGTCCTTAGCGAATTGCACAATTTTTAGGTTCTCTGCCAAACTGTTAGCTAAATTATCATCCTGTTTGGCTTGTGCTTTCAATTGAACTGCTGCCAACCTGCCGACCCAATCCTGCAACTCCATATATTTTTCAATCGTTGTATGCGAAACTTTACACTTCTTGGCTACAAAATTGACAGACTGCCTCTCTACCCAGACCTTAAACATTGTATCTAACTTCTTTTGTGTCAGCTTTTTAGCCACTTTTACTTATTCCCCAGCACTCCCACCAAATCTCGCACGTTCTTGATAACTCTCGATGCGTCTGACGCACGAAGGAAGCTCTTCATACTTGAGCAATTTGTAGCCCCTTAATTCCATACATTCTTTTCTGTATTTGTATAATTGGCAAGGGCCTAATGACCAAAAACCATAGGGATGTTCAAGTCTTGCCCGATAGCTACATTCCTTATTATCTTTTTTACAAATATCAAAAGATGTGCCTTCACGGTAAAAAAAAGTAGAATTACAACCCGCTATAAGCATAAAAACGATGATTATAGTTATCTTGCTTGCCTGTTTTTCCGCCTTAATCATTAACCTTATTATACTTCTTTTACTTCAAAAAGGCAAGGTTCGGCTCTTCTTTTTCCCAATAGCCTTGTGTGTTTTGTTATACCTTTTTCGGCAATCCTCTCAATGCTCGAATAACCGCTTCCGCCCTTTCGCCTATAAGTTTAGTCAATTCTACTTCCAATTTTTCCCAATCCTCTGGATACTCGGCCTTAAACTTTTCAATCGATGCAACAACACCGGCCGCTGTGTTATAATACAAATCCGCCTCTTCTTGTGCTTTTGTAATTTGCGGTTTCAGTCTTCGCCACATACCGACTAATCCGCCGGCAATACCAGCTATCAGGCCAGCGATAGGCCAAAATACAGATAAAGCATTGCCGCCAATTTCAGCAACATTAGCACCTTCTGCTACCTTGTCCAAAAACGCTGCCGTGTTCGGGTCAAGCTGATACAGCTTCGCTCCAGTTGCAGGGTTAGTGCTTTCAACGCATCCTGCAACAAATAAGACTATCATCATAATCATCACAATCACAATCCATTTCGCTCTCATTTTACTACTCCTTTTATACTTCCTTCCCAGCCCGTAGTTCTTTGATTTTATCAGTCATCATTCACCTGCCTTTCCTGTGTCCTTGCCTTTCAGGGCTTGCTTTGCTTTACGTTTTCGTATTGCATATATAATTGCGAAAACGATAGAACAAACTATACATTCCCCCGCTTTGAAAAGAACCAAAATGCTCAATGTTTTGTACTCAAATCTCCAAAGTAATAAAGCAAGAATAAACCACAAGATAGACAACAGTTCTTCTTGAACACTTCTACTCATCCTATTTACCTGCCTTTCTTAATGCGTTGCGGCTCTCTTGAAACTTATCACCCGAACCCATTTATTCAAAAATTGCTCTATATTTTTAGCCTTGTTAATTCTGATAATTGCATTGTAAAAACTATCTCTCGTATCAAATCCCTCACAGATAATATCCTTGTTTGATATTTCGTTTATTTTCTCCACCCTTATCCCTGTTGTCTCAAGCCAGATACGGGCAGCCCATTTGGGCATAAAAATTGGTGAACGCCATTTAGCGCACCGCCCTTGTTTATCTTTATTGCTTTTTAGTTTTGTGTATTTTCCGGCTTTAGTTTTGAAATTTATTAGACCGTTATCTACTTTATAATCAACGCAAGTTGCACTTCCGCCACACCCCAGCCCAATACGAGCATATCTAAAAATTTCTTTTACCCAAAGCAAATCGCCGACCTTGCCGTAGGGACAATGCTGCACTAATTCGCATAAAAAATCATCAATGTCCGGCCACGCACTCAATTTGACTTTTTTTGTTGTCCACTTCCAGCCAGCAGCTTGCCATTCGGGTTGCGGCACTATAACCCTTCTCGTCTGTGATTTTCGGTCGTCAAGTATCGCCCTGACCGATTCGCCTATAAATCTGATTGGATGTTCACTCATTTTTCAGCCTCGCTTAAACCAACTCGTTTGCCCATAACTTCTTGCCAAGCAATAATCTGAGAGACAAATAAACCGTATTGACCCTGCTGTTGTTTGGTATAACCGTATTCTTCAGCACATCGCTCTACATTATTTTCCCACCATTCAAACGGTTTGATAATACAGCCGGACTTTATAAGCCCAGGCGAAAACCAGTGTATTGGAAAAGCCGCAGAACAATAGACGGGCAAAGTAACACAATCACCAAACCTAACCCTGTCGCCGAGCTTGACCCTGTCGCCAAGCTTGACCTCGTCGCCAAGTGGCGAAACAGACCATCCATCCTGCTTTTGCCAACTTCTTATTTCTTTTATATTTGCGCTCTTAATCATTTTTCAGCCTCTCTTAAACCACAACCGGCCGCAAGGAAATGCGACCGGCCACAAGATGTTCTTGTTTTTTATGTCGAAACACATACCATCCGCCCTTGCGCTTACAGCCGATTTTGCCCCTTAACCATTTGCCATTTAGTTTATATTCAACCTCATCGCCGATATACAACGGCACGGCATTTCGACGACCATCATAATCCAACCAACATATAAAAGGTTTGCCTCGTGGCACTTCACTTTCTCCTAAACCACAAAACCACAACAAGCCCTTTTTGCTCGCTCCGATAAACAAAATAATTCCTCGTGGGATTTTCCCTTCATTATTGCCCGATGCACATCTTTTATTGTTTCAGCCATATCAATCACCTGGTCATAATAACTCTTTCGCAGATTCATCTGCAGCCAGAGCATATCAAATGCCATCGCGTGCAATTCCGCCTCTGGTAGTATATGAAGCTCAGGGGCCTTCAATTCCGTCAATCCCGACCCATAGGGCGTCAATAGTCCCCAAAAATCAGGCAACTCTTCGGGCTTACATATACCCTTCTCGGCAACAACCCAGTGTGCCGTGCCAACCGGCTTTAACCTTGCCTCGGCGTGTGGCGTGTGTTTATTTCCAAAAGTATTCAAAAAATCACTGCGAGATACTTTGATCTCAAATACACAAACATACCACCTGTCAAACATTCTTCGCTCCCGGCCCTCATCTGTTGCTCGGCCGGCCATATACTTTTTTTCCAGACCTGAATGTCTCATATCCGCAATGGCGACAAAATCGGCAATATATCCGACAACATTCGATTCCGGCAGACCGCACATTTTGAACGAACGATTGCCTATCCATCGAACGACCATATTTTGAAGTTCCTGATGTCTTTTACTCGGCATTCCCGACTATCCTTTCCTAAACCACAAAACCACTGCAACCAAACCTATAAATTCTATTCCGACGACACCACAAGCTGGAGCTTCCACACTTGAGAAGGGTTTACGGTTATCTCGACCTCTTCTCTTCTCTCTTTCGGCCACAGGCAGG
>Ga0315547_1003162_pt1 | contig 10934 bp, 7 predicted proteins | sample SalMarSW160240MG_2_FD_202542 | JGI IMG/M metagenome (GOLD analysis project Ga0315547, IMG submission 202542) | Salt marsh sediment microbial communities from the Plum Island Ecosystem LTER, Massachusetts, United States - Salt Marsh Sediment SW1601-240 ... | reverse complement strand
ATGTCATTTCTCCCACATCTTCAAGGAGCAGGATCTTTCCCTTAAAATTCGTAGCATAAGGCGTTCCCACAAGATGGCACAGCGTTGTCAGGTTTCCCCCGCATAGAATTCCCGAACTTATACCGGGCTTGATCGTTTTCCCTTCTTCAGGGACCAGCTCAAGGGGCCCGTCGGATGTCAGGGCCGTTCTCATGGACGAGATGGTCTTTTCAGTGGCACCCGCCAGGCTCGTCACCATGGGCCCGTGAAAGGTGACCAGGCTGCACTGCTCATACAGCATGGTCAACAGTGCCGAGACGTCGCTGAATCCCATAAAGATTTTCGGATGCAGTTGAATGGTCTGATAATCGAGAAGCGGCAGTATGCGCATGCTCCCATATCCGCCCCGGGCGCATACAATCGCCTGAACGGATGGATCGGCAAACAGGCGATTCATCTGATCCGCCCGCTGGGCGTCGGTTCCGGCCAAAAATCCATGTTGTTGAAAAATACTTTCATCATAAAATATGCGAAACCCCATGGTTTCCAGAACCGCTTTTCCCCGCACGAATTTTTCCGGATTGAACGGACCGGCCGGCGCAACAATACCGATGGTATCGCCCGTTTTCAAACACGGGGGTCTGATCGATTTTTTTTTCAAAATGGCCATTCACTGAATAAAACGTGCTTTTTGTGCAATCGTCAACAAAATTTTAGAAGCCATCTCAAAAAAGTCTTTTCGCCCGATATCGGCGTTGAGTCCTCGTATCAAGTCCTCGACATACTTGAGTATGCCTGTGGGTTGATCCTCGGCCCCGTCTTCCGTCTTCACCTGAAGGCTACGCCGGACAAGTGATCTCGACCGAAAATCCTAATTTTGGGATCGCTTCTAATTATATTCGTAAAATTGCATAATGATTCTTTTAAACACAAAAATGACGATCACGCATAATATTTGAAATGAACATCGACCGATTGAATTTTACACCGGGATTCAGGTCATATCTTGACATCGTATTTTTGAAGTGTTACTCATCTTTTTAATGGCTGGACGAGTCGGGGCGTGGCGCAGTCTGGAAGCGCACTTGAATGGGGTTCAAGGGGTCGGAGGTTCAAATCCTCTCGCCCCGACCAGAAAATCCGGCTAAATCAAGAAAATCAGAAATACAGCTTGCCCGCTTTCCTAAAGCGAGTGTTTATCAATTCAATCCATATACTTGCTATGCTTTCAAACGACGAGTTCTTATCTTCTGACTGCTCTCAAAAAGCGAGTGCTCATCCGTAAAAACGGGGAAAAACCCGGGACTCATCATCATTTCCTAAATCCGGCAAATTCGAGATGGGGGCCGTCCCGGAAGGGGGTTGATCGCATGACATTAAAAATCGGAGAGATACACACAAAGGGTGCGACGGTTACGCCCAGCGTATGTCCGTACTGCTCTGTGGGTTGCGCCACCATAATCCACACTAAAAAAGGAAGGATTGTTAACATAGAGGGAGATCCGGCAAGCCCTCACAATGAAGGGGCGCTGTGCCCGAAAGGTGCGGCGATCTATCAACTGCACGTCAATCCGAACCGAGAGACCCGGGTGCTCCACAGGACGCCGGGTGCGCGAAAGTGGGAGGAAGTCGAGCTGGAGTGGGCGATGGACCGTGTGGCCGAACTGGTCAAAAAGACCCGTGACGAGACGTTTGTCGAGCGTCTTTCGGACGGGTCCCTGGTCAACCACACGCTGGGTATTTTTTCCCTCGGGGGTGCGACCCTGGACAATGAATGGAATCACCTTCAACAGAAACTGATGCGTGGTCTGGGAGTTGTGGCCATTGAAAACCAGGCCCGCATCTGACACAGCTCCAGTGTTCCCGGTCTGGGAACGCGTCTCGGCCGCGGTGCCGCCACCCTTTATCCCCGCAACCTGGAGTATTCGGACTGCATTGTTATCCAGGGATCCAACATGGCCGAGTGCCACCCCGTGGCCTTTCGCTGGCCCATGAAGGCCAAGCTGAAGGGCGCAAAGATCATCCATGTGGACCCCCGATTCACTCGAACCAGTGCAATGGCGAATATATATGCACCCCTTCGGGCAGGATCGGACATTGCGTTTCTGGGCGGGCTCATCTGCTTTGTGACAAATGATGAACGTTGGAATAAAGACCCTTTTTTTCACGACTATCTGGTGAACTACACCAATGCCGCGACACTCGTCCGGGAGGACTTCAAAGACACCGAAGATCTGGGCGGGCTTTTCTCGGGCTTGATGCATCATGCCGACGCAAAGGCTGAGTGGCCTTTCAACGGAACCACCTGTCAGTATGAAACGTCCACATGGCAATACGCACGCAGCGGCCATACCGATGAAAATCAAAGTTCCCATCGGGCTGATCGGGATGAAACACTGCAACACCCGCGTACGGTTTTCCAGGTGGTGAAACGCCATTTCAGCCGTTACACTCCCCGGATGGTAGCGGAGGCAACGGGGTGCCCCGAAGAAACCTTTCTCGAGGTCGCCCGCACTGTCCTCGAGAACTCGGGCCGTGACCGGACCACGGCCTGGGCTTATGCGGTGGGGTGGACCCATCACACATACGGACCGCAGATTATCGGCTGCTGTGCATTGCTGCAGCTTCTTCTCGGCAACATCGGACGGCCCGGCGGCGGTGTGCTGGCACTTCGGGGTCATGCTTCCATCCAGGGGTCCACCGATGTTCCGACTCTATACCACAGCATTCATGGGTACATGCCTGCGCCGTCCGCCCTCAAGGACCATGGTTCACTGCATGACTATCTGGCGATGCAAACGGCTGACACGGGTTATTGGGCGAACATGCCCAAATTTCTGGTATCGTATCTTAAATCCATGTACGGAGACAAGGCGTTGCCCGAGAACGACTTTGGCTATGACTGGCATCCGAAGATCATCGGCGACCACTCGCACATGCCCATGTTTTTGGCGATGAGCGAAGGGCGTGTCAAGGGAATGCTCTGCATCGGTCAGAATCCGGCGACGTCCATCAACGCCCGCCTCCAGCGAAAGGGCATGCAAAAACTTAAATGGCTGGTGGTCAAGGACAACTTCATCACGGAGACCGCGTCTTTCTGGAACAAATCGCCAGAGGTGACAAGCGGTGAGGTCAAACCCGAGGACATCCAAACGGAAGTATTTTTCTTCCCGACCTCGCAGGTGGCGGAGTGCGAAGGAAGCTTCACCAATACGCAACGCATGCTGCAGTGGCATTCCAGAGCACTGACCCCGCCGGGGCAGTGCCGCTCGGATCTTTGGTTCACCTATCAACTCGGGCTGCGGTTGAAAAGAATGTACCAGGACAGCAATCGGCCACAGGACCAGGGAATTCGAAACCTGGTTTGGCGCTATGAGCCGGACGAACCGCCAAAGGTCCAGGGAGAACCGGACGCCGAGAAGGTTCTTAAAGAAATCAACGGATACCACACCGAAAGCCCTGAACACCACCTCGCGGGAAGCGCTGAATTGATGGATGACGGATCGACTACTTGTGCCTCATGGATTTACTGTGGCGTCTATCCGTCGCCCAATGAGAATCTTGCCAAGCGAAGGCTGCCGGATCCGCCCGGGACCACGGGCGCTCACTTGAACTGGGGATGGGCATGGCCGGCGAACCGCCGGGTTTTGTACAACCGCGCATCTGCGGATCCAAAAGGGCACCCGTGGAGCGAACGCAAGAAGTGGGTGTGGTGGGATGACGGGAAATGGAGAGGGATGGACGTGCCGGATTTTCCTGTTGACAAACCGCCTGACACTCCCGGAGACCCGAGCCGAAAGGGAATCGATGCCCATTCGGGCAGCGCTCCGTTCATTATGAAACCCGATGGAATGGGATGGCTTTTCGTCCCGGCCGGCCTTGTGGACGGCCCGTTGCCGACGCACTACGAGCCGGCTGAGTCGCCGCTGAAGAACCCTTTCTACGAACAGCAGACGAATCCTGTTTTAAAATATTGGCACCGAGAAGACAACCTGCTCGCTGCTGTTCTTGATGATCGCTATCCCTACGTAATCACGACGTATCGACTCACGGAGCATTACCTTGCCGGTGCCATGAGCCGATGGAGTCCGTGGCTCGCGGAGCTCATGCCCGAACTGTTCATCGAATTGAGCCCTGAGCTTGCCGAGGAAAAGAAAATACAGAGTAAGGATTGGGTCAGCATTACAACGGCAAGGGGACGGATACGGGCCAGAGCGCTGGTGACATCACGGCTGCGCCCTCTCAGGATCGGAGACAGAATCATCCACCAGGTGGGCATGCCCTGGCACTGGGGCTGGCAAGGACTCGTGACCGGAGATGCGGTCAATGAACTCACGCCGATGGTCGGCGACCCCAATGTGAGCATTCACGAAGCCAAAGCCTTTTTGTGCAATGTGGAGAAAATATGATGACGCAAAACACGACACGGCAACGTATGGGTTTCTATACGGACACGACGATATGTATCGGCTGCAAAGCTTGCGAAGTGGCCTGCAAGCATTGGAACAGGCTCCCGGGGGCCGGTGATGGGGGCATAGAAATGACCGGTAACGGCTATGACAATACCCGGCAGCTGGACAACGCCCACTGGCGTCATGTCAAATTCATCGAACAATTCAGCGAAGACCGCAGCAAAAGCCGATGGCTTATGATGAGCGACGTATGCAAACATTGCGTTCGCGCTGCATGCCTGGAGGCCTGCCCCACAGGCGCCATTGCCCGTACCGAGTTCGATACCGTGGTAATCCAGCCGGACGTGTGCAAAGGGATGAAACAATGTGTGGACGCGTGCCCTTTCGGCGTGATCCATCTCATACCCCCTTTAAAAATTGCCCGGAAGTGTACGCTCTGCTATGATCGCATCAGTGAGGGGTTGGCACCCGCTTGCGCCCAGGCCTGTCCCACCGACTCGATCCGGTTCGGACCGGTGCGCGAACTCATCTTAAGCGCTAAAGCACGTGTTCGCCAACTGCATGAACAGAGCGAAACCGAAGCCTATCTTTATGGCGCGGATGAAACCCTTGCCGGTGGCCTTAACGCTTTCTACCTGCTGGTGGACCATCCCGGGGTCTATGGATTGCCCGAAGCAATAGATCTTGAGAAATAAAGGGCATTGCGCCGTATATGATGATAGTTCATATTATTCATCGTTGACTGCCTGCAATAGAGAAGTCCGGGTTCATAATTTTGATTTTTAAAAAAGCGTCATTTGGGCTGAATTTTTTGATGAAAGAAAATGGTGTAACTTTTGACCGACAGCAGAGAGGTTATGCTCCCGAAGTTCGGCGGACCAATTTTTACAAAATTCCGGCTGTGGTTGAGCCGAGTATTTTACTTCAAAACACCCACTCTCTTCCTTCATAATTTGCAAGGCATCGTTTAATAATAATTCCTTTTCTTGTGCCGTCATCACCGGGAAGCCATAATGCAAATTATCATATTTGAAACTGCCTTTGGTCTTTAGCCGTTGAACGACAAATTCTATATGTTTGGTAAGTCTTTTCCGAATGATCTGTCTGGATGAATCGACGATGACATCCTTGATACGATCAATTACATTTTCCAAAGAGCGGTCTATTTCGTAGCCGATGCTGTTTCTTCCGGAGGCCACTGCGGCGGCGGTTGTCGTTCCCGTTCCCAAGAAAGGGTCAAGTACGGTATCGCCTTTGGCCGAATACATATTGATGAGTCGATACGCAACCTCAAAAGGATAGGCGGCGCTTCTTGATCGGGCATTCTTATTGTCAAGCGCCTGCGGCGTACCCTTGACATCAAACCACACATCCGAAAACCAGCTATTGCGCTCCTCCCAAAAGACAGCGCTCTCACGCCTTATCCTTTTATCTTCATCTTTCTTGAATTCCCGCTTCGGGCCTTTTCTTAGGATCAAAATGTACTCGTGTTCCAGCGTCACGTAAGCCCCTGCCGGCAGCATTCCTGATCCCATGAATTTGTTGGGTGCGTTGGTCTGTTTCCGCCACAGGATGCAGGGAAGCGCAGAGAAACCAAGTCCCAGAGCTGCCTGCAACGTTCTCATATGGTTCGGATACAGTGCAAAATGTTTGTTGATGGTTCTGGTTGCATCGCCAATATTGATGCAGGCAAGACCACCGACTTTTAATACACGATAGACCTCTTCCCAAACAGGGTCCAGCATCTGGTGCATCAACTCAAAAGCCTTCGGGCCATCCCCTTTTACCAAGGCTTTCTTGACAGATGCGTTCTGGCGACCGAACATCTCGTCCCACATTTCAATCATCGGATAGGGTGGGGAGGTAACCATGAGATCAACGCTCTCAGACAATACCCCTTCCATATCCATCGCATTATTAAATATAATCTTATGATTTGTTTTCATTTAAGCTTCATCAGTATCACTTCTCGATGATTACAATCCTTGGCTGATATCGACGATCCGTGTCTTCACGTGATCTCCCCGTATATTGAGCAAAGCAAGAGACGCCGGATAATTGCGGCGGGGCTGCGAAGCGCTGCCGGGATTTAAATAAAGTACGCCGGCCTCTTCAGAAACGGACGGACGATGAAAATGGCCGAAGATGACAGCATTGAAGCCGGCTTCCGAAGGAGCAATATCAAGTCTGTGAATATCATGAATGACATACAAGAGAACATCACCGACCTCGACGGCCTCGGTTTCGGGAAGATCTCTCAAGCCATCGATCATATCCATATTCCCCCGGACGGCCTTTACCGGGGCGATAAATTCCAGTTCATCCAGAACTTCGGTATTGCCGATGTCTCCGGCATGAATGATGAGGTCGACATCTTTCAGCGCTTTTATCGCCGTCGGCAGAAGAAGACCATGGGTGTCGGAAATGACCCCGACAACAATATTTTCCTTGTTTTTGAAATGAAGCGGCATTATCCCCTTTTAAAATTTGAAACGCCCATTTTGAGTCATAGATACCGAAAGTCAGACACGCTGTCAATGTTCAGCGGGCTGTGCCCAAATATAATTTTCCTGCGGTTGGGACACGTAACCGAAGTTATTTAAACCTAAGTTGAGCGGTTTTTGCGAAGATATGTGCCGCGGTCTTGATGCAGAAAGATTTGCACAAACCGCAGGCATACCCGTGGATATGTCGAGGATTTTTGCAAAGCCTTTATGCGCAAGAGATCGGTGCAGATCGAGTAAAAAATCGCGCAATTTAGGTTAAAACAAAGCGCGCAAAAATTAAAATGGAAAGATCGATCGGTTACCGGTTTAGCCGTGACAGGATGGGAAATATGCTTACAGTGCATCGCACTCGCTTTGACGCGAGAAAATAATTTTGATACGTTGAAAATTCATATTGGCGGCTATCAGATCAAAAAAAGATATTAATGAACTGATCCGGTTTAGTCTGGTTGAATATTTCACGGGCAAAAATCATGTTTTCAGACCGTTCCAACTGGGATCAGCGTCCCAATTCATTGAGCGTTCTTCTTCAAATCAAAAAATCCAGAGGAGATGCCATTCTTGATCTGACGGTGTCGAATCCGACCCGGGTCGGACTAAAATATGACTTTGAAGAAATTCTGGCAGCCCTTTCACAACCCCAATCCATGGCATATGAACCCGATCCCCGCGGTTTGCCCAAGGCCCGTGAGGCCATCGCAATATATTACGCCGATCAAGGCGAGCGTGTGGATTCGGATGCCATCTTTTTGACCGCTTCCACCAGTGAAGCATATTCGATCCTTTTCAAATTGCTGGGAAATCCCGGAGAGGAAATCCTTATCCCGAGACCCGGATATCCTTTGCTTTCCTATCTGGCCTGTTTCGAAGGGTTGAACGCCGTCTCATATCCGATCAGATATGACGACCGAAGGGGATGGTCCATAGACATGGATGTTCTGACGGCGCTTATCAATCCGAAGACCAAGGGAATCGTTTTGGTCAACCCCAACAACCCGACCGGTGCTTACGTGAAACAGCAAGAACTGGTAGCGCTTGACGCTGTTTGCCGGGAGAACGATCTGGCCTTGATTGTGGATGAAGTATTTTCCGACTTCAACGCAGCAGAAACGTCGGGCCGGGTGCGAACAACGGTGAACCACACAAACTCTCTGGCTTTCGTGTTGAACGGTTTATCCAAAATGGCAGGATTGCCTCAAGTGAAACTGGCATGGATTGTGGTGAACGGCGCCCCGGCTCTGTCTGCTGCAACCTTGTCTCGCCTTGAAATGATGCTGGATTTTTATCTGTCCGCGTCAGCTCCGGTCCAGCATGCCGCCCAACGGCTGCTTCAACAGCGTCAAATGATTCAGCGTCAAATATTTTCCCGAATCGCTTCAAACATGGGTTTTTTGGAAGAACAGATTGCCAAAACATCCAATATTCGATCGCTAATCCGGGAAGGCGGGTGGTATGCCGTCATCGAGATATCCGACGCCGTTTCCGATGAAGACCGCGCAGTGCAATTATTGGATCAGGACAATACGCTGGTGCATCCGGGGTACTTCTACGATTTTCACAGAGATGGATTTCTGGTGGTCAGCCTGTTGCCGCCTGTTGAAGTTTTTAGAGACGGAATAACCAGACTGATCGCTCGATTCGGCAGCTGAATAAAGGGATCGAGAAATTCGGATTTAAATCAGATCCTTTAAGCTGCTTTTGAAAATATCTTATTTACATTGCCCGGTCGAGAAAGCGATATTGGTTTGGGTCCCGGAACAACGCTCACCGAATCGCGGGTCAGCCAACCGGAACGGGGTGCCGTTACCAATCCCCAGAGCGAAATCCAGCACAAACCGAACAGCCAGAAAAAAGTATAAGGTATCGCCCAGCGCCAACCGAACCATCCGCCATAGCGCCATTGATAAACCACCGCCGGCAATACGGCACCAATGATACAACCGATGGCCATAATCACTATCGTCGGCACGAAAGCCAGATAAAGTTGTGCCGCCACGGCAAATTTGGAGGCCTCGCCCATGGTCATTCGAAATAATTGTGTGGCGCTGAAAAGACGGATCCAGCCGCTGCCGCTGTCGGTACGGCGAAAACGACCGGTGATAAAAGAGAGCATCACCAGGTTTTCGCGCACATTGCTGCGGGCCCATCTCAGCATCATCCTGCGCAACCCTTTGAAAGTCGTCGGTATCTTGGTCATGACCACGGCTTCCCGCTGATAGACCACGCGAAACCCGCAGCCGAGAACCAGGTTGGTCAGCGCGCGGTCTTCGCCGATGGCGGCAGGACCGCCCATAAAGGTTTGGTTGGACCAGTTTGACAGATGGGGCGTGATCACCTCGGCCCGGTATGCTGAAAGTGCGCCGGGCGTACAAAAAACACCGCCGTAAACGCTCTGCCCGGAACGAAGGAAATCAAAGGCGCTGACAAACGAAACCTCCAGCATTTTAGGAATGGCGCCTTCGCTGATGTTCAGCACGCGTACATTCCCGGCAACCGCGCCCACCCGAGGGTCGCTATTCAGCGGGCTGACCAGATGGCGAAGGGTATCGGGCAACACTTCGGAATCCGAATCGATGGTCACATATACCTTCCCGGACGCCTGAGAGAAGCCTGCCATCAGCGCATGCCGTTTGCCGCGGTTAAAAGGCTGGCGCAGCAGACGCAGGCGCCGGGGAAATTCTCGCTGCGCATTTTGCATCCACTGCCATGTATCGTCTTTGGAACCGTCATCAACACCAATCACCTGCATTTTTTCCGCAGGATAGCGGCTGTTCATCACCGACCGAACGGTATTCAGAATCTGCCGGCCTTCGTTGTATGCCGGTATGACGATCGTAATGGTCGGCAGGGCATCGTCAGATAAGGGTGCATAAGACCGGTAACGACAGGCAAACCAGATCCGAAAGGCCAGGATCGAAACCGTCCAGAGGGTCAACCCGGCGGCCAGGTAGTTTTCTGTCGACCAGTATTTCAAGAACTCCCAGGCTTGTCTCATCTCCTGGGCTTCCACCTGCCACCAGGCCAGCACCAAAGCGGAAGTCAAAGTAAAAAGCAGCAGCCAGGGGAAAAAAATATCCGCATTAAAGCGGTAAGATCCTTTTGTATTTGCCATAACTCACCTCAAATTAAAGCATATTTTAAAATATGCCATTTATAAAATTATGATTTTTCCCCCCGATGACGATACAAAAAAAACAGCATGCAAAACCACTATTTGGGAAAAGTAGAGTTTATCTGCAATAGATATGCCAAGGGAAATGAAAGACGTATTTATCTGAAATTAATGATATTTTTGTTTAAAAACCTATTACGTCCAAAAGATTGAGAAGGAAAATCCATACAGGGGATGCATCGAAAAAAACCGAAAATCACGCTAAGTCGTTAATTATTTCTGTTTTTTGAAGTGGAGGGAATGTCATACAACATGGAGGAATTGACATACACCGGTAAAAGGATCGACAAATCGACGACTATTAATTATAATTTCATATAGATACCATCAAACTTATGCCGGATAAGGACATTATTCCGCCCTTAATGCTTCTATGGGATTCAGTGTGGAAGCCCTATGGGCCGGTAAGACGCCGGCCAGAAGACCGATGAGAACCGCCAGCGTCTCCGCCAGCACAACATACTGCCACGGGGTGTGCGTGGGAAGCGCCGGAACGATAGCCCCTAACACCCATGCCCCGCCGGCGCCGATCATCAGCCCGGCAAAACCGCCGATTCCGGACAGGACAACCGCTTCGCCGATGAAAAGCGTCAGTATCTGTCTCCGGCGTGCGCCGATGGCACGAAGCAGTCCGATTTCCGCCCGCCTCTCATTCACGCTGATGGTCATAATCGTAAGAATACCCACGCCCCCGACCAACAGCGAAATTCCGCCCAAAGCGCCTACGGCCAACGTAAGAATGTCGAGCACGGATCCCAGCACATCCAGCATCTGCTCCTGGGTGGTGATGGTAAAATCTTCGGTGCCGTGCCGATCCACGAGCAGTGATTTGACCTTTTTAACGATGTTAACCAGATTTCCTGT
>Ga0315547_1003157_pt1 | contig 10948 bp, 11 predicted proteins | sample SalMarSW160240MG_2_FD_202542 | JGI IMG/M metagenome (GOLD analysis project Ga0315547, IMG submission 202542) | Salt marsh sediment microbial communities from the Plum Island Ecosystem LTER, Massachusetts, United States - Salt Marsh Sediment SW1601-240 ... | reverse complement strand
GTTGACATACCGGATAGTAAAAGCAGATAAAAAATCAGATTATCATTTTGCCAGCAACCTGTCGAAGTTTATCATGTTAGCCGGAATTTTCTATTCATTGGTTGTTTATTATATCATTTCCTTTAGGCTTTAGGTGTTGTCAATTCTGGAGAATATCAAAGGTAAGAAGGTGATTCTCGCCTCAAAATCACCGCGTCGTCATTTCCTGTTGGGAGAACTTGGAATTGATTTTGAGATCGTGGAGAACCATGATGTGGAAGAGGAATATCCCCCGGACATGAAACCCGAAGAGATACCGGTATACCTGGCACGAAAAAAAGCAGCAGAATTCTCCGGAACCCTCAGTCAGGATACCATTCTGATCACTGCCGATACAATTGTATGGTGCGACGGGAGTGTCCTTAACAAACCCACGGATAGAGAAGATGCCTGCCGGATCCTGAAGAAATTATCGGGGAACAAGCATACTGTGGTTACAGGTGTCTGCATCCTGTCACTGAACAAAGAGGTGTCCTTTTATGCAACGACGGATGTCTATTTTGCCAGCCTCACTGAAGAGGAGATAGATCACTACCTTCAGGAGTATAAACCGTATGACAAAGCCGGTGCCTATGGTATCCAGGAATGGATCGGCTATATTGGCATTGAAAAAATCGATGGTTCATATTTTAACGTGATGGGACTTCCCATCCAGAAACTATATCGGGAACTGAAAATTTTTTAATCCTTAATGTTTGCATTATGATAAAAAGAATAATCACCGGTTTATTGACCCTGGTAATCATTACTCATTTCGTTGCCAGGGCAGACGAGGGAATGTGGATCCCACTTCTTCTCGAAAAATACAATATCAGCATCATGCAGGAGAACGGGTTTAAGCTGACTGCTGAAGATATTTACAGCATCAATCAGGCATGCATGAAAGATGCCGTGGTCAATTTTGGGGGATGTACAGCCGAATTGATCTCGGGTGAGGGGTTGATCATTACCAATCACCATTGCGGAGAAGGCCGCATCCGGGCACACTCGACTGTTGAGAACGATTACCTGAAAAATGGTTTCTGGGCAATGAGCAGGGATGAGGAATTACCGAATCCCGGTTTACGGGTTTCTATCCTGATCCGGATGGAAGATGTTACGGATGAGATCCTGAATGTCCTGGATGATGGGATGGATGAGAAAACAAGGCAGAAGGCGATTCGAAATACAAGCAACGAACTGGTTGCAGAGGCAACCCGTGAAACGCACTATACAGCAAACATCAGGCCCTTTTACCAGGGCAACCAGTATTTCCTGTTTGTGAATGAGGTGTTCTACGATGTACGATTGGTGGGTGCTCCTCCGGCAGCTATTGGCAGTTTTGGCGGCGATACCGATAACTGGATGTGGCCAAGACATACCGGTGACTTTTCACTGTTCAGGATCTATGCCGGAAAAGATAACATGCCAGCACCCTATTCCGCTGAAAATGTACCCTATAAACCTAAAAAATTCTTTCCCATCTCGCTGAAAGGAGTCCAGGAAGATGACTTTACCATGGTCTTCGGCTACCCCGGCAGCACCTTCGAATACAAGCCTTCATTTCACCTTGAAATGTTATCCCGGTACATCAATCCGGAATTTATCAAGGTCAGGGGTAAAAAGATTGAGATCATTGATGCTGCAATGAACCAAAGCCCTAAAATCCGGATACAGTATACTTCAAAAGCTTCCGGGATCAGTAATTCCTGGAAACGATGGATAGGAGAGAATAAGGGGCTGGAAAATCTCGATGCCATTGCAAAGAAAAAGAAGTTCGAAAAGGCATTCCAGGAATGGGCTGATGCGGATGAGGCGAGAAAAAGAGCATATGGAGATATCCTGAGCCAGTATGAAAAAATATACGAGCATTTAACCGATTATACCTTTCTGGATAACTATTACAATGAAACATTTTTCCGGAGAGGGATTGAAGTCGTTTCGTTTGCCGGTCAGTTTGTGTCGCTTGCAGATCTTGTTGATTCGGATGCCTCTGAAGAGGAAATCGGGAATGCAGTAGAAAGACTTACATCACAGACAGAACGGTTCTTTAACGATTATGATAAACCGACCGATCAAAAACTGTTCGTGGCATTGCTTACTCTCTTTAGCGAAAACGTAACTCCGGAATATCAACCGGAAAGCGTTAAACAGGCTAACCAGAAGTTTTCCGGTGATTTTAACGGATATGCCGATTGGTTCTTTAAGAAAACATTCTTCGCTGATCAGCAACAGGTGCTTGACTTCCTGGCTGCCTTTACGGCAAAAAAGGCAAAAAAGATCCTGAAAGATCCTGCCTGCCAGTTGTTTATGGAAGCAAGCATGATACATGTTTTACAGATCCTGCCCGAATACAATAAGTTGAATGAGGATCTTCGTAAACTGGACAGGGTCTACATGAAGGCACAGATGGAATTCCAGCCGGAAAAGGTGTTTTATCCCGATGCCAACAGTACCGTGCGGGTAACCTACGGGAAGGTAAAAGGATACTACCCGAGAGATGCAGAATATTTTCTTCCCTACACTACCCTGGAAGGGATCATAGAGAAAGATAATCCTGAAATTTACGATTATGATGTGCCGGATAAACTGAAGGAACTCTATCGTGTCCGCGACTACGGGAGGTATGGGGAAAACAATCAAATGCATGTCTGTTTTATTGCTACCAATCATACGACAGGGGGAAACTCGGGAAGCCCGGTTATAAATGCGGAAGGACACCTGATAGGAGTGAATTTTGACCGTGCATGGGAAGGGGTGATGAGTGATCTGATGTACAATCCTGAGAAATGCAGAAACATCTCCCTGGATATCCGGTTTGCCCTGTTTATCATCGATAAGTTTGCAGGCGCCGGATACCTGCTGGAGGAGATGGAGTTGGTGGAGTAAGTGAGACACATTATTCAAGAAGCGAAGCTGAATTGAATGATGCATGTCGAACTTATCCTGACATCAACCTATTGGTGGATCGTCAGGATCTCAAGTAAAAAGATACCCGCCTGCCGCCTGCCTGGACGGCAGTCAGGGACGGGCAGGAAAGTAATGCCATAGGCCCGCCTGTCGTCGGGCAGGCATCCTCCCGTAGGTGGCAAAAGATTCGCAAAGAGCTGTTTTATAATGATTTATACTTTGCGAGCTTAGCTTTTTCCTTTGCGTTCTTTGCGTGAAAAGCAGTTTTGACACAGCCCCTGAGGGGTGTGTTATATGAAATAGGAAATAGTTTGGATAATAATAGTGCATTTTAAAATGACCATATCCTTGGAATCGATTGGATAATACAGAGTTATTCGAAATCATCTGGGAAAAAACTTTATCCGATCTACGCCACAAAATCATGAAATCATTGAATATTTACGACAGAGTGTTTGTAAATATGGGGGGAGACCACCTTAAAACTCAGAAAGAGGAACTAAACACTGAGTTTAACCGGAATTTTATGTTTTGATTTACAATGGGCAAAGCCCCGAAGCTCCGAAGGAAGTCCTACGGGAGGATCTCTTTGGGAGATTCCTACGGAGAATTACAAATGAAAGTATTTCAGGAAATAATTTATCTTTGCCCGGAAACAAATGCCGTAAAGGGAAGGATAAAGGATAAAGGACAAGATAAGAGTCCATAGTCTCCATTAACAAGCAAGAACAGATAACAACGTCCCGAAGGGACTGGCAGGTAACAGGTAACCATTTTAATGGCTGTATTCTTGATTTAAAATAAATGACGTCCCATATTGACTAAAAAAAACGAAAACCTCCGCCTTCGTTACAGCCTTCACCAAGGTTTCGGCAGTCGAAGAAAACTATGGCGGACAATGGAAAACTAATTGTGAAACAATTTACACACATAGGCGTTGTTAAAAACCGGTTTAATGAGCCGGCAGAACCTGCTGTGATAAAAACGGAGGAGAGTATGATAGAGGTTTCCAGTGAGTTCTCTGAAGGATTGTTCAGGATTGAGGACTCGAAATACCTCGATATCCTTTTCCTGTTCGACCGTTCAAAAGGTTTCAACCTGAAGAGCCCGGTCTTCTCGGGTGAAGTAAAAGGAGTATTCGCCTCCAGGAGCCCTCACCGGCCGTCTCCTGTAGGCCTTTCAACGGTTAAACTACTCAGCCGGTCAGATAATGAGCTGGTGGTATCGGGTCTGGATGCTTTGAATGGGTCCCCGGTAATTGATATTAAGCCCTCTGATAGAACCTTTTCCGATGAGGAACTGGAAGTAATCCGGTATAACAACATGAAAGCAAATCCAAGAAAGGAGATCGGACAATACATCCAGGCAGGACAATTGGACAGGCTTTTGATCATGGCGGCACAACTGCATGGGCATTATTGTCCGGGGCTGGCTCTGGGTGTCATCGCCGGTGCACACGGTATGCAGGAATTGGATCCGCATTCTGACGGACTGGAAGAGCTGTTAGCCATCGTTGAAACCAATAACTGTTTTTCGGATGGTATTCAGTTTGTTACAGGCTGTAGTTTTGGGAATAATGCTTTGATTTTCAAAGATACCGGCAAAGTAGCCTGTTCCCTGGTGGATCGAAACGGGGAAGGAATACGGTTTGTGATGAAGCAGGAAGCACAGGAATACATGCATGCTGTTTATCCTGAATTTTCACCTGCATTCGATAAGGTTGTCGATGATCACGATCGTAGCGTTGAAACCGTTACAGAGTTCAAAACCGGGGGACTTAAAAAAGCGTTTGCCGTTCTTGATCTGGATTTTGATCATTTGTTTATACGTCAGACACTGAAAGATAGTGCTGTCCCTGGTTATGCTCCTTCGCATGAAAGCCTGGTTTGTTCAAACTGCAATGAGAGCATCATGGCTTCCCGGAGCGTTGAAAAGGAGGGAAAGATATATTGCCTTGAATGTGCCGGGGAAAACGTTAACCGGCTCACCGGTGCTGGGATTATTACTGAATGATTTTTTATCTTTGTCAAATTAACTTGTTATGCTTTCAACTGAAATTCAAATACTGCTCGTAACTGCAGCATCCATAGGGTTTTTTCATACCCTGCTGGGGCCGGATCACTATCTGCCGTTTATTGTCATGGCCAGAGCCAGACAATGGTCTATGGTTAAAACAACATGGGTTACTATAGCCTGCGGAGTGGGGCATGTCGGTAGTTCAATCCTTCTTGGTTTGATAGGAATTGCATTTGGGATCGGCATCAACAGGTTAACGGGCATCGAATCGGTCCGGGGCAGCATAGCCGGGTGGTTATTTATTGCTTTCGGGCTGGTCTATTTTATCTGGGGACTCCGCAGAGCTTACCGCAACAAACCGCATAAGCACATTCATGTTCACGAAAATGGAACCTACCATGCCCACGAGCATGTACATCAGGAAAACCATGTACATGTTCACGATAATCATAAAAAGAACCTTACCCCCTGGGTATTGTTTGTCATTTTCATCCTTGGCCCCTGTGAGCCGCTAATTCCAATACTGATGTATCCAGCAGCACAAAACAGCATGTCAGACCTGGTTCTGATCAGCATCGTTTTCGGATTGGTAACGATACTCACTATGTTATCCATTGTGCTGGTCAGCACGTTTGGAATCAGCTTTCTGCCCCTCGGCAAGCTCGAGCGGTTTACACATGCCATCGCCGGCGCTATTATCCTGTTGAGCGGAATCGGGATCCAGTTTTTGGGGTTGTAATGAGGTTAATTCGATCTTAAAGGAAACATTCAAGTTGAATCCCTGCGGGGAGCCTAAAAAGTTCAAGGTACAGAATACAGAGGACAGTATTAAAGAGGTGAGTAATGAGTAAAAAATGGTACTCGGTCCTCGGTGCTGGCTAAAAAAGTGACACCTTACCTTCCGGATATCATCACTCATCACTCATCATTCATAATTCCCCACTCACCTCTCAATCATCAATCATCACTCATCATTCCATTTCCCCCATCGTCTTCTTAATGAACTGTATCCGTTCAAAAGCAGCAGCATTTTCTTTCCGAACCATTTTCCCTTGAAAATCGCTCACCGCATCATATCCGAATTTTTTCATCCATCGGATCATATCATCAATGATTTTATTGATGTACTCGATGCCGTGTTTATAGAGTGTGCTGGCTACCTGTACTGCATCTGCCCCTACCAGGAGCTGTTTGATGATCCCTCCGGAATCATGAATTCCGGTGCCGGCAGCCAGGCTACACTTCAGTTCCGGTGATAAGACGCTGATCCAGCGCAATGCTTCGGTTGCCTCCTGTGGCGAACTGATGATGTTGCTTGATACCAGGCTCATTTTGTTGATGTCGATATCCGGCCGGTAAAATCGGTTAAAGAGAACGAGCGCATCGGCACCGGCTTCATCCAGGTGATGGGCGATCTTATAAAGGTTGGTAAAACTATTACCCAGTTTCACGGCAACCGGAATAGTACACTTCTTTTTGACATCCTTGATGATCTGGATGTACATGTTTTCAATCGTCTGACTGTCGACCTTTTTGTTAAAGGGGTAAATGGCAATGTTCAGTTCCAGCCCATCCGCCCCGGCTTCCGCTATCCGGGAAGCAAAGGAGGTCCATTCACTTGCTGAGATACAGTTGATGCTGGCGAATACCGGGATAGTAACGGAGGCCTTCGTCTCTTTGATGAGATTCAGGTAAGCATCAACACCCTCCTTTTTAGAGAATTTATTCAGGTATTCGATCGCTTCGGGATACCAGAAGTACATATCCTCCTGATCCATCAGTGATTTCGGATCGTGGATCAATTGCTCTTCGAAAAGAGATTTCAGGATTACGGCTCCGGCACCACTTTCTGCGATTCGTTTTATGCGGTCAACCGATTTTGTAAGTCCTGAACTGCTAACAATAATGGGATTGCGCAGGGTTAATCCCATATACTCTGTGGTGAGGTTCATCGCTCTGTTTTATTTTGTTGAGGTAATGTGTTCAAATCAACATTCAACCAATGCTTTGAAAAGGTTGATCCGGCTTTCCGGATAACGGAGTTTTTCACAAAGGAAATCAAAGGCTTTCAGCATGTTCGCGTTTGCTTTGCCGGAAAGGCCCTCCTTGAACTCCCATTCATAACCCTTTATATGCAGTAGATAGCACTCCGGGTATTTGTCAAAAAGCTGGTTGCACAGGTGCAGGATAAAGGAAGCGGATACTGCGTGCATGGTAAATTCGATAGATGCTTCCGATGCGTTTACCCTGGTGAGGCAAAAATCGTCGATCGGTTCGTCTGAAGCATCAACGAAGATAACGAGATCTTTATCAGCGATGGCTTCGGCATCTTCAATATTCAACTGGTAGTTGGAATCAAAGGTTATCGAGGAGATGTTCTCGTCCAGCACCCACTGCTCCATTTTCTCCACGAAAGCATTTCCCAGCCCGTCATCCTGGCGCCCCGGGTTACCATAGCCGTATATCAATACTGTAGGAGGTTTCTTCAAACTATTTTTGTTTTTTGTCAAGAAGATGATTCTCTGAATCGTACAGTTCGATCTCGAGTGGCATTTTTCCCAGGGCATGTGTTGCGCAGCTTATACAGGGATCGTATGCCCGAATCGCGACTTCTACCGCGTTCATCATGGGTTCGGTGATCTCGGTCTGACCGGTCATATATTGCTTGGCTACACTTTCAACTGCCCTGTTCATTGGTATATTGTTATTGGTTGTGGAAACGATCAGGTTTGCCATTTCGATCAGGTCATCGTCATTGATCCGGTAATGATGAAAAAGCGTTCCCCGCGGGGCTTCAAGCAAACCGATCCCTTCCCTGGTTTTCGTTCCCTTTACCACGAGATCGTCCCCCTGCAGATCCGGATCGTTCAGTAACTCTTTCATCATCTCGGCAGCATGCAGTACCTCGATAAGCCTTGCCCAGTGGGTGTACAGTGACATGTTATTGGGTTTCCCCCCGGTATATGCCCTGAACTCTTCGAATTCTTTCTGAGCCAGTGGGGTCGGGATAAAATCGCATGCATTCAGACGTGCCAGGGGACCGACGCGGTACCACCCATCCTCTTTGCCCAGTTTTTTAATGAATGGGAATTTCATGTAAGTCCATGATTTAACCTCTTCACCGATATAGTCAAGATAATCCTGGTAATCCACGTCATGCAGGATCTTCTTCCCGTTATGATCTACTGCCCTCAGTACCCCGTGGTACAGATCCATTGCTCCATCCTTACGGACAATGCTGAGGTGATTGGATGGAAAGGCAGCAAAGTTGTCAACCAATTCCCGGTTTTTCTTCAGATAATCTTTTATGAATTCGACCGCACTCAGTGACCAGGTGATCATGTGGTCGGCATTGAACGGATCGTCTCCTTTCAGGAAGAAATCACGTTCTTCAATACTCAGGTTTTTATTTATTCCACCGGGAATTGCTCCGGTTCCATGGATCTTTTTTCCGGCTGTTGCTCGTATAATTTCCTGTCCGAATTTCCGCATCATAACACCCTGGACGGCAAAATCCCTGTGTTCAATAGAAACACCGATGATATTCCTTATCTCCGGACTGGCATCAATACCGAACAGCAGATCGGGAGATACAAGATGGAAGAAGTGAAGCACATGGGACTGGAATATTTGTCCGTAGTGCATCAGCCGGCGCATTTTTTCACCGGTTGGTGTCAGCCCGTCACCGGTTCCTGCACCCACAATAATATCCATGGCTTTTGCAGCAGCCAGGTGGTGACTCACGGGGCAGATACCACAAAGGCGCTGTACCAGTACCGGTGCTTCCCAGTAGGGTCTTCCCTGAACAAACCGTTCAAAACCACGGAATTCAACAATGTGTAACCTGCTTTGCACGATATTGTTGTTATCGTCCATATGGATGGTTACCTTGCCATGACCTTCAACCCGGGTTACGGGTTCTATCGTTATTTTTCTTGCCATAATAATGGTCTCCTGTTAATCAAATTTAATAACCTCATAGGGCAGATCCATTTCAGTTCCCAGGATGATGGCATGGAGTGCCTGCCAGATCAGATCTGCCGTTGGCGGGCAACCCGGAAGATGGTAGTCTATCTTGACCACCTCGTGACAGGGATATACTTTGTCAAGTATAATGGGGAGTTCATCATCATTGGGCATGATTTTCTCCTCATTGTTTCCCACCACACTCGGACCGTTCAGGTAGGCTTCTTCCAGGCACTCCTTAACCGGGATCCCATTCCGCAAAGCGGGCAATCCGCCCATGATGGCGCATTCACCAAGCGATACCAGGATCCTGCAATGCTTCCGGAACTCCCTTAGCACTTCAACGTTTTCACTGTTGCCACAACCTCCTTCAATTAATCCAATATCACACGGTTTGGTGAATTTTTTAATGTCATCGATGGGAGATTTGTTGAATTCCACCAACTCAAGCAGGTCAAGGATGCGTTCATCGATATCCAGAAAGGACATGTGACATCCGAAACATCCTGCCAGTGAAGTGGTTGCTATAATTGGTTTGCTCATGGTTATGTAGTTGATGTTTTCACTCGGTTACTTCAATATCGGATCCAATGGGTTCATTGTCGTATTTACGTTTACCAATTGGTGTTATGAATCCCTGTTCTCTGCGGAGAATAGACCCGACCGGGCATACATCCATGGCTTCCTGTGCCATGCTGTCGGTTAGCTGGTCTCCTAATTCCGGATCAATCCCTATCTCCAGCTTGTGTCCCCTGCTACGGAATGCAAAAATGCTTTTTCCATCTTCAGTCTTGATCGTACGGATGCAACGTTTACACAGGACGCACCGGTTATGGTCTTTGATGATTTTGGGATGAGAAGAATCGATCTCCCTGACGGGAAACCGGTAGGGGAATCGTGGCACCATGATCTTAAAGCGGTATGCTAACGCTTGAAGAATGCAGTTTCCGCTCTTTTCACAGGAGGGACAGAAATGATTCCCCTCGACAAAGAGTACCTCCACGATCGATTTCCTGATATCGTTGAGTTCATCCGTATCATTTTCAACTTCCATTCCATCTTCCACAGGAGTGGTACATGCCGACATGAACCGGCCGTTCACCTTTACCGTACAGATCCGGCAGGAACCGGCAGGTTCGACACCCGGGATATTGCATAAATAGGGGATAAAAATCTTGTTCTGCCTGGCTACATCAATCAAATGGATTCCTTTTTCAGCCAGGCATTCCCTGCCATCAATGTGTATTTTAACGATCTTTTTCATAATTCAACATTTAAAGTTGAGGGATTCTGCCAACCGCTTCGCTTGATTCGATCACTGCTGCTCGCAGATCAAACCCGGTGTCGAATGTTTTGTCTTTCTGGATCTTCTCTTCATACAGGTGCCTGAAATTTCTGATGCTTGACAGGATCGGGTTCCCGGCAGTCTGGCCTAAACCACAACGATTCACTTTTAAGACCTTGCCCCACTCAAGCATATCATCAATGTCCTGGGCTACGCCATGACCATTGAGTATCTTGATGAGTTTGTCTTTCAGTAAGATTGGAAAGTTTCTGCAGGGAACACACGAACCGCATGATTCTTCGATGAAGAAATCGGTGAAATTCAATACCACTTCTTTCAGAAGCTGACGCGATTGACCAAATATGATCACCGACCCACCGGTGGAAAGGTCCGAGAAGCAGAGTATCCGGTTAAATTCAAAAGGGGCAATGAGTGCACCGGAAGGTCCGCCTACCTGTACAGCTTGAGGGATCTCAGCACCAGCCATGTTAATAATATCATTGATGGCGAAGCCCCACTCTACCTCATACACCCCCGGATATTTACAGTCACCGGAAATACTCAGCAATTTTGTTCCTGTTGATTCTTTTGTCCCCAGTGACTTGAACCAGTCACTGCCATGCTGGATGATCCGCACAACCGTGCAAAGGGTTTCCACATTATTGATCACGGTCGGTTTATGGAAATAGCCGTTTTCAACAGGAAAGGGTGGCCGGTTTCTTGGTTCTCCGCGTTTTCCTTCAACCGATTCGA
>Ga0315547_1003156_pt1 | contig 10953 bp, 20 predicted proteins | sample SalMarSW160240MG_2_FD_202542 | JGI IMG/M metagenome (GOLD analysis project Ga0315547, IMG submission 202542) | Salt marsh sediment microbial communities from the Plum Island Ecosystem LTER, Massachusetts, United States - Salt Marsh Sediment SW1601-240 ... | reverse complement strand
TCCCAGGCCGTTTGATGCTGCCAGGATGTTAAAAGGGGTGTAAGGATTCTCAAAATGTTGCGTAAGACCTAGCGGACAAAACGGTAAAACAAGGGGTTAGCGGACAAAAGAAAAAAATAAAATGAGAATAAGCGGGGAATAAATGAGAAAAAATGATAAAATTAATTGATATATTAAAAATATATATTGTGGTATAGGGATAAATGATAATTATTGCTTAGTCGAGTAGCCTATAAATATTAAAATAAATGCCAATATCCAGAGGGGCCACCAGAAAAATCCTATAAAAATAAAGGCAATACCAATCATAGTTAAACACCCCATCCCCTTTTTTTGCTCATTTTTCTCCAAATCCTCTGTTTGTGGCTCCTGATCGGGCTGTGTTTTCTCTACTAAATCAGAGCCGCAGTGCTTGCACTTAATAGCGGCATCCTGTATCTCCTCAGCGCAAAACGGGCAGGTTCTCATTTCTCCTCCTCCAGGTTTTGTTTTTTTATGTCCGCAACCATCCGCAATTTTTTTGGCTCCGGCTTGTGCTTACCGTATTGAGTGGTCGTCTGCTCCAACTGCTTTTCCAGTTCCTTGATTCTTTTTTTAGCCTCCAGAAACTCTTTTATTAACGAAACCCCACCGCCTCCCTCTAATACATTAAATAAATAGCTCCTGAAATCCTCGTTTCTCCCGGCCTCAACAAACCAATCAATAAGTTTTTTTTGCGGTGTATCTTTGAGCCGCCGGCGGGCAATTAAACAGCCAAAAGCATCGGCGGTGCCAGGTTCTATCACCCCCTCTCTTTCCTGGCGAATAAAATAGTCTAATTCATCAAAAATTTCATCATGTTTTTTCTCCTCCCAGGGGGCCGGGCACTCGCCGGTTAAAAACCATTCCCTGGACACCCCGTATTTTTCCTCCAGCTTGGCCGCCACCTTGGGTGATGGAGAAAGATCACCCTTTTCAATACCACTAATTAGAGATTTAGAAACGCCAATCAAGCGAGCCAGTTCGCTTGCAGAAACGATCTTACCTTCGATTTCCGAAACATATTGTCGGAGGCGTTTAAATCTATTCAAATTCATATTGAACAATCTTCCAAAAAAGTATTGACAATTGGACGTTCGTTCATTATAATAAATTCATAAGCGTTTTTAAGGTAAGATTCCAAAACACAATCCAGTCTGGCCAGGCCGGAAATTTTTTGCAAAACAATTTAAACCCGTTTAAGGGAGACTGAAAAAAATGTTTCCCACAAAAGAATTTAAGATCGAGCTGATAAAACATGACCTCACGGGCAGAGCGATTGCAAGGCACTTTAGAGTTCACCCCACGCTGATCTCGCTCGTGATTCATAATCAGCCATCCTCAGCGCGGATCTATGATAAATTAAACCAAATGCTCTGCGACATGAGAAAAGGCAAGTTCAAAAGGCTGGAGGATTACTAACCCTCCGGCCTTTTTTTGCTTCGCCTTATATATATATATAGGAATAAGGGGGTATTCTCAAGATCAAAAAAAATTTTGTTTGACCGGTGCAGGTTCACTGGGGGGATAAAAAAGTCTGAAAATTAAGGGGTGTAAAATGGCGCGGAGAAGAAAAAGTGATACGCTGGACGCAATACTGCACGAGATGATCGAGGGAGGGGGCGAAAAATACAGCGTTGAGCAACTATCGGAGATGCTGGGCGTACAAGCATATCTGATGTATCAATGGGCAAATCCGGCGCACGAGCGCAGGTTTCCGCTTGCCCTTGTTTTACCTCTCACTATAAACACTGGAGACACGAGTATTATCGAGCATCTGGCCGCGCGCGCGGGCCTGGTGGTTTTCCGGGTGCGCAAGCGGGGCAAGAGCCGCCTGGAGCAGGCTGAGGATCTATTGCAATATCAACAGTTTTTTGCGGAGCTGCTCAAGAGCCTGATCGAGGTCTTTAAAAATAACGGCCGGATCGACAAACGCGAAACATTGAAAGGGATCGACAAATTTATGTCCACCCTGGCGGGGCTGCGCCAGGACGTGGAGAATCTCTCCGACCAGCTCGACCTGGGCCTGGATGAATGAGCTAAAAGGGGGCGCAAAGTGGATGAAAAATCATCAGAAATAACGGAAACACGCTGGCAGAAAAGCGCGGAAGATTTCAATAAACAAGGGTCGGGCAGGATATGGGTAGAGCTGGACAGCATAATATCGCCCTATGGAGCAGTGTTTATTTTGCCTGATAAAGTGTGCGGCGTGGGCCGAGATTTGATTTTTTATATAAGCAAAATAGCCGGGGAACTTTTTGAAGAAAAGAGGTTTTATAACCAATTTTTTGATATATATATAGGTAATAGAGGAGGAGGCATAGAGTTCAGGGCGGAATATATAGATTTTTTTGGGAATCTGGAAGGAACCAATAACCCGGAAGCTGTTTTGCTTCTGGCTCTTGATTGCCTGATATCGAGATATAAAAAGAGGAAAAAAGAGAGTCGTGTTTTGAGAGGCCTGAAAAAAATATTGCTATCCAACGAACTCGCCGCATTTTGGCAAGAGCGAATTCTTTTCGACCGGGACAGGGATAAAACCCCTAAGATTTATTGTGGCATGTGGGCGGATAAGGAGATGTAAAATTGTATCCCAGGATACAAAGAATAGTTGGTTTGTTGAAATAAGGCGATTTACAAATATTATCTACGCTCCCAGGATACAAAAAGGAGGCTGATTATGGAAGAGCAAAGAAAAAATATCCCGATGGAAAGAGTAAAAATCGATCCAATGATTGCCGAGTTTTATCAAGAAATCGGACAAATGCAAGCTTATAGATTTGTCGAAAAACTCACAGGATTCAAGAAAGCTGTTCTGCTGAAAAAATTGCATGACACAAAAGCCTACAGGAACATTCCGGGCTGCGAAACGATGGAGAAATTATGCGAGAAATTCGGGATCAGCCGACAGACTGAGCACCGACAGAGGAAAGCCCTCGAGACATTCGGCGAGGAAATAGTCGGGATCATGTATGACTCAGGAATAACCGCGAAGGAGCAATACCTGTTAACTGAATTTGGAGATATAGAGGACGCGGAATTTGAGGTGATCGACCAGGGAGAGGGGAAAATCAGGTTTGACGGTAAAATATTGTCCATGCAGGACGACCCGGAGGCTGTATCCGCGGCGATCCGGAAAGCGCTCGCGGCCCTGCGGCTGCAAAAACAGGCTAATCAGGGGCTGGAAACCGAGGCTCAAAAGAGTAAGAAAAAGATAGAATCCCTGGAGAAAAAAATAGAGACCGGCGAGCAGCAGCTCGAGCGGCTGCGGCACAAATCGGAGCCGATAAAACATCCGCGCATAACGCCGTTTTCCATCGGATTATTTGAGGTCCAGCAATTAGTAAAACAGGTTTGCGCGATACCGCTGACAGAGGAGGATGAAAAACATCGGGAATATCTGCTCCAAAGAGCGGCGAATACTATATCTGTACCATTGACAGCGAAACTGAACCCGCGGGGAGAGGATCTCTCGGGATGGGCCGAAAGCGCAGAGGCAGAGAACGAATTTGAACAGGTAAACGATGGAGTAAGTGATATATGAGCAGGTTAACAAACGACTCCAGGCAGGAAATATGTTTGTCAATGGCCGGGCTTGCGGGCGCGGATGCACGGGAAAAAGCCGGTGAATTGGCGGTTGCCCTAGGGGTGAGCGAGGGAACTGTCTACCGGGCCAGTAAAGAGAGCAGGATTACCAGGCCGAGGTCGAACGGGGGCCGGAAAAAAATAAAAATCAGCAAAGAAACGCTGGAGAAAATGCTTGCTTTTACACTGCACACTGATTGCCCGGCCACGGATGTGGTAGAGATTTTCGAGGGCAACGGAGAGATCGATTCGGGCCGGATCAGCGCGGCCTGGTTCAGCCGGTGGCTCAAATCTCAGGAAATGAGCCGCAAGGACCTTAAAAAAGACCGCCGACCCTGCCGCCGGTTTGAAGCCTCGGAGCCGGGAGAGGTTTATCAGATCGATGCCACGATTGCGCTCCAGTTTTATATTGATGATGATGGCTCGGTGGGTTGGGAGAGCACGGTGAGCCGGAATAAAAACCGTCCCGGAAACAGGAAAAAACGGCTCGTTTTGCTGGCCGCGATAGACGATCACTCCCGCTGTGTTTATGCCGAATTTACTACAGGCCAGACAGTCAATCACTGGCTCAATTTCCTGTTTAATACGTTCAAAAAAAAGGGCGACCCGAGGTTCTATTTTTTCGGGATCCCGCGCACGATTTATATGGACAATGACACAATCGCCAGGACGAGCAAATTTGCCAAAGCCATGGCCGCGCTGGGGATAAAGGTAAAAAAACACAAACCAACAAAAAAGGACGACAGGTTCAGCAACGCCCGGTCCAAAGGGAAAATCGAACGGTTTTTATTGACCCTGTCGGAGAAACAAAAAAGAACGAAACTGGAAAAATTTTCTTCCATCGACGAGGCGAATCAGTTCCTGATTGATGAGTGCCTGAAAAAGAATAACAGCAAACACGCTACCACAGGCGACATCCCAATTGAGCGCTGGAACAGAATCAGGCCGGAGATGTTGGTAAAGTGCGAGGATGACAGGCTCTACGAAATCCTCTACCGCGATGAATATGAGTGCCGGGTCTATAACGACATGACATTACGCCTGGACGGCACAGTCTGGCAGCTCAATCACGAGGAGCCCTTTTTCCAGATGATCGGCCAGCGGGTTACTGTTTTCCGGCATCCGCTGGAAAAGGGGCGGATATTTGTCGAGTGGAATGGCGGCGAATATCTTGTCGAAAGACAGGGCGCGGAGGTGCGCTCCTGGGCCGAGGGGCCGATAAGATTACCGCAGAGCGAGCGCGAAAAAAGAATCGCCGGGCTGGAGAAAATAGACCTGAGCGGACTAAAACTGTGGGGATTCGACAAGGGCCCGGCTCCGGGCGTTGTTTATACCGATCTGAAAGAGGGTGTCGCGCTCGACACCACGGGCCTGATACCCTCGCCGCCCATGATGAGTCGGGCGGATGCGTTTTTCAAAATCTCCGGTGATCTCGGCAGACCGTTGAGCAGAGAGGAAAACCGATACCTGCGCGATCATCTCGGCGAGCAGGTTACAGACGATGAGATAGCCCAGGCAACGGAGAGCCTGGCTGACCGGGCCAGAGAGATCAAGGCTGGATAATTTTTTAAAGGGGGCGCAATGAAAAAAGCGGCGAAAAGAAAGGAGTGGCTGGGGTCTCCTTGTCCTGTGCCGGGGTGCAGGAAAACGAGGAGGCCACACCAATATCTCTGCTCGAGGTGTTTTGCCAAATTGCCGGCAGAGACCCAGCGGGCGCTCTATCTGAACGACAGGTTGTCCGGCGTCCGCTATCGAAGGTTGCTCGAATTTGCCGAGGCCGGGGTGAAGCTAAAAAACATTGTAATCAGCCGGGAGCCGAAATGAGCGAAAAAAGTGAGAGAAAAAAGGTGCTCCGGCTGAAGCCGCTGTGCCTGGCTCATGGTATATCAAGCGCGGAGCTGGCCGCGGCGGTTACCGCGCTGGGGACCAGGATGTGCCGGTCCGCGATTTGCGGAGTCTGGCGCGGCGAGACTACAGTCAGAGCGGTGAAAAAAGAGAACATTATTAAGGCGCTCTTAGCAAAAAACGTGCCGGATGCCGAGAACGCTTTTGACGTGGTCGATGAAATCGAGGAAACGGCCCGTCTGGAGGAGCGGAAAATCAAAGAAAAGGAAGTCAGCCTGGATGAGAAATTTCTAAACATGGGGGTGCAAATGGTACGCCGAAACGTGAGAAAGCATTTCGGATTGAGCGCGGATCCATTCCAGCCGCGGCGCGATGACAAGCCGTTCCAGAGCCTCGCTTTTTCCTCCGCACGCGAGGCCGTCGAGGATGCAATCGAGGGCCGGGCTTTCCTGGCGATTTCCGGGCCGACAGGATGCGGGAAATCGGTGCTCTGGACCTGGCTCAACCGCAGACTGAACCAGGATCCGAACAGCCGGGTAGTAACCCTTCGCCGGTTCGACAAAGAAAGGATTTTGACCGGCGACATTTATCGGGCGATCCTGGCCGACCTGGCCGGCGAGGAGCCCAAAGGAGGGTCGAACGAGCGAAATCATCGCAGGGTTGAGGGCCTGCTGGTGGACAATGCGAACGATGGGGTGAACGTGATTATCCTGGTCAACGAGGCTCACGATCTGAGCGTCCAGGCGCTTATTATGCTGAAAAGGTTGTGGGAAACTTTTAACGATTACCCGGCTCTGGGCTATCAGCGGGCGGCCACGGTTTTGCTCCTGGGCCAGGAGCGGCTGGAGTCCATGCTTCGTCAGAATCTGCCGGAGCTGCGAGAGGTTTCTCAGCGTGCAGACCTCGAGGTGTATGGCGCGCTGGCGCCCGAGGAGGTCGGGCTGTATCTGGAGCACCGTTTCAGCCGGGAAAACGGGGCCTTTGACAGGGTGTTCGATAAGGGCGCAATCGAGTTTATCGCAACGAGGGGCTTGCAGCTTACCCCGCAGATTTTGAATGTAATGGCATCCCGCTCGATGCACGCCGCGCACCTGGTCGGGGCTGACCAGGTAACCGCGGAGCATGTGGGGCGGCTGCTGCAATAGGGGGCGAAATGAAACGCTGCAAATGCGGAAGCTGCGAATTTGATGTAACTTTAAAAGCGATGGCTTTTGTAACTAGCTCTGAAACAAATATTATCAAAATATTGCATTTTGATAATATCCACCCGGTGGCCAAAATAACTGGAGAGATTTATTGCACCTGTGGAGAGCGCTACGAAAAGTGGGATGATATACCTAACGCGCCCGAATAAGCGAATAAAAGGCGAAACCGTCCGGGAGATTTCCGGGCGGTCCGCGGGGCATGTCGGGCGGCTGCTGCAATAATCACCAAATTTCAGGGGGCGCAAAATGGTTAGAAAATTATTGATTATCGCTGTTTTTCTGCTGGGCCTGGGCTGCGGAAAGAGTCCGATGGCTCCGGAAACGCATCTCCCAGGGGCCAGATGGGACCATGTTTACAACAAAAACGGCGACCTGATAGCTTATTACAAGGCCGATTCTGATGGCCGAAAAATGCTCTGCAAATATGTCGCACCAGGCAAATATGTTTGGACCTGTTTTGAAGAAGGCGGTTGTGTGGGCATAAGAGATCCGCAACGCTGGGATTGCGAGTATTGCGAATAAACGGCGAAACCGTCCGGGAGGGTTTTCTCCCCTGGGCGGTCCGCGGGGCCCGGTCATCCCCGCGCTGAGGAGCCTGACTGACAGAAAAATGCAACACACCCCTAAATCCCCTCTTGATAGAGGGGACTTAAATGAAAAGGAGTTCCAAATGGGCAGAAAAAAAGTAACCGGATTTGTTATCCCCGGATCGTGGGATGAGGCCGATAACTATCTCCGGCAGATCGGCGAGCTGAAGATCGAGAGAGAGGTCAAGATGGCGCGGGCGCAGCTCGAAATCAACGAGATTAAGGAGAAAGTCAAGACTGATTGCGCCCCGCTCGACGCCGAAACCGAGCGGCTCGAACATGGGCTCAAAGCGTTTTGCGACTCGGAGTGCGCAAAAAAGGAATACAAATCCCGCATGCTCACTTTCGGCGGCGTTTTTTACAGAAAAGTCACCGTTCTCAAAAATCTTAAAGGCGTCAAATGGGCGCAGGTTGCCGACAGGCTGGAAGAACAAGGGCTAAAACAGTATTTGGAAATCAAAACATCTGTCAGGCGGGACGATCTCAAAGCTTCATCTCTTGGGAAAACGGCCCTCGCTGAGTTGGGCGTGGAAAGAGCCACAGAGAGACCATTTAAATACGAGATCAACGAGGAAAAATTTGAGCGGGTCGACACAACAGACGCTCCTCCGGCTGGACGTGCAGCCGCTGCCGGAGCCTGAAGCTGAAATCTGGCGGATCCTCCAGGCCAACCACCGCGGGCGCGGGAACGCAATCGGGATGCGCGCGCTCGCGGCTATGGTCGGGCTGTCCACCAGGTCAGTGCAATCGGCAATCGAGTGGCTGATCAAGGAGCACGCGCGGCCAATCGGCTCGAGCTGCTCCCGGCCCTGCGGCTATTACGTGATTATCGATCAGGAGGATCTTGAGCACACTTTCCGCAACCGGGTCAATCGGGGCATCTCAAATTTATCGGCAGCCTACGCGCTCAAGAGCGCGCCCGAGGTGCAGGCTGCGCTGGGGCAGTTGAGCGCCTTTATAGGAGGGGGCGATGATTCATAGCGGCTTAGTCAAGTTGGAGGTTTTAGAGGATGGGACATTTACGCTCTCGATCACGGATTGCGAGCAGGTTGATATGATCGAAAAAATTGCAGGAAAGTCTTTCCGGGCGGACAGATGCGTTGAGCCGGACCCCACGGAAAATATTCCCTGGGACAAACATGGATGTAGTGTTGGTCCCGCAGATTTTATAGCCCTCCGGAGGGTGTTCTAGTGGCTAGCGAAATTCAAAAACTAAAATTGCTGGTAAAGCGGATCGATGAGCTCGAGGAAACCTACAAGCTGACACAGCGAGAGAGAGACCGCGACATTCGGGATGACCTGCTCGATCTCCAGCGCCGCCGGATCGAAATCCTGAACGAATTTGTAATCAGCCTGTTAACGAAAATTGCCAGGCTGACCAGGGAGGGCAGGGGATGAAACTCCTGGACCTCAAAATAACCTGCCCGGCCTGCACCGCGCAGTTTAAGCTCAGCGAATCTGTGCAGGATGAGACGGTAAAAAAAATCTCGATCCTGGCCGCATCATTCGGGCCGGACTGGAATATCGTGCTGAGCTATCTCGCGTGTTTCCGCACTGCAAAGGGCCGCGGGATCAGACCCGAGCGCCTGGTCGTGATCCTCGAGGAGCTGGCCGAGATCTGGAAGCTGCGGAGATTCCGCGTCCGCGGGGCCGACCACCCGGTTCACCCGCAGGTCTTGCGGGCCACTATCCGGGAGGTGGGCCTGCGTTGCGACACGCTGTTCGGCCTGCGAGATCATGCGTATCTCAAAACAGTGCTGGTCGGCAAAATGCAAAAATGGGATCACCGCCAGGCCAAAGAGGAGCGCGCCGCGACCGAGCGCCACCGGAACAGATCGCACAAAAAAGAGCCGGAGGATCCCGCTGGCGAGTCCGGGCCGGGCCGGGTCGAGATGAAAAAATATCTCAATAAAATCAAAAACGAATCTACCGACCCGAACGTCAGGAAAAAAATCAACCAGGCCCGTCAGATCGAGGCCGCAAAAAAAGGAGCTGACCATGGATGACCGCTACAGTTCTTGCCCGCCGCTGGAGGAAATTATCAACAGGAAGTACAGCCGGCATATCGCGGTTGTCGAGGTGGTGCATTTTCTGATCGGCCTGGGGTTTGGGGCCTGCCCCTGGCTCGTGCCCTGGGTGCAGGTCGCGGGGATCGCGTATATCCTGATCAAAGAGCTGCTTTATGATCCGATCCAGCTAGCCGGCTATCCCTGGTGGGAGCTCGAGACCGGGGATCGCACGTATATCTGGGGGCCCGGGCTGGATCAGAAAATCGAGCTGCGGGAGAAAGGCGCGCTCGATGCCGCTGTGCATTTTGGGGGGATGCTGGTCGGGGCGATTGTAATCTCATTGATTATTTGAGGGGGGCGCAAATTGCCGCTCATAACCTGCAACGGAAAAACATACACCCCGTGCAGTTGGTGTGCGCAGCTTCTGGAAATCACTGAAGGGCGTGGAGAAATTGAATGCCCCAATTGCGGAAACATTAATTACTACAATGCGGCCCTGGCCGGGCCGCAAAACACAGAGAACTGGGAGGCGCAAATGGCGGCAAGAACAACCTGGACAAAAGAAGAGGACAAAATTCTCCGGGAGGTTTACCCGGTGGATGGCGCCCGGGCCGCATTCGGAGAGATAGGGAAAACGCACACGCTTTATGCAGTCCGCGCCAGGGTTAGAAAATTAGGAGTAAAACGCGATAATTATCGTCCTGCTCCGGCAGCCCCGGCGCCCCCCCCTGCCCGGCAGCCGGCGCACGGGCCGGTAAATCTGAACGATTACCTGCGCCAGGCCCAGGAATCCCGGCCTCACGTGCTGCAGGTAATCGCCAGGGTGGCGGTATCTGTCGAGGGCCTGAGCGCCGCGGAAATATCCGGCCTGGCGGTCCCGGTACTCACGGCAATCGCCGTGGAAAAGGAGAGTAAAGTTGGCTCTCTGCAGTCCTAAAACCCTGCGCGGCATTTTCGGCGCCGCGCGCAAGCTGGGCCTCGATATCGAGAATCTTCGGGAGATGGTGGAGGGCGGCAGCCTGAGCAAACTCCCGGAGGCCGAGGCCGCGGACCTCTGGGCCAGGCTCCGCGCATCAGAGCGCGGGGATTCCGCCCGCGCGGGCCGGCTCTGGCGGCTCTACTCGAGTTCCACCCTGGCCAGAGAGATCAGGCTCTATCGCGACGGGATCACCTGGGGCCCGGGTGGGTTTGCCGCGTGGCTGCAAAAATATTTCGGCCTCGCCAGGCTGGAGTGGGTGGATAGCCAGAAAAAAGCGATCGCAATCAAGAACGCACTCAAACGCATGTACAACCAGGAGCGGAAAAATGGCTAAAACTAAAATTGAAATCAACCCCGGGCCGGAGCAGAAAATCGTTGTAGACAACGCCGGGGTTTTTGTAGCGCTCGAAAATTTAGTCGATGAGCTGACCCGGCATTTTAACACCGGCGGCGGGGTCCCGGTTGTAATTTATGCCGAGTGGGAGCGGGCAAAAGAGGCCCTGGAAAAATACAAAAAGGAAATCGCCGATGCTCAGTGAAGCCCAAATCCGCGGGAAACTCAAAAAAACAGCCAGGGATATTTTGTCAATGGAAACCTGGCCCGTCCTGGAATCCGCTTTATTTTTGGGGTACAGCCCGAATCACATGTATCTGGTTATAGATCGGGAAAATTTGCGTGTCATCCAGAGCGGCGGCAGAAAACATCTCTACGCTATCGAGATTTT
>Ga0315547_1003152_pt1 | contig 10956 bp, 14 predicted proteins | sample SalMarSW160240MG_2_FD_202542 | JGI IMG/M metagenome (GOLD analysis project Ga0315547, IMG submission 202542) | Salt marsh sediment microbial communities from the Plum Island Ecosystem LTER, Massachusetts, United States - Salt Marsh Sediment SW1601-240 ... | reverse complement strand
ATTCCTCCTGATATGCCGATATCTCGGCAAGCTTAAATAGTTCATTGCCCGCAGGTTTCGCACGAAACCGTATCTGGTCAACTGTTTTCTGCTCAAATAGCTCAATCTCCTGATAGGGAGACCACTTGCTGATAGAAGACGCAAACACATTGACCCACTGCCCACCACTAAACACGTCCACCTGAGCCTGAGTAACGGAGAAATGCGTGAGGGCATAGAAGCTAACCCTGCTGCATCTATCAAGCCCAGGCAGGTATGTGGCCACCAGATACGGAGACCAGACACCTGCGTCAATCTCCCGCGTGGCTTCCGTGCTTGGCATACCGTCAATCGCCAATTCGGAGTAGTTCCATCCAGTCGCAGTGGTGGGTGATATCCATTCCGCCATAAGCTTCGCACCTTAGTATTCAACACCAAAACGGTCCCTCCGTCGCTGCGATGCAAGCGGCGCACCGAGTCATATCGCACCTCCTACGATCTTCAGCAACACAGTCAGCAGACTACTGCCTGCTGCACCCGCACCGATAGCCAGACCGATGCCGATGAAGGTATACTTCAGGAGTTTTTTGCCGTAGGGACACGCAGCGACGTGGGCCACGATGACACGCTCCACGATACGTTCGGCGGTCGCGTCACTGACGTTGGCCACAAGCTCTTTGATCCACTCGCGTTCGATGTCGGTCAGCATAGTTTACTCCTGCTCACGGAGTCCATGGTTAGCCTCGAAACTCCGTACCGCTGTCCTGCTGCTCTTCCCCGGTTTCCGGCGGCTTGTAGACCGGCGGTTCTACGGCCTGAATGCTGGAGCGAACTACGTTCACGGCATCCAGATTCGTCATGCCGCCTTGCTTGAGGGCCAAGTCCAGTAGGCCACCGAGGGCCTGCGCGCCTTCTTTGTCAACGATGATCTTCATGGGTGTTCTCCTTTCCGGCTGATCTCTCAGCCAAAGACTACGATGAATGTTCCTGTCTTGCTGTTGCCGGCTGAAGTAACAGCCAGCTTCACACGCTCGCCGCCACAGTACGTCGGCTCGTAGGTCGAGAGGTCCGTGCCGTCGGTGTCCTTCTGCACCAAAGAACGCGGACGCCAAGAAGCCGAGCTGGCCATGCTGGCAACCGACAGAACCTCTGCTTCCGATGTCTCCAGCGTGACAGCAAGTGCCGGTGTGCCCGTATAGCTGTCCTTGATGTACCGGATGCTCAATATGCGGCCGTGAATCGGCGCTGTGTAGCCCGTGCCAGCGCCGGTTGCCGCCCCTGTCGTAATGGTTACTGTTTGGCTCTGTGGATACATGGTCACTCCAAAAATTCGGGGCCGGCCAACAGGCGCGCTGGGCTCTTGAGGGACAGTCGGGCAAGGGCCAGCCCCGGCAGACTATAAACTACACTCTGCCTGTACTCCATGACTCCAACCTCCGTGCTCCAGTAGTCCACCTATGCACAGACAAGAAAGCAAACATTATACGAGCATCCCGACCACGGATACCTCGCATTCGCAGTGGTCACCGTCAGCTACCGTCGTACAGACCAGCGTACCGCCGTTGGCGACTTCTACGTAGGCATCGTTCAGAGTAGCAAAGTTGGTCAGCACGGCGTCGTTGACGGCGTCCAGAGACAGGGCTTCCGAGATGCCATTGGCACCATTGAAAATCTGTACGGTGTCACCCGCTGTGCCATTGTCATCGGTCTTCAGGACGCGCGCCGTCAGTACGCGGAATGCTTGGCCGGTCGCGTTCGTCCAAGTGCTACTGCCGGCGGTGTTGTCCATGTCGAAGACCACAGCCGACGTGATGCCGGACACAGGGACCGCACCACCACGAATGCCGACCGTACCAACCTTGGCCGACGCTGGGCTGATATCCTGGATGGTGTTGGCATCGCCATCGAGAGTCTTGTTGGTAAGAGCCTCAGCACCAGCCAGTGTAGCCAGCGTACCTGTCGTCGGCAGGGTTACTTCTGTAGCCGCCGACGTATTCAGCGTCAGGTTATGATCGCCCAGGTTCAGATCTCCTGCCGATGTAATGTCGCCGCCGAGAGTCACGGTCTGATCGGAGGCTGCGGCCACGGTAACCGTGTGGTCGCTGTTGACGCCGACAAACTGTGCGGTCGCCACATTGAGGTCGGGAATCTTGTAGGTGGTCGCCTGGGTCTGCGCCTCATTGGTAATCGTCAGGATGGTGTCGCCGGTGTTGTCGGCGGCCGTGATTCGCAGTGTGCCACTGGCCGTCGTCGCAGGGTGCAGCTCAAGAGATACCTGATTCGTATCGCTGCCAAGCTGGAAGACCTTCGCTCCGCCGGCATCACCTTCGTCGGCGTCGAACTTGAAGACCTGCGTGGATGCCCCGGCAACCATCGTGTTTGCGATGATATCGACGTCCAGGGCGGCTTTCGTGCCGTCATTGGTCATCACGAAGTCGATGTTCGCAACTTCGGTCGTAGCGTCGGTGTCGTTCTCAATCGTGACGCCGATGCCGACGCCCATGTTCGCCGAAGGGTCGCCGGAGGTAGTGTGGGCCAGTGTCAACACGTCGGTCACTGCGTCGTTGGTCGCATCGTTGATGGCAACCACCGGAGTGGCGGTGAATGTCTTGACGCCGGAGAACGTCTCAGCCAGGCCGAGGCCGGACAGCGTACACGTAGCGTTCGGCGTGGTAATTGTGGCCGCAGCTCCGTTTGCCGCACCGTTGGTCAGCGTGACGGCATGGTCCGTAGCGTTGTCCGTCACTGCGATATTGAAGCCGCCCTTGCTTCCGGTGAGGGAGTACATAGTAATCGGGGCCGCGGTGCCGGCAGCCGCCGAACCGAAGGTAAGGGTCTTCGTGGTATCGAAGGTTGCTGAGCCCTTCAAGGTCGCTGCGCCGGTCCCGGTGGTCAGCGTCTTGGAGCCGCTGATAACCACATCACCGCCCAAGGTATTCGTGCCCACGCTGGTCTTGAACGTGCCATTGGAGCTGCTGAAGTCGAAGGTGACGTTGCCGTTGTGTGTCACGTTGCCATAGAAAGTAAACGTGCCGGTAGGCGTGGAGAATGCGCCCGTACCAGTATGCAGAGCGAAGTTGTTGGCAGCGACGGCCGTAGTACAGCCGTTGATAACCGGAGCAGTCAGCGTTTTGGCAGCCAGAGTTTGCGTCGCACCGAGGGCAGCCAGCGTATCGGTCGCTGCATCGGGCAGCGTCAGCGTGACGGCCTGCGTGGTTGTCGGCGCTTGCAACGTAACACTGTGATTCGTGCCGGCCACAGTATTCGTCCGCAGAACCAGCTTGCCGACGCTGGAATCACTGTCAACGGTGTATGTGCTGCTGGTGGTGCCAGTCTCAGCGCCCGTAGCCAGGGCCAGCGTGCCGGAGGTTCCGGGCAGGGTCAGTGTGATATCGCCGCCGGACGGAGCCGTAGTCTGGAGAATGACACTGTGGTCCGTGCCGCCGGTAGTGTTCGTGAGGACCAGTTTGCCCGTGCTGCCGTCGCTGTCCACGGTGAACGTCGATCCTGGCGTCCCGGTGTTGGCGCAAAGCGTACCGCTTGTAGGGAGTGTAACGGTTGTAGCACCTGCGGTGTTTACCGTCAGGTCGTGGTCGCCGAGGTCGAGAGCCCCGGCAGAAGTCAGCGCACCGGCCAGGGTTACATTGCCGGCCAGGCTCATCGTGCGGTTGCTGCCATTGGCATTGACGAGTAGACTGTTTGCGGCAGTGGTCATCACGAACTTGCCATCACCGCCCGCTTCCGGGATCGTATAGGCGCGGCTGGCGGTCACGGCGTCATTCGTAATGCTGACGTTCCGGGCACCGCCATTGTTGGTCGCGGTAATAATCAGCTTGCCATTGGCCGCGGTCGCAGGAAAGATGTCCAGGCTTCCAGCAGTGCCGGAGGCCCCCAGATCGAGGTCGGTCTGTGTGTCGCTGGTTAGCGCGATGGTGCCTGTAGTCGCAGGCAGAGTCAGTACAACGTCACCAGATGTGTTGCCAATCTGTAGCGTCGTCTTGTTGGCCCCACTATCCGTGCCGGCCTTCAGCTCCAACGTGCCGTGAGAGCCATCCGTGTCGATTTCAAAGGTATCGCTGGTTGTGCCCGTGCTGGCCGCACCTGCGCCCGCGTTGATCTGGGCAGCGCTGGCCGTCACCTGGACGCCCGCAATCGAGAGGTTGCCCCCCGATTCGATGTCCAGTGTGCCGCTGGAGGCCACAACCAACTTATCGCCGCCGTCTGTTTTATAGACGCCCGGCACAAAACTTGCATCAGCCATGTGTTGTATCTCCTATACAAAAACCCTCCGACAGGCCGGCTCCAAGCCAGCCCATCGGAAAGGAGGACGACAGTTGATTACTTGGTTCCCAAGGCCGGAGAGAGCAGCTTCAGCAGCTCGTCGCTGCCCATCTCAGACACCGGCAGCTTAGAGCCCGCGTACTGAATGGCGATCACCGACTCAGCCTGAGCATTGCTGCTATCCTTGGTGATGACCGCCGTGACATAGCGATAGACCGGCTTGTAGTAGTCGATAACCATGATCGTATCACTATCGCCGACCACGATGGCAACGGCGCTACCTTTCACGTCATCCGTGGAATCGGTCAGTGAGCTGGTCGCGCCGGCTACAAGGTGCATGTCGCCGTCAGCGCCGCTTGCGATGGTCGCGTTGACTACGATAAACAGCGCGCCGTCCCAGCCGCTCATGTCAATGGCCGTGCCGGTGCGTGTAGTCGTACCGCTTGCGTAAGCGAGTACCGGCTCAAGATTCAAATGCGAAGAAAGATTCATATGGCAAACTCCTATGTTCGGGTCTTCTTGTCTGGAAAGTGGCCCCCGGTCTTACGCACAGGGGCCACAACCGCGCGGCGAGTATAGTATCACGCCGTCGTAACGCGAGCGAACGCCTCCTCAAGTACCGGCATGCCGTCCGACTCGATACGGAACAGATAGGCGTTCTGATTCGTCATGGCATACAGTTCGGTCAGCACCTGCACCGTCAGCGTCAAAGCGTCAACGATCCAGTATTTGCTGAAGTCGCCGAGGATGCCGTTGTACGTTCCGGTTGTCAGGGCATGTGGCATGTACGTACTTTCAAGGACGGGCCGGGCGAGAATGGTATCCGGCTCGCCGGCGAGGACGCTGGGCCGCCAGATGTACTGACCGTCGCCATCTTTCAGCTTCATAAGCTGGAGCAGTACATCCGTGTGGAAGAGCCATGTAGCCTTGCTGCGATACTGTGGCTTGAGGGCCATCTTCGCGGTAATGAGGCCGTCGAAGGTGATGCTGGTTTCCGTGTTGCCCGCACTGATGTCTCGACTGGTGCTGATGCCATTGCTGCTGGCGGTCATCACGCCGAGTGGCTGATTGCTGCCGGAGCCGTTAAGGTAGGCATTCTCCATGACCGTGCCGATCTTGTAGGCCATACGGCCTCTCACGATACCCTCGGTATCCATATCACTGCGGCTGACGAGGCGCTTGCTGATCTTCACGTAGCGTGCCAGCGGGTGCGGCTTCAGCTCACGCATTCCGAAGCGAATGCTGGTATCCTCGCTGCCGACGCCGAGTTCACTCGTCCACGTCGGATCGCCGGCATCGGTGTCCAGACTCGGCGTGCCGATGGAGTCCGCGTTACCGATAGGAGGCAGCATGGTAGCCAAGCCGCGCATGAAGACCTCATTGTCAACAGCCTGGATGAGTTCGGCGTTGAACTTCATAGGAGCGCTCAGGTAGCCGCCCTCAGCATCGTTGTCCTTCTGCAAGGCGCGGGCCTCGTTCGACGGATCACCCATACGCAAATAGCGTGCCCATGCACGACTGCCCGCCTCAGAGTAGTCAGTACAGAGGACAGCGCGGGGCGTGCCATCAATGGCCTTGCGGAGTTCAACGCGCACCGGAGAGCCTGCGTTCGACTCTTGCAGGCCGACCACCTTGCCGGCCGACGCATTCAGATCATTCTCGGCTGTGGCAAGGCGCTCCTGCTGATGAATCTGCTTGGTCATGTCATCGATTTTGACCAGCAGCTCATCTGTCTTGTGCTGCTCGTCCGCAGTGAGGTCGCGGTCTTCCTTGACTGCCGCATCATTGAGAGACTTGGCCTCGTTGTAGGCCGCAGTCCGCACATCCATAAGTTTCTGAATCTTGGTCTTGTCCATACTGCATGTTCCTTTATTTGGGGTTATCTTGTTCGGCTTGCGGCCGATGAATACCGAGCATAGCCGCGAGGGCGCGCTGCCGAGTACGGTTATGATGGATTTTGAGGGCCTCAAGTGCCTTCTGCTCAGCGTCAGCAACATCTGCAACCGCCACATCTACGATTTCCTGCATTGCACGGGCAGATACCTTCGTCTGCTTGTAGGCCGGATACGTTACAGGTGACACGTCGAAGAGCTGCACTTCCTTGAGCGTGCGCAGGGATACCTTCGGGTCTGTTTTGTCCCACTCATCGACAAGGCTGCGAAAGGCGAACGAGCTGCCGGTGATGTCACCCCGACTGATGAGTACATGCAGATCGTTCGCGAACTGCGTATCAGGCAACGTGATGTCGTACTTCAGGCCCCGCGTGTCTTCTTCCAGCGTCAGCGTGTCCGCCGCCAGACGGCCCAGCACGTGATCCGGGTTGTGGTTGAAGAGCGCCCGCACGTCGTCCTTGGCATCCAGGCTCTTGCCGAACGCCCCCGGAGCAATGACTTCATCGAAGCCCGGATAGATCGTTGTCCGCTTGTTGAACATGGCCGCGTAGCCTACAAGATGCTTGCGGGCCGGTTCGTCGCCTTCGCCGGCGCGCTCTTCGATGGCCATTTCGCAGGCGTCCATTGTACGAAGCTCGTGTTCGTCGTCGGCAGGCTTTTCGCCGGCCGTTTGTAGTTTGGTCTCTTCGTCCATTTGTTGCTCCTATTTCGGCGTATCGTCCACGTTCACCTTCGCGGGACTCGTGGGCTTCTTGACGCCGCCAGGCGTTGCGCTGCCATCTACCGGCGTCAGGTTCAACGGCTGCAAGTGTGCGTCGCCGCCTTCGATCTCATTGCGGTTCAGCATCTCGCGGACTTCGTTCACCGAGAAGACGCCGTTCTGTAGGTAGACGGCATTCACTTCGGCCTGCGTCTTAACATCGGCGCGCAGCATGGCCTCCGTTAGAAACTCGGCGTACATGCCGGCATTGGTTTCTTCTTCGCTGAACAGCTTTGTGCTGATTTCCATTTCCCACCGGCGGAACCACGGCAACAGCGTCCAACGGACAAAGTCATCGGCCTTCTGTTCGATGGTGGCACGGGTCTGTGTGCTGTCGCTTTGCAGCATGTAGGCGGGCACGTTGAACCAGCGAGCCACATCCTCGACGTTGTACTTACGGCTGGCGAGGAGCTGGGCTGTTTTGGGGTCTGCGCCAAGCTGATGCCACTTGAGGCCGCGCTGCAGGATAAGAGGACGCCACGCCTTCTGAATGCCGGCATTATCCCGCGAGAATTGCTTCTTGAGTTGTTCATACTGCTTGTCGTTCAGCGCACCCTCTGTCTCCAGATGACCGCTCGGAGAGACGCCGTTCTGGAAAAACCGAGCGCCGAACTCCTCTACGGCGGCAGCCAGTGCCAGCCCATCCGCGGCATACTCGATGACCGAGTAGCCCTTGAGGCCATCGGAGCCGAGCCCTTTGACATGGAGCATCCTCTCAGCCGACAGAAGACTGGACCCTCCTTTTGCGGTGCGTACTTCATACACCGGCCGACCATCGAGTACCTTGCATGTCACCATGTTCGGGGCTACCGGCCAGAGCGCAATCACCTGGCCCATGTTGTTCCGCTCGATTTCTGCGTAGCCGTTGCCGTGGAAGAGCACATGCCCGTGTAGCGTCTCGCGGAACGTCATAGCGTCCATGTATGGATTCGGCCGCAGATGGAGCACTCGATACAGCGGATGATTGATAGCCCGTTCACGGCTTTTGCCGACGCGCCGGTAGACAATCAACGGCATGTAGCCAACGGCTCCGGCGATCAGATTTACGGCGCACCACACGGCCGAGATAGCCAAAGCGCGCTCTTGGTCCATCCAGATACCAGTCGTTGTGCTCCGGCGGCCGAGAGCCTTGGCAACCCAATACTGCGGGTTTTGCGGGTTGCCGCCCGAGTACCATGTTGCCATGCGTTTGAGCATCTTGCCCATCATGCGGACTCTTCTCCATCAAACGTGTAGATATCGGGCTCATCATCCGGCCAATAGTATGCCAGCAAATCAAGCGCTGCTACTGATGCAGTAGCCGATGCCGGAATGGGCTCGGATACAGTATTCGTGCTCGTTATGCTCTTCATAGAATCAGCGCTCCCAGAAGCATCAAAGTTCGCTCTCCAATTCGTTTATCCTCGCCTCTGCTTTGGCAAGATCGTCTTCTGCTTCCTGTAGCTCGGACTTCACGTCGCATACAGGACATATGTTGCCTTCAAAGCACACTTCTTGATGTTCGTCATTGCATAGGTTCATAGCGTCAGCACCACCTCATCCGCCAATGGGTTGTCTTCAAGATTTCGCGTGATGGCCGCTCCTACGGCCTCTATCAACGCCACGATTCCATCTATACGTTCGCCGCTACCTTCTTTGGTTGGCTTGATGTTGCCTGCCGGATCGGTCTTCACGGCCACATTGCCGGCCATCCAGAGAATCGCCGGGTTGTCTTGGATCAGCAAACGACGGCTCAGCACGAAGCGTTCGAGGGCCTTCATAGCTGGTGACATGGATGCGAAGCCTTGGCCGAAGGAAACAAACAGCTCTTCGGGCATTCCCTCGCCGATCATTTGCTGGCGCAGCGCCTCGAAACCCCAGCGGTCGAAGACGACCATCTGAACGCTGTACTGTTCGCTGATAGCGTACAAGTCTTCGCGTATGCGAGCGTAATCAACCGTGTTGCCCGGAGTAGCGGTAATGTGTCCCTGTCTTGCCCACAGATCGTAGGGCACTTTATCCTGCCGAACACGGGCCTCGATATTATCTGCCGGCACGTACAGCTTCCACATCGCGCGGTATGGCTCGCTGTCTTCCTGTGGCGGGAACAGAACGCACGTGGCAGTGATGTCGCGGTTGCTCGATAGATCCATGCCAATCACGCAAGGCCTGCCAGACAATTCGCTACTCCAGTCCGCGGCCATCACTTCGACGCACGCCTGCCAGTTCTCGATGGGCAGCCATCGTACTTCTTGCTGGGTCTTCATGTTCAGATGGAGGCGCTTGAAAGTGTTCTCCAAGCGCGGCACTTCAATGGCCTTCTGACACTGACGGGCGAGGTATTCCGGCTTTACGCTGATGCCGTAGTTCGGGTTGGCCAGCTTCCAGGTCTTCGGATTCTTCCAGTCGGCGTCGTCAGGAACCTCGTAAATTACTGGCAGAAATGTGGGATCGTCTATTGTACCATCACGAACTCCTTTGGCATAGGCTTCCTTTTCGTTGCAGATGCTTACGCGATCATAGTCCTTGGTAGTTATCTCTACAGCGAGCGGCTGTCTACGACTGGCCGTACCTGCAATGAGAGAGTCTATAAGTTCGCTATTCTGGAATGCGTGCAGTTCATCGGCAACAACGCCGTGTATATTGAAGCCGTGACTGCCAAGATTGTCACTGGAAATCACACGGTAGGTCGCGTAGTCGATATCGCCGGGCTGCCCAGCCTCGATGGCCTTGGCCTGCCCCTTGAAGATGTGGGATCGCTCGGCCAATTCCGGGCACTGGCGGACCATGCCAGCAGCGTGCGTCCAGACGAGGGACGCCTGCTCATACTTGCTGGCCGCCCCGTAGATTTCGGCTCCCGGCTCGCCGTCCTCGAAGAGTAGGTAGTTCACAATGCCGGCCGCGAGAGGCGTCTTGCCGTTCTTCTTCGGCACTTCGATGAAACATTCCCGATAGCGTCGTAGGCCGGTCTTCTTATGCACCCAGCCGAAGAGGTTCGCTATGATGGCCTGCTCCCAGACTTCCAATAGGAAGGGCCGCCCGGTCATCTCGCCTTTGACATGGCGTAGCTTGCCGTGAAAGAACATGATTGCCTTGCGGGCCAAGTCGCAATCGAAGCGATACTCGCGAGCGCCTTTCCGGGGATCGTAGCCGGGCACCTTGAGGATAATGGCATGCAGCCGGGCATCCTTTGGCGGCTCCGGGATGTCGTGCTTGAGAGGCTGAGGCTCTTGTGCTGCCCGCTCATCCTTCTTGCGTCGCTTGGCTCGCCAAGAGCCCCGGCGCTCAAGTACGTCAGTCGGTGTAGGTTTTCGGCCCGCTTTTGCCATGCTAGGCGTCAAGCTCCATTCGTAGGTCTTCCAGCGCAATCCCGTCCTGCTCATCGAGGGCAGCGCGCGAATCTGTTACATCCGAACAATCCCAGACGCCGCACCAGTAGAACACGTCAGCGCCTCTACTGTGTGCTTCTGCGTATTCTGGCATAATCCCCTCTTTCTTAGCTGTCCACGCCCCACACGGCGATGTCATAGGTCAGTGTGCCCGTGCCGGCTTCGGCCGTCATCTTCAGGTCTTCGTTGGTCGTTACATCCCAGCCGGTCGCATTCGGGGCCGTCATCAGAAGCTCACCGCCCGGCGGAATGTCGATGGTGATGGTCTCAGGATCACTCTGTAGCGGAACGCCTGTCGCCACGCCGCCGATGGATAACGTCAGGGTCGTGCTTGTGTTCTTCACGTAGATGGCCTTCAGGGCATCCATCGTGACCGCGTTGCCAAGGCCGTTCGTCAGCGTGCCGTCATGCAGGGCCAGGGTTTCCGTAGCCTCTGCCGCTATGCCCCGTTGGTCTCGCCACATGACGTTGATGTTGTTGGCCCCCGTGCCGCTCGTGAATGCCTTGCCTCGGCTTTCATCCATGCGGTCTGTCACGTCGGCCCCGAAGTCCAAGTCTTCCACTTGAGCGGCCGTCAGATGGATTCTCAGGTTTGCTGTCGCTGATAAGGCCATGTGCTGTAGCTCCTATAATAATCGCTTACTGTCTTCAGATTCAGTGAAAAAAAACGCTCGGG
>Ga0315547_1003151_pt1 | contig 10956 bp, 15 predicted proteins | sample SalMarSW160240MG_2_FD_202542 | JGI IMG/M metagenome (GOLD analysis project Ga0315547, IMG submission 202542) | Salt marsh sediment microbial communities from the Plum Island Ecosystem LTER, Massachusetts, United States - Salt Marsh Sediment SW1601-240 ... | reverse complement strand
TTGCTTGTTGATGGTTATTCATGTCAATGTTTAACTGTGTTTTTGTTTAGAAGTTTAGAGGTTTAGGGGTTTAGATGGCGTTTTTCCATGAAAATTACTGGCTGTTAGTATTATAGAAAGTAAAGATAGATAAAATTCAATGTTCAATATCGAATGACGAATATCCAATGTCGAAGTTATAAACAGTTGGGAATTGAAAATTTATTTTTATTGTTGGCATTTTTAATTAAGTCTTGCAGGACAAATAAGTCATGCGGTCTTGCAGGTCTTGTGGCCATGGTGTTTTTGGATTACTATTAGGTTTTAGGTATTTTATTAATGTGCTAATGCTGTTTATTTAAGATATTCAGATATTTGATTGTACAATGCAAATGTATTATCGATTACAGAACTAATTTCTTCACGAGGTGGAGTTGAATAGACAGGATTTGGATACCTTTCTTGTGTATAATAGTCTGTCGCTAAAGTGAGACTATTTAAAACAATATCATCCACTTTTATAAATGCATTGACCTGTGAAAGAATTTCAATTAAATCATGTGTTCGTGGAATTTTAAAGTTATGATATGCTAAAACGGATTTAAGCATTTTTTCAATTGCCTGATGTACTTCAACACCAATAACATCGGTAAAATGTTCGGCTTCATTCAGTATTCTCGCAGCTTCAAGATTCTTAAATGCGAGTTCAAGCCATTCAAGTGCATAGGTTTTATTTGGCATATATTACTTCACCATTTTTAAATATATCCTGATAAAACTGATCTTGAATGATTTGTGTTCTGTAATCAATTCTGTCCTGGCTATCTACATGTATATCAAAAGAAATGTTATTTTTAAGCTGCAGTTTAAGCAACAATTTTCTTATGAGCAGACGGGTGGCCCTGACTTTTTCTTTTGGGATATTTTTTACGATGAAAAGATCAAAATCACTATCGTTTCTATGATTACCTCTGGCACGACTTCCGAACAAAATAATCTTTTCGGGATTTATTTCTTTGGAAATAAACCTGATTGTTTCATTAAGGTAAGGGATATCTGTATTATTTTTTCCTTTTTCCATAGTTTGATTTGTGATATGCTAATTTAGGAAAATATTTAATTAAGTTGTTTAAGTATGCAGTTGTGTGGTCATGCAGGTCGCAGGATTTTGAAGTCTTACAAATATTTCTAAGTTGGTGACTTGCATGACCAGCACGACTTGCAGGACAAATAGGTCTTGCGGTTGCATTATTAGTTCAATTTATCCAGGAATTCATTCCATGTACAAATTATCGTTTTCTTGATTCTTTTTTCTTCTCATAACGAGCTTTTCTGACAGCTTCAACTTCTTCTTTAATTTCTTCTGGGATTAAAGCATCATCCGCGTTAATTCTTAACCTTTCGAGTAATTCTTTGAAGTCAGACTTTGCTTTCTCCTTTTTAATACGTATTAGTTTTAGGTCAGCTAAATCTTTTAGTAATGATTTTGCCTTTGGATTTAATATATCTATTCTAACAGTTTCCATGTCCGTATATTTACTATCAAAAGTAATAATAAATCATCATTTTACCGGGATGATTCTTTTGTTACGGTGAAGAGTTTTTATCGATTTTTTGAGTGTTGCTTTGTTGCTGGCTTCGCCCGCCGTAGTCTTCTTCGAAATACGAAGCTTTACGCGAAGTATTTGACGAAGGTGGGTTGCCTGTTGCTGGTTAATAAAGTCGGAAGTAGCTTCCAGCTCCCAGCTTCGAGCTTTTTTTTGCTATAAAATATCGGTTGCTTTGTCAATCAGGAACTCTTTAATTTCTGTTTCGTGTACTGGATTACTGATATATTCCACCGGTTCGGTAAAGTCAATGTCTTTATGAAATGCCAACTGTTCGCGAAATAATTTTTCAGAGAATTGCTGATCAAAAATTTTTCCGGCTTCTCGGCATATTTCCTGTATGGTGTAATGATCATGCAAAATGAAATACAGATCGACGTAGTTTTTCCATTTTGCCCTTCTTCCCAGCGCAAATGCTTTCATGGCAGCCAATGACAATAGCGATGGGATAGTGATGTATGTATCAACTTTAACCGGATAGGGTACAGGGTAGGGATAGCTGAAAAATGTTACTTTCACTTCGTTGATAAGCACATGAAGCTGATCGTAATCTTCAAAAATGGGAATCTGGTTAAAAGGAATCTGCAACAGGGTCGGTTTAATTCCTGATTTATTAAGCCCGGACATAGTGAAGAGGTCAAAATCAATCGATTGCCGGTGTCCTAAATGTAGTGCAATAGCAGTGTCTCCAACCATGTAAAACGAGCGTTGAAATTTTTTTACATAGGGCAAAAGTTCGACCTGTTTAGGAGTTAATATTTCAGTGTGTATATTTTTTGAAGACATGATCAAAGTAGCTGATGGTAATTTCGTTATAGTTCCCTCTTCTGCGTTTGCTAAGGTTTATGGAGTTGAAAAATATTTTGGACACTTTCTTTATGCTCAGTAAATGAAATAATTGGATTACAGCATTCATATCTCCATAATTCAGAATGGTCTCAACCAGAAATTCATGGCTGATTTCTTCCTTTTTATCCCCGGGCGTATACCAGAAAAGATGGCTGTTCTTCCGGATAAAAGCTTTTATTTCAGGACTGTTCATGGGGAGTTATTTACTTTTAAAAATACAAAATAATCAGCTTATTTGCTTATATGACGGTTTGAAATTGAATCCCGATAACCGCGCTGGTTACTGGTTATTCATTGTTTAATTGTTGAACTGTTGAATCGTAATTCGTGAACGGTGATCGGTGATCTGTGATCGGTGATCTGTGATCTGTGATGTGTGAACGGTGATGTGTGATCGGTGATCTGTGATCGGTGAAATTTGCTTACTGTTCACTGCTTACTGTTCACTGCTTACTGTTCACTGTTTACTGTTCACTGCTCACTGCTTACTGTTCACTGCTTACTGTTCACTGTTTACTGTTCACTGCTCACTGCTTACTGTTCACTGCTTACTGTTCACTGTTTACTGTTCACTGCTTACTGTTCACTGTTTACTGTTCACTGCTTACTGTTCACTGTTTACTGTTCACTGCTCACTGCTTACTGTTCACTGCTTACTGTTCACTGCTTACTGTTCACTGCTTACTGCTCACTGCTCACTGTTCACTGCTTACTATTCACTGTATAAATTCCTCATAGTTGCTACTTGTAATGACCCTGGTTTCACTTTCAGGATAAGCTTCCATAAATGCCTTAGGTATTATTTTTCTTTGTTTGTCATTCCACTTAAACTCATAGGCATGCAATCTGCCATCATATTCTTCAATATAATCAATTTCCTGCTGCGTTTGCGTTCTCCAAAAATACCTGTTCATCCATATCCCTTTATAATCCATATACTTCATTCTTTCGCTAAGAAGGAAGTTCTCCCATAAAGCTCCTGTATCCTGCCTCAGGCCCAGGGGATTAAAATTTCTTATCAGGGCATTGCGAATTCCGTTATCATAAAAATATATTTTATGGCTTTTCTTTAATTCGTTCCTCATGTTTCGACTTAACGAAGGCAATGAAAATATTACATACGCTTTCTCCAAAATGTTGATGTAACGTTCAATGGTCTGGTTATCAACTCCAAGAAATTGAGCAAGTTCATTATAGCTTACCTGGTTTCCTAACTGCAATGCCAATGCCTGTAACAGCTTTTCTACCAGGCTGGGTTTTTTAAGTTTTTCATACATCAGTATATCTTTATACAGAAAAGCATCAGTAAGGCTTTTAAGTACTTCTTTTTCTTCAGCCGGTGAGGTAACAACCTCGGGATAATAACCGAAAATCATACGGTGTTCTATCATTCTTTTCTCTTCCTGCAAACTGGTATGACCCGTCATTTCTTCAAAGGACAGGGGATATAAGAACATTTCAATTTTCCTGCCTGTAAGGGGTTCGTTTATTCTATCTGCCAGTTCAAAGGCCGATGAACCACTTGCTATAACCTGTATACCGGGAAAATTATCAACAATCAGTTTTAAGGCAAGGCCAATATCCTGAATGCGCTGTGCTTCATCAATTATAATCAGCTTGTTTTTACCAATGATTCCATTTAAGCGAGTTGATGTCGGGTTTACAAATAATTCCCTCACATCAGCTTCATCGCCGTTGAGCCATAGAACAGGTAAGGCCGCTTCATTTTCTATTTTCTTTAATAGAGTAGTTTTTCCAACCTGTCTTGGCCCCGGAATATGGATTATTTTTCCTTTCCCTATATTCGCAACAATTTGTTTTTCCAGGATTCTTAATATCATTTCTTGCGATTGTAAACGCAAATTTATAGCATATTTTGCGTATTTATTCTATATTTTTAAGGAAAATGTTCTTTTTGAAATAATGAATTATAATTGGTGATTTGTGAATGGTGAACTGTGAACGGTGAACTGTGATCTGTGATCGGTGAACTGGTGAAATGAAGTTTCAAGACGCAATTTATTCATTTATCAATTCAATTGTTTTTTATATAGTGAGTTTAATTTATTGCTTATTTCATCAATTGGATCTCGTAGCTCAATTAATTCTTTTTCAGAAAGAAATCCTAAGTCAGAAGCAATGATTAGTTGATTTAAAACTTCCATTGTACTTGAGAATGCAATCTGAAAAAAATGAGCCCTATCTTTTGGCGACATTCTTGAATTTCCTTCTGCAATGTTAGAGCAAATTGAAATACTGGCGCGTCTTAACTGATTGATTATTCCATATTTTTCATGTTCAGGAAAATTTTCAGTTCTTTTATAGATACTAACTGTAAATGATTTGGCAACTTGCCATACATTAAGATTTTCGAACGAATACTTATGATTCATGTTATTGAGGTTTATAATAACGAAACTGATTATCTAATAACTTCGATTAATCAGTTTTTCAGTTCTCCAGTTAATCATTTCGGATTTATATAATTCAACACCAGGACAAAGGTTGTAATGGTTGTAAATAACAACGTATACACAGGTATGTTGTTGCGGAAATTAAAGCTTTTTACGGGCTCTACATAAACGATATCGTTTGGCAGGAGGAAAAATCCTTCCGATGCAAGGATCTTGTTCGATGTAAGGTTGAGGCGGAAGGTTTTCGTGCCTTCAGTTCCGGGGCGGATTACCAGGATCCTGCGTCTGTCGCCATAGGGCGAAATGTCGCCTGCATTGCTGATCGCTTCGAGTACTGTGAGCTGGTTGTTATAGTTCTGGTACACACCGGGCCGGTTCACTTCGCCTATTACTGAATACTTGAAAGAGATCAGTTTTACTACTATCGTGGCATCTTTCAGGATGACGGCAGTTTGTTTTTCAATGGCGGTTTTGGCTTCTTCGAGGGTTTTGCCAAGGACATCCACACACCCTATGATAGGAATCTCAACAAAACCGGAATCACTTACATTGTATCCGTATATGAATAAACTGGATTCGGTAGTGAACTGGTTTGTTTGCAAATAAGAGGTAGCATTTACAACTTGAGTTATTTCCTGGTTCATAGAAAGAATTCGTATGAATAATATATCGCGTTTTTGTATCTCGTAGTCGGGAGGCGTAGCGGTGAAAAGGTCCTTTTTGCCATCTTCCTCCTGGAGAAGAACGAGGTTTTTATAGCGGGTGCAGGAAGATGTTAGCAATAGGCTTGTCAAAAGGGCCAGAACTATGCCGGTAGTTTGTTTATTCATTGGATGAAGTATGTTTGTGGGTCAAAATTAAGGATTAATGTGTTATTAAATCGTGAGTCTTATTATTCTTTTCAATATCAAATATCCAATATCCAATGATGAATTTCCAAGTTAAAGTGTTTAAATAAAGTTAATTTTTATGATTTACTCTGAGCTGTGGCAATACTTTTTACAAAAATTGCTATAAGTTCATCATTCTCTTTTTCACTTAAATTTATCATATTTTCATTCTTTACTAGTCCTGTACCTTTTATCAATTTTAAACATACTTTTGTTTCACGCAATTCCTTTAAGATAATTTTAAATTTATGAATAAAATCTTTTCGGGATTCTGCTGCTTGTGCTTCACCATAATTAAGCGCAGGTGAGGTACATGATCTAACAATCTGTCCCCCTAACACATTACCAGCTCTTGTATTAGGAATTTTTTCTGTCATTTTTATTATTGTAATGCCAAATTGAATAAGTCGATCTTCCAGATCATAATTTTCATATAACTTTCTTGTCATGATATAACGATTATTACGGTATTAAAACCAAATTTTTATTAAAGAATACTTCTACATTGGATATTGAATATTGGACATTGGATATTTAACTTCTTCATTTTGACTTCAACTTCTCAACTATTCACCTTACCAATTCATCAGCTTTCTTCATAGCTTCGCCCCGTCACTCCCACAATTCAACATGGGGAAACAAGGGCGGAATTGCTTGCACAGTAGTTAATAACAAAGAATAATTCTTGTTATTGCCGCAAAGATACTTTCTATGGTGCAGTCTGTAAAAAGTTTTCGGGGATATTTACCAATAAATTCTGGTGTATGGTATCTATGCGTACCAGCAGGCGATGCTTTTTTGAGATCTTCAGCAACTCCCCGCGCAAACCTTTCAGCGTACCGTGTGTTACTTCTACCTGTTGTCCGGGCTTTAGTTTTTTGTGTGTGACTTCAATGTCGGCGTTGCTGTTAACAATTAATTTCAGGTTGTCGATCTGATCCTGTGGTATAGAGGCTGCCTTACCTTCAAAGGTCACATATTTCACCACGCCGTTTGTGTGCAATACACGATCATAGTCGGGCGTATCGATGTGTACAAATACATAGGAAGAAAAAAGGGGCACTTCCACCATTTTTTTCCTGTCGCTCCATTGTCGCAGGGTTTTGTGCAACGGGAGGAAAGCATCAATACCTGTTTCGGCCAGGCACTGGTAGACCTGCTTTTCAGCCCTCGGCCTTGTGTAGACTGCATACCAATGTTTCTTCTGTCCGGACATGATCGTCGTTTCCACTTTCTTTCTGCTGTTTTTGATTTGCAGTTTTATGTAATAAAGTTAGTTAAAAATGGTGAGTTGAAAAGGTTAGAGTTCAGTGTTTTGTGTTCAGAGTTTGGTTGCTTGTTGCTGGGTGCGATGTTTAACTGTGTAATCGTGTAATCGTTAAACTGGGGAATTGATGAAATGAAATAAATCAACTACCAGTCACGAATTACGAATCACAAATTACCAACAAGCCAACAAGTTAAAAACCTATTAACCAGGAACCAGCACCGAGCAACCAGTCACAAACACCCAGCACCCACTGCGTTCACCGAAGTTTCATGCGAAGGTGGAACAACCCAATAACCTAACAACCTAATAACCTAATGGCCCAACTACCCAAATACATTTTGTCACCTCCCTGAAATTTTATACATTTATTTAAAAAACAGGAACATAGAGTTCCGAAGGAAAAGCATTTTATTCAATAATATTAACTAAATCGAATCAAATGAAACTAGTAAACTTTTTAGCCTGGGCAGCAAGTGTAGTTGCTGCAGTATTGATAATACTGGGCACTATTGCCTATATTTTTGATGTACGTGTATTTGGTGCAAAAACGATTATCAATTACTTCAACCTGGCGAATACATTTTTATTGGTAGTGATCTGCTGCCTGATTTACAGAAGACTGGGACAGGTGGAGAAGAAGTAGGTACGAAATTGACAAGGTGATGAGTTGATTTGTTGTAGAGCTAAACTTATAAAATGTTCCATTAGTTTTGTAGGGTCACACCATGGTGTGACCGTTTTTTATAACATAGGCCTTATCAGTGGTACTATTCAATACCGGCAGCTTACGTTTCATAGATTGTTTATACCCTGAGTTATGCCGGCAGATGAAACGTTTTGTCATTTTGTATCATTTCTGTGACTGTATCAAAAATTCGTAAACCGTCATTGCGAACGTAGTGAAGCAATCTAATCCTATCATAGACAATAGATTGCTTCGTCATGCCTCCTCGCAATGACGTAATGATCAGACTTTTAAGACAGCCCTTTGGGGTAAGGTAGGATCCAGGAAGCAGAATAGATCTCTTAGTTTTTCTTAACCGGAATCGTAGTAAACATCTTCTTCCAATCTCCCCAATTGTAGATCTGTGCCATAATAATAATGAAAATAGCAGCAATGATCAGGAATCCTATATTCGTAGCCATAGGATCTATTGTCTTCATTTCCCATAGTGCCGGAGTTTTTAATACGGAAGACTCATAGGTAACCAATACCGCACCGTAAATGTTGTTGATGGCATGTACACCGCAGGCAAGCTCAATACCATTGTCGTAAATGACAAGCAATCCGGCAAACAAACCAAAAGCCACATAATAGGGCATAGTATGCCAGAACCCGAATTCTTTTACTTCAGGATTGGAAAAATGGAGCAGGCCAAAGGCTGCAGAAGTTAGTATGAGTGCGATAAATCTGATCCTGAATAATAAGCCGATCCCAATCATCAGGTAACTTCTGAAAAGCAGTTCTTCAAACCAGGCCTGCCAGGGAATGACAATAAGGGCAATAAGCAAAAGGGGAAAAAATCGTTGTGGTTGAAAGTTGTATTCGTAATTTCCGGGATCCAAAACAAAAAACAGGCCTTCGGCGAGAATTAAAAGCATCAGCCAGACAAGTGCTCCGGTGAACATGCGCGACCAGCGTATTTTCCCTTCCGTAGAGGCTATGGCTCCGAGCTTTCTTTTATGCAGGTTGATCATCATAAGCAGCAAGACAAAAAATCCGATCACTGCCGGGAACAGCAGCAGAATAAGTCCCAGGTTCTGGTCGATGCCAAGGATTTCCGTATCGTAGGTATCAACGAAACCCTGGAGGTCAAGGTCTGCACCTCCGGTTAATTTAATGGCAAGGGCTATTCCCAGTGGAAGAGATCCCAGGATGAGGTAGGCTATGCTGACTGCAAGTAAGGTAAGAATGTATTGCCACCATTTGTTGTTGCTTTCCTGTGCTTTTATGAAATACATGGGCTTTTATTTTGTTAGATAATTAAAATAAGAAATCCTATACTAAATAACGAATATTTAATGAATGATTGTTATTGGGTTGTTAGGTCATTAGGTTGTTGGGTTATTTGTCAATCAGATAAATAACTTCTGTTATAAATCTGATTTACTAAACCATATTAATTTTAGATTTAAAACTATTTATCATTTTTTGCATCTTCTCAATATGTTGCAATAAATTTTCAGTCAGCTCTGGTTGCGATATCAATTGTAATTCCTGAATTAAAAATAATTGTGTTTCAAGTTCAAATGCAGATCCCAGGGCTATTTCAAGAAATCGTGCAAATTCAACATTACTTCTTCGACTGCAACCTTCAGCAATATTTGAAGAAATAGAAACAGCAGCACGTTGTATCTGACTTATGAGTCCGAATTTCTCATTAGCTGGCATTAATTGACCAAGTTTGTAAACATTTTTCACAAGTTGAATACTTTCATGCCAAATGTGTAATTCTTTAAATTTTCTCATGTTTATTTCCTTTAACTGTTAATTAAATATTGATATTTTATAATTATTCGCATAACTAATTTGAAAAACATAATTTTCCAACAACCTAACCACCCAACAACCTAACCCCCAACAACCTAACAACCCAGTTACCTACTTCTCCTTATACAACAAAACTACCGGTATAGCCAGAAAAGCTATAGCACCTGATATTTTGAAGGTCAATTCATTGCTCAGGTGATCGAGAAAATAGCCTGTAATCAGTGTTGCCAGAGAGCTGATCAGGAAATTGCTGGTCATGTACAATCCGTTGATAAAGGGAAGATGTTTTGTTTTTTGCTCATGGATAATTGCCAGGATCACCGGTGTGGGAGCAAGGAGAAAAAAGCCGGCAAGGATAAGTATGGGAAAGATGAACTTTTCTCCTGCCATAATGAACAACCACATGAGCAGGGGAGAGACAACAGCAAAAATCAGCAGGGTATTTTTACGCCCAATGTAATCTGATATCGTGCCTGATAACAGAGTACCTGCTGCACCGGATAAATACACAACAGAAAGGGAAATTCCGGCTATCCACCTGGAATGCCCTGTTTCTTCCATGAATCCGGGCAGGTAATACGTCAGACAGCTTTTCATAAATCCGCGTGTAAAGGTAATGCTGACAATGATCAACAGGAGCGGCAAAAAATTGCGCAATGAGGCGGTATAGTGTTTTGCTTTTTGTTGCTCGGCAAAATCCTTGCGCATGTCAAGGTTTCTGAATCGTATGTAAAGGATAACAGATGCAACCAAACCCATTGGGATCAACCGGAAAATACCTTCAAAACCCCAAAGTTCCACTGCCCCGACAACAATGACAGGGCCTATGGTTCTTGCCAGTTCGCCACCTACCATGTAAAAACTCATACCACGGCCCATGCGATTGCCGGCAATGTGCTTTATCATAACCGGTGTGGGCACGTGGAACATGCTGGAACTAAGGCCCGATACCAGCATAAGTAATGAAAGGAATACATACGTAGGAGCAACACCGATAAGACTCATGGAAATGGCAGTGACAGAGGGAGCAAAAATGACAAGGTAGCGGATTCTCACCCTGTCGGCAAGTATACCTACGAAAGGATTCAGCAGGTTAGGGATACGCTGTATGACCGAAAGCAATCCGAACAATGTGTGGTTGATGGACAGTTTTTCAATCAGCAGAGTCTGTACAGGCGCAAGAAATGAAGTATAGATATCATGGATATGATGAGCAAGAGAAAGAAGTATTACATCGGTGGAATTAAATTTTTTCGAACTGTGCATTTTAAAGAAAATTGATTGAAAGAGGGCAAAGATAAATAATATGTGATGATAAGTTGATGAGTTGATGAATTGTTGAATCGTGTAACTGTTTAATCGTTAATATTGATTAATCGGGGAACTGGTAAATCGATTAAATGAAGATAATCAACAGACGAAATGTTTTATATATAGCCTCAGTTAATCAGTTCAC
>Ga0315547_1003144_pt1 | contig 10980 bp, 10 predicted proteins | sample SalMarSW160240MG_2_FD_202542 | JGI IMG/M metagenome (GOLD analysis project Ga0315547, IMG submission 202542) | Salt marsh sediment microbial communities from the Plum Island Ecosystem LTER, Massachusetts, United States - Salt Marsh Sediment SW1601-240 ... | reverse complement strand
GTCGTTGCCGTTGCCTTGTTCCTGGCGGGTTGTCTCTACGTGTGCGTCAGGACCGGTTTCCGCAATCCGCAGGCGCTGACCTTGCTCGGCGCGGCCCTCGTCATGGCGGTGGTGGGCGCCGGTTGGTATGCCATCCGCCGCTGGGTAGGTTAGTGGGCCTGTCAGATCGAAGTGCCCGAGGAGCCGGGCACTCATCGTCGCCCTCGCTCTCGTCCTCGGTCTTTGCGCCGTGCCGGGGCGTTGTTTGACGGATGCAACGACGTTGGCGTATGCTGATGAAGCGGCAGCGGATGCAGAAGATGGAAGGTGCTTCGCATGGGTGAACTGGTGCCACAGAACCGACGGACGAGTGCGGCAGGGGGCAGCGGCCAGGTGACGTGCCCCGGCGAGAAGTACTCCATCTCGCGCGCCATCTGCCGTACGCGCCAGCACAATCAGTATCCGAAGTGCCTCCTGTGCCCGCACCGCAGCGAGGACGCCGCCGGGCGGACGGCCATCGACCCAAAGGTCACGACTTCGATCTTTCGCTCGACCGGCGTTCTGGGCCGCGTCCCGGAGGAGATCAACGAGTACGTGGTGCGCAAGATCGGGCTGGCGGCCGCACAGTTCCTCCGGGCGGAGAATCCGGCAGGCTCCCGACTGGTCGTCGCATGTGACCTGCGCGAGAACTCGCGTGGCTTCACCCGCATCTTCTGCGAGGGCGCCAACCGGGGCGGCATAGACACCACCAACATCGGCACCGTGCCACCCGACTTGGTCGCCTTCGCGCTGGGGACCGACGGCTGCACGGGCGGGGCGTTCATCGGCGGGCGGAACTACGCCGACAACGTCAACGGCGTGCGGCTGTGGCGCGGCAATGCCGCCCTGGTCGGTTTCGGCGTCGGCCTGGAGAAGATCGCCCTGATAGCCAGGCGTCTGCGCACCGGCCACAGCCGGCTGCCCGGGGAGATGAAGGGCGTTGACCTGCTGGGCGACTACGTGTCTTACGTGCTGAAGTTCGCCCCGAACCTGGCGCCGCTAAAGGTCGTGGTGGACGCCGGGTGCGGCTCGGCCGGGCGGGTGCTCGATGCGGCCTCGGCCGAGCTTCCTCTCCGGATCATCCCCGGCCACTTCGACGAGGACGGGCACAACGAGTTTCTCGGCAGGAACTTCCCCTCCGCAGCCCTTGTCTCATCGGTCAAGTCGCGGGTCCGCGAGGCGGGCGCCGACCTTGGCGCGGCGTTCGACTTCGACGGGCAGCGGATCGCGTTCTTCGACGAAAGGGGCGAGCTGCTCCGCCACGATGCGGCGGCCGGCCTGATCGGTGCAGAAGTGGCCGCCCGCGCGCCGGGCGCGGCCGTCGCCTATGATCTGCGGGCCAGTGCGGCGCTGAGAGAGCGCATCGCCGAGCACGAGGGACAGCCCCTGCCGGGGCCCGCCACGCCCCTGGCCTTCACCCAGCATTTCCGCCGCAGCGACGCCGCCTACGGCGCGGACCTGACCGGCCTGCACTACTTCAAGGGCTTCTTCCGATCGCCCTCGGCCCTCGTTGCGCTGCTCCTTTTCTGCTCCTATGTTTCGCGGGAGAAGCAGGGCGTCTCGGAGCTTGCGGCGGACATGGATCGCTACAGCCAGAGCGGCGAGATAGCGATCTCGCTCCCTTCGGGCGAGGCCGCGCAGGAAGTGCTGGAGAAGCTAAGGGAGGAGTTCCTCGACGCCGAGCGCGACATGATAGACGGCCTGAGCGTGCGGCAGCCGGACTGGTGGTTCAACCTTCGCCAGCGCGGCAGCACGGCCGACCTGCGCCTGAACGTGGAAGGGCGCACGGCCCGCGACCAGAGAAGGGGCCGGCAGACGGTCGAGCGGCTGGTCTCGAGCATCACCTCATCCATGGAGCAATAGGCGCCGCCGGCACGGCGTCCGTTGATCCCCCGCGCACCCCCGAACATGACGGATCGTGATCCCCCCACAGTCTGCATCGTGACGTTCGGCTGCCAGATGAACAAGCTGGACAGCCAGCTCCTGCGCGGGCAGCTTGTGCGTTACGGCTTCGCGCTGAGCGAGGAGCCCGATCGCGCGGACGTGGTGCTCTACAACACGTGCAGCGTCCGCGCGCACGCCGAGGACAGGGTCTTCTCTCACCTGGGCGCGTACCGCGGCCGGGCCGACCGGGAGGACGGCTTTATCCTTGGCGTCATCGGCTGCATGGCCCAACGTCTGGGGCGCGCGCTGGTCGACCGGTTCGGTTTTGTGCGGCTCGTCTGCGGGACGAGGGCGCTGCTGCGCGTTCCCGAGCACCTGGCGCGGATCATGGCCGGCGGCGGCGCGATCGTGGACGTCGAGGCGGACGGCCCGTTCCGGTTCCACAGGATGCCGCAAATGCGCGCGGCGCCGCATCGCGCTTACGTGAGCGTCATGCGCGGGTGCGACAACTTCTGCAGCTACTGCATCGTGCCCTACGTGAGGGGCCGGGAGGTGAGCCGCCCGACCGGCGAAATCGTCGAGGAGGTCGAGGCGCTTGCGGCCGAGGGCGTCCGGGAGGTGATCCTCCTCGGCCAGAACGTGAACAGCTATGGGAAGGGGCTGGCCGGGCCAGTGACGCTGGCGGACCTGTTGGCCCTGGTCAACGACGTGGAGGGACTGGAGCGCATCCGATTCGTGACGAGTCATCCGAAAGACATGTCGGACGAGGTCCTCGACGCCGTGGGCGGACTGGGCAAGGTCTGCGAGCACCTGCACGTGCCGGCCCAGAGCGGCTCGGACGCCGTGCTGCGGCGGATGAACCGGGGATACACGGCCGCGCAGTACCGCGAGATGGTCGAGCGCGCGCGGCAGAAGATACGGGGCGTCGAGCTGGCCAGCGACTTCATGGTCGGCTTCCCGGGCGAGACGGACGCAGACTTCGAGGACACCTCGCGGCTGCTGAGCGAGGTCGGGTTCCAGCAGAGCTTCATCTTCAAGTACTCGCCCCGGCCCGGAACGCGGGCGGCCCGCTGGCCCGACGACGTGCCGGACCAGGTCAAGAGGGAACGGAACCTGGCCCTGCTGGCGGCGCAGGAGCGGTTCGGCGCCGAGCGCAGGTCGGCGATGGTCGGACGGGAGGTCGAGGTGCTGGCTGACGGACCCAGTAAGGGCGACGCGACGAAACTGAGCGGACGCACGCGCCAGAACGACATCGTCGTCTTTGAGAGTGGCGAAGACCTCGTCGGCCGGTTGTGCACGACCCGAATCGTTGACTCGACCCCTCTCACCCTTTTCGGCGAACCGGCAACTGAACATTCCGTTGACCACGACGGCACAACGAGCACAACGAACAACGTCAAACTCTAACGTCGTGATCGTCGTGTCGTAGTGGTCCATCGTTGCGGTTCTCCGTGTCCCCGCCGCACGGCGGGCAAGCTTCGTGTCTGCGTGGTGAGGGCCGTGTATAATGCTGCGCGCGGGCGCGGCTTGCGGGGAGCGAGGGAGGCGCGGTGTTCGGCATGTCGAACAAGCGGATGATCTGGCTGTGCCGGAACCTGGGCACGCTGTTGGACGCCGGGGTGCCGGTCACGCGGGCGCTTTCGGTGCTGACGTCCCAGGCGCCGGCCGGCCGAATCCGCGACGCCCTGCAACGCGTGGCGGCCGACGTGGACGCAGGGGCCACGCTGGCCGAAGCGTTCGAAGCGCGCGGGCTATTCCCGGGCTTCTTCGTCCTGCTTGTCGGCGTGGGGGAGCAGAGCGGGGCGCTCGAACGCGCGCTGGCCGAGCTGGTGCGCTTCTATGAATTCCAGCAGCGAGTCCGACGCACCCTTATCGCCAACCTGGCGCTGCCCGTCATCCAGTACGTCGTTGCCGTGGCCGTGATATCGCTGGCGACGCACATCATCACGATGTTGGGGGTGTCCGCGGGCAGGCCGGTCTTCTACCTGTGCGCGGGCTATGGCGGCCCCGTCGCGGCCGTCGGCCTGTACTTCCTGCTGCTCAAGCCCCTTGCCGGCAGCCGGCCGTGTCACGAGGTGCTGCTGCGCGTGCCGGTGCTGGGCAACGTGATGCGGTCGGTCGCGCTGGCGCGGTTCAGCCTGGTGATGTACGTGATGCAGGAAGCCGGCGTGCCCGTGACCAATGCGCTCGAGCGGGCGTTCAACGCCACGGGCAACGGGGCCTTTGCGGCGCGCGCGGACGCGGCGGTCGCGACCGTCGACGCCGGGGGGACGCTGACGGACGCCCTGCACGCGGCGGGCCTCTTCCCCAGGGACTACATGGAGGCCGTCGACGTGGCCGAGCAGTCCGGCAAGCTCTCCGAGCGCTTCGACTGGCTGGCGTCGCACTACAGCCAGCGCGCGGAGTCCGCCCTGCACACGCTGGCCGTCGTCTTCTCCAGGCTGGTCTACGTGGCGGTAGCCCTGTTCATCATCTACTTCATATTCAAGTTTTTCTCGCTCTACGCGGGAGCCCTTTCGGGGGCGATGGGGTGAGGGGCGGTCCGGCTCAGGGGAACTCGGTGCAGCCGGTCACAAGCTTCAATACGATGAAGTGATGGACGGCATCACTGAGGACGAAGGCGATTCCGCCCGCCAGCAGCCAACTGCGCCACCAGCGATCGCGCAGCCGCCGGACCCCCGCGCATGCGGCCCACGCGACCACCATTGCCAATCCCACGTAGCCGTGGTGGATTCGGAGGCCGAAGGTGAGCGTGTTGAGGAGGTCCAGGTGGTCCTTTGTTCGCAGGCCGAGCACGAACCGGTTGAAGCACGTGATCGCCTCGACCGGCACGGTCAGCACGAGGCCGCTCATCAGCGGCTTCCGGCGCACCGCGTTCAGCAGTCGGCGCATTCTCGAATCCTGACGCCGCCGATCGGGAGAGGCACCGGCCCCGCGCACAGGCCCTCCGGGATCGATCTCCGCGGACATACGTGCCCCTCAATCGGTCTTTTCGAATAGCAGGGCGGGCGTGAAGCCGACGCGGTCCGCGCTGACGCAGCGGTAAGTCACTCCGTCCAGCTCCCCCTCGAAGGCGCGGGCTGCGTCCTCACCGTGCACGTGCCCGTAAGTGCAATGGCTTACGCCGGCGTCGCGGATCATGTCGCACAGCTCCGTCCGGTGGTCGAGGCCGAGAGGGGGGTAATGGCACATGGCGACCGCCACGTCCCATTCGAGCGCCCGGAGGGCCTCCAGGGACATCTTCAGCCGCAGGATGGCCCGCCTCCAGTGCCTTTCGTCCTCTTCCGGGTCGAACTCCGGATGTCCCGGCCAGAGCCACCCGCGCACTCCGCAGATGCCGACCCCGCCGTAGACGGCCGCGTCGAAACGAATCAGGTGCAGGGACGGACCGATGGCGTCCCGCACGCGACCTGGCCCCGAGAACCAGAAGTCGTGATTGCCCCGTATGAAGTACTTGACGCCCGGCAGGGAGTCTATGAAGTCAAGGTCCGGCCGCGCTTCGTCGAGCGTCATCGCCCAACTCAGGTCGCCGCACACGAGCACCAGGTCGTCCGGCGCCACCGTGGCGGCCCAGTTCTCGGCCAGCCTTTCCGTGTGGTTGGCCCATTCCGGGCCGAACACGTCCATCGGCTTCTCGCCCGACGCGGACAGGTGCAGGTCGCTGATGCCGAATACTTTCAAACGACGGCTCCTTAGCCGGGCGACGCAGCGGCCATCGGCAGGGCTCCGGGCGGGACCGTGTGGGCGGCAATGCCCTAAGTCTGGTCGGCTTCCTCTTCGTCGCCCAGCTTCCGGCTGATGCCGCTCCTGGCCATCGTGACCTTGATGTCCTTGTCGGGGTCGATCCTCACAACGACTTCGTCCCCCTTGATCTGCACCACCCGGCCGCGGATGCCCCCGATGGTCATGACGTCGTCTTTCGGCTTGATGCTGTCCAGCATTTCCTGGCGCTGCCGCTCGCGCTTCTTCTGGGAACGGCTCATCAGCCAGAAGAAGACCACGATGATCAGTATGAAAGGTATGAGGCCGAACAGGGGGTTGCCCGGGGGCGGGGTGCCTTGAGCGGCGTCTTGCCCCGCGGCAGCAGCGTCGCCCGCCTCTTCGCCCGCCTCGTAGGCGAGCAGCAGCATCGTGTCGAGCAGATGTGTCATCGCTCTTTTTCTCCAGTCATGTACCCGGCGGCGAACTCGCCCCTGAATCGAGGATACCGATTGTGGCTGATGGCGTCTCGAGCCTGCGCCATGAGCCGGGCATAGAAGGTCAGGTTGTGGATGCTCAGCAGGATCGGGCCGAGCATCTCCCCGACGCGGAAAAAGTGGTTCAGCGCGGCTCGCGAGTATAACCGACAGCATAGGCAGCCGCAACCTTCCTGGATCGGCCGCTGGTCCCGGCGGAACGCGCTGTTGCGCAGCCGCAGGCGGCCGTGTGGCGTGAAGGCGGTCGCGTTGCGGCCCATCCGGGTGGGGGCCACGCAGTCGAACAGGTCCACGCCATCGGCCACGGCGGCGAGCACGTCCAGCGGGAAGCCCACGCCCATCAGGTAGCGCGGCCGGTCGGCGGGAAGCAGGGGAGCCGTCAAGGCGACCACGTGCCGGCGCAGGCGTTCCTCCTCGCCGACGCTCACCCCGCCGATCGCGTATCCGTCGAAGCCGATCTCGACCGTCCGTCGCGCGCTTTCCCGGCGCAGGTCGTCGAAGACGCTCCCCTGCACGATGCCGAACAACGCCTGGTCTTCCCGCTCGTGGAAGTCCCTACAGGCGGCGCTCCAGCGCAGCGTCCGCTCGACGGCCGCCTCCGCCAGGTGGCGTTCGCACGGGTAAGGCGGGCACTGGTCGAGGACCATCGCAACGTCGGCGCCGAGCAGATTCTGCGCCGCCATGCACTCCCGCGGCCCGAGGAACAGCTCGGCCCCGTCCACAGGGCTGCGGAAACGGACGCCTTCGTCGGTCAGCTCCCGGTGTGCGGCGAGGGAGAAGACCTGGTAGCCGCCGCTGTCGGTCAGGATGGGGCCGTCCCAGGCCATGAAGGCGTGCAGCCCGCCGGCCTCTGCCACTACGTCGGCGCCCGGCCGCAGCGCCAGGTGGTAGGCGTTGGCCAGCAGTATTTGCACGCCGCACTCGCGCAGTTGCGGTGGCGTCAGGCCGCGAACCGTCCCCCGACTGCCCACCGGCATGAAGGCCGGCGTCTGGACCGTGCCGGAGCGCAGCTTCAGCCGGCCGGTGCGCGCCCGGCACCCGTCGTCTCGGCCTGTCACGTGGAATTCCATCTCTCGCTGCTCGCAGACGGCGCCGGCCAGGCGCGTCACGCGATAAACATCGCGTCCCCGTAGCTGTAGAAACGGAACCTGTCTTTCACGGCCATTCGGTAGGCGTTGAGTACGTTCTCCGTGCCCGCGAACGCGCACACCAGCATCAGCAGCGTGCTCCTGGGCAGGTGGAAGTTCGTTATGAGTGCACCGACGGCGCGGAACTCGAACGGCGGATAGATGTAGAGGTCGGTCCAGCCCGAGTGCCCTTCCCAGCGTTCCGCCCGCGCGACGTGTTCCAGGACGCGGCAGGTCGTCGTGCCCGTTGCAACGATGCGTCGCCCGGCGCGCAGGGCGGCCTGGGCCGCCCGGGCCGTCTCGCCGGGCAGCTCGAAGTACTCCGCCTCCAGTTCGTGCTGCTCGGCCTCCTCGACTCGGACGGGTCGGAAGGTCCCGGGCCCGACCATCAGCGTCAGTTTGCGGACCTCAATGCCGCGCCGGGCGATGCGCCCCAGCAGCTCCTCCGTGAAGTGAAGCCCCGCCGTCGGGGCGGCGACTGCGCCCGGCTTGTGGCCGAAGGAGCCTGCCGGCTGCGCGTACACGGTCTGGTAACGTTCCCTGTCCAGGTCGGGCATCTCCGTCGGAAGTGCGCGCCGCCGGCGGGCGCTGGTAACATACGGGGGCAGGGGCATGGTGCCGGCCTCCCACACTTCTTCGAGCGTGGCGCCTTCTTCGCCGAGGGACACGACCCAGCGGCCGCCGCCGAGTTCCTCGAGCAGGACGACCTGAGCATCGACGGCGTCCAACCGCAGCACCTCGCCGGGCCGCAGGTGGCCGCTGCTGCGCGCCATCGCAAGCCATGGCAGCCCGGCGGGCTCTGCCCCGTCGTCCGGGCGGACCAGGAGCAGCTCGACGGCGCCGCCCGTGGCCCTGTGGGCATGGAGCCGGGCCGGCATCACCCGCACGTCGTTCAGTACCAGCAGGTCGTCCTCCCGCAGCAGATCGGGCAGTTCGGAGAAGCGGCGGAACAAGACCCCGCCCGTGCAGCGGTCCAGCTCCAGAAGGCGGGACTCGTCCCGCCTGCGGGCCGGCACCGCGGCGACCAGCTCTTCCGGCAGTGTGTAGTCGAAACGCTCGACCTTCGTCATGAATCGTCCCCGCGGGGTGTTCCGTAGAATATGCCATAAAGCCGCCATGTGGGCAAGACGCTTGCAATCGGCCCATGCGTGAACTACATTCCCTATCGAGCCGACGCGGGGCGGTTGAGCCGTTGTGACAAGCGGGGAGAAGGCAATGAGCGAGGTGGCCGGCCGTGCCGGGACAGCCCCATGGCCCGAGCGGCCTCCCCGCCGCCTTGACTTGCCGGGCGGCTGCGAGCTGGACATGAGCGCGCGCCCGCTCGTCATGGGCATTCTGAACGTCACGCCGGATTCGTTCAGCGATGGAGGGCAGTTCTTCTCCGCGTCCGATGCCGTCGTTCAGGGCCGGCGCATGTGCGCTGAGGGCGCCGACCTGATAGACGTGGGCGGCGAGAGCACGCGGCCCGGCAGCGAGCCGGTCTCCGTCGAGGAGGAGAAGCGGCGCGTCGTCCCCGTCATCCGGGAGCTCGTCGCCGAGATCAGCATTCCCATCAGCATAGACACGCAGAAGGCCGAAGTCGCGGCCGCCGGCCTGGACGCGGGCGCCCGCATCATCAATGACGTGAGTGCTCTGCGCACCGACCCGGAGATGGCTCCGCTGGCCGCCCAGCGTGGCGTGCCCGTAGTGCTGATGCACATGCAGGGCACCCCGAAGACAATGCAGCGAGACCCCACGTACGAGGAGGTGGTGGGCGACGTCTGCGAATGGCTCCGGCAGCGGGTCAGGTTCGCCGTGGAGAGCGGCATAGGGGAGAACCGGCTGGTGGTGGACCCCGGCTTCGGCTTTGGCAAAACGCTCCAGCATAACCTGGAGCTGCTGCGTCGCCTGCACGAGCTGCACGCTCTGGGATTGCCGGTGCTGGCAGGCACGTCGCGCAAGTCGATGCTGGGTCGTATACTGGACGTTGCGGAAGGCGCACGCCTTTACGGCACGCTCGCGACGGTCGCGTGCGCCGTTCTTTCGGGCGCCCACATCGTTCGCGTTCACGAGGTGGGGCCCGCCGTGCAAGTGGTAAAGGTTTGCGAGGCCATCAGGCGCGGGGCGGACTACCGAGATGGGTGAGGTCCTCTACGAGATCGGGCACTGGTTCAGCGTGCGGTACCCCATCCTGATCCGGGCCGTCGTTGAGGTCTTCATCATTTTCATCTTCGTCTACGCCTTCCTGCGCATCATGCAGGGGACGCGCGGGGCCGGCGTCCTGAAGGGGCTGGCCATCTTTGCTGCGGTGCTGGCCACCGTGACCGGCCTCTTGACCCGTCACATGCAACTGGTGACGGTGAACTGGGTGCTGAGCCGGTTCGTGCCCGTGGTTCTTGTTCCGCTGATCATCCTGTTCCAGCCGGAGGTGCGCCGCGCGCTCATCAAGCTGGGCCAGAACCCATTGTTCCGGATGTTCTTCCGGCCCCACAGCCGGTTCACCGACGAACTGGTGAAGGCCACCTTCAGTCTGGCACGCGACAGGGTGGGGGGGCTGATCGCACTGGAGCGCGAGGTCGGGCTGCGGGGCTACACCGAAGGCGGCGTAAGGCTGGACGCGGAAGTCACCGCAGAGGTAGTGAAGACGATATTCTGGCCGGGCACGCCCCTGCACGACGGAGCGATCGTGATCCGGCAGCAGCGGATAGCGGCGGCCGGGTGTCTGTTCCCGCTGACCGATAGCCCGCAGTTCAGCACCGAGCTCGGCACGCGGCACCGGGCCGGCATCGGCATCACCGAGGAGTCGGATGCGGTCGCCATCATCATCAGCGAGCAGACGGGCAAGGTTTCGCTGGCAGTGGGCGGGACGCTTCAGCGCGATCTGGACGAGAAGTCCCTGCGGCGCGCGCTCGAAGAGCTGGCCACCGAAGTCCAAGAGGTAGCTTGACCGGGACGGAGCATGTTCGGAACAGTCTTCAGAGCGATCTTCGGCAACTTCTGGCTGAAACTGCTGGCGCTGATCATCTCGGTCGGCATCTGGCTCTACGCCAACAACAGCCTGGTTGACGTGATAGACAGAGAGGCCCGAGTGACCGTCATCCCTCCCGATGGATACAGGGTGGTCCTTCAGACAGAGGAGAGGGTGAGGGTCCGCGCGGCCGGCCCCCAGTCTGTGCTCAGGAGGGTCGACAACGCCATCATGCACAACCTGACCTACAATCTGAGCGAGACGGAACTGGAGGACGGCTGGGCGACGTTGCCCGTGGATCGCGACTGGCTGCCGCCCACAGTCCCGGAGTCGGACGTCGTGCAGTTGCGCTTCAGGGACGTTTCGCCGCCCGAGGTGAGGGTGTTCGTCAGCCCGATCAGGACCGGAGCGGTCCTGCCGGTCAAGGTCCAAACCTCAGGGATGCCGGCCGCCGGTTTCCGTTTGGCACCGGAACCGGAAGCTTCGCCTCCCAGCGTCACGGTACAGGGCCCGGCCGTTGCCGTTGATGCGGTGCAATACGTGACGACCGAGAAGATACCGGTCTATGGCAGCCGAAGCGACATCTACCAGCCCGTCGCGCTGCAGAACGAGGTCCAGGTCACGCTGGACGACGGCCAGTCCGTCACCGTTCGGTTGCAGCTTAGCCAGACCACGGTGGACGCCCGCGTCTACGTGAGCGGAGAGCAGGTGGAAGAGCGGCGCTTCGATGGCATCCCGATCGGGTTTACGATGGTGCCCGGCTTCCCCTACAAGGTGGAGCTTGTGGAGGAGCAGGACACGGTCGACG
>Ga0315547_1003142_pt1 | contig 10985 bp, 5 predicted proteins | sample SalMarSW160240MG_2_FD_202542 | JGI IMG/M metagenome (GOLD analysis project Ga0315547, IMG submission 202542) | Salt marsh sediment microbial communities from the Plum Island Ecosystem LTER, Massachusetts, United States - Salt Marsh Sediment SW1601-240 ... | reverse complement strand
GGATAGAAATAGGTGTAACGCCAGCAATGTCTTGTGGCATTACATTTACACAGTTTTCATTGTATGAGATATTGACATTTTGACCAACTCTAGATTAGTGGGGTGCCAAATAGGACAAGCTCTATATACTTTCAATAATAAATATATAAGGGAGTAGAAAAGAAGAGGTGATTTAGTTGAAAAAAGCGTTAGTATTAGTTATAGTAGGATGTATGTTATGTGTTAGCATGTCAGCTGTAGTGACAGGTATAGCATTGCATTCTAAAAAAGCAGATGTTTTTACTGATGCACTTCCAGCAGTTCTAAATGAAATGCAAATCATCAAAGAAACGGTTGATAAGTATGTAAATATGGATGAATATCTATATGAAAAGCAATCAACCAATGAAGATCCTCCAGTGGAACCACTGCCAATACTTGGTGGTAATGAAGTATTTGGTTTATGGATAACGATTGAATATAATGGTCAAACTTATTCGAAACAGGTCAGTATTACTCTTCAGGGAATTAGAGGGAAACTTACAGATCCTCTATATCGGACACCGATCAAATTTGATGTAGATGCTGATCCAGATTATGATATGGAAGCTGGCTTCGGCTTCTTTCGGTATGGAATAGATGAATGTTTAGAAGATGGGTCTGTTAAAAACCATGCTGCTTGGGCAACTGCCTTTGATTTTCGACAGATAGGAAATTGGCTTGACGATCAATATGGGGAACTAGAGGTGTGGCAGGAATTCCATGTGAATCTTGCGGCAATAAAGAATAAAGGGAATAATCAACAAGTTTCTTCTTCACCTCACAGTACCGTTGTACAAAAAAAGACCATGACGGGCTCTCCGCTTGTAAAATTGATAAACAGAATCAATCAACATAGATTGCAGGTAGGATTTGCACCATTGTCTGCACCGGTCAATAATATGGTTTTAAACGGAGAATCTGAACCAACTATTCCAGCAGTGCCATTGCCTGCAAGTGAGGATTACATTGTAACAAGAGTCGGGTACCGTTCACGCGCAGGGGACAAGATACCACTACAATTTGAAAAAACATTTGCAGTTGATAGGGCCGGAATTTTTAGACCTGCTATCTTCCAACATGAAATGAATCCACATGATGTTATTGGTACTGCTGGCATGGACGTTTTATTTGGATTTCAGGTATTTCAGCAAGGAATGAGTAATCCAGCTTATGATATAGAATTTTGTGTGAACTTTGAACCTGCCTGCTATGTAGTAACACAACTTACTCCACTTTCTGGGAAAATATTCTTCTATTATCACAATCTTGGTATCGATGATCCATTGGATATCACATTTTCTTCAAATCTTTTGAAAGGAGGGAGTACTGCTGAAGAAGAGAACTCTACATTTTCACTGACCTTGTCACTTGACGATGTAGATGGAATGGCTGGTCCTGGTAAATTTATGGCATTTGATCTCCATGTAATAGGGGATAGCAGTCCGTTGGGTGGACATTTTACGTATTGGGCAAGTGACAAATTTAATGCTGCAGTCACTGCAAATTCACCATGGTTTAAAGAAAAAATAGAAGTCAAAGGAATACCAAAAAAAGCAGTATTTTCGTGGGGTGTTGATGCTGAGCTAGAAATTGTTCAAGGGGAGATGATCGATGCTGTAATTGAAGGATTCGTGGATCTCACTATGAGTGATAGCCTTGATAATATTATTTTATATTATCCCAAAGGCGATCCTGAAAATCCTGATGTCACTTGTTTTAAAGTAAGTGATATACCTAGTTCAAGGCAGTTACGTGCTGGAGCATCATTGACGATCGATAATGGAAGTATGTTAAAGCTAGATATTGGTGGTTTCGTTTCACACACAATGAGCAGTCAGCTTGGGGACATTACCTTGTACTGGCCTAAGGCAGATCCCTGCGATCCTGACGCAGTTATGGCTTATGTACCGGGTGGTAGTTTTTCACAGAGTGGAAAAACAAGCGCTGAAGCAACACTTTATGTTGATTCTGACCCTGATAACTTTTGGACAAATGATCAAAATTATTTTAGAGGAAAAGTTGAACGTACTGCCAGTTCAGATTTTGGAAGAATAAATTTCTATCTTCCTAATATTGACATTCCAATTCTTGAAGTATATAATGTTCCTGGCAATGCACTTGGTAAAGGAAAGTTCTGGTGGAATCAACTTAAAGCGGATGTCTATGCTAATAGACAAGCTTCTGGTGGGCAAAAGGATCCCATTAAACTCAATCTAGTCTTTAGCGATCTACTGATAAGCAACGAATTACGAATTGGCAATGGACATCTCGATTTGGGATGTAAGTTTGCGGAAGATGGTTACTTTGAATTGGATACTTCGAATGACATGTTAAATAATACATTTGAAATAAGTAATTTAGCGACCGGGCATGGACTCACAATTGATGCAGGAACGATATCAGCAGAGCAGTTTAAGGTAGACTGGGAACTTGATACTTCAGGTGAACAGATACAGTTAGAAAATATGGCTGTTCAAGGAGAATTAACGGCCTTTAGGAACTTCGGTGTTGACATTGAGTACGATGGCGACGTTATTGATTTTGAGGGAGATTGGTCAATGGGCGAATCTGGTGCATTTGAGATCGATTATTACCAGAATGATCCAATACGTTTTGACTTCGACTTAGATGATATTAGCGAGGATATAGATTTTCATGGATATGTAGAACTAAAGAATGACTTACATTTTGATATGAGTTGGAAATGGAAGCAAGGCGAATGGGGAGATCATGCTTATTTCAAAATCAATGAAAATACCAATGAGGCAAATCTTAAGGAAATAAATCTCTATTTTACCTATAAAGATGACTGGGGTGCAGATGTCACGCTCTATGATGCAGGCATATATGTATGCGTGGAATGGTGCTGGTACAATGGTAAACTTTATACTTGGCCTGTTATCAATGTTTACGGTACACTAGATTTCTGGGTAAAATTAAGTTGGCTGACCAATTATGATTGGTATGAGATAGTGTGAGATGGAGAAGTGAAAGAATAGATATGGTAATGGGGGATTAAAAAATGAGACAAAATAAAAAAAACAAGCGTTTTGGAAAGCTAGTAGTTATCTCACTGTTTGTCATCCTAATAAGTATATCTGCAGCGCAAGCTTTGGTTCAATTTGATGTCAGAAATACAAAAGAATCTATTGCTTCAAATAACATGAAAGTTTTCGATGATTCGCCACCGCAACCTCTAGATGATCCGTTTTTTACATGGGAAGATGGTTTTGAAACTCTAGAGTGGATAGATCCTGATCCAACGTTGTCATATGATTTTGAACTAGTGAAAGAAGATAACATAATACAGATAAAAAATACTTATCTGGTATGGACTGATCCCGATTGGACAAGACTCAAACCCATTAATCTTACTAACAATGCAGGTGAAAAATTGTATAATTATGCTATTCATCTAATTATTAACTATGATTCCGATATGCAGTCAGATTACGATGATATCAGGTTCAAACATGAGGATTATCCAGCAGCATGGCTTGACTATTGGATGGAAAGCAAGACCACAAGCTCAGCAAGTGTCTGGGTAAATATCCCTGAAATTCCTACAGGGGTAAGTGTGATGTATTTGTTCTATGGGAACTCTGATGCACAGAATGAAAGTGATTTTTATAGTGTCTTCTCTGATTGGGAGGAGAAATGGGCAAATGATGAGAAGATTACCATACACTCCCCCAATGAGGGGGCATGGGATCCTGATGTTGCCTATGGAGTAGATTCTAATGGTGATGGTGTTTTCATTATAGCTTGGGAAGAAGGACAATATCCATTCCCTCCTTGGACCTATAGGTATAAGCAGGAAATCAGAGGGTCAATTTATGACACGGATGGCGTCGTTCAAGAAGAAGATTTCAGGATATACAACGCAGGTGGAAATAAGTATAGGGATGAGAACCCATCTATTGCGTTTGGCAATGACAAGTTTTTTGTTGCATGGGAACACTATAGCACACCAATAGATCCAACTTCTATGGATATAAAAGGAAGATTCGTAGAACCAGATGGCGACCTTGGCAGCATAATCTATATTTGCAGTGCATCTAATTGTCAAGCAGATGCAAATGTGGAGTTCGACTCTGTAAATGACCAGTTCTGCGTTGTATGGGAGGATGCACGAAGTGGTATGAATAATTACAACATATACGGTAAGCTCTATGATACAGATGGCGACCCAGTTGGCAGTGAAAAAACAATTTGTAGTGCAGCGAATAATCAATGTGAACCATGGGTTGCCTTTGACCCTATAAATAAGCAATATATGATTGTATGGGAGGAAGGAGAAACACCAGGTGAAGGCCCCTTCGATATTTGGATGGGGTTATTTGATGAAGATTTGAACGAGATTGATGATCCAGTGAAGCTTGCTGATGGCGATACGAACACAGATTATATTTTCCCCTGCGTTTCTTTCTGTGAAGAGGATGAACGTTTTCTGGTTACGTGGAATGATGGTGACGTTAGTGATGATAACTGGCGAGGTAACATCTGGGGTGTAATCTTAGATGAATCTGGAGATGAGGTTGTAAGTACGTTCCAGATTGAATCTGGTAACTTCCGGCGAACTAGCATAGTCCCATATCTATCTACTTCATTCCTTGTTTCATTTGATGGTGGTGGAAATATATGGGGTAAACTTGTGTCATCTGATGGAGATGTATTCACAGATGATACTCAACTGTCCGCCAGTACTTCATCGGTTGCTGACTGGCCAAATATGGCCAGCGGTGCCAACAAAATCTTTGTAACTTGGGAAGATACTCGTGTGTATTACTCGCCTCCATGGAATGATAACCCTGATGCATATGGCAACATATGGAACCTCAACATACCCAGCGGCTCTGATGTTACTTTTGATACCGGTACCGAGAAAAAACTTATTTTAAACGCTCAAGTAACCTCAAAACCTATTGAACCAGATAATCTTGTGAGTTGGTATGAATTCTATGTAGCCCATGATGAGAGCATTACATTCGATATTTTGGATAGTACTGCCACTATTGTCCTTATCGAAGGGGCAGGGAATGGTGAAGATCTAAGCGGTATTGATCCAGAAACATATCCAGCAATTCGCCTCCAAGCGTACTTCTCACGTGATGACCCATCATCCAGTCCTTTACTTGATTACTGGAAGGTGATCTATGTCGGTATTGATGATGAACCACCAGAGACAATTATCAGTGATACAATTGGTACACTAGGTGAGAACGGCTGGTACATAACTAATGTGAAAATAGAGCTTACTGCAACTGATGGTTTATACGGATCTGGTGTAAACCATACATACTTCAAAATAGATGATGGAGATCCTCATGAGTATGATGATGCCGTTGGGATTAGGCTTCCGCCAGATGACCCAAATGATCTCTATGGTATATGGGATGTTTGGTACTGGTCTGAAGACAAGGCAGGTAATGTTGAAGACCCGCAGGGGCCTGCCAACATAAAGATCGACAAAGCACCTCCATATTGTGAGATATGGGACCCACCAGATCGTGGAAGCGTTCCAAGACAAGGTGGATTCTGGGTACAAGCAACAGCTACAGATGTGGGATCAGGCATCAACTATGTTGCCTTTGACGTTGGACCACCATATGAAGATCCAGTTAAAATTTATGATGTCGATCCTCCTGGCTCAGATAATTATAAGTGGTGGTGCGACCGTTCAGTTGAAAATAACGAATGGAGGCACATCATAGCACAGGCCTTCGACTACGCTGGTCACATGTACGAAGCTAATATCTATGTATACTTCCCTTACATTTATATCGTTAAAATCAACTCAAACCTAGTTCAAAACGGAGTACAGATGCATTCTCAATCTAGTCAAACTCATGGGATGATAACTGGCGTAACGACACTTATCATGTCTCAAACACAGATGAATTTACAAAGATAGATAACAACAAACAGATTGTCCACATATAATGTAAATTGGCCGATTTTTCGGCCTTTATATATTTTATTCTTATTTTTTAAAAAAGATATTTATATAAAGAAACATATACACAAATTAATATTTTAAAGGGGGAAAAAGGAATGAAAGGAACTCTTGTGGCATTGGCCATTATTGTAATAATGGTGTTAGGAAGTTTTGGAGCAATTGGAACAAATAATATTTCAGTAGAGAAAACTATAGAAACGCCTTTGAATGATGTAGATGTTTCAAATGAAGATGATTGCGGATGCGATAATGTTGAAACTGTTGACGAAGAACAAACTTATTCTCCAGGATTATCAAGTGAAGATATTGCTGCTTTGCAGGAGCAAGGCAAAGCGGAAGAATGGACGTTTACAGTTTGTGAGAACGATGCAACTATTTATTCTTTAGATCAATTGTGTGGGCTGGTTGAACCAGATGAGTGGTGGGTTGGCGCTCGTTTTGATCCATGTCAGCCTACTAGTTTCTTGCCAGACTATTTTGATTGGCGTGATGAAGGCGGCTGTACACCAGTTAAAAACCAAGGTAGCTGCGGAAGTTGCTGGGCTTTTTCAACTGTTGGTGTGCTAGAATGTAATATTAAGATTAGAGATGGAGACACTGTAGATTTATCAGAGCAGTGGCTTGTAAGCTGCAATCAAGAGGGATGGGGTTGTGGTGGCGGATGGTATGCTCATAGTTATCACGAATGGAAAACAGATCCTTGCGGAGACACGGGGGCTGTATTTGAGAGCGATTTTCCATATGTTGCATCTAACGCTCCATGTAACTGTCCCTATCCTCATGCCTATCTCATTGATGATTGGGCGCACATAGGTGATTCTCAAAGCATTCCGCCTATAGACTCTATTAAACAGGCCATTATGACTTACGGTCCTGTGTCGGTGTCAGTAGCTGCAGATGAAGCATTTCATGCCTATTCAGGAGGTATTTTTAATCAACATAATGGTGGTGTAACAAACCATGCTGTAGTTCTTGTTGGATGGGATGATAACCAAGGAACAGATGGTGTTTGGTTCTTGCGTAATTCTTGGGGAACTGGCTGGGGTGAAGACGGCGGCTACATGCGTATTGAATATGGATGTTCTAGTGTTGGCTATGCTGCCGGTTATATTGACTATGCAGCGAGTGATCTTACTGAAATGACTTGCTATGGCCAGGATTATACTGCTATTGATGGTGATGTACAACACTATGGAGCACATGCAATTCGCATGGGTCAAGAATGGTTTGGTCCTGATGCAACTGCTTGGTATGAATTCCATATTGATGGTGATGAAGTTGAAGAGGGCTTACGAGTTGGCATAGAATTTTGTGACTGGGGTGTGTTTGGCGACGGTCCTGATCTATATGTGTTTAATTTCGATAGTGGGACTTGGGACCCCTTAGGACAAGATATGGGCAACCAAGACGAGCTTGAATGGCAATGGAGAGTGACAACAAATTCGAATAACTACGTTGGTCCCGATGGCTTGATCTGGATCATGGTCTATGCAGAAGAGCTTGATGACACTGTTTTAGATGAAGTTGGTATAAAATTTAAGCTGATTCCAAAGATACCTGATCTTAAATGTGGCGGTGGTCTAAGTTGGACTTGGACCGATGTAGAACCCGGTTCAACGGTTACTGAGAGGTTTACTGTTAAAAATATCGGAGACCCTGGATCAGAGCTTGACTGGGAGATATCGAATTATCCAAATTGGGGAACATGGACATTTGTGCCTTCAAGTGGAGACAATCTAAAACCTGAACAGGGGCCAGTGACCGTAGATGTAACCATTGTTGCACCAAATCAACAAAATCAAGGCTTTGGTGGAGAGGTAAAGATCATTAATAAAGAAGATCCCACGGATTTTGAAATAATTACAGTCTCACTCACTACACCTTACAATAGCCAACAGATGTCTAGTCAATCTCAGGTCAATCTATTGGGGGGAAACATTCTTTTCAATCGATTACTCTCGTCTTTACCAGGTAATTTCAATCTTTAAAGGCAATTAACTGCCTTTTCTTTTTTTTATCCAAAATAGAACGATTACAGATGCAATTATTACAAAAATGATCTCAAAACCAGGAGACCCACCATCTTCTTCACCATCACCATTTTGATTAGATGCCTGTATTGTAATATTTGCATAGGTAGTATCTGATGAAGTTGCCCCTTCATTATCTGTTACCGTTAATGATATCGTATAATTTCCTACAGATGTATAAGTGTGTGTCGAAGATTCACCTGCTCCACTAGTTTCGTCGCCAAAATCCCATGAGTAATCTATTAAGGTTCCATCATCAGAACTTCCAGAACCGTCAAAGGTAATCGTTTCATTGACATATCCAGAATATGGTCCCCCAGCATCCGCTTTTGGTTGCTCATTTGTTGATGAACTTGGATTGACTATAATGTTCTTTGAAACTTCATCTGACCATTCTCCATCGTTATCTTTCACTTTGAAGTAGATGACATGTAAACCTGTTTTTAGATCAGATTTACTAAAAGTAGATTCACTACTTAATATTCCATCCTCTATATTAGAACGCCAGCTGTATTCAACAACCATTCCATCTGGATCTTGTCCAATACCATGAAAATATATCGAGTCTCCCTCTATTGCTGTAATTGGAGTTATTGATTTAATTTCAGCAGTTGGTTTTTGATTTTCCTGGCCGCTCTGGGAATTTATTACAAGTACCACAGTAGCCTCTGTTATTGACCATTCGTTATCATCGTCTTTTACTTTGAAATATATGGTATGTGTTCCAACTGATAGACTTGAGGTGCTAAAAGATGCTTGTGTACTGAGCTGACCATCCATAGTAGATCTCCAATTATAGCCCGTGATATCACCATCATAATCTTCACCGTGTCCACTGAAAGATACTGTTTGTCCTTCTGTTGCTGGATTTGGAGTGACTGAATCAATAGTGGCAACTGGTTTTTGATTTACTAGAGGATATAAATCCTGATTGCTGCCACCTGGAATATCGTATGGTGTATCTCCTATCCCATTATTATCCTCATCTTTTCCGGTGTAATCATCCCAGTAGTTCCCCTGGGAATTATAATTCCAACTATTGGACCCAGTATCGTATGCGTTATCCCCAATATTATCAGAGAAATCATTTTTGTATATGATGTTGTTATTGGAAGAATGCAGCCACAACCCTCTTGCATTCCCTTTAATATCATTTTGATATATTTCATTAGAATTTGAAGATAAAAGATAAACACCATCCCCAATATTCTGAATAACATTACCTTGAATTGTATTACTATTAGAATTTGATAATCTTATGCCCTTTTGATTATTATTTTGAAGAGTATTACCATTGATTGTATTCCCATCAGAACTTAGCAAGTATAGACCGTATTCACCCTTCTCAATAATATTATTGGTAATGGTGCATCCCGAAACAGAATTCAAAAATATACAGTGGTAGTGGTTAGTTTTACCAACGTTGTTATCTACTGTGAAGCCAGCAATGTAAACATTATCTACACTAATAACAATGGTATTCTTATTACTATCAGCGCCTATTATATTTTTAGTTCCGCTGCCTTCTCCTGTCATCGTTAGAGATCTATCTATTTCTATATTTTCATAATATGTTCCACTATAAACATAAACAGTATCGCCGCCGCTCTCATTAGCGGCATTAATACCAGCTTGGATATCTTGATATGGATGTGCTTGTGTTCCATCCCATGGTCCCTCCGTGTTATCAGCATCCACATAGATTGTATTCCCAGATGCAACACATGTTTCAACAGGTAAAAAAACTGTAAAAACGCTAAGAAAAACAATGCCTGTTATTAGCATCATAATAATATTCCTCATACTCACCATCCAACCTAAGATAATGTCTATCCATATTAATATAAATATTTGTCGTGTAAAATTGTCAAAATGAAAAAATTATCCAGAAATCTTAATGATTTATATAAAAGATTGAGCGCCCCGGCCGGAATTTGAATCCGAGTCGCGAGCTCGACAGGCTCGCATGATAGACCACTACACTACCAGGGCATACCTTTTGATTTTGTAAAAGGGGTAAATAAGTTCTTCTCTTTAATCTTTTCCTTATCCATCCTTATTATTTTTCATACACTTAGAACTTATTTTTAACTCATAAAATGACGATTTGCAAAAATGACACAAAGTATTTAAATAATAGAAATTATAGATATTTGGTTGTGGATTGGGAGATGAAAAAATTCATTAATTGGTTGTGGTGACATTCATGGTGAGAGTATTTGATAGAAACATGTTTATTATGCTGCTGTCCATAATGATGGGTGCTATTATTATAACATATTTTGTAGCAGACATTGTCTATCGTTCTAATATTGAGACATTAACAACACAACATACTGCTGAAATAGAAACCATGGAGAAAATGAATATAAACTTCACAAGTCACTTTCTGAAATCATCGGTTTTATTGGACTCGGCAAGAGAAGACCGAGCGATTGGGAACTATCACTTTGATTTAGCGTTTTTATGGTACAATAGCGCGTTATCAGAAAAAAATAGTTCAACAATGGAATTGTACAAGAATAGGACAATTGACAATTGTACCAATGCAATGCCAAATTATCTTAATTCACATCAAAACTTTAAAATTGCTAAGAGTTTTTTTAATGATACAAAATCATATACAAGCTACCCGAAATATCTAGAAATATTAGATCTTTATGTAGAATTAACTGGATCTGGTAGTAGGCTAGCTATGTTGAGATACAACGCTAGTAAATATCTTAAACAGCTGGCTGAAAATCTAACTATAATAAATGGGACTGTAACCTACTTAGAGAACGTATCAGAATCAATGGACTTATTCAATGAAACCATGGATGATTATGAAGAAGAATCGGAGACATACGACGAGTATCAGGATGCAATAGATGAATATGAGTTCTTCGATGAAATCAGAGAATAATAAAAACCAGATTTTTAATTAGTAAGTCCCAGTCTATGTTCATCCCAGAACAACATAGGGCAGACGACAG
>Ga0315547_1003141_pt1 | contig 10991 bp, 11 predicted proteins | sample SalMarSW160240MG_2_FD_202542 | JGI IMG/M metagenome (GOLD analysis project Ga0315547, IMG submission 202542) | Salt marsh sediment microbial communities from the Plum Island Ecosystem LTER, Massachusetts, United States - Salt Marsh Sediment SW1601-240 ... | reverse complement strand
ATCACCGGCCCCCGGGCGACTATCTCCCCTTCGTTTCCGGGAGGTAGCTCGCTGTCGTTATCATCGAATATCTTTATCTCCCAGCAGGGCATCGGCTTGCCTGATGAGCCGATTTTACCGGAGCCGTCGATGGGCGATACGGTAGCCTGGGATACGGTCTCGGTCTGTCCCCAGATATCGATAATTTTACGACCGTAGTGTTCCTGGAACATGTGGATGACCGCGGGTTCCAGGGGGGCACCGCCGCTGACGCAAAATCGCAGCGAGCTTAAATCGTGCCTGATGCCCTCGCGCCGGGCGACGTTTATCATCAGGGAGTAGATATAGGGGACGCCCATGTATATCGTGCCTTTTTCTCTCTCTACGGTTTCCATGAAGCTATCGATAGAGCGCCCCGTTCCCGGCACCACCACCACGGTGCCGCCTTTATATATCGAAGCCAATAGCACGGAGGTCAGGCCGAACTGGTGGTACATGGGCAGGGCGAACTGCATCAGCACGTCTTTATCGGTCTGCTGGAATACCTCAGCGGAGTTGATGGCCTCGGTGCGGACGCTCTGGTGGGACAGGGCGATGCCATGCGGGTTCTGGGTAGGCCCTCCGGTGTAGGATATAATGGCGATATCATCCATGTCTACAGGCACATCGACGCCGGATGCCGGATTTTTTATCAAAATTTCCCGATAGTCGGTAAATTGACTCGCATATTCGGGGTCGAAGGTAACAACGTGCTCGATGGAGTCGAACCGGGACAGGGCGGGCAAGAGCGATTCCAGGGGCGGGTTCTCGACGACCAGTACCTTCGGACGGCAGTCGTTGAAAAGGATGACCAGCTCACCGGCGATGTACCGGGAGTCGAGCGGAACGGCAATGCCGCCGGCCTTCATTATCCCGAAGAAGACAGATACAAACTCCGGGTTGCTGGCCTGTATCATAGCCACGCGGTCGCCCTTTTTCACGCCCATTCCTATCAGGGCGTGGGCGACCCGGTTGGATTCCTCGTCGAGTCGGGCGAAGGAGACCCGGCGCTCGCTCATGACAACGGCCGTTTTATCGGCGAAATGCCTGGCCGCGTTCTCCAGCATTAATTTAAGGCTCATCGGCTCTCTTAATGCTACCTTTCTATTCTGTATCTTCCAGCACCACTCTGGCATCCACGACCATGGCGCGGTCGCTGTAAGCGATAACGGGGTTGAGGTCCAGCTCTTTGACCATCGGGTATTGTGTCACGAAGTCGGCGACCGCCAGCAGCATGTCTTCCAACTTCGATTCGTCGACGGGCGGCAGGCCCCGGTAGCCCGTCAGCATCCGGTAACCCTTTATCTCTTTTACCATCTCGCGGACATCTCTCCGGGTGACGGGTATCACCCGCAGGGAGACATCCTCGAGGATTTCGACCCAGACTCCACCGAGGCCGAACATGAGCACCGGGCCGAACTGGGCGTCTTTGGACATGCCGATGATTACCTCTACGCCTGGGGCGGCCATCTTCTGCACGGATACCCCCTGCACGCTTGCCCCGGGGTGCTTCTGGCCGGTATCTCTCAGGATTTCATCATAGGCCCGTTCTACCTGCCCCGGGGTTTCCAGTCCCAGCCGGACGCCGCCGGCGTCGCTCTTGTGGACGATATCCGGCGAGGCTATTTTCAATACCACGGAGAAGCCGAGCTGTCGGCTGATAGCGACCGCCTCCGACCGTGATGCGGCCAGTACGGTGTCAATGACGCTTATACCCGACTGCCCGAGGAGTTCCTTGGACTCTACCTCGGTCAGGACGACCCTGCCTTCGTTTCTGGCTCGCTCAATTATCGTGTGCATGGTCAATGAAATTGCCTTCTTGGAATAAGTCCAGTATAGCAGACCTGCGTCAGTTTTGAAAAGGTTTGTTAACGGCTCGTTTTATTTGCGCACGGTTGATTTTATGAGATATAGTCAACGGAACTGATGATTTAGTTTTCTAATAGAGACCTAATCTCCCGCGCGCTCAGCCGTCGTACTTCTCCCTCTTTAAGGCTGCCCAGGCTGAGCCCGCCGATACGCACGCGTTTCAGGGCCAGGACGGGGTGTCCCAGTCTTTCGAACATGCGGCGTACCTGCCGTTTCCTGCCCTCGTGGATGGTGATGCTGTAGTTGAACGGCGGCGAGGAAGATTCTGTTTTTACCGAGGCCGGATGGGTCATGCCGTCCTCCAGCAGGACGCCCTGTTCCAGTTTTTTAATCTCGTTCTGTTTAAGGCTGCCCTTGATATGGACCAGATATTCTTTTTCATGCTCGAACCTGGGGTGGGTCAGCCGGTAGGTGAGGTCGCCGTCGTTGGTGAGCAGGAGCAGGCCGGTGGTGTCTTTATCCAGTCGGCCTACCGGGTAAAGCCTGAGTTTTCGGTATTTCGGGGGCAGGATGTCCAGGACCGTGCGGCGCCCTTTCTCATCGCTGGCGGTGGAAACGATATCTCCCGGCTTGTTGAGTATCAGGCAGATTATCTCATCGGGTCTGAGGTTGACCGCCTGCCCGTTGATGGAGACGCGGTCTTTCGCCACGTTCACCGGGTGGTTGAATGATTCGGCTACCTCACCGTTGACCTCGACCCTGCCCTGCTTGATGGCGTCGGCCATGCGGCGTCGGGAGCCGATGCCGGCTTCGGTCAGCGCTTTAAGGAGTGGTTTGGTGAGCATAGAGCAACCTGCCATGAGCAAGAATTGGATAAAGGTAGATTTTCTTTAAGTATAAATCTTATGGGAAATAAAGGCCAGCAGTTAATGCTATGGATTATCTTCGTGAGGAGAGTGCGAAGACACCTTTTTCCTGAAGTGCTGGATGAGCCGGATAATAACAATGCACAGTGCTATGGCTATTAAAATCCACGGTGCCAGTACCATAGCCTTATTAACGGTAAGGATTTTACCGCCTACGGCGGTTGGTCCTGCCGGGGCGTTCTGCTCGGAGTCCAGCGTGAAGAAAGCCGATGGGTTGTCCTGGTTATTATAGCTGGTCTTAATCCAGTCGGCAGTTCTGGCGTTATCAGAGATGCGGACTTCGTCAATAGTGCCTTGATGCACGTTGTTGATAGCATCACCGCTACTATAAAGTGCGCCAATCAGTACATCTACAGGGGACTCACCGTAAATGTCACCGATAAATGTGTTATCCGACTTGTCCAGACTACCGTCTATATACATCCGCACCTGTGAAGCACCATCACTGACATATTGATAGGTAATAACGAAGTAATGCCATCCCGTGTCATTTATAGCCGTATCCGAGTCAAGGAGTTGGGAGGTAGTACCATCTTTGCTTGCGTAGAACCGCACCTTGTTACCGCCGGTATTATTTTCAAGCCTGATAAACCATGCGCGTTTCGCATTGAAGCTGTTTTTAGACACCAGTGTCTGATAGGCGTCGAGGACATCTCTTTTTGCCCAAGCTTCAACAGTCAAGTTTGCCGTTATTTGCAGGTTAGGATCATTACCACAATCTACATAGTCATCCGACCCGTCAAAGTAATCAGCGCCGTTTATCATCCCAGTCGCATTTTGATTGGAAGCAGGCGTAATATTGGACGTTCCATCGTTGTTAAATTGTGTTGAATCATAATGAGTGCCCGAGGTCTCGTGTAAATGCTGCACCATCTTGTAGTTTGAGTCCCAGACATTGGAGGGGTCCTCCTGGTTGCCGGCGGCGCCGTAACCGTAGTAAATGTAGATAACGGTATCAGTCGTCGAGGAAAGACTGGGTACTTTCACCCAGGCTGTTAAATTAGCCGTGGCCCCATTACTGCTGAAACTCTCAATCTCGTGTGGGATTTTAGATACTTCGTCAACTTGGGTAAAGAGGATATCGTTACCGTTAAGCTGGGCATGGCTGCCGATATCGCTGTCGGATACAATGCTTATAAGCACCGGGAAGTTGGACAGATTGCCAGTAACATTACCGCTATTAATCGTTATCTTCTTGCGGTACTGCCAGTCGGTGTCGTACCAGCCGGGGTCGGCCAGGGCGGGACCCGGCCCGACGGTGCCGATGATAAAGATGATTATCAGGGCCAGCGGCACCAGCCTGATGAGGCTTCTAATTAAATGCAACATCACTCCCTGCATAGCCAGTAAGCCTGCTTTAGGTTAAAAAGTAAGGGTTAACCCCCAATTTGGGTACAAGTTTTCCCTATTTAAGTGTACTATCAGGCTGTGAAGAAAGGCCTAAAGATGCTTAAAGTTTCATAAAGATTTCATAAAGTTTTTCTAAAGAATAGGCCATCCGGCGAAAGGTTCCACGAGGCGTGTTTCTTGCGCTGCTGTAACTCCCGGTTCTATATTCGCGACCAGGAAATATCTAAAGTCTTGTTTTTCCCTTTGTCAGCCCTTGCTGACCTGGCACAGCTGTGACTTGCAGGGAAGGAACCCCGAAATCGGGTCGAGGGTACGGTCATCGACCAGCAGGTTGGCATTGGCTTCATCGGGCCATTGGTGCGGCATGGAAACGACGCCGGCCAGTATGGTATCGGTAACGCTGGCCTTCATCCTGATGCTGCCACGTGGCGAGTTGACCGTTACCGTATCGCCGGTCTTGATGCCGCGGGGTTCGGCGTCAGATGGGTTTATATCCACCAGCGGCTCCGGCATGAGCCGGCGCAGTTGGCCGATATTGCGAAACTGCGAGTGGGTATAAGCTATCACTCTGGCACCTGAAGTCAGTACCAGCGGATAAGCCTCGGCCAGGTCGGGTCGGCTTACGGGGCTCTCCACGGGCTCCTTGTAAACCGGCAGTGGGTTGAGGCCGTGCTCCGCCAGTATAGAAGAAGCGATTTCTACCTTGCCGGATGGCGTAAGAAAGCTTGCCTTTTCGTAGTTCTTCTCCAGTCTTACCGGTAATGGATGTTTTATACCTTCAGGATGCTGCTTCAGGTCTTCGCAGGTTATGTTCAACGGTTCCAGTCTATAGTTGACGCACTTCTCAAAGTCGCCGTCCCAGAATACATCACCAAAGCCCAGTCTCTTAGCCAGTTCCGAGTAGATTTTCCACTCGGGCCAGCTTTCACCTATCGGCTCGATGGCCGGCTCTATCAACTTTATATTCTCGACTCCAAGGTCGGCTATGAGTATGTGTCGCTCCAGCCACGACGATATGGGTAGCACGATATCGGCAAGCTGCGTGCCGGGTGTTTGGAAGTATTCAGTCACGGCGATGAAATCGAGTTTCTTGAAGGTCTCGGCCATGTGGTGAGAGTTGGGGAAAAACTGAATATTGAGTCCCGCCGAGAATAGGGCCTTAAGGGGGTAGGGCTGGCCGCTATCAATCTGGTCGACGATGGCGTTGGACTGCATCTCGCGGTATCGTTTTGTCCATATCGGGAACCTTTGTGACCCTACACCCGGCGGCATATCAATCACCCGCTCGTGCAGGGTGATATCATTTACCGGTTGACCGTGGGGCGTCCACCTGTTGCCGCCGGCCACTTCAATGTTGCCCGTTATGGCTGAGAGTAAAATTATAGCCCGGTGGTTCTGCACGCCGTTAGCGTGATGGGTGGTGCTATTGATGGCCATAGCAATTTTCGCCGGTTTCTGGGTGGCATACAGTATGGCTGCCTCCCTGATTTTGGTGCCGGGTACCCAGGTTATCTGTTCCACGCGCTCTGGAGGATATTCCTCAACCAGCTTTCTAAGGCCGTCGAAGCCTGTTGTCCATTTCTCGATGAAATCCTTATCATGCAGGTTCTCGTTGATGATGACATTCATCATGCCCAGTGCCAGGGCGCCATCGGTGCCCGGCCGCAGCTGCAGGTGTATATCGGCCCTGGAAGCAATAGTAGTGACGCGGGGGTCGACCACGATGAGCTTGAGTCCCTTCTCCCGGGCTTCCAGATGTTCCTGCCATACCTGCGGGTGTGAGTTCTGTATACTGGTACCCCATATTAGATTACACCTGGAAGCAGGGTCGGCCATGTTGCTCTGCGCGGCGAGCAGGCCGTAGTCCGGGCCGCAGGTCAGCTCGGCGGCTATCCAGGTGCCGGAGAAGCAGCTGCTGCTCTCGGTGCAGTAGTTGGGCGAGCCGAAAGCGTGCGTCAGCCGGTGGAAGTAGGGGCGGGGCTCCTTGGTATAGGCGACCCAGAAGACCACCGATTCCGGGCCGTATTTATCTTTGGCAGCCTGCAGATTGGCGGCTACGGTATCCAGCGCCTCGTCCCACGAGATGCGCTGCCATGAACCCTCCCCCCGCTTGCCGGTACGTTTCACGGGGTATTGGAGGCGGTCGGGATGGTAGACAAAGTCCAGCTGGGCTTTCCATCGGGGGCAGTAGGCTACCTTATCGTTGACAATATCAATCTTTACGGCTCGGCCGTTGCGGACGTGGACCTTGGTTGGGCAGCTGTCTGTGCACATATAGCAGATGCCCTCTTTAACTTCTGCTGACTTCGCCATCGTGTATTATTCTCCCCTCCGAACTGCATTATAGCAACTGCGACTTGATATCATTACTATATCAGATTCCGTGGTGATGAGAAAAGCTGAATAAGGGCGGTTTATCTGTGATATAATAATAAGGCGAATATTTTTAACGGAGATTTGAAGGCTGGAAGCATTAGAAGTAGCCCGCAAGGCTGTCGAAGTGGCCAGCGACAAGCAGGCCAGTAATATCGTTTTGCTGGATGTCAGCGACTTATGCAGCTTTGCGGACTATTTTGTTATCTGCGCCGGTGACAGCGAGAGGCAGATTCGTACCATCCACGATGAAATCGAGCAGGGCCTGAAGAAGGAAGGTATTAAGCCGCATCACCATGAGGGCACAATCGACTCCGGGTGGCTCCTGCTCGATTACGGCGATGTTATCGTGCATGTCTTCGGCACCGCGGAGCGCGACTTCTATAAACTCGACGAGCTCTGGCAGGAAGCTAAAACGGTGCTGCGGATTCAGTAAGCCGCGTCGGCCCGCCTAATCCAAAATTTCGTTCTCCTTGAAGAAGAGACTTATCTCTTTTTCCGCATTTTCCGGGGAGTCGGAGGCATGTGTCGAGTTCCTCTGGACGTCCAGCCCGAAGTCTTTCCGTACCGTTCCCCCCGCAGCTTTGGCGGGGTCGGTGGCCCCCATTATCGTCCTGATTCGCTCCACGGCCCCCTGGCCTTCGAAGACGGTGGCAACTATGGGGGTGGAGATAATATAGTCCACCAGGTCTTTAAAGAAGGGTTTATCTCTATGGATGGCATAGTGCCGCTCGGCCAGTGCCCTGTCCATGTGGAGCATCCTGAGGGCTACCAGCTTGAGGCCTTCCCCCTGAAGGCGTCCGATAATGACGCCGGCCAGTCCTCTCTCCATGGCATCGGGCTTGATAAGTACCAGAGACCTTTCCATTTCATACTCCTGACATTGTTATTTTAAGAACCTACCGCGGCTTACTGGAAGAGCACGTTTAAATCGTCGATGTCGACTGCCTCCAGCGTACTGACGATAAGGTCGGCCTTCCTGAGACTACTTATGGGGTGGCTGTTGGTAACCGCGATGCATTTCATTCCGGCCTGTTTGGCGGCGGAAACCCCGGCGATAGCATCCTCGATGACCACGCAGTTACCGGGTTCGACCCCGAGTTTTCTGGCCGCCAGCAGGAAAATCTGCGGGCTGGGTTTGCCTTCGGGGACTTCCGTGCCCCAGGCTATAGCCTGGAAACAGTCGTATATGCCCAGCCCCCGGATGATAATCTCGATGTTTTCCAGGGGCGCCGAGGAAGCTATGGCTGTTTTTATGCAGTGATTGTTCAGCGACTTTATCAATTCTATGGCTCCGGGCAATGGTTTTATATTGTCGGCCACTAACCGGCGGTAGTTTTCCTGTTTTTCGCGGGTAATTGTGTCGAATTCCTCTCGCGAGACATCGTCGCCGAGGGCAAATCTGATAATAGTATCGTGTCTCCGCCCGAAGTGGCGCATGAAGTCTTCTTTGGTAAAGGTCACCCCCCTTTGCCCGAAGACATCCTGCCAGGCGCGGTAATGATAGTCGCCGGTATCGGCAATCACGCCGTCGAGGTCCCAGAGTACCGCCTCAAGTTTGCTTTCAGACATGGCTCTGGCGCTCCCTGACCTTATCGGCCTTTCCCGCCTCGTTTTCTGCGATGAACTGCTTGGCCGTGCTTTCGGCGATTACCGTGCCGTCTTTCAGGCATACCCGGCCTTCGGTCTCGATGAGCTTTTTACGTTGCCGGATTATCCTGGCGGTAATGACCAGCGGCACCTCCACTTCTACCGGATTTCTCTGTCTGATGGTGATACTGGCGGTCAGGCAGGTATTACCCGTGGCATAAGCGACATTGCTCATCACCTCGTCCAGCAGGCAGCCCAGGATGCCGCCGTGAAGGAGCCCCGGCCACCCCTGATGGGTTTTATCGGGCGTGAACTCGGTACGGAGCGTGTCGCCGTCCCTGGTGAATTTCAATTTTAGTCCGATAGGGTTATTCACCCCGCACCCGAAACAAAATCCTTCGTTCAGGTCGGAATTAAGGGTCACTCTCGGTAAAGCTACCATAGCATCGTCTCCGTTCTGGCCTCATAAATTATAAATTGTTAGAAGTGTTCCCATCCCGTTTTTGTTATTTCGACGGGATTGCCGTCGGCGTCAACTACGCTTATTTTGCCCGGCTCGCCGGATGTGATTTCGCCGATAGCGGCGACCGGATATTCCATTTCCACCTTGACGCGTTCAATAATCTCCGCGCTTCCCGTAAAGAGAAGCTCGTAGTCTTCCCCGCCGGATAAAGCCAGCTCCCGCGCCCGTTCCCCGAAATTATTGCTGACGGCCGGGTGAATCGGCAGGCGGTCAACATCCACCCGCGCGCCGACCCCGCTCGCCTCGCAGACATGGCGCAGGTCGGCGAGGAGCCCGTCACTGGTATCGATAGCTGTCGTTACTCCCTGTTTCACTAATAACTGGCCTTCCGCTATTCGCGGCTTGGGGCGCGTAAAGGCGCTTCGCAGGTAAGTGGCCGTTTCCGCCCCGAACTGGAGCTTCTTCGCTAGCATTTCCAGTCCGGCGGCGGCGCTGCCCGGATAGCCGGTAATCGCTATCGTATCTCCCGGCTTGGCGGTGGAGCGTCTTAGTATCTCGTTGTTCAGGCTTTCGCCGAGAACGGTGATGGTAATCGAGACTACCGGCGAACGGCTGACATTGCCGCCGATAATAGCCACGTCAAATCGCCCGGCCAGCTCAATCATGCCTTCGTAAAGTTGAGTAACCTCTTCTGCTTCCGTGTCCTCCGGCAGGGCCAGGGCCACCAGCGCGTACCGGGGCACGCCACCCATGGCGGCGATATCGCTGAGGTTGATGGCCAGCGATTTCCAGCCCAGCTCTTTCCAGGTGGTCGTTTCCAGCGAGAAATGGACGCCCTGTACCATGGTATCGACGGTGGCCAACTGGATTGAGGCGTCGCTGCGCCAGGCGGCGGTATCATCGCCGATGCCGATGACGGGCTGTTGTGGAGTGGGCTTTTTACCCTCTGAATCCGCAATCATTTTAGCCAGGAGGTCAATCAGCCCGAACTCTCCCAGTTCCGAGACTTTCATGGCTAAATTATAGCATATTTCAGAAAGGGCTCACTATTCAGAGAAATCAGGTAAGGGTAATAAAAAGGGAGCGGGCATTGCCCGCTCCCCGTTATTTTAAGGAAGAATGATAATCAGGACTCGCTTTCCACCTCTACCGCCACCTGTTTGTTAGCGGTCGATTGCCTGAGCGTAAAGGCGCAAATTAATGCTATGGCGATTCCCACCAGGCCGGTAAGAGTGGCGACGATTCTATCCGATTGTAATGTTGGCCAGAGCCAGGCCAGCGTAATAACGGCCATACCGGAAACCCCGAACAACACTATCAGCCATATTCCCAGCGATTTATCTTTCATTTTTCTGCCCTCCCGCCCGTTGTTTCTTTCACTATATATAACGCCGGTAGGGGGATTTGGTTAGGGGGTTTCTAAATTATTTTAAACCTGCTATATTATTCCTAAATGCGTTACGCTATTCTGGCTGATATCCATGCCAACCTGGCGGCTTTCGAGGCGGTGCTGGGTGACATCGAGCGGAAGGGTGGGGTGGATGAGCTATGGTGCCTGGGGGATATCGTCGGTTACGGGCCTGACCCCTGCCGGTGCATCGAGCTGCTGAGAGAGTATAACCATGTCTGTGTCGTCGGGAACCATGACCTAGCCGCCATCGGCAAGATGAAGCTCTCCTACTTCAATCCGTACGCGGCTGTCGCCTGCCAGTGGACGTCCGGGCAGTTAAGTCAGGATGATATCGCGTACCTTGAAGGTTGGCCACTGATGGTGGAGAAAGGCGAGTTTCTTCTGGTGCACGGCAGCCCGGCGGACCCCGTTATGGAATATGTCATGTCCACCAGCATCGCCGCCAAAAACTTCGACTTTTTCCAGTTGCATTATTGCCTGGTGGGCCACACCCACGTTCCGGCGGCGTTCAAAGAGGAAAAGGGCACCTGCCTGTCCGTTAATTTATCGCCCGGCATCGGCATGGTGCTTGGCGCCAGCCGGATGATAATAAATCCGGGTGGGGTGGGACAGCCGCGCGACGGCGACCCGCGGGCCAGCTATGCCATCTACGACAGCGAGGGCCGCGTTCTCCGACTTTACCGCATCCCTTACGATATCGGCGCTACCCAGGACAGAATGATGAAGGCCGGTCTGCCCATCCACCTGATTACACGTCTTGAAGCCGGCAGATAGCCCCCGTACCTGTCATTGCGAGGACGAAGTCCGTGGCAATCCCTGATATTGTTCGATGCGTTACCCGGGGATTGCTTCGCTACGCTCGCAATGGCAACCTTGTTATGCTTGACAAACCAGCGTTTACCGTTTACGATTTTTAATGAGGTCGTGCTAGATGGGGAGCTAGCGGTGCCCTGTACCTGAAATCCGCTATAGCAGGGTCGAATTCCTGTTTGAGGCTTTTATCTGGTGGGACTACCTGTGTTAAGTGGTGTTGAAGGTTGGGTCCTGCGCG
>Ga0315547_1003139_pt1 | contig 11000 bp, 13 predicted proteins | sample SalMarSW160240MG_2_FD_202542 | JGI IMG/M metagenome (GOLD analysis project Ga0315547, IMG submission 202542) | Salt marsh sediment microbial communities from the Plum Island Ecosystem LTER, Massachusetts, United States - Salt Marsh Sediment SW1601-240 ... | reverse complement strand
CGCAATCAAATTGAAAAGACAACCAGCGATTACGACCGTGAAAAGCTGCAGGAGCGGCTCGCAAAGCTGACCGGCGGGGTTGCCGTCATTAAAGCCGGCGCCGCAACGGAAGCGGAAATGAAGGAGCGAAAAGACCTGCTGGACGATGCACTTCACGCCACAAGGGCAGCAACCGAAGAAGGTGTTGTTGCAGGTGGTGGCGTTACGTTCTTGCGTGCCATCAGCGAGGTAGAGAAGGCAAGAGCAAAGGCCAAAGGCGATGAAAAAATTGGTTTTGATATTATATGCAACGCCCTTAAAACGCCGACAGCCCGGATAGTGGATAACTCCGGCGACCAGGGCGATGTGGTCGTTGCTCAACTTCTCGAAAAAAACCAGAAGGACAAGAATGTTGGCTACAACGCCAACACAGGCCAGTTCGTGGATATGTTCAAAGCCGGCATTATCGACCCGGCAAAAGTTGCCAGAACCGCATTGGAAACGGCCGCCTCCATAGCAGCCCTGATGCTGACGACTAACGTATTAATTACAGATTTAGACGAGAAGGACAAAGACGAAGAGCCTATACCGGGTTCAGTAAGATAAACTTCGTCGTGCGTATCGCGTGATGCGTGTTGCGTAAAAGAGAAAGAGTATATGCCGGGAAAAATAAAAACATACAGGGATTTGGATATTTGGAAAACGGGTATAGGTCTGGTTAAAGATATATATAGATTGACAGAGAAGTTTCCAAAACAGGAGATGTATGGTTTAGTTAGCCAGATGAGACGCGCAGCGGTTTCTATACCTTCAAATGTGGCAGAAGGTTTCAGGAGACATCATAATAAAGAATACATGCAATTTTTGTACATGTCATTAGGAAGTTGTGCAGAGCTGGAGACGCAAGTAACAATAGCAGAAGCGTTGAAGTATCTACAAAAAGACACAGAAACTATATTGCTTGAAAGGCTGGACCACATCTGTCGAATGATATCAAACCTGCTTAAGAAACTTTAGCAGAAAACGCGATACGCAATACGCACGACGCAATACGAGATTATGGCCAAGCGGGACTATTATGAAGTTCTGGGGGTGAGTAAAACCGCCTCCGAAGCTGACATTAAGCGCGCATATCGGCGTATGGCAATGAAGTATCATCCGGATAAAAATCCGGATGATAAAGAAGCCGAGGCCAAGTTCAAAGAATGCGCCGAGGCTTATGAAGTCTTAAGCGACGCCGATAAGCGAAAGCGTTACGACCAGTTCGGTCACGAAGGTCTTCGCGGGATGGGGATGCACGACTTCTCCCGAATGAACTTCGATGATATTTTCAGTATGTTTGGCCTCGACGATTTGTTAGGTGGAATCTTCGGCGGTCGAAGCAGAAGAACAACTGGTCGGCGAACCGGTCCCACACGCGGCTATGACTTGGAAACCACCGTCGAGCTGACGCTTGATGACATCGCCAAAGGTGTAGAGAAAACTATCGAGTTTACCCGGCAGGATATGTGCGCCGAATGCAATGGCAGCGGCAGTGCACGAGGGACAATGCCGGATAAATGCTCTACTTGTGGAGGGACAGGCCAGGTAGCAAGCCGTGGCGGCTTCTTCCAGATGGTCTCAACGTGCCCGAAATGCAGAGGCAGTGGTCAAGTCATCACTAATCCCTGCAAAAAATGCAAAGGTACGGGCAGAGTACCCAAAAAGAGAGTCGTCAATATCAAAATCCCTAAAGGTGTCCACGAAGGCCAGGGTATAAGAGTTGCCGGTGAGGGTGAGCCCGGCCGAGGCGGTGGGCCAAGAGGCGACCTATACTGCTACGTGAGAGTAAAACCCCACGAATTTCTTCAGCGAGACCGAAATGACCTGATTGCTATTGTTCCTATAAGCTTTACACAGGCTGCCCTGGGGACAACTATTGACGTGCCGAGTCTTAACGGCAAAAGAGGCCTGAAAATACCGTCAGGCTCACAATATGGAAGCATCTTTAGAATAAAGGGCCAGGGCCTGCCGGATATTCGAACGGGAAGAACCGGAGACCAGCTCGTGCAAATCATTATTGAAACGCCCAATAAACTAAACGCAAAACAACAAGAGTTATTGAGAGAGTTCGCCAAAACAGAGAATAAAACTGTTTCTCCACAGTCAACACGTTTTTTCGAAAAACTTAAAAAATACTTTGGTAACAACCGATGAAAAAGAAAAAATCCGAAACAACAGGGGAACAAAGACATACCAAGGAAAAGATGGATGAGGCCGAAGAGCTCCAAAGCAGGATAGAGTATCTGCAGAAGGAAAAGGAGGAGCTTTTTGCGAAGCTGCAGCGTGTCAGCGCCGACTACGATAATTTGCAGAAACGTACGGCCAAACAAATCGCCGAGTCGATTAGCTACGAAAAGGAGAAAATCATAAAAACCTTTCTTCCTGTTCTGGATGATTTTGAACGTACACTACAAAACGCACAATCGGCTGCAAATGTCAATGTACTTCTCAAGGGTATTCAGATGGTCTACTATCAAATGCTGGACATCCTGAAGTCACTCAACGTGGAGCAGATAAAGGCGCAGGGCGAAATATTCGACCCGGTCACGCACCAGGCAGTGATGCAAAAAACCGAGCCCGAACAAGAAGAAAATATTGTGCTCGAAGAGTTTCAAAAGGGATATACACTTAACGGCCGGGTTATCCGACCGAGCAAAGTAATTGTCAATAAGCTAACACAGGAACAACCGGCTGAACAGATAGTCAACGAAGATGAAACAACCGACAGGGAGTAACCGCTATGCCCACTTATGAGTATATATGTGAAAACTGCGGATATGAGTTTGAGAAGTTCCAGCCCATAACGGCCAGACCTCTGCGGAAATGTCCCGACTGTGGAAAGTCAAACCTGAAACGGCTTGTAGGAACCGGCTCAGGTATAATCTTCAAAGGCTCCGGATTCTACCAAACCGATTATAGAAGCGAAAGTTATAAGCAGGGAGAGAAAAGCGAGAAAGGTAAAACCGATACCACTACTAAAGAAAAGAAATCCGAAACCAAAGAATCAAAGTCTACAGACAAGACCAAGCCGGACACTAAAGGCAAAAAGAAATCAGCTTAACTGATTTACTTCATCAGTTCTAGGATTTGTATGAATTGCGGATGTTCAGCGGTCTCAAACACCCCGAATAACACTCTCTCGATACCGCTTATCCATTAATCGCTGCCAGCAACCACAATGCTCAGATGCACTTGTTTCTTTGTTCCCTGTTTACCGGTCGGTTTTTCAATCTCATTGTCGCCTGAAGTAAGGTTCGGCTTGACAGGAATTATCAAATCATTGACTATCGTGATAACCTGAGCATTGCTAATATCGTCGAACTTTCGTTTCCCTGTCTTTTCGGTTTCAACAAATAGTGTCGACGAATTACATCTTTTCCAAACATCGGCTAAATCAGACAGCAATAAAGTTAAATCCTCTTTGCTGCAAGTAATAGAGTATATGCGTTTATCTCCCTGGCTTGTCAAACTTATTGAATCTGAAAGTCCCTTAGCCTCAATTGTCCTGTCGATAAATGTGTTAACTGTTCTCAACGCATCCGTCTTCAATTCAAGTCTGCCGTCAAATGCTACGGCGGGCACAACTGTGTTGGAATCAGGTTCAGGAGCAACAATTGTGTAAATCACTATCGATAAAACAGCTACCAGACCAACCATGGCGGCGGCAGCTAAAACCTTGCGAAACATCAAATGTCTGGCTCCTACCCGCCTGTCGGAAGGTTCTTCGCTCCAGGGGCGTTCGGCCGATTGTGTACCTATCTCCAACGAGGCTTTTACATTCTCCAGAATTTGTGCGGGCGCCTCTTCGCAAGGTAAAGAGCTAACCAGAATTTTACTTTTCCGCAGCTCACGCAGACGCCGTGCAGCTTCTGCATTATGTGATATCAGTCGTTGAACCTTGGTCTCCTCTCTTTCTGTCAGCTCTCCATCAATGAAACTGTTCAGCAACTCTTCGATGTTTTGATTTTCTTGTTTCATTGTAAATTGGCCTCGATTATCTTTTTTAGATTGTTTCTGGCCCTGCTCAGTCTGCTTTTAACCGTGCCCAGTTCGATGTCCAGCACCTCTGCGATTCGAGCATAATTCATACCTTCAATATCTCTTAATACAATCACTGCTCTATGTGCATCATCAAGTTTCATCAGCGATTGTATGACTATATTGTACAACTCCTTGTTTTGAACCATAACAGCCGGGTCGGGATTACTTTTATCAGCCAAAAGCTCCTTCAACTGCTGCTTAGACTGCCGACTGTATTCTGTGTCTTCGGCATCAAGGCTCCTGAGTCCCAGCCTGACGCTTCTCTGGCAGTAATTCAAGGTCAAATTAACGGCTATTCTAAACGCCCAGGTATAAAAGCTGCTTCTGCCTTCGAATTCATTTATCTTCTTTATTATTTTGACAAACGTTTCCTGCGTAAGTTCCGCGGCATCATGTGTATTTCTGCACATTCTTAATATGACGTTGTAGATTCGGTCTTGATATTTAATTATAAGGCGTTCCATGGCTTCAGAATCGCCCTTCCGGCAGCGTTCAACCAGAACCGCATCGTCAACTTTAATATTTGCTGCTTCCGTCACACCTTTTCCTTTTTTTAGACAAACAACGCACCAATAAGTTCCGATAATAAAACCAGGAAAAACCAAGGTTTATAATAATCGCAGATTAACGCTTTGTGGTCAAAGGTTTTTCTGCCATGCTGGATGGCTGAGGACACGTATAAGCCTACCATAAGAAGCGATACTGGCGCACGCAGGATTTCTTTCGAGCTTCTCGACGACGTCGCAATACGATGAAATATCACTGCTAAAAAAATATTTTAGCTACCTCTATTTTTAAGCCAAAAACGAGGGTAAATTTTGCAAAAACCAGTAGTTACCACAGTTGTTTTTGGGATGGGAAAGTTGGTACAATCAATTAGTGATTCAAAGTGCTTGAATTAAGCCTTGAATTTTGGTATTATGAATAATAACAATAAATTAGAAGGAGAAAAGTTATGAAAGCTCAAAAACTACGAGGGAGAGAGGGGAGAATGTCATCAGTAAAGATTCTAATAATCCTAATATTACTTTTGTCAGCTACTCCTTGTTGCGCCGACCTTATATTCGATACTGGTTACAATATATTTGATGACAGTTACCCATATTACCCTGAAGTCTGGGTGATTAATAATGCGGTTCTGGATGTTGTAGGTGGCTCGATGGGAAAGCTGGAGCTAACCGACCACGCAATAGGTAACATATATAGGGGTGAAATTCTACATAAGTTGGCTACCATAGATAATACTATTGTTAATATTTATGATGGCAAATTTGATATGCTTGCGTCCGGCAACGATAGCGTTGCTTATCTTTATGCTTATGATGTGACCTATTATCCTACCGGGGGTCTTGCAGATTGTGGTTGGATAGAGGGCATTTATTATAGCAACGATGCGCCGTTCTCATTTTCATTTTATACCAGCGCAAGTTACACACATTTACAAGTAGTTCCAGAACCCTCAATGATTCTATTATTGGGTTTTGGATGCCTATTTCTGAGAAAATGAAATTAATTAACAAATTTTGAGTAGTTATTTTTGAGGAGAAAAAATGTTATCCGGAATGGGAACAAAGCTTAGTACTTTTTCTTTAATGGCTTTTTCGTTAAGTGTTTTCAATTTTGCTCAGGCCAAATCTGTCTATGTAATTACTGACCATCATGGTAACACTGTCAAGGCCTACAAGATACAAGGCAACCAATTTGAGTATCAAACAGATGCAAAAGATTTACCAAACCATGGGAATGGTCCAGTCGGCATTGATATCGATCCTGATTCCGAGTTTCTATTTATAACATATGAGGATTCGGACAAAATCACGCTACTCAATGCCAAGACTATGATTGCTGAACAGGACCCTGTAGCAGCCCCTGGGGCAACAGATTTAGCCGGGCTTGTGTTCGACAGTACAAAACAAAAGCTCTATACCGTGAAAAGACAAGATAACAGACTTTACGCATACCTATGGGATGCCAATACAAAAATACTTACGCTTGAAGGTGGAACATACAAAACCTTAGAGAATATTGGAACATATCCAAATGGTGCTTATGGCCTGGCACTGGATGGCGATAGATTTTATGTTTCGGACAATACAAACACTGTCCATTATTATTATACAGATAGCTGGGCACATCTGGGCACGCGTGATGTTGGCCGGGCGGTGGCGGACATTGAGGTGGATCCCAACAACGGTACGCACAATGCCTTTCTTTACTGCGGTGCCTTGTACAGGGGCTCTGGAGAGGGGCATCAGTATCTGGTAAAGCACGATCTTGAAGTTGAGACCAATCCTAACACCGAGCAGGATATTAACACGGTACCGATTGGCGTAGCAATTGATGTGAATACCGGGCTGGTTTACGTTAGTGTATCTAATAAAGAGATAAGGGTATATGATTGTTCGAGCTACCCTTTCGTCCAAACAGATTCAGAGAATACCGGTGGATGGTCCGGCCCTGCGGGATTATGTGTACCTGCTAAAGATGTTTCATACAAGCCGCCGGCTTTTTATCTCGAAAAGATTGACGTCAATGAGCCGAATTGTGTTTTCCCCGGTGATTATATAACTTACAAGATTACCTTCGGCCCTAACGGCCTCGACCATAACAATGTCGTCATAACCGATTATTTACCCTGCTAAAAAAATATTTTAGCTACCTCTATTTTTAAGCCAAAAACGAGGGTAAATTTTGCAAAAACCAGTAGTTACCACAGTTGTTTTTGGGATGGGAAAGTTGGTACAATCAATTAGTGATTCAAAGTGCTTGAATTAAAACATGAATTTTGGTATTATGAATAATAACAATAAATTAGAAGGAGAAAAGCCATGAAAGCTCAAAAAATACGAGGGAGAGTGAGAAAAAAGGTGATTCTATGTTGTATTTTGGTCTTGATACTTAGCAACACAGTCTGTGCGGCTATTTATTCGGTACCATTAAACGTAAATGGGTACTATGAATTTAACGATCCAACAGACTTTAATATTGATATTGGCGTTCAATTTACACAGATTCATGAAGTACGCTTTCAGGCTCAGGGCGATATATACGCAGTAGATGCGCCTGGACTTTTCGAGTGCACGCTCATCGCAGCACCAGCTAAGGGGCAGCATTCCTATGGTCCGGAGATACCTCCAAGTTCCCCACCTGTATCAGTTCCCTTTAACTGCGATGTTACGTTTATTGCAAGCAACGGGGCAACCTGGGATTTTCTCCTGGACGGCAAAGCCGATGGATATGTTAAGCTGATAACAAGCGTGATATATACTCCTGAGTTTCCGCCTGAAAATATTACGGGCAATATCAATTCTGCCTCCTTGCTTATTGATGCTACCCCGGTTCCCGAGCCGACCACCGTTTTGCTTCTGGCTATGGGGATACTAGGGGTACGTGCAAACAAAAAGAAGAGCTAAAAGAAATACAAAACCAATTTTGGAAAGGGAGAAGTTCAAATGAACAAGACACATATTTTATTTAAATATGCTGCTCTTATAATTGTAACGGTTAGCAACTTTTGCCGGGTACAAATGATTAGCGCCGCTCCACCTGAAGGTTTCGATTTTACGATACCGGCGGATGCGCCCTATGTACCAGGTGAGTTGCTCGTTCGTTTCGCGCCCAAGCCGGACGGAAAACAGCGCAGCATAACAGAGAAAAACCAGTTCATGATCTCTTTGGGCGGGTCTACTATAGAGCGTGACTTTAAGATTGTTCCGGGGTTGAGCTTGGTTAGATTGCCGTCGAACATGACTGTCAAGGAAGCTCTTAAAACCTTCAACAGCACAGATGGCATTCTACACGCACAACCAAATTATTTGCTCAAAGCCTGTTCGACCTTTCCCAGTGACACTAGGTTTGATGACCTATGGGCCATGCATAATACAGGCCAGACTGGTGGTACTGTTGATGCAGATATAGATGCTCTGGAGGCCTGGATCGTCCCTTTGATCTGGCGTTTATACCTGAACCATGCTCTTTATTACTTCTCGCATTGGGTTGTCTTTTCTTAAGACGAAAAAAATAATTCGCCATCAAATGCATTCAAAGTGAAAGGAGTCCTTACTATGCGCTTCACAAGACAAATCATTTCGGTCAAATTTATATTCCTTTTTATTTTAATCGCCTGTTCTGCTCCATCGGCCCGTGCCAAATCTGTTTATGCGATTATAGACCACCCCTATGATATCATTGGAGCTTACAAAATCGATGCCAACCAAATAGAGTACCAGGCAGAAATCCAGGCTCCGCAACACGACATCAGAGCAATTGACCTTGCTATCGACTCAGGTTCTTCCTGCATATTTATCACCTATGAGGGTTCAAACATTATAGAGATAATGAATGCAAAAACACTGGAACATGAAGGCTCGGTTACAGCCACCGGCGCATCGAATTTGGCAGGTATCGTCTTTGATGAAGCCGCTCAAAAACTCTACGTCGTAGATAGACGAAGCTTTAATCTGTTTGTTTACTTGTGGAATGCCATTTCTAAAACACTCACTCCGGATGGTACAAATCCCAAAACTTTAAGTGGGCTTGGTAGTTGGGGTGCCTACGGGATTGCTCTCGATACCACCAACAACCATCTATACGTAGCCGATAGAACCAATATTGTCCATTACTATGATACAGACGACAGGAATGATGTGAATTATGAAAGAAACGAGTAAAAATACTAAAAATAACGCTTTTTACGACCTATTTTATGGTATAATATAATCCAACAAATCTATTGGAAAGGGAAAAGTAATGAAAGTGAAAAAACCGAGGGAAAGAGAAAACAAAATAATAAAAACCTTTTTACCTGTATTGTTCATACTGTCCGTTGCGACTTCTCCTCTTAGAGCCGCAACATGGTGGGATAGTGGTTATCACGTGATCAATGACGGTGATGTATATGGCGAGGTTTTTTTACAGAATGATGCTTCCGTAGATGTTTTTGGTGGTACCATACTCCAACTAAAGACACTTGACCTCAGCACAGCCAATATATTTGGTGGCGAAATGGATAGGTTATTTACTTTTGACAATAGTTTTGTCAATATTTATGGTGGTACTTTGGATTGGCTCGGAGCTTTCCCAGACAGTATGGTCTATCTCTATGCTTACGATGTTACATACCACCTCACAGGTGGCTTAGAAAATAGACCGTGGGCAGAAGGTACATATTATAGTAATAGCACTTCATTTTCATTCACGTTATATGACGAATACAGTTTTTCTCATGTCGTTGTAATACCGGAACCGATTTCTTTTCTGTTATTCGGACTTGGTGCACTTTTTTTGAGAAAACGGAATTAACCAAACGCTTTTAATGGAAGGAGAGATTAGAATGCTCGGAAAGAAACTTTCTCTGGTCGTATTTCTCATGGTTGTCCTTGTAGCTGTTTTTGCGGATACAGTTCAGGCAAACAAATCCGTTTTTATTATCAGTAAGCACTCCACCAGTCAGGCCCAGGCGTACAGTATTGATGGTAATGAGGTAACTCTTCAGAGTACGGTCGATATAAGCACCTACAATCCGGGTTATGGTGCTGTCGGTAATGCTGTCTGGCCACAGAAGGAGTTATTGTTTGTTACCTATGAAAGTTCACCAATGATTGTATGGGCCTCTACTAAAACACTACAAAAAGTTAGTGAATTTGATACGGGTATGACTGACCTATCGGGAATCGCCATAGATGAAAATAAAGAAAAAATATATGTTGTCAGGAGATATTCTACAGAACTATATGTATATTCATGGGATGAGGTATACGGCACAATTGTTCTTGAGGAACCAAATGATCCTAACTATCCTGCTCGAAAATATCATCCGTTAACATACACGACAAATGCGCATGGTATTGCTTTGGATGAGGGTAACGATTTTCTCTATGTTTCAACAGACACAGAAAGAGTTCACGTCTATAATACCAACGACTGGAGCCACGACCATTATATAGATATTGAGGTAGGTGGGGCATACCGATCTGCAGTTGGAATAGCAGTTGACCCGAATCGAGGTTATCTTTACACCGGAGACTGGGACGGCCATCATTACTTGGTTAGAACCTTGACAAGTGACCCTTATACCAGCGTTGAAGTAGAAATCGAGGGCGATTATTACTCAGAATCGCTAATAGGTGTCGATGTTGACGAAGAAACAGGTCTTGTGTACTGCACTACCTATCTTAACGATTTCAGAGTTTATGATTCCAATCTTTCATTGCAGTATACTGAAACAAATAATATCTACGGTCCAGCCGGAGTCGCAGTTGGTGGGCTATACAAGCCGCCTGCTTTTTATCTCGAAAAGGTTGATGTCAATGAGGCTTGTGTTCTTCCCGGTGATTATATAACTTACAAGATTACCTACGGCCCTAACGGCATCGACCATAACAATGTCGTTATAACAGATTATCTTCCCTGCCAGGTTGAATATATTAATCCTTCTGACCCAAATTACGATGACGTAAACCACACTTATAAATGGCAAATCGGCTCGTTGAGCGCCTCTGCTCCGAACGACTTTGTCACGCTTACGGTGTATGTTAATTTAGGTGTTGAGCCAAACGGGATTATCACCAATTACTGCGAAATAGAAAGTGACCATTATTGCAGTTTTGCATTTGCAGATACCAACGTCTGCTTTTGGTCTCCTGATATTATCTATGTGGATGTAAATGCTGTCGGCTGTGACAGCGGGCTGTCGTGGTACCATGCCGACCCTGACCTGCAGAGCGCCCTCTGGAAAGCACAGGCCTGGAGTGTTAATCAAATCCGGGTAGCTGAGGGAACATACAAGCCGACAAAAGGAAGTGTTCGGTCAATTTCTTTCGAGCTTCTCGACGACGTCGCAATACGATGAAATATCACTGCTAAAAAAATATTTTAGCTACCTCTATTTTTAAGCCAAAAACGAGGGTAAATTTTGCAAAAACCAGTAGTTACCACAG
>Ga0315547_1003137_pt1 | contig 11004 bp, 8 predicted proteins | sample SalMarSW160240MG_2_FD_202542 | JGI IMG/M metagenome (GOLD analysis project Ga0315547, IMG submission 202542) | Salt marsh sediment microbial communities from the Plum Island Ecosystem LTER, Massachusetts, United States - Salt Marsh Sediment SW1601-240 ... | reverse complement strand
TGTCTTCCGATAAAAATAAGCTACTCAACAAAATTTGCCGTCCATATCACCAATAAACACTGATGACAAAATACATCTTTTACCACTAATTTGCCACTCAACAAACAATTAATTTATGTAATATTACGCCAAAAGGCAGAAATATATCCAAAAAAGGCTTGACTTTTTACTCAACATTACTTATAATAGGTGTGCAGTATACCAGAACGCCATATTTTGGGGGCCTACTATGGGAAACAATCAAAAGTTCGGGGCTCAACTAAGAGAACTCAGGAAAAGAGCCGGCCTGACTCTCAGGGAGCTCGCCGAAAAGGTCAATGTTAACTTTACCTACCTCAGCAAGATTGAAAACGGTGCCCTACCACCACCCAGTGAAAAAGTCATACGACATCTTGCCGAGGTCCTGAATTATGATAAAGACGAACTGCTTACCCTTGCCGGGATAATACCTTCCGATATCGCCGAGATATTGAAGGACCGCAAGGCACGGGAAAGACTACGCGCCGAACAGGCCAAGCGGGCCTCCAAGTCTACAGGAATAAAAATTCCGGCCCTGCCAAAGGTCTCTTTACCACTCAAGGGCTTATACCGGCTGGCATTACCTGTATTCCTGGTAATAGCCGTTGCCCTCTCAATCTGGTACGCCTCACCTACTCAAGCGCTACAAGTTGAATACCCTGACCAGCCTGCGTCCGGAACTCTCGGCAGTACTTATACCTTCTACGTAAAAGTAAGCATTGAAGACTATGAACATCTTCCTTTACAGAAGATTGATATTGAGATATATAAATCGGATGACCCGACTACCTATAAAGCCACACTGGCCAGTTTGCCGCTAGGAACCAGCGCTACAGCCGCGCACAATCCGTCCGAAGGCACCGGCAGCGGCACGGCAACCGTGGCCGCTACTGCCGAAGCCCACTGGGCATATATCGCCTCCGACACAGGTAATGTTACCTGGGAAACCACCGGGTACAGCTTTTCGCCGTCCCCAAGCGGTGGCTACGGCTATCAGGGCGCCACCGGCACCACGTGGATTAAATATACTATCGTCTGGACACCGCCATCAGGCTGGCCGGCCGGCAGCTACAAGATTGATACCACCCTGACCACCAGTACGCAGAACCCCGGCAGCGGCACCACCTTCACTAAGTCCGGCAGTACGTTCACCTTATCGGCAGCGGTAGTTGGAGGCGGCGGCGGTGGCGGTGCAACAACGTCAGGAGGCACCACCTACCTGTATAATACGGTCGACAGTCAAGGTAAGTTCGTGCAGGATGTAACCGCCAAATCAGCCGACAATAAAGTCAAGTTGGACATCGATCGAGGTGTCATCGGCAAGACCAAGACGAGCCAGCGGTTAACGAAGATAACCGTTGACCCGATGGCAACACCTCCAGCGCAGCCGACGGATTCATCCATCATCGGGCTCACCTATGACCTCGGGCCTGATGAAGCCACCTTCGACCCGCCGATAACGATTACTTTCACCTACAACCCGGCCAGCATACCTGAAGGAGTCAATGAAGCCGACCTAAGCCTCGCATACTACGATTCCTCAACAGGTGAGTGGGTCGTCCTTGAAGGTATTGTCGTGGATACAGTAAATAACACCATCAGCGGCAAGGTGAGCCACTTCACGGCCTTCTCCGTAATCGCTTACGTACCAGTAGTGGCACCGGAGCCCGAGCCGACACCGCCGGCACCCGAGCCTGAACCGGCACCTCCGGCACCCGAGCCTGAACCGACACCACCGACGCCGGAACCTGAGCCGACACCGCCAGCTCCGGAACCCGAACCAACACCACCGACGCCGGAACCTGAGCCGACACCGCCAGCTCCGGAACCCGAACCTGTGGAAGGAGTCAGCTGGTGGCTCATCGGCGGCATCATCGCCGTGGTGATAATCGTCGCGATAGTCGTCTGGCTGCTGGTCTTCCGCCGCAGATACTCATAAACGAAAAACATATAGTACCAGACATCTATGAGGATATTGCCCAGGCAGTAACTGCCTGGGCAACCTCTTTTTTCTCACGTAACGTTTTCAACCGCATTTACTCTGCCACTTGACAAGTACCGCAGCATGTAATACAGTTTTTTATATAATACTTGTGGAAAAGCAGGCAGGAAAACTTGACAACTGTCACATAATGTATTACAATAATGCCAATTAGCACATTTAGGAGCGGGGGAGACTTACTTGAAAAACAGAAATAATTACACGTGGGCTGGTCTTGGCCTGTTAATTGCTGGAGGTCTTACATCTCTATCAGCTTACTTTGTTTTTCACTTAATCTGGCTAACGGCACTGGGCATCTGCATGCTTATCCTATCCTTCATCCTGATAGCCCTGGGAAAAGCCATCCCCAAGCTACCACCCGAGGTCTGTAGCCTCCTGCTGGAAACCGGAATCGATAATATTGCCACCCTGATAGAGGAACTCGGTATAAAAAGCAAGGCTATCTACCTTCCATCTTCGCTGGCCAGTAAATACCCCCGGGCATTTATACCCCTGCACTCTAACGGGTCGCGCCCCGAAATAACCAAAGCCCTACCACAACGACTTATTGCCAGATACGGCTCCAAACCGGAAGATATTGGCCTGCTCATCTCCACCATCGGGAGTACCGCCACCGGTATGCTGGAGTCAAAACCGGGAGCTACACAGGATGAGCTTGAATCAGCGCTTACCTCCCTGTTCACCGGAAGGCTCGGCGTAGCCGATAGCACCAGAGTCGTTTGCCAAAACAACCACATCAAGATAGAAATACACAAGCCACGTCTTGAAAACGGCGCTTCCTGGTCCCACCAGTGCCTGGGCGGCCCCCTGGCCGCAGTAGTCGCCTCTGTGGCTGCCGAAGCCTGGAATAAGCCAATGACCATCAGCCAGGAGGAGCAGGTCAACGGGAAATACTACGTTGAGCTTGAGGTAGGCAAGTGAAACTCTATAACCGCTATATACTAACTGTGGCCATCATTCTATTACTGACCACCGTTATCATGATTGCTACCGGGCAGAATTCTCTGGATATTTATTTCACTGTATATGTCATCGAAGCTCTGGTAATTACCGAACTATATGTGTATATCAACAACAAAGCCCGGCGCGGGCTAGCCTACGTCAGCGCCATACTATTCGGTGGCTTTACCATTGCCCTGTGCCTTCAAATCATCAGGATACTGGCATGAATCTCAATCAATACCCAGCTCACTATGAAAAGACTGATTATTGCGCTCTCTATAATAGCCATGCTGGGAGTGATTTTCCCCGGCTTACCCATCCTCGCCCAACCCACCCACCTTCCCCACGAAAACCCGGACACGGCCACAGGTTTACTGGATAAAGCGGGACTTCTGCTCTCTTACAGCCAGATTATCAACCTGGCCACTGACCGCCAGTACCAGAGTGCCCAGGATATACTCGATGAGCTGGAACATGTCGAAATCCCCGATGAAATCCAGTATATAATTAACCAGTACAGCAATCTCTGCCAGCGCCTGTTCACCACCCTGGAAAACCTCGAATCGCTCCTCGATGAAGCGTCAGAACTGCTGGCTCACAATCAGATTGGTGAAGTCAAACACCTGCTTGACCTCGCCCGTGCCGACATCCGGGATGCCTATACCCTGTCGGAAGACATCGAGGTGGCCACCGATAGCTTAAGTGACAAGCTGGGGGTTTTTTCTGTATCAGCCACAAGCCAGTTAACACAGGCCCACACCCGACTGGAAGAGGGTCTGGAAAGACTCAGCGACCTCGTCAGTAAGCTTAACAGTCTCAACCAGACCCTTGAGGAGCAATACGTTCAAAAGACAAAGCTGATTCCCACCGAGCTCAGCCTCAGCATTAACCCGGCATCAGCCTATGTCGGCGATAAAATCACTGCCTCCGGCCGACTCAGCAGCGACGGCGACCCCCTGACCAGAAGAAGGATAACCATTACCCTTGAATATAAGACAATGGCTAATACTAATAATAATGTTATGGTTGCGGCGACCACTAATACCACCACGACCACCGGATTTGACGGCTCATACGTCACCAATATAAGTATACCTTATGAATATGTAGACAACATGACCCTTACCGCAGTATACGAGCCTTCAGGCAATGATGCTAGTACCTATCTTGGCAGTGAAAGCCCGCCGGTATCAATCAAAACTATGTTCTACCGTACGCTGCTTGTAGTCTCCACACCACAAAAAGTATACCGTGGTCTACCGTTCACCGTGAGCGGTACGGTCACTGATAATCATGACAATGCTAGCCGAAATATCAAAGTGCTCCTGAATGACACCACTCTGACTGAAGGAGTGGCATCGGGCCCGTTCAGCTTCGAATTGACGCTGCCCGAAAAAGTCCCTCTCGGCACGGGGAAGCTGACCGTAGCCGTAAGCCCCCAGGGGCGATACTCCGGCGCTTCCGTGCAGCGGAGTGTCACCATCATCTCGGTACTGCCGGTATCCCTTGATATCCGAACGCCTTCTATCGTTCTCCTGCCCGGAGACATCCAGATTAGCGGCATGGTTTACAGTGAACTCGGGCCCGTTGTAGCTGCTCCGGTAAGCCTTTACTTCAAGAAATCCTCAACTACCGTCATAACATCGGCCGACGGCAGCTTCAGTAGTGTTATTAAACTGCACCTCATGCCCGAGGAAGCGCCTTTATCAGCCAACCCTTTTTATGTCAGTAAATCCCCTGCGGATTCATCATCCGACTTCTCTCCAATCGGTACTCACGAGATAGAAATAACCGTGGAGCCGCCGGAAACATGGGCTACCACAATGAATGTAAAGAGACAGGTTTTCACCGTAAACCCGCTAAGCACCGCCCTGATACTGGCCGTTTTAATAGCGTTATGGCTGGTCATTCGCAGGAGAAGCTGGACGCGAGTTTACACCGAAAAGGAAATACCCCCGGCGGAAGTAGTGGCAGTACCCACCGCCACTCCGCTGCCCGCACCCAGGCCAAAGCTCACGGGTATCAAAGGCCAGGTATTATCAACTTACCGGAGCGTACTTGCGATTGTGGAGAAGATTAACGGCGTTATTATGTCACCGGATGTCACCCTGCGGGAGTTCCTGAAAATAGCTCAGCTACCATCACCGACCGCCACCACACTGTTCGCCGAGTTGACCACCATAACCGAGAGTACCCTCTATTCTGCCTACAGTCCGCAACAAGACACCGCCTCCAGAGCCGAAGAACTTGCCGCCAACATCAAAGAGGAGCTTCGCAGTGGAACTACGTAGATTCTTGCTCATAATAACCGTAACCCTGCTTATCGCCCTGATTCTGACCGTGTGGTTTTTCCCGTCAAACGACGATTTCCGGGTGGATAACCCTTTCTGGAATGGCATCAGGGATATGAGAGCCGACTATCAGGTCCAGCCTCTTGATTCCCTGGCAAACCTTCCATCTTCACCGGACGGGGCAACCCTCCTCGTAATCCCTTACCTGATCTGTACTTCCGCGGAACTGGAGCACCTGAATCAGTTTGTCGCCCGGGGTGGCAATTTAATCATGGCGGATGACTATGGACACGGGAATCAGATACTGGAATATCTGGGACTTAAAGTACGCTTCAGCGGGCAGATTCTCCTTGACCCGCTGATTAATTATAAAAATAAGCATTTCCCGAGGATTATCCACCTTCAACCCGACCCCCTGACCGTGAATACCGACAACCTGGTCTTCAACCATGCCACCAGTCTGACCAATATCACCGACGATAACACCCTCGCCCTATCTTCTCCCTTCAGCTTCCTCGACTACAACGGCGACGGAACACGGGACGCTGGCGAACCCACGGGCCCGCTACCGGTAATCTCCCGCCACGGACTGGGCAGCGGACAGGTAATACTCGTCTCCGACCCCAGCCTTTTCATCAACAGCATGGATAAAATCGCAGGTAATGACAGCTTTATTCGAAATATTGTGGCCAACACGCCCGTACTTTACATTGACCAGTCTCTGCTGACATCATCAGAGCTTCACCGCACCAGGAGCTGGCTGCAACGAGTACGCAGTCTTTTCTCCGCTCCTGTCGGAACAGCGGGCTTGGTCTTAGCGGTAATCATAGCCGCTTCGATACCAATATGGCATAAAAAAAGGAAACTACCGATGATACCTAGTATTTTTCTATATTCCTCTTTCTTGCCACAGGGCAAACATGATAAACTCTCTAAAAGGAGACGGTAATGACGACACAGCAGAAAAAAGGACAGGCAATACTGAAAGGCATTATTGATGAAGTATCCAAGGTAGTAGTCGGCAAGGATGATATCAAGGAGATTCTGCTGCTGGCCCTGCTGAGCCAGGGGCACGTGCTTATCGAAGGACTACCCGGAACCGCCAAAACCACCGTCGCCCGTACCTTTGCCCATGCCATCGGCGGTACCTTCAAGAGAGTGCAGGGCACCCCCGACATGCTACCCTCCGATATTCTCGGATTTTATCTTTACCGTGCCGACGGCAGCGCCACGTTTATGCCGGGGCCTATCTTCGCCAACGTGCTGCTGGCCGACGAGTTGAACCGCACCACCCCCCGTACCCAGTCCGCCCTTCTTGAGTCCATGCAGGAACAACAGGTTACCATCGAACGGGAAACACATAAGCTGGGACAACCGTTCATCGTTATTGCCAGCCAGGTACCCTACGGCAGCCCTGGAACATCCCAGCTTAGCGAAGTGCAAACAGACCGTTTTATGTTCCGGACGTGGAGCGGCCTTTCCACTCTGGAAGAGGAAGACCAGATTCTGAGGGATATCGATATTATAACTGAGCCGCATACCGAGGCCGTGACGACACCGGCGGATATTGTACGGCTCCAGCAGGATGTCAAGGAAGTGCATGTCGCCGATAGTATCCGCCGCTATATCCTGGATATTATCGACAACCTGCGCCACCATCAGGATGTCGTGCTGGGTCTCAGCACCCGCGCCGGCATTGCCCTGCTGAAGGGCGCCAGAGCCAGGGCTTTCCTACAGGAAAGAGACTTCGTCATTCCCGACGATGTGAAGAGATTGCTTGTCCCTGCCCTATCCCACCGCCTTCAGGTAAGCCCCGAAGCCGAAATGGAGGACATCAGCCCCGAGCCAATCATCAATGAGGTAGCCACTCAAGTCCCCGTACCGAAAATAGACAATGCGTAGAGCATCGCCCCAATTATTATGTCAAATATATCTACTGCTGGTTCTGCTGGCAGCTGCCGTGATGTCGCCGTTGCCCTATCTGGTGCTGGCGCTGGTCCTGCTGCTGATGATTCTGTTTACCCTGATACACCCGCAACCACCAAGGTTTAACATAGTAATCAACCTGGCAGTGATGTTCCTGGCGCCGCTGGTACTGGCACCGTTACTGGAACGTATAGCAATGCTGCCGCCAACGGCCACTCAAATCATAGCCGTCATACTTGTCCTCCCCGTACTCTACCTGCTCGACCTTAACCTGAGAGAAAACGTCCGTCATACGCAGGTATTCACAAAAGCAAAAGGCGAAAGAAATACTACCTATACTTTCGTATCGTTGTTGGTCGCGGCACTGGCCGCAATGCTGATAGCACCGGTGGTCAATCGCCCCGTCCTGCTGTTTACCGGCATCCTCCTGGCCCTGTACCTCCTGGGGGTGCTGATAGAGATACTGTTCACTATTCCCCGCCGTCCCTTTACCACCAATACCCTGATGATAAGGATTATCGTCGGCACCACCGGGAGCGCCCGCCTGCACCTGACCAGCCGAACGTGGGTTAAAATGCACAGCCAGCTGAGCTTCACCGTCCCCTGGGCACAGGTGACACCACAGCAAATCATACTTAAAGAAGGTAAAACAAGTCTGGACCTTAGCTTCACTCCGCCACTGGCGGTAGAATCCCGCCCCCAACTCCAGGTATCGGCAGTCGACCCGCGGGGTTTCATCCAGATAAACCAGCTACTCGAGCCGCTGAACCTGCACATCATCCCGAGGGCAAAATACGCCGAATGGCTGGCCAGGAGATATTTGGAGCAAACAGGCTCGGGGGTCATTTCCGCAGTTAGCCTGCCTTCCCAAGCCCTCGCAAAACCGAAGCGAGGCATCGAATATCTGGAAAGTCGCACCTATCAACCCGGCGACCCGCTAAGAGATATTGACTGGAAACATACCCTGAAACTGAGCCAGCTAATAGTAAGAGAATATCAGGAAGCCGGCGAGCAGGCAGTCATCATCGCCGTTAACCTCTCGGTGACCGATGCCGAGGCAGCCGATAACCTAGCCTTCAACCTGATAACCATAGCCTTAACCCTGGCGCGGGAAAACATACCCACCGCACTGGCTGCCTACAACCACCAGAATGTTGTCCTCAGCACGGCTATCATCGAGCCGCTGGAAATGCTCAGGCAAGCACTATCCTTGCTCAGAGAAATCATAGTGGTAAAGTTCGCTGACCGATATCTGGAACCGACCGACATCGCTAAAATCAGGCGAAATATAAGACAGCTCCAACAAACGGATTCCGAACCTGCCCAGCGACTACTCGATATCCTCAACTTTGAGCACCGCTCTATCGAGGAGGTAGCCAGGAGCCACCCGGCCACCCTGGCACTGGCGTCCGCCACCAGGCAGGTCCCGCCTCCGGCTATGATACTGCTGGTATCGCAACTAAACCATGACGCCGAAGCTATCCTGGTAACCGCCGAGAAACTGGCCAAGAGGAGATTCACGACGATACCGATAGAATCGGTATGACATCTATTCCACGGTGACGCTTTTAGCCAGGTTCCTGGGGAAATCTACGGGGCAACCCCGTTCTCTGGCGACATAATAGGCAAGCAACTGCAGGACCACCGAATTCACCACGGGCGAAAACAGGGGGTCAATCTGCGGTACGGTAATTACCGAATCGGCCAGTCCCTCCATGGTCTCGTCTTCTTCGCTCACCAGTGCCAAAACCGGAGACTGCCTGGCCTTGATTTCCTTGATGCTGGTCACCATGGGCTCGTAGGTATTGTCCTGGGCCATGACCGCCACAACCGGCGTATTGCTTCCCAGCAAGGCGAAGGGGCCGTGCTTCAACTCGCCGGCTGCATAGCCTTCAGCGTGAATATAGGAAATTTCCTTCAGCTTGAGGGCGCCTTCCATGGCGATGGGGTAGTTGATTCCCTTGCCGATGAAAAACACATTTTCGAATCCGGCCAGTTGACGGGCACAATCGGCAATTGCCGTCTCATTATCCAGTACCTGCTGGACTTTAACCGGCAATTGCCTTATCTCCAAGACAAGGTCATCCAATCTCCCGATATCAACCCGGGAGTAGGGTAGAGCCAGCCAGTACAGGGCGATAAGCTGCGCCAGGAAAGTCTTGGTAGCCGCCACGCTTATTTCCGGCCCCGCCCGCGTATAAACCGTACGGTCGGCAATCCGACTGGCCGTGCTGCCGACGACATTGGTGATGACGATAACCCGGCAGCCGGTTTCCCTCAGCTTCCTGATTGCCTTGAGCACATCGGTAGTCTCGCCGGACTGGGTAATGACAATCGCTTTATTCCTGGCCGATGCCTGGCCGCTGTAGTTGAATTCATCGGCCAGCTCGACTCTTACCGGTACGTTGACCAGCCCTTCGATAATATACTTGCCGACAAGTCCGGCATGATATGAGGTACCGCAGGCGAGTATGAGAATATCATCCAGGCTACTGCCATCGACCCCCGTCAGGTCGGCCGCCGGCTCCGCCGCCGAGATATACTCGGAGAGGGTATCCCGTATTACCTTGGGCTGCTCATGTATTTCCTTGAGCATGAAGTGCTCGTAGCCACCCTTCTGAGCATCCTCCACACTCCATAATATCTTATGTTCTTCCCGGACGATGCTGGCGCCATCCTGTTTAACTTCTACGGCGTCGGCGGTAACCACAGCGATATCACCGTCTTCCAGATAGATAACCCGGCTGGTATAGTCCAGCAGAGCAGGTACATCCGAGGCAATATAGTTTTCCCGGTCGCCGATGCCGATAATCAGCGGGCTATCCTTTCTGGCAACCACCAGCCTGGGTTCACCTGCCATCAGCGCAATCATGGTATAGGAACCTTCGATATCATGCAGGGCCAGTCCTACGGCCTTCTCGAAATCGCCGTCATAATACTTCTCAATCAGGTGCGGTATTACCTCCGTATCGGTCTGGGAAACCAGATTATGCCCTTCGGCAGTCAACTGGTCCCTCAATTTCTGGAAATTATTGATGACCCCGTTGTGCACCACGGCAATGCGGCCGGCGCAGTCGCAATGCGGGTGGGCATTTAATTTCGACGGTTCACCATGGGTGGCCCAGCGGGTATGCCCGATGCCTGCCGCGCCATCCAGCACCGGCAATGCCTTGGTCAAAGCCTTCACCCTGAGGGCATCCTTGTGAACCTCAATGCCGTTAGCCGATACGGCAATGCCGCAGGAATCATAGCCCCGGTACTCCAGCTTGCTCAGGCAATTAAGGAGAATCGGCTGAGCCTTTTTCTCTCCGATATAACCAACAATGCCACACATAGTTAATCAGTTCCTTACTATAATCCGCCGCGCATTATCATATCTCACTAAATACGACCATGTTCGCCTAATACACCAGGCTTTTATCGGGCAACCGACCGCTTATCATCTTCAACATCTGTATCTGGCAGTAGTTACCGACGATAACCCCCGGTTGAGCTGTCACGTTACTTTCTACATTACAGTCCTCGCCCATCATAACGCCCACATTTATCGACGGGCTTTCACCGTTAATTCTGACCTCGCTCTGCCCGCCGACGGCCGTAAAACGCCCCTTGAGCACACAGCCCCTATCAATAACGGAGTCGCTTATGATACCTCCGGCGCCAATGGTAACGTCATTACCGATAACACTGTTCTTAATCTCGGTAAACGGGGAAATAACGACATTATCGCCGATACTGGTAGCCGGCATAATACAGACATTCGGTCCGATATCACACCCCGACCCGATAACCACCGGCCCGTAGATGCATGAGCCGGCTCGTACT
>Ga0315547_1003133_pt1 | contig 11006 bp, 9 predicted proteins | sample SalMarSW160240MG_2_FD_202542 | JGI IMG/M metagenome (GOLD analysis project Ga0315547, IMG submission 202542) | Salt marsh sediment microbial communities from the Plum Island Ecosystem LTER, Massachusetts, United States - Salt Marsh Sediment SW1601-240 ... | reverse complement strand
ATGTAGCTGCCTACAGGGCTGAAAGAAATTGCTCTATCGAGGAAGCTGCCCGGGAACTACGCTATGCTTTTCTTGCCAGGGTAGCTAGAGAGGTCGGAGCCAATCGAATAGCCACAGGTCATACCAGGGATGACCAGGTAGAGACAATTTTGATGCACATATTACGGGGAACGGGAATTACCGGATTGTGCGGCCTAGCCCCTTGCTCCCCTATGGCGTATGACAGCCAGGGAATGTCCTTGCCCGCTTCTTCCCTGTCATTGCGAGCTTCTCCCTTGTCATTGCGAGCGAAGCGAAGCAATCTCCTGGTAATAAGACCGCTTCTGGATATTACCAGGGAGGAAACAACGAATTATTGCCAGGAACATCAGCTTGCCCCGCGTATTGATTCCTCCAACCTTTCGCTTTCATTCTTCCGAAATCGCCTTCGCCTCCACTTGTTGCCTCTGCTCAGACAATATAATCCGAGCGTTGACCAGGCCCTGCTCCGTTTGGCTGATATCGCCAAAGAGGATAGCACTTTAATTGAACAGCAAGCTTCTGGGTTGTGGGATGAAGTGGCCAGGCAGGAAAATAACACCGTTTATCTGGATAAGAAGCAGATTGCTAGCTTGCCGATAGCCCTGCAGAGGCAATTATTGAGAGCAGCTGTGACCAGGTTGGCCGGGGACGCTCGAGACATCGAAGCCAGTCATATTGAAGCGGCAAGGAGCCTACTAAATAAACCGGCTAGCAAAAGAATCTCTCTGCCCCATGGACTTATCTGTCACGGAGGATATAATGAGCTCGTCATTGCGAGCACAGCCAAGCAATCTCAGCTTCCGCCATGTCCTTTCCCTCCGCTGCCAGGCGAATTTCCTCTTAAAGTGCCTGGTAAGACAGTTTCCTCGGGATGGAAGGTGATAGCCAGCATAGTTCGGGAGCGAGCGGCTTCTCCGTTATCGCGAGGCGCCCTGTGCACAAGCGAGGGAACTTGTCAAAGCAATCTCATTGCCCATTTCGATTTACACAAGACAGGAATCGAACTCTTCGTCCGTCAGCGTCGGCCTGGAGACAGATTTCAGCCCCTGGGCATGAGCATGTCTAAGAAACTCTACGAGTTTATGGTTGACGCCAAGATACCTCATTCCTGGCGAAGCCACATCCCAATCGTCTGTTCCCCTCAGCAAATCATCTGGGTAGTAGGCTGGCGCATTGATGATAGAGTCAAGGCCACTGAAGCTAGCAAAGAAATTTTTCGTCTGGAGTTTATCAGGTCAGAATGAAAGCAGTAGACAGGGAATTACGTTTACGCCGTCTTACCGTTGACGAAGCCTTATACCGGCTTGACCAATATCTCTACGATGCCTTTATGGCTGGCTTGTCCTCTGTGCGCATTGTTCATGGCAAGGGGACAGGAAAATTACGCCATGCCGTACACGAGTCACTAGCCAAGCACCCTCTGGTTAAATCCTATCGCCTTGGTGATTATGGCGAAGGAGACTATGGCGTCACCATAGTGGAGCTGACAAATCGTTAGAGCTTGTCTCCGAAATTAGAAACATTATATGACTTAATCTTTGCCAGCTTGCTGGCTTCCGCCATCCTCCTCATCCTCCTTCGCTGCCTCGCTCTTATTCATCAAGGTACCTAAAGAACGCTGGAACGCTTGGAAAACAATCTGCTTCGCGGTTTGCTTGGCAGCAGCAACGATTTCTTCGGCTTCCTGTTCTGCTTTACTCCTTGCCTCGGCTATGACCCCAGCCAATTCCTTCTCCCTCTTGCTCCTCCCACTCTCTACGGCTTCGTTAATGATACCTTGCGATTTTTGAATGGCGGCACTGATGATTGCTTGTGCCTTTCCTTCACCCTCCCTCCGGCCTAGCTCTCTGGCTTGGTTCAGGAGCTGTTCAGCTTCCCGCTGTGCTTCCTGCTTTGTCTGGCTAACCTCCTGTTCCGCGCTTTCCTTTAGCGCGTCGACAGCCCTAGACGCTTCTTCAATCTCCTGGGTGGCTTTTTTGATCAAGGTGCCCGCTTCCTTCTCGGCATTAGCCAGTATCTTGCCCCTTTCGTCCTCAGCCGCTTGTTGTGCCTTGGCGACAATCTTGGCTGATTCCTCTTTAGCCTTGCTGATTATGCGTTCTACTTCTCGCTGCTTCGCTTCCGCAGCTTGCTTTTTGGCTGCGGTTTCAGCCTCCGCAGTGATTTGCTCAGCTCCTTCTCTCGCCTCCTCGATAATAGCGGTGGCTTCCGATTCAGTTTTCCGTTTTGCTTCCTCTACCACTTGCGCTGCCCGTTGGTCAGCTGCTTCCGCCGCCGAAACCGCATAGGCCGCTGCCTCTTCCTCGGCCTTCCGTTTCATTTCAGTACGATACGCCGCTGCTTGCTCCTCTGCTTCCAGTTTTGCTTGGCTTGTGATTTGCTGCGCTGTCTCGCGGGCCTTGGTAAGAACACCGGCCGCTTCCTGCTCCCCCTCTTGCCTGATCCTCTCTACTTCCCCCTCAAGAACTTCACTGAGCCGCTGCTTGTATTCATCCATAATCTTGGCTGCCTGTTCAACTGTCAGCCTTACCTTATCTGCCGACGCTAGCATTTGGACACCTCCTTGATTTGCATTGACGTGAGCTTGAGTATGTCGCTTGACTGCTCGACTTCTGCTTCCCGCTACCTGACGTTCGACACTCAATTTTGCAGCCTCTGAATCTGTTTAACAGTCTAGTTTTTCTAGGGATTTTGACTTGGAACCAATGGTATAACACGCTCCCCACACTGTCAACTCCCCGTTGGCTGACCATAGGGGCAACGCCCGAGTGGGTATTTTAGCAAGTTTCCTTACTCCTCTCTCTAATTCCGCGGAGACAATACTAGTTAAGCCTCCTGCAAATCAGGCATTATGTCCCCAGAATCATTGATTCAAAACGTAGTTTCTTGAAACGCAGCGGCTCGAAGCTTACCAGTTCAGCTTGCCCGCAGGGCGGGCTGGATAACCCCCGGCAAGAGACATGGCAGTTAGCAGTGCAACCCGGAACAGGCTTGAACCCGCCATCGGCTTGTTTTCGGGCAAAGGGCAGTGGTAATCCCTCGCAGTGCGGGATGCCCCGGGAATCACTCTCCCCGGCGGAAAGTTCCTGGCAGGAGGCATAGGTCATTCCCCTGGCTTCAACCAATTCCTTTACTTTACGGTGGAGCCCGAGCCTCAAGTCCTTGCGCAGGCGATAGCCTCCGCCTGACCAGTGTGCCTCGTAGATATATTCCTTCTCGAATTTCCTAGCTGCTAGCGGCGACTGGCTGTAGATAACTTTGTATATTCGCTGCCATATACTTGTGCCTTCATAGCCGCCTGATGGAGAGCGCTTCCTGGATAGCCTGCCGGTGCTGGCGATGACATGTTTGGCTCCAATCGCGGCGAAGACATCGAGCAACCCGGCTATTTTTTCAAGCCAGGAATTGCCGTAAAGGGCCTGGAATAAATGGACCAGAATGGGGTCGAGGCGAATGACAATGTCTATACCCATTTTAGATAGTTTGCCGGCAGTAGCTACCCTGGCATCGAATGAAGGCGCCCCTGGTGACAAAAGCCCGAGCACCTCAGGAGTCCCTTCGATGGTTATAGCTATAAATTTAGGCTTGTACTCGATAAAGCCAGGCAACTCCAGGAGAAAGGATGGGTCGCCTTTGGTGGTGATGAAAAACGAGACGCCGTAGTCCATAAGAAGCTGTATCAGTCTCTTGACCTCTCGTTTCAATTCAGGTATGTCCTGGCAGGGGTCGGAGATATTGGACAAGGAAATTGGCGGGCATAAAGTTAGCTTTTTAAGGTCCCTCTCCACTAACTCAGGCAAGTTGTTATAAATTAAGGTATCCTCGGAGTAGTTGGAGTAAATAGCTTCTCTGGCATAGCAGTAGATACAATTATGAACACATTGGTTTGGACCCGCTGGCGTGACATTGATAATCCAGCAGTGGAAGCACTTCCGTTCGGGATGAGAGTAGGGGAAATCATGGAAGGTCGAGCCTTTCTTGGCTATTAACTTTACTGACACAATCCTATTTTAGCAGTTTAGCCAACTTGTCAACTTGCGAATGGATTTCAAGGACATAACGCCAACTAGGCTTGCTACAAATTGGGTATTATGTTACCGAATACGTAGTTGTACAGTGAGTGGCCTTCTCAACGAACAGAAAAGCACATGTTACAATATACTTGATCTTAGTGGGACTTGCCGTTAGTAATCGAAGTATGGCTTGCCTCAATAAGCCACGACACTTGTAACAGATGCGTATTATGAGAAAAAAGGTGGGAATGGTATTTAGAAAGTCTATCCCTTAAAGTTTAGAGGCAAGGATGTCAAAGAAAGAGCGACTGCAAAGTGAACGAAAGTCTCTTTTTGAGAAGTGTATCAATGTGGGATCGTCTAAGGAATTGCTGTCTGTTCAGGAGCTGCTTGCTAACAGTATACGCAGGTGTGAGCGTGAATTAAGGGAAGCGGGGAATAAGAACGCCCTCTTTTTTCACATTAAGTGCTTACGGTTGTACGCAGACGGGCTAGTGTGGCTAGTGCTCCACCCACACACCATACGCCAATTAGCAAAGAACTCCGGAGCTCCGCGGTCAATCGAAGCTCAGGGTAAAGCATTTGACCAAGTGTTGGAATCGGCACGAATGCATCTCAGGACGCGTAAAGTGCCCGTTTTTATAGCAGACATTACAAATATTATTAGGATAGGAGACATTATCATCTGTCCTAGCCATGAGGTGCCCATCATTGTGGAGTGTAAGACCCATCTTCCAAGGCCTGAGCACATTATGCAGGGTAGACATGGGCGACAGGTGAGCCGAGCGGCGGGGACACTAAAATACCTTGCCAAGGGGAGTGCAAAAATCTTTGGAAATGATATTTATCAACATGCCATCGAGTCTCCTCATGTTTCTGAACGCAACTGGAATTCTATTATTAAGATTTGCGAAGCAGCTCTAAAGGACGGGTGGGCTTTTGCTCAGTTGTCTGATTACGAGTTTTTTTGGGCATATACTCGCGGTAATCAAGATTTCGTAATGGATGCAATTGGACACTATGGAAAACAAATTGACGGTGGATTTGTTGGTAGTTCCCTTGGCCTTATGAATATGTCAGATGGTCTGTTCCCGCCTCCTGCAGTGTGGCCAATCCCAAGTGAGCTAAGGTTTCTCCTAATGGAAGAGGATATTGTCGTAATGCACATGGTTGATGCAAGAGCCTTCGAATATGATTTTGGTAGTGGGGAGCGGATAGAGATCCGTCCCGCAGAGGATTATCCGATTCATGTAATGACAAGGGGGAAGGAATATCCCTTATCAAGACGTTTTATCTACGATGTGCTGTATGGGTTTGAAACTGTAAAAAGTTGTGCCCAGGGGTTGATTGATTTTGCCCGCCAGATTCACGCTGGGATAAATGTAGATACTGAAACACCATTGCCTGAGAAGCCAGTAGCCTACCATATAGAATCAATAAAGGAGGCTTCAGAACTAGTCAAATCTGGAATCAATGCGAAGAATGCTTTAGTTTCAATGCCCGTGGTGTTACTTGCCCAACTTCAGTGCAAAGCGGTGAAATCAGAAGATAAGGCAAGAGAGCAGGAAGATATATCCAGCGAGTCTGTGCAGGCTTACGCGGTAGTAGATGTGGAGACCTTGGAGAAATTGTTGTCAAAGCGAGACGTAGCGCAGAGGGAAAACTGCTAAAGAAGTCCAATTTGCCATAAAGCAAGAATAAACTATATAAACTATTTCTTTTCAAAGAAAAGTTCGCTGTGGAATTCCAGGGACACCATACTAATTAGGCCTGCTATAAATCAGGTATTATGTCCCCGGGAAGCAGATGCGCATTGCATCACCTTAATCTTTTCAATACTGCCTTTTGAATTACCTGAAATCGGTCTTTAACTCCAAAGTCTTTGTATAGACTTTCCGTTAAAGAACCCTCTGGATAATTTGTTTTCTCTTGTATTGCCATGAACTCAGTAACAATAAGCATAAACTCAACTGTAAATTCTCCAACTCTATCCAGGTCTTTGAATGGTTCGATATGCTCAGGTTTGAAGTACTGGAGACTTGGCGGAAAGGAATTTATTGGTTTAATCGAAGCGAGCATTGACAAGACATGCTCCTTTAGTCTTAAGGTTAGTTGAGGGTCAGAGACATGTTTGACATACATTTCTACAATTAAATGGACGTGCGCAGGTGTACGTTCTCGCTTGTTTGGCTCTCTGAATTTCACAATAAAATCATAAGGGGATTCCGGTTTTTTGCCAGGATAAACTCCAATCTGAACGTTTGCTTTAGTTGTATAAACAAGGGCGTCCTCCTGCGACCGCCTGACTTTCCACATTTTGTAAGAGGATTGCAAATAGTAATAAACTCCCATCAAGGGTCTGAATAATCTTTTCATTTCATTGCCTTTCCAACCTCTTACGCAGTTCTCGGATACCCTTCATTGACATCTCGCGGCCTTCTCCTTCAGGATAATTGCAATCCTCTTGTCCCCATATCCATTTATAGGCTTTCAGTAAAACTTCTGGAGATTCTCCATTTGGACTATTTAGTTTTGTAAGCTGCAATACCTCGCTAGGTTCTTTACCACTGAAAACAGTTTCAAGCGCATCTATTATTTTGATAGTTTCTTCAGGATTAACCCTTCCCTTTTCTTCAAGGTCGTTGTATATATCCTTATGAGAAATCAACCAAAGAGTTGACTCACGCGGATCGTAGACCCAAACCATGAAGTCTTCGCGCTTAACCTTACCAAAAACAAATTTACCGCCAGGCTTTGTTATAACTATTTTCCTTCCGTCTGCTAGTTCCTCTACTTCATATCCTCTGTATTTTACACTCTCTAAGAGCTTTCTAAATTGCTCACGTGGTTTGTTTCTAATTTCCAAATGCATTAACTCAATTTCATGTGTGTAAATATTCTTCTTCACTTTCTCACCTCATAAACAAGTAGATATTGGTGAGCTATTCTTAAACAATCTCTTGAATTTTGAGTGTTTGAATTTGCTCCTTCTTGAGTAATAACTACAATTTCCTTGAGCCATAAATCATCCAGCGTCAAGATGTCTACCAATCTTTTGGCAAGAGGTTCTATGTACCCATTTATTCTTACATCCTGTGTTTGGATGACTATGCACCCACCTTCGGTTATCTTCGGTAGATGCTGCTTTATAATTTCCTTTACTTTCTGTAGGTAGAGCTCATTAGTTGACTGTGAAGGATTATTACTTAAAAATGGTGATCTAACAAAAAGCAGTCCTTTCTTCTTTTCTCTATTCTTAGAAAAGCTAGTCTCATTTTCAGAATAAGAACTAAAGTCTATAGTTGAGTACCCATCTCCACCTGAATATCTATCAATCACATTCTTATTTAAACGTTTTTCAAAATCTTTCTCTGGCAAGACCCACACAGTCGTGGTTTCAAGTTCGTCTAATTTCCTCTTTAGTGGTGGCTTCCCCAATCTAAGAGCAACTAAACCATAAGCCGTCTCCACCTCTTTTACACCTGAAAGGAGAGGTGCTTCAGGTTTTTCGAAAATTGGTAGATATTCGTGAGCCAGAAGAAGAAAATTGTATTTTATGCTACTGGCATACCAAAATCCTGTCGTTTTGCAGTTATGTTGCCGCTTAATAACAAGCTCTCGTAATTTAAAGCCGGCATCCAAATAAATATTTATGAGTTTAAAACCTAAAGGAACCACGTGTTTTTTTCTCCGAGTATCTCCAATTAAAATAGCACATTGCCTTCCTGGCTTTAAAACTCTAAAACTTTCCTTAGCTACTTTGGACATTTCTTCTAAAAACCCATCTATATCAAAAAATGACAAATCACTTTCTTTAGAATCGGTATAATGAATAATGTTTGCATAAGGAGGATGAGAACAGATTAAATCTATAGAGTTATCCTGTATGAATGATAGATTTCTGGCGTCACCAACCGACAGTTCCGGCTCGTAAACCTTCAAACGGCTTTCCCCCTCACCTATAATTAACTGTTGCGATTCTACGCTAAAGCTTGCGTTCCTCTTCGCTAGTTCGATAGCTCTGTCATTAATATCAAAGGCAATACACTTTCTTCCTAAGAGTTTGCATTCTACAGCAGTTGTTCCGGCACCACAGAAATAATCCAAAACTAATTCACCGGGCTTTGAATATTTAAGGAGCACGTTCCTTGGGATGTAAGGAGACCAGTTTCCTCTGTATTCACCACTATGGGTAGCCCAATTGCCTCTTTGTTTAAAACTCCAGACTGTAGTTTGTTCTTCTTTGAAATCCTTGGGATAAAGAGTTTTTATTTTTTTAGAAACTCCCAAAACACTGATATTGAGCCCTTGTGATCTCGTAATAAGTCGTTCAATATACCGAAATGTAACTCCATACTTATGACCAATTTCTAAATCAGGAGTTCCTCTTACCTTTTCTTGCAAGATTGCTTCCTGAAGCTTCTTTTCAGTTTTGGAGCTTACTTTTTGGTTAGACATTGCAATTGCCTTTTGTTGATCCCGTCGCTTCGGCTGACTGTTACATAACTACACTTCGTCTATTTCGTTTATTCCCATTTTAGCTCAAAAAATGTATTGTTTCCAGACATAAATTGGCAGACCTCAAAAGCCGTGGGAATTCCAGCGACACAATACTAATTAGGCCTACTACAAATCAGGTACTATGTCCTCGAAGAAATGAAAACTCTAGCAATTGCCCTCAGGCTCCAAGAGCTCGAAGCCGCTTTGTTTGTCTTTGATACGCACCATGTCTGCGCCGAGGATTTCATAGAGGATAACCTCTCCCACAAGCCAGGTGGTGACGCCATGCCGCAGGCATCCAGCCATGGTCTGCCCCGCCCGACCTAAAGCAGCATGGATATGCAGAGTCGGTTTGCCATCTTCTCCGGGGGCGAGCACACCCACTCCCACCACCTCATGTGCTCCGTCAATCGGCAGGAGCATGGGCTCTGGTGGTCTTTCTTCCGAACGTCTCGGGCCAACAACGACGTCGCCACCTCCAATCCCACCCACCAAAATAGCCTGTCCCACAGATACCCCCTTTTCTTCGGCAAAACGCTCAATACATTCGGGCACAACATCCCCATCCTCCAGCCGTATCACGAAAACCCGACCAATTCGTCCTTCACATGCTTTCATTGTGAACCTCCTTTACGATTCCAGAGCACAACACTACAGGCAGGCAAGCTCGGTTACCAGAAGCTCTAAAGCTAATTTATCGCTATATTTGCCGGTTTTGATGGCTAAGTCGGTCTCCAAAAGCTTATCGTAAGCCCGTTTTACGCCCTCAAAATCATACAATTTAGCCTGGCTGAGCGTTTTATCCAGGCCATAGCTCGATTTCAACCCCAACCTATCCTGAATCTGCAGGCGAGACAGTCCCCGCTCCAAATCTTTGGCTTGAGCTATCAGGCGGAATTGCCTGGTAATCATGACCAGGATATACGTTGGCGCCACACCATCATCATACAGCCGATGAAGTATCCGTTGGGCTAACTCGGTCCGACCTTCGGCCACGGCATCCACCAGAGCAAAGATATTAGCCTCCTGTACATGACTTACCAGTTGTCTAACATCATCTTCGCTGATAGGGCGCTCCTGGCTGTAAAGAAGCAATTTCTGGATTTCACCATTCATCGCCCATAAGTCTCCACCTATGAGTTCAGCGAGCAAATTCACGGCCTGGGGGGTGATATCGCCGCCCTCTTCCTTTACCCGTTGTTGTATCCAGGCCTTTAAATCCCTGCCCCGCAACAAGGGGAAGGTCCTTACTTCAGCTAATGGTGAAATCTTTTTTAATAGAGGATTAGGGCCCTTCACCTCCCCATCAACCAGCATCAGCACGGTAGTTTCTGGTATTTGCTTGATACAAGAAGCCAAGCCTTCCCATTCCCCCAGCCCGTTTCCAGATTTGCCTTTGCCAGACCGCAGTCTGCTTTGTGTTACCTCAAAGCGCCCTAACAAGCCATCGACTATAACCAGGCGATGTGAGGATAAAAAGGGAGCGGCACCACATTTATTTCTAAGTTCACTTAAAGTTAGATGTTGCCCCTCTAAGCTGGTGGTGCTAGTCGCTAGCATCTCCCAATCGCCCAGGTCAGCTTTAATTTTCTCCACAGCTTGATTAAGGGAGAAATCATCCTGACCATAAAGAATGTAGAACATCTCTCCGATATTCTATCACAGCGGGTGTCGGTAGGACTTGTGTCTCTCAGAGCGAGGCGGAGATGAACTCCGCCACTACATTTATTGGTAGGGGCGGGGCTTGTCCCCGCCCGATTGTCTTCAATTGTGCGAAGGGTTCGGATATGCCAAATGACTGCTGTCAGCCAGTCGCTCAAAACCAAAATATGATAGGATATCATCATGAAGGTTGCCATTATCGGCATACCTAAGAGCGGCAAAACGACTATCTTTAACGCCCTGACCAGAGGCAAGGCTGAAGTTGCCGCTTATTCCCCAACCCTGGCTCCCAATACCGGCGTGGCCAAGGTGCCTGATTCCCGACTATCAGCGCTGGAAGGCATATTCCAGCCCAAAAAGACTGTTCCCGCAGAGGTGAGTTACATAGATATTGCCGGTTCCATCAAGGGCTTCGGCAAAGAAGGACCTGGGGGAGAATTCTTGAGCTATCTAACTACTGCTGATGCCTTGCTCCAGGTAGTCCGGGCTTTCGAGGATGACAAGGTTCCCCATCCTGAAGGAAGTATTGAGCCGAAACGAGACATAGCTTCCCTAGATTTAGAACTCGCCATTTCCGATTTAGCTATCATCGAGAGAAGGCTTGACAAACTGGAGGCAAGCCTAAAAGGAGCTAAAGCAGCAGAGCGGGAGTCCTATTTAAAGGAGCAACTGTTGCTTCAAAAAGTTAAGGCGGAGCTAGAGAAGGATATACCAATAAGAATACAAGGCCTGGCTAAAGAAGAACTCAAAATGTTAGCCAACTATCAATTTCTTACCGCCAAACCCATGCTGGTAGTCCTTAATATCGGA
>Ga0315547_1003131_pt1 | contig 11011 bp, 8 predicted proteins | sample SalMarSW160240MG_2_FD_202542 | JGI IMG/M metagenome (GOLD analysis project Ga0315547, IMG submission 202542) | Salt marsh sediment microbial communities from the Plum Island Ecosystem LTER, Massachusetts, United States - Salt Marsh Sediment SW1601-240 ... | reverse complement strand
CCTCGGCGGAAGCGCTCGCCGCTGCCGCAGTGCGTTTCCGTTTTGGTTTACGGGGCCGCGCTCTTCCGGCAGGTGTTTCTGTCCCCGCCTCGCGTGACCCGGCTCGTGTTCTCAGAACACCGCGCAGGGTGAAGATCAGAAAGAGCTCGAACAAAACGATGAGAAAGAGAAAAATAGCCGACAGGGTGCGACCGAAGGTGTCGACCATCAGATCAGGGAGAAACGAACCGGGTATGGTCCCGTGCAGCACCACCTTGTGAAAGACGCTGGCCGTGATAAAGGGCAGGATAAACAGATTCAAGACAAACAGTCCCCTGCCGGAGAACCGCCGGGAGAGCAGAAACAAGGCCAGGAAAATCAAGTACACGGGAATGAAAAAGGAAGCCCACAGAAAGGTGACGAAGAGAAACTCCCCCGGTACCGATAACAGACCTTGCTGAGCGTTGATGACCCGCAGCAGAGAGACAAGGATCCCGGCGGCAACAACTGTCAGGAGCAAGGCCAGGATATAGGAAATGCTTGAAATACTACGCTTCAAAGTTCCCTCTACGTCTGTTATCGGAACAAAAGTAAGAAGAGTAAAAGGGCCCCTATCTCAGAGCAGGATGAAAGTGACCACCGCCAGCGGCACAAGATAGATACTGAACAGAGCCAGCCTACCCTTCCGTACAACTCTCAACAGCAGAAGCAGCGCGATCAGTCCAACAGCGAAGGAAGCGGCAAAACCAGCCACGAGGGCTGCCGGATCGACCACTTCGAGGAGCGAGCCGGCTTCGCGCAGCTGCAGGAGCAGGGCGCCGAGAATCGCAGGAATCGCGATTAAAAAGGAAAACTCCCCCGCTCTCTGTCTGTCCAAGCCCCACAGAAGGGCGACGGAGATCGTGATCCCCGCTCGCGAGATTCCGGGAAGCACGCCGATTCCCTGGGCCAGTCCTACGATCAATGCTCCAAAGAATCCCATCTGCAGATAATCCCGCCGGCCTCGGCCAAAGAGGGTTGAGATCAAAATCAGGGCCGTGATGAGAAAGAGAAGGGAAACGAATCGGGGCTGCCGGAAGAAGACCTCTTCAAAGCCCGAAAGAACCAGACCAACGCCGCCTGTCACTACGGTTGCAACGAGGATATAGAGGGTTAGAATCAGATCCTCCCGATCCTCGGGCGTCGAAGCTCTTCTCAAGTATCTCCAGATCGAAGACAGGATCGAAAGGATTTTCTTCCGAAAAACGATTACCACCACGATCAACGTGGAGACATGCAGAAGCACGTCGTACAGCAGTGGAATATCCTCCAAGTTCATCACATTTCTCAGCAACATCAGATGACCTGAGCTGGAAATCGGCAGGAACTCGGCAACTCCCTGAAGTGCGCCGAGCAGCAAGGATTGAACGGTGCTCACGGCCTTCCCTCCCTATTTTCACTTCAGCCCCGGGAAGAAGAGAAACACCGTTTCTTCGAGGGACTGATCGTAGTACAAACCACCGTAGTATACAGCAGAAACAAGTATCTTGCGTACATAGTTGCGGGTTTCCGGGAAGGGAATAGCCTCGGCAAGCAGATCCGTTGGCAAACCGGCGAAGTTCCGCTCCCAGCTCCTCAGCCGGGACAACCCGGCGTTGTAGGCCATCAGTGCTTTAGGTATGTCTTCAAGCCGGGATAGCAGCCTGGAAAAATGACGAGCCCCCAGGCGTAGATTCTGTTCAGGATCCCGAAGGTCATATTCCTCCATGCGGAGCCTGCGAGCGGAATCCCCGGCCGTCTCCGGCATCAACTGGGTAAGGCCGATCGCCCCGGAGCGGGATACGATCTGTGGATCAAAGTAGCTCTCCTCCCGCACCAGAGCAAAAAACACTGAAGCCGGGATATCCTCGTCCTTCGCCAGCCCGCCGATATGCTCGCCGAAGGCTTGCGGGTACAGAAGCTCAAGATCCCCCCGCTCCGCCGCCATAGGCTTCCGCAGAACGTACAGATTCATGAGGCGAACTGAAGACAGATACTCCCCGCGGTCCTGAAGAATAAGCGCACTATCAAGAATCAATCCCGGGGGGAGGGTGCGCCAATGCGATCGAAGGAGTTCCATTCCACGCTCGTAGAGTCCATACTCGAAGTATCCCCGGATCAAAATTTCCAGTGAATCGTCGTACCCGGTTTGCTCCTCCGCCCCGTTGTAGGGGGAGGAGCTGTCGGGCTGATCCGCTGCCCCGATGCTCCACTGAAGGGGAAACCCCATATCGGTCAAGGCCGCTTCGGAAAGGTACCTGTAGTAGCCCTCACCTACACTGCGGGCCTCCAAAAACAGAGACTGGGGGGACAGGGAAACTTTGGAACCGGAAGAATCCAGCATGCCCAAACTAACTGCCCGTGCGTTGATATAGGCCAGTCTGGCCATTGTTTCCGGCGGGCCGTACCCTTGGAGCAAGCGGTAGAGAAGGTGCAGATCCTCCCAATTCCTCTGAGCGACCAGCCGAGAGATTTCCGGCTCGAGGATAGCTTTGAAAAAACCCGGATCGTGCCATTCGGATGCCAGCTCCTCGACCTGGCCGAGAAATTCTCCAGGCGAGAGACTTCTGGCCATATCCAGGGCAAACCAGATGGCTCTGTCCCTCTGCTCCGGGGAGTCGGTTTCCCGAACCACTTCGGCAAGCAGTCGCCTCGCTTCCGGGAAGTTCCCCTCCTTTCGATACAACCTGCCCGCCATCTCTATGGCAGCGAGGCGCTGGGAGGTGAAAAATCTATCGGAGAGATCCAACAGCACTTCGGCGCCCCTGTTGTGTTCCGCCACGGCAAAATAGGCGGCCCCCATCTCCTCTATCAGGATATCCGGGTCCAGCTGCTCGATCTCGAGCCCCGGCAGGGACTTCTCGATCAGATCGATCGCTTCAGAGTTACGGCCTCGGTAGAGCAGGTCCTTGCTCTGGAAAAACAGCGAGGCGCCTTGAGGAAAAGAATCCAGCACGCCCTTCTGCTCCAGATACGCATAGGCACGGGAGTGAAGAATCGAGGTGCGCTTGCTGTAAAACAGATCGATAAAAAGCTGCTTCCATCCCTGCCTCTCGAGCCTTTGACTGGACACGGCGGTGAAAAGATCCAACTCGTCGTCCCAGGGTGCGTCGCTGTTTCTCATCTCCTCGAGGAGGGTCAACACCTCCTCGTCCTGCTCCTGCCAGTAGACGGCCTCCACCAACTTCCTCTTCGCCGGGAATGTATAACGCTGCTCCCGTGCGCGTCGAAGGATCTGTTTAGCCAGAATCTCGGCTTCTTCGTAGCGACGGTTATCCATCTGGATACTCAAGTGCAGGAGGGCCGCCTCCTCCCGCCAGGGCGAGTCTCCTCGCCGCCACTGAAGTGTCAGCAATTTCTCCGCCGTCTGTTCCCGTTCCAATGAGATGAGAATGATAGCCAGGAAGTAGGGCGCTCCCGGCCCAAGACGAAAAGCCTCCGCCAGATTCCCATCTTCGATTTGAAGATCCGATAGAAACGCGTTTTCCTGTCTGGCCAGCCGCTCCAGGAAGGTGGACTGGGATATGCCCCACACGGTATCCGCCTTGCACTGGGTCAGTGAGAGGAGAAGGAATAAAAGAGATATGCTTATACTAATTCTCTGGAATGAAGAGTTTTGTACCTGCAAAAATAACGTCCGGATTGGTGATGCTGTTCTCTTTAGCAATTTTCGGGTACAGCCAAGGATTGCGGTAGTAGGTAGCGGAGATGTCCCAAAGTGTGTCCCCCCACTTAATCTCATACCATAGGCCCCCTGCGGCACTTTCAGTCTCTGATTCGGTCCCGCCGCCCGCCGTGGCTTGACCAACCTGCTGTCCCGCTGCCGCCGCTTCCGTATCCTGGGGTCCCGCTTCATCCACAGGTCCCGCTTCCACGCTTTCTACAGCTTCGCTCTTTCCTTCGAACAGAGCCGGAATCGGTTGCCCGTCTAGGGCCCTGAAAATAACAAAAGCAAGGCCTCCGATAAGGATCAGGCTCAGCAAAATGAAACCTATGAGAAGAAATGGATTTCTACGCTTTTTATGCAGATGCTCCCTGCGGCGATCCGTATCCGCCAAAGGATAGGTCTCTCCAGTAAGAAGGGACTCCTCGAATTCATCGCTCCGCCCTTCCCCTCTGGCCGCTGCCCCTTCTCTCTCCAGCTCAAACTCCGGAGCGGCGGCCGGGCCTTCGGATAGAGATTGCAGACTAACCGAAAGACTTTGGCTCTCCCCGGTAAGAGCATCACTGGCGGTGGCCTCCAGATTGCCCTGTTCATCCACTCCAAGAACCACTTCCACCTCCGGTTCTTCCACTGGAGCGCGTTGGATGTTTTCGATCATCAAACTGCCGACATATTGGGTTTCCTCTGCGTATTCACCCTCGCCCCTGTACAGGTCGATTTGTACGGTTTCCTGATTGTCCCGAACCGTGGTAAGGACCAGCTTCTTCTTGCCCCGCCCTCCCTCCGGCAACACCGGATAGAAAGAGCCATCTGCCAGCTTGATTCCTATCTGTTGTCCGTTCAAATCTCCTCCTCATCCCTCCCAAAACAAATCGTAGCCCGCCGCACCCCGTTTGTCAACGCACGATGTACGGGCCCAAGGCGCCCAACAACTGCACCCTGTTTATAGAGTCGGCTGCTGAGCGGTCAAAACTTGACAACCCTATTGTTCTTCAGGACAATACAAAAAGCATGGACTTGCTTTTTTACATCCTGATAGCGCTGGCCGCTGTGGGACTTTTGGGAATCGCCGTCATACTGTTTATCAAACGAGACCACGGAAAAGACACACGGAGGCATAAACGGGTTCAACGTAGAGACAGAAATGTTGTGATTCGAGAGGCGAGCCGCCGCCTCGCTCAAGACCCGCGAGACGTTCAGGCTCTTCAAGATTTGGCTGAAATAGCCTTTGAAGAACAGGACTTCCCAAATTCCTACAAGTACTATCGATCCCTCGTCTCAATGTGCGGGGTAAATCCTGATATCGATGAGTTCGAGGTGAACTTGCGGCTTGGACAGTCGGCTTTCAAAATAAAGAAAGCCGAGGAAGCCTACAAACGCCTCATGGTCGCACGCACTCTCCGACAGGACGAATTCGAAGTCAATTTCAACCTGGGTGTCATGGAATACACGCAGAAAAACTATCAGAAGGCATCCGGCTACCTCGGCATAGCCCGCAGCCAGCGTCCGGACGACGTAGCTACGAACCGATATTTAGGCCACGGCCTGTACGCCCTGAAAAACTACAAAGAGGCGATCGAGGTCCTGCAGCGGGTGTTGGACTTTGAGCCTGAAGACAAAAAGACACAATTCGTACTGGCCAAGTCATACTATTCGTTGAAAAACAACGATCAGGCCCTACAGCTTTTTTCACGCCTGCGCACCGATCCTAAAATCGGAGCCATATCGGCGCTGCACTCGGGAACTCTGAACATCAATGCCAAGAAATACGACACAGCTCTCGAGGATTTTAACATCGGCATACGTCACGAAAACGTTCCTCAGGCAGTCTTCGTCGAGCTGAAGTACAGAATGGCCGAGGCCAACCTCAAACTGGGGGAGCTTTCCAATGCTCTCAGGTTGTGGAAAGAGATCAACACCCTCCAGCCGGATTACAAAAATGTGCTTGAGAAGGTAGGCCAATACCAGGAAGTCAACACCAACAGATTCTTACAGACCTTCCTCATGGCGGCAAGCTCGGAGTTCATTGCTCTGTGCCGCCGGATCGCCACGCGCTACTTTGTCAGCTCCAACACCAAGTTGGTCAACATCTCTCTGCCAAAGGAAGAGTACACAGATATCCTGGCTCATGTACGAACCGCTCAGTGGGAAGATCAGGTGCTATTTCGCTTCGTTCGCTCTCAAGGGACGATCGGCGAGCTGCTGCTCCGGGATCTCCACGCCCGCACAAAGGAGGTCCGGGCGCCCCGCGCTGTATGTGTTGCCGCCGGGACATTCAGCGAACAAGCTCATGGCTTTGTAGAAGCCCGCATGATCGATCTGGTGGACAAAGAAAACCTGATCAAGATTTTGAAGAAGATGTAGAAAGAATCACCAGGTGACGTTCCTCCGACAGAAAGGGTACCTCTACGGCCTCTACCAGGACCTGCTCCAGGCTGATACCTGCCTCATCTATTTCTTCAAGGATGCGAGCTCTTTTTCCTTTGTAGGCGATAATTACACCGTTAGATTTAAGGATCCGCCATAAAGCGTCAATTTCCCTGCGAAGGGGGGTAAAAGCGCGGAATACGACCAGGTCGAAGCGGCGTTCCACATCTTCGAGGCGAGTCTCCTCCACCTCGACATTATCCAGATGTGCAAGGATTGCGACATTGCGAAGGAAGGCTGCCTTTTTCGCTGATGGTTCTAAAAGAGTGAAACGTGAGTCTGCCAGGAAAACCGCCAGCGGGATACCGGGAAATCCTGCTCCACTTCCCACATCCACGACCTGCGCTCTCCGGGTAAGCGCGGAGATCTTCCGCCAGGCCGAAAGAGAATCGAGGACGTGCCGGATGATCAGCTGCTGCCCCGCAGCCTTCACGAAACCATATGCCTTGTTCCAGCGTTCGAGCTCCTGAAGAAAAACATGAAGCTTGGCGAGCTGGTCGACGTTGAAGGGGATGTCCAGCTGTGCGAGGCCTTCCTCAAGAACAGGGGGCACGTTCCCGGTCATCAGATCCCCTCGGCGTCTTTCCCATTGCCTTGGGTACCCCGGCCGCGGCGCAGATAAATCAGCAGCACCGCGATGTCGGAGGAGCGGACCCCGGAAACGCGGGATGCCTGTCCGACCGACAGCGGGCGGATCTCCTTGAACTTGAGACGGCTCTCCGTAGAGAGCCCCGTGGCGGTGTCGTAATCAAAATCTCGAGGGATCTTTAGATCTTCCATCTTGCGGAATCGCTCGACCTGATTCTCCTGCCGTTTTCTATATCCTTCGTATTTCACGTCCAGCTCGCTCAGGTGAAGCCACTCTGAGTTCTTGTCCTTTAATCCCTCCTCGAAGGACAGCAGATCTTCTATGTGGACCTCCGGATCTTTGAGTACATGTTCCAAAGTGTGGCCGAGGTGTTTTTTGAACACAGGGAATTTTTTACAGTCCCGCTCGTTGAGGTTTCTCCGGCGAAGAAGCGCGCGAATCTCATCGATACCCCTACGTTTCGCCTCTAGGGCCTCTACCGCATCGCTGTTCTGCAAACCGATTTGATGTCCCTTCTCCAGCAGGCGCAGATCCGCCGTATCGTGGCGAAGGGAGAGGCGATACTCGGCTCGGGAGGTGAACAGGCGGTACGGTTCCTCGGTTCCCAGGGTGACCAGATCGTCAATCAGCACCCCGATGTAGGCTTCCGCACGCGACAGGATCACCGGCGGTTTTCCCTGCAGATAGCAGGCTGCATTGATTCCCGCCATCAATCCTTGAGCCGCCGCCTCTTCATACCCGGAGGTTCCGTTGGTCTGTCCGGCTACAAACAGTCCTCGGATCCGTTTTGTCTCCAAAGAAGGATACAACTGCGTAGGATTGATGAAATCGTACTCCACGGCGTAGCCGGGGCGCAGGATTTCAAGTTTTTCAAGCCCGGGCACGGTACGAAGGAACTGCTCCTGGACCTCTTCGGGCAAGGAAGAGGAGATGCCGTTCAGGTAAACCTCCTCGGTGCTCAAGCCCTCGGGCTCGACGAAGATCTGGTGCCGTTCCCGGTCGGGGAAACGGACCACCTTATCTTCGATAGAGGGGCAGTAGCGCGGCCCGACACCTTTGATCTTGCCTCCGTACAACGGAGAGCGGTGCAGGTTTTCCCGGATGATGCGGTGCGTTTCCGGGGTTGTATAGGTGACGTAGCAGGAAACCGAGGGCCGATTCAGCACGTCACTCCCGGCGGCGAAGCTGAAGGGCAGCACTTTTAAATCCCCTCTCTGCTCCACCATGCGCTCCAGAATCAAAGAGGAACGCAGTCCCCGGGCTGGGGTACCGGTTTTCAGCCGGCCCACGGCAAAACCCATCTCCCGCAGACGGGTACCCAAGCCGCAGGCCGGGGGTTCTCCCAGCCGTCCCCCCGGGGCGCTGTACTCACCGATATAGATGGTCGCTTCAAGAAAGGTTCCGGTGGTCAGGACAACGGTCCGGGATCGAAAGCGCCTACCCCGCTCGGTGGCGACACCCTGAATCGTCGAATCCGTCCCGTCAAGGAGGAAATCAACTACTGTGTCCTGAAAGAGGGTGAGATTGGCGGTCTGTTCCAGGGTCTGTTTCGCCAACAGACTGTAGTGGGCCTTGTCCGCCTGGGCTCGGGGCGCCTGCACCGCCGGCCCCTTGCTGCGGTTGAGGATCCGGAACTGGATCATGGTCTGATCGATCAGGCGGCCCATTCGACCGCCGAGCGCATCGATCTCCCGCACCAGATTCCCCTTGGCCAACCCGCCGATGGCGGGATTGCAGGACATCTTTCCGATGCAGTCCAGGTTCTGAGTGATCAGTACGGTGCTGTAGCCTAAATCAGCGAGAGCACCGGCGGCCTCTATACCGGCATGACCGCCGCCTATTACAATGGCCTCGAAATCCACGATCATTTCCCCACGCAAAACCGGGAGAATATCTGGTTGAGGATATCCTGAGACGTAACTTCACCGGTGATCTCCCCAAGGGCATCTAGTGCCTCTTTGAGATCCACCGCCAGCACATCCCAGGGTTGGCCGGCCTGCAACCCGGCGCGAAAATCTTTGATCCCTTGCAGGGCGCGCTCCAATAATCTCTTCTGACGCAGGGAATCGATGATCGGCTCTCCGCTGTCCACCATTCCCACTCCGGTCAGGACCTTGTCGGCAATCGCCCGGGCCAGTTCCTCCAGCCCGTCCCCCTCCTTGGCGCTGATCGGCATAAATCCTGCAGGACAGCGGCTACTCTGCCTATCTATTTTATTCCAGACCGGAATCAGCCGTTTCTCACCGCCGCTGCCGTGCAAGAACTCCTCGTCTCTGGCTGTGAATCCTGATTCGCCGTCCACAAGATAGAGGATAATGTCGGCGTTGCTCACGATGCGGTCGGTGCGGCGCAACCCTTCCGCTTCGACTCCCTCCGCTTGTTCCCTGTACCCTGCCGTATCGTAAAGCTTTATGGGTATCCCCTCTACGGAGAGGACTCCTTCCAGGTAATCCCGGGTGGTTCCATGAATCTCGGAAACGATCGCCCGGTCCTCTCTCAACATCCTGTTAAACAGGGTGGATTTGCCGGAATTGGTGCTGCCGGCGAGCACGACGGAAATTCCCTCCTGATAGATTTTTCCGATTCGGTAGGTAGACAGGAGCCGTTCCAACTCCTTCTGGGCGATCTCAACCTCCCCTGCTATATTGTCGCTCTCCTCGACCTCATCATCGGGATAGTCCAGGCGAAGCTCTACAGCGGCGGATAAACGGACAAGGATCGATTTTATCTGATCGATCTTCTGTTCGATTGCGCCGGACAGGCGATTCAGGGCGATGGCTCGAGCTCTATCCGTCTTGGCTCGAACCACCTCATTGACGGCTTCAGCCTGGGTGAGGTCGAGCTTGCGGTTGAGGAATGCCCGCAGCGTGAACTCTCCCGGTCCTGCAAAACGAAACCCCGCCTCTTCGAGCAGCGCCAGCAGGCGGCGAATGATGATCGGGCTTCCGTGACAGAACAGCTCGGCCCCATCCTCGCCGGTGAAGCTCTTGGGACCCCGGTACACGGCAGCCAGCACCTCATCGACGATCTCTCGCCGGCCATTCTCTCCCGGGGCGGTTATTACCCCACGATGGACCGTATGTCCCGGAGCTTCGTCCAGAGTTTTTCCCGTCGCCGAAGCGGGCTCGAACACGGGAGCTAAAAGCCGAAGGCTATCCGGACCGGATACGCGGATGACAGCCAGGGCACTCTCTCCCCACGGAGTGGCTAGGGCTGCAATCGAATCTTGCGGATAGAACAGATCCTCGTCCATCAAAGACAAGATACGGTTTTTACTTCAGCCGTTCAATACAGCTTCAAGCGAGTGATGTCCCTCCGGGGTTGAAAATTTTTTAAGCTTAACAACCCAGCAGTTTATATGTATCTTTTTCCTGGTACTAGGAGTAGGAAATGAGAGATACGGAAATAGATTTCATGGACTTCGAGTCCGCTCGAGAATATGTTTTCGCCTTTATCACCACCCTGAAAAAGACCCAGAGAGACAGAGCCGTGGCTGAAGAAGAACTGACTCACTGGCGAAGCCGGGTCAAGCTGGCGGACAGCCGGGCGGAACCGGTTCTGAAAAGGGGAGCGGAAGATCGGGTGGCGGAGCTCCAGTCCCAGTGTCAACGATTGCTCGAAGAAGAGCTGGATTTGAAGCTCAAGGTGGATGTACTGAAAGAAAAACTGAAAGTGGCGAAAATACGCTCCTCCTTGCAGGTGGATGCCGATGCCCTGCTGGCACAGATGCAGATGCTGGTAGGAGAGCCGGACACATTAAAAGAAAAGCTTCGGGACGTGGAGGCAGCGCAGGCATTGGAAGCCTTGAAGAGGAAGATGGGGCAAGGTGGAAATCAATAATCATAAATCCATTTTTGCACCTGCCTCCGGTGGCGCCGGCTCAACCCATCCATTATACCTTTTCGGGCACAGAGGCTACTCCGCCCTGGCTCCGGAAAACACCTTGGCCGCCTTTACGGTACTCTTGGAGCACAAAATTCCCGGTGTGGAACTGGATGTTCAACTGACCCGGGACGGGCAGGTCGTTGTCATCCACGACGAGAATGTGAAACGGGTAACCGGTCTGGATGCGCTGGTGCAGGATTGTTCCGCGCGGGAGCTGCGGAAGCTCGACGCCGGGGTGTGGTTCAACGAAACTTTCCGAGGCCAGAGGATCCCGCTGCTAGATGAGGTTTTTGAGCTTCTCGGGGATAAGGTCTACTACGACGTGGAACTGAAATGGGGACAGCGCCGGAGCTGTGGTTTGGAGGAAGCGGTCATTGAGCGAATTCACTCGCATAAACTGGAAGATCGCTGCCTGATCTCCTCGTTCAATCCGTACTGCATCCGCCGGG
>Ga0315547_1003130_pt1 | contig 11012 bp, 10 predicted proteins | sample SalMarSW160240MG_2_FD_202542 | JGI IMG/M metagenome (GOLD analysis project Ga0315547, IMG submission 202542) | Salt marsh sediment microbial communities from the Plum Island Ecosystem LTER, Massachusetts, United States - Salt Marsh Sediment SW1601-240 ... | reverse complement strand
TACCAATTCATCGGTGAAAGGAGCTTTTTTTCTTGAGACAAAAACTATGTTAGTGGTATCACCCCTCAGGTCCACTAAATTCTACGCTACTAAAGATTTGACGGGAGTCGAGTGGCAGGAAATCTCCCTGCCGATATCAGAAGGTACGGTACTCGAGAGATTGGTGAGAACACGAGAGACCATTTTCACTACAGCCCAGGAGTCATTTCACCGTACCTTTCCGCAGCTCTTGGCAAAATCCGTGGACAAGATGATCGAGCTCCTGCGGGTTGCCAAAGCCATCTCGGCTCCGTTGGCATCCGAGGACCGGGTTATCGGGATGCTGTCGGTCCAATCCGAAGATCTTAGTCCAGACGACATTCCGGCCGTAACCGCCTTTTCTAATCAGACGGCAGCCGCCTGGCGCAAGATGAGATTGGTGGAAGATCTCAAGGAGAGTTTACACGAGCTCCAGACGACTCAGGAACAGTTGCTGCAGGCACAGAAGATGGAGGCGGTGGGTCAACTGGCAGGCGGGATTGCCCACGATTTCAACAACCTGCTTACGGCGATCAAGGGGTACACGGATCTTCTCCTGCGCCGTTCCAATGACGGCGATCCCTCGCGCAGAGATCTCATGGAGATCAAGAAAGCCTCCGAGCAGGCGGCTCGTCTTACCCGTCAGCTCCTCGCCTTCAGTCGGAAGCAGGTCCTACAGCCCCGTGTCATCAATCTGAACGAAGTAATCGTGAAGATGCAGGAGATGTTGCAGCGCCTGATTGGGGAGCATATCGAACTGGTCGCGAAGCTGCAGGATGAACTGCATCTTGTGAAGGCCGATCCCGGGCAGATTGAGCAGGTCATTCTCAATCTGGTTGTCAATGCTCGGGATGCCATGCCCGACGGAGGGACCCTGACCCTGCAAACCTCCAATCTTACGGTGGGACAGAACCACTCGGGAAGAAAGCTTGCTGTGAATGCCGGGGATTATGTTGCTCTTTCTGTAGGCGATACTGGAAGTGGTATGGATGGAGAAACCAGGCGAAGACTGTTTGAACCTTTTTTTACCACCAAAGAAATGGGGAAGGGAACAGGATTGGGCTTGGCAACGGTCTACGGGATCGTCCGCCAGAGCAATGGGACAATCCTTGTGGACAGCGATCCCGGGCAGGGTACGACCTTTACGATCTATTTGCCCCGAGAAAAAGAGCAAATGAAATCTCGAGCCCCCAAACCCAAAGCACGGGAGAAGCTATCCGGTACGGAGACGATCCTCCTTGTTGAAGATGACGATATGGTACGGCAGCTGGCGGAAAGGGTGTTGAAGGAGTACGGCTACACAGTTTTGGTGTCCTCCCGCGGCACGGACGCCCTGGAAATTGCCGGGAACCTTTCAGACTCGATTCAACTGATGGTCACCGATGTAGTGATGCCGGGAGGACTGAATGGAAAACAGTTGGCCGATCGTATGGCTGCATCCCGACCGGAGATGAAGGTTTTGTTTATATCCGGTTATGCCGATCGGAGTCTTTTCTCACCGACAGAGCGGAACGGCCAGATACACTTGTTGGAGAAACCCTTCTCGCCCTCGGTACTGGTTCAGAAGGTACGGGAGCTGCTGGACGGCGAGTAGAGCCGGCCCGGTCAGAACAGATACCCCATGGCGAAGGTCTTGTACAGTTGGCCGGCCAACCAGTTCTGCGGATGATCCTTGCCGGCCTGCTTCATACGCATCGGGGAGTTGACGATCCTCATATGTCCTTTTTTAAGTTGCTGATGCACATCCGATTCGCGGAGATTCATGTGTTCGATGATGATGCCCTTTCGGTAGTTCAGGTGCACATATTCGATGGTGCCGTCCCTGGAAGTATTCATCACCATGCCTACGTGGGTTAAGGAATCGTTCCACTGCCCGTCTTCATTGCGGTCGTAGGTGTTGTCCCAGAAGATGATGTCCCCCGTGACGGGAAGCTGGGTTTCGTAGAGCAAATCCTCCGACTCGAGGCTTCGGTACAGCCTGGTAACGCCGTTTCCCTTGTGCTTACTGAAATCCCGGGCTAAGTCGATACCCGCGTAGTAGTAGATGGCCAGCACCGCTCCGGTGCAGTCCATGTTGAAGCGTTTTCCCCGAATGACCAACTCCTGTTTACCCAGTACGTAGTTGCCGCCCTCGGCAAGCTTCCGCCGGACATCTTCGGTTTCTCGAGCCGTCAGGGAAAGTGAGGAAGCGCGGGTGGGGGGTGGAGCGATGGATGCGCAGGAGCAGAGGTAGAATACAAATATGGCAGAGATGATGGAATATACCAAACGTCTCATCGTTCAAACTCCATAGTTCCAAGTAATATATCGGATGATGGAAGAAATCTACTAACGAGACGAAGGGAAATGTTTTTTCAGGACTTCGGTCCTCCGAACCGGGCGCACCTGGGCGCCCCCCCCCACCTTGAAATGGAGTTGGAATCCAGGTAGCATCCAATATGCATCTGACCACCCGCCAGATCATCTATCCTGGAGGGGACAGCCAGGAGATCGAGCGCATCCTATCCATCAACCAACTGGTGGATATCAATGGCTTTCCTCTGGCGCCGCCCCTACCGACGACGCGGATGATCGTCTACCGGGTGTTTCGGATCTCTACCGAGAGCCTGAAGGGGGAGGACATCATTCGTTACTACCTCGAACAGCTCTGGCGAGATGAGATGGAGGAGCTTGTTGTATGATCCAGTTGCCGATTTTTTCCTCGGGAGCCGACAGTGGCCGGTTCTATACCGTCGCACCGAGCAAGATCATTGCCCTCGGACTGAACTATCGAGATCACATTGCCGAAAGTGAATCTGTCAAAGTTCAAGGATTCACTAAAGAAATTCCCGAGGAACCTGTCCTCTTCCCAAAGACCCCGAACACGTTGATCGGGCCGGAACAGCCGATCATTATACCCGCCTTCGTCAGAAGTTATGGCTTCAAGGATGTCCGTGTAGACTACGAGGCCGAGCTGGCCTTTTTCATTCTGGACCGCTGCAAGAACGTAGCGGCCGAGGATGCCTGGCAGCATATCTACGGTTTTAGCTGCTACAATGACGTGAGCCAGCGCAACATCCAGAACTCGGACCGTTCCGGCTGGTTTCGGGGGAAATCCTTCGATACCTTCGGACCGATCGGTCCTTGCGTGGTCTGTCGGGAGGACTTGGGAGATCCCCAGAACCTGAATATCCGGTCCCGGCTGAACGGAGAGACCGTTCAGAATTCCAACACTCGATTTATGATCTTTTCGATTCCCGCGATTCTCTCCTTTGTCTCCAGGAACTTCACTCTAGAACCTGGAGACATTATCTCCACCGGAACACCGAGCGGTGTAGGTCCGATGCGCGCCGGTGATGTGGTAGAGGTAGAGATCGAGGGTATCGGGATCTTACGAAATTTCGTCGAGGAGGAGTAAGCCCACCCCATGAACGAAGAAATTGTCAACGATGATCACTGCTTCTGCTGCGGGAAAAAGAACAGTCGAGGATTGCAGCTTAGTTTCCGCTATCCGGAGAAAGGAAAAGCGGAGACCGAATGTATCATCCCGGAATATTTCACAGGCTGGAAGCGGATCACCCACGGCGGTTTTTTGGCTATGCTCCTGGATGAAACCATGGCCCACTCCTGTATCAGTAAGGCAATTATGGGTGTGACCGTGGATATGCAGGTCCGCTATCTCAAGCCGGTAGATGTAGGTGAGCAGATTCGGGTTGCCGGCGAAGTTACCCAGGTGAAATCCCGAATCATTGAGACCCAGGCCAGTGTTCGCAATGCCGTTGGCGATATTGTGGCAAAAGGAAGTGCCCGCTTCTTGAAAGTATAGAGTGAAGCAAGGAGAACTGCATGGATGTCTATGATTCCATTCGCATCCGTAAAAGTGTCCGGTCCTACCTCGACAGACCGGTAGAGAAAGAGAAGCTGGATCGCGTGCTGAAAGCAGTCAGGTTAGCGCCATCGGCGAGCAATCGTCAGGAATGGCGTTTCGTTGTGGTTACCGATCCTGAGAAACGCCGCCGGCTTGCCGAAGAAGCGGCGGGTCAGCGGTTCATAGCAGAGGCGCCCATCGTGATCGCCGCCTGTGCCGAAACCGACGGTAAGATCATGCGTTGCGCTCAAGCCTGCTATCCGATCGACGTGGCCATTGCCCTCGATCACCTCACCCTGGCGGCTGTGGCTGAGGGTCTTGGAACCTGCTGGATCGGATCTTTCGATCCTGATGCGGTGCGCCGGATATTAGGTATTCCAGAACAGATCGTTGTGGTGGAGCTGCTGCCCCTGGGCTACCCCAAGGACCCGGAGCCGGTCGCCAAATCCCGACTGCCTCTAGAGACGATCGTTCGCTACGAGAAATGGTAGATCTTGGCCGCTGTCTAAAGAGTAGCCGCTGAGACTACTTGGTAACCTCGTGTACCGTATCCCGGATTCGTACCTGCCCTGAGTACTCGTACTCTCCGGTATTGAGGTAGATAATCAACTGGGCTGTGTAGATGTACTCCCCCGCATGCTCGCCGTCGACGGTAAGGGTACCGTAGAAAGCGATGGTCACGGTGTCGGCGTCCGTGTCGATCGTGACATCCGCGGTCAGGCTACCATTGACGATCGAGTTGGGAGCAAAGCTCGGAGTATAGTCGGTGAAGGTGAAAAGGATTTCCCAGTTATGAGTTCCCACCGGGTCCTCCAGATAGGCCACGATATCCCATGTTAGGCCATTATCCCCTGACCCGAAGGATTTGCTGGGAGGCGAGTACAGCTCCGTTGAATCGGCCGATCCCTCCATCAGAGCCTTCGCGAACTCTACATCACTCATCCCCGACAACTCGCAGGACATCAAAAACCCAAGCAGGATCAGACTGATTGCTGCTGCCAGTAGTAGTGTCTTTCTCATATGCTCTACCCCCGTGTTTGTAACGATATCCGCTTCTCTAAAATAAATATCGGTGTGGACCGAAAATCAGGCCTATAGACTTTTTTGTCCCAGAGCTGTGGGGTTGAGGCCTCAGGAAACCGGAACAAACCGGCAATGCTATGTCCGGCGCAATTTGACAACCGCAACAATCGCTACGATAATTGGGATACCCCTGACGAATCTAAGGGAAACGAAATAGAATCCGGGGGGCTTCTCGAAGCCTTCCAGGGGAGGTCACTATGAAACGTTGGCTGCGCACTCTCATCATCGCCGGAGGCATCGTCGTGTTTCTGGCGGCTGTACTGTTCGGTGCTTGGCTGTGGATCACCCGCTGGTCCTACCCGAAAACACGGGGGAAGATTACCCTCGAGGGGCTATCCGCCCCGGTGGAGATCTTTCGGGACCGCTACGGCGTCCCCCATATCTACGCTCGGACTTCGGAGGACCTGTTTTTCGCCCAAGGATTCGTTCATGCCCAGGACCGGTTCTGGCAGATGGAGTTCTGGCGGCGTTTGGGGAGCGGGCGTCTGTCCGAACTGTTCGGGGAAAAGCTCCTGGAAACGGATAAATTCTTGCGCACCATGGGATTCTATGAAGCCGCTGAAGAGCAGTTCGAAAAATATCCCAGGGAAACTCGGACATACCTGGAGTCCTACGCCGAAGGTGTCAACGCCTACATCCTCGATCGCCGGCCCGCACGACTGGGACTAGAATTCGCCCTGCTCAAACTGCAGGGGGTGGATTTTGAGATCGAGCCCTGGGAGCCGGCCGATACCGTCAGCTGGGGCAAGATGATGTCGTATGACCTGGGAAGCAATTACGCTCGAGAACGTTTGAATCTGGCAGTTTTACGGAGCGCCGGCTTGAAGAAATGGGCTGATTTTTTTACCCCTTACCGAAAGGATATGCCCGTCATTATCAACGACGAAGAACTCGCCCAGTCCGGATTCCTCGTAGCCAAGGGTGAGGAAAAGCCGTTTCGTGTCTTCGGGTCTAACGGTGTCGGCTCGAATAACTGGGTGATCTCGGGATCCCGGACCGCAACGGGCAAACCTTATCTGGCCAACGACATGCATCTCGCACTACAGATGCCCTCGATATGGTATGAGATCGGGCTGCACGGCATCGATGAACAGGGCAACGTGGGCAGAACAGAAGCCTGTCCCTTTCACATGCGGGGCTACTCCTTCCCCGGTGTACCGGGAGTCGTCGCCGGTCATAACGACCGCATCGCCTGGGGTCATACCAATCTGCCCGGGGATGTACAGGATCTGTACATCGAGCGTATCAATCCGGAGAATCCCGATCAATATGAAGTAAACGGTGAATGGGTGGATATGGAGATCCGCTACGAAACAATCAAGATGCACAAAGAGGAGGAGCCCTATGTGTTGCGGGTCCGCCACACCCGGCACGGACCGATCCTTACCGATTTGGCGTCCTGGGAGGAGCTCAATACTTTCTTTGTCCTTCCGGAGGCAGGCAGGGAATTTCCGGAAAATGTAGGATTCACCGTCCTCGCCTTGCGCTGGACCGCCCTGGAACCGGGGCATCTCCACCGGGCTATTTTCATGCTCGACAAAGCCCAGAATTGGGAGGATTTCCGGGATGCCCTGAGCTACTGGGACGTTCCCGCTCAGAATATCGTCTATGCCGATGTGGAGGGTAATATCGGCTATCAGGTCCCGGGAATATATCCGATCCGGCCCAAGGGCAATGGTCTGGCCCCCGTCCCCGGGTGGACCGATGAATATGAGTGGCAAGGCTACATTCCCTTCGAGCAGCTGCCCTACGTCTACAATCCCGAGAAGGGCTACATTGTCACGGCCAACAATCCGGTTACAACCCCGAACTTCCCAATCCCTCGAGGAAGCGACTACGCCTATGGGTATCGGGCCAGACGTATTGGTGAGATGATCGAAGGGGATAGTGACGGGATCACATCTGAAGATATCGCAAAGATACACGGGGATACCTTCGATCAAGCGGCTTATGAGATCGTTCCTTATCTTGAGGGATTAGATCTTCGGGGTGAACAGGAGGAACCGCCGGAGGGAGAAAGCGAGAAGGAACGGGAAAAGCGGGTGCAGAGAGAGCAGGAAGAACTGGAGGCTCTGGAAAACGCGAGAGAACGTCTGTTTGCTTGGGACAAACGCCTGGAAATGGACAGTTCCGAGGCGGCACTCTACGCCCATTTTTTCATCAAGCTGGTGGAGGAGACGTTCAAGGACCAGTATCCGGAGAGCAACTGGCCGCCCCGCTTGAATGGTCGCTTTCAGAATGCGTTCTACTATATGTTGCCTGACCCAGGGAATACCTGGTGGGACGATCTGCGTACACCGGACCAACAGGAGACCCGGGATGATATCTTGGTGCGGTCGTTCCGTAAAGGTTATCGGGCAGCGGTCGATCAACTGGGAGACAAGCTCGATTCCTGGGAATGGGGAGATATCCATACCGCCGAGTTTCGCAATGCCACCTTCGGTGAATCCGGGATCGGGCTGATTGAAAAGATATTCAACCGCGGCCCATTTGGACTGAGAGGAGGCGGCACCCAGGTAAGTGTGGCGCTGTGGGATATAGAAGAACCTTGCAAGGTCTACCACATCGCCTCCCAGCGGGCCATCTACGATATGGGTGATCTGGCAGCCACGGTTCTGATCCACCCCACGGGACAGAGCGGACACCCGACCCACCGCCACTACGACGACTACATCGAGCCTTGGCGACAGATCGAGTATCACCCCAGTCTCTGGGAACGCAGCGCCGTGGAGAAAGCCTCCCGAAGACCTCTGTTGTTGAAGCCGGAGGATTAGACGGTCCCTGCGGAATCTCGGCGTTCGAACTTTTGGAGACGAGAAGCCACCGGCTTTAGGAGACGGTCGGCCTGCTTGTAGATCTCGAAGAGCTCGGAATAGCGTGCGTGGGTTGATAGGTCGGGCTCCAGCCGAGCTTCTATCGGGATTATTGCCTCTATTTGCTCGGAATCGAGATCGATAAAACCCGCAGCCACGGCGGTTATCAGGGCTGCACCATAGACAGCGTCCCGATTCCGGGGAACCGTGAGGGGTTGACCTAAAATATCGCAAACGATTTTGCGCCAGAGGGCGCTTTGGGCTCCCCCGCCGATCAGCCGGTACTCGGCGTAGTCAAGCCCGATTCCAGACAAGTACTCGATGGCCTCCCGAAGTGAAAAGGCAACCCCCTCCAGGACCGCCCGGCTGAAGTGGGCCCAAGTATGGCGGGCGGTTGCGCCGATGAAGTTGGCTCGCAGCTCTTCGTTCCAATGAGGCGCCCACTCGCCATGGAGGTGGGGATGAAATAGCAGACCTTCGCTTCCAGGAGGAAGATGGGCGGCGGCGGCATCGATCTCCTGATAGGATCGGTTTGACCACAGGTTGTCCCGCAGCCAGCGGGGACTGCTGGCCGCGGATTTAGTACCGCTTCCAGGGTACCATAGATTCGGCACGACGTGACGGTAGTTGAGGATATGCGGATCGGTGAGGGGGGATTCCGACACAACGGCTACTCGGCCGACGCTGGCCAGTTTCACCATGCCTTGGCCGCTGCGTAGGAGTCCCGAACCGAACACTTCGGCGACTGTGTCGGTGGTACCCGCGATCACGGGAGTGCCCTCTTTCAGCCCGCTGTCCAGGGCGCCCTGGTCGCTGATCCGGGAGACCACCTCCATCGGATCGAATAACCTGGGGAGAGTGGCTGCTCCAATCCCGAGCTCGTCGTAGAAATCCGATATCCACTGGTTCTTCACCGGGTCAAACAGCAGGCTTCCCGCAGCATCGATCGTGTCGGTGATGTGACCTGGGGCGAGGCGATGGCGGATGTAGTCCTTCTGAAACAACAGGTGCCTCAATTCTTTCCAGCGGGCGGGATCGTTTTGCCGGATCCACAATAACTGCGGCCAGGACCACAGTGGGCTTGGGGTGTTGAGGGTTCTCCGAAACACCTCATCACCCCACCGGTCTTTGATCTGTGCGCACTGGTCTACACTGCGCTGATCGAAAGTCAGAATTGCGTTCCCGAGAGGCCGGTCTTCCCGGTCAAGTAGTACCGTATTGTGGGTCACGCCAACCATACCGACGGCTTGGATCGTCTCCGGTTTGATACCGGAAACGGAAAGCACTTCCCGAACTGTTGTGGTGAAGCTTCTGTACCAGTCCTCGGGGTTCTGTTCCACCCAGCCAGGCTGGGGGTGGATCGTGGGATACTCGCAATTTGCACCGGCAACGACTTGGGCTTGCTCGTCCAGCAGAATGGTCTTGCAGCTTCCAGAGCCGAGGTCGCTGGCCAGTACGTAGTTGTTTGATCTCATATGGTTTCGTCTCGTTTCCCGTGATCTCGTTGACTCGATCCTCGAGGACCCCTTAAGATAATTCTCCCGTTGAAAAACCACAAGGGAGAAAAAAGGTATGAAAAAAATCACAGACGTGGCAATTCTAGGTGTCGGTATGATGGGACCCGGAATCGCTGCTTGCTCCGCCCTGGCCGGTCATCCAACAACCCTGCTCGGTAAAAGTGCGGACCGGGCTTCCCGAGGTGTGGAGATAGCCGAACAAAATATCAGGCAGCTCCTTGAGCACAACCTGATCGATCCGGATCAAGCGGAAAGGGGCATCTCCCTCCTCTCCGGCTCGAGTGATTTTCTAGGGGCTTTTCGAACCGCATCGCTGATCATAGAGGCGATCAGCGAAGATCTGTCCCTCAAACAGAAGCTGTTCAAGGAGATCGATGAGGCTGCACCCCCGCAGACTATAATAACCAGCAATACGTCGGGCCTTCGGATAACCGACATTGCCCGGCTCGCCGCCAACAAAGCCCGGATCGCTACAACTCATTTCTGGTTTCCCGGTCATCTCGTCCCTCTGGTGGAGATCGTGATGTCCGATGATACCCGCGAGGAAGTGGCTCAGGATCTGTACAGGTTACTAGAAAAATGGGAAAAGGCACCGGTGATTGTCCCGGTCAGCTGGCCAACCGGATCCTTCAGGCAGTGATTCGTGAGGCTGTCAATATCGTCCAACTGGGACTCGCGTCTCCGGAGGATGTAGATACGGCAGTCAAAATGGGTATGGGGATTCGTTTCCCGGTTTGGGGTCCATTGGAACACATCGATGCCGTGGGACTCGACCTTGCCGTGTCGGTACAGCGGGATGTGCTTCCGGGTCTGAACAACCGGCCGGAACCTCCCAAATTGCTGAACGATTTGGTTGCCGGGGGTTCGTTGGGTCACAAGTCGGGACAGGGAATGTACGACTGGCGTGAGAAGGATATGGAAACGCTGAAAAATCGGAGAGACCGGTTCATCATACACGCGCTGAAATACATGCGGAGCGAAGCGACGTGAGAGGGTTCGCAGTCCCCTGGTTAGAGGCGAATTGACCGGGATCGTTTCCCATGAGAGAAGTATTGACCGGCTGGTAATACCCAGGTCTGTATAGTATACAAACAAACAAGCAAGCATCATGATGAGGAGGATTCGATTGGGAGAGAAGAACTTGAACGAGAAGAACAGCATCCTGCTGACCATTTTTCTGCGTCACGATCAGAGCAAAACCCTCGCCGAAATCGGCGATCATCTGGGTAAAACGGACTTTTGGAAAAAGTTTCCCCCCAAGGGGGTTGAAGTCGTGTCCTGGTACGTGATGATGGGCATCGGTCAGGTGGTCACGCTTCAGGTTCCTCCGGATAAGCTGCGCCAGGTCAACCTGGCGATTGAGCAGAATGCCTGGGGAGCTTTCCGGACCGAGTTTTATCCAACCTACGACTTCCGGTCCGTCTTTGAGCAAAGAAGAAAAGGATAGGCAGTTTGAGACACCTTTATGTCGAAGGCGCTGTGCCAAACCCGTAAAAGGATGAAAATTTAGGCGGATGTCGATGCCAGAAAGGATCATTGCTCTTATAGGTACCCTCGACACCAAGGGGACGGAGCTTCGCTACATCAAAGATCAAATCGAGAGTTTTGGGTGTGGAACCTTTATTGTGGATTCCGGTATCCGGGGTGAGCCTGTGGACATGCGGCCGGATATCAAACGGGAGGAAGTAGCCCGGGCCGCGGGAACAGATATCGATCACCTCCGGGAGCTGCCGC
>Ga0315547_1003127_pt1 | contig 11019 bp, 11 predicted proteins | sample SalMarSW160240MG_2_FD_202542 | JGI IMG/M metagenome (GOLD analysis project Ga0315547, IMG submission 202542) | Salt marsh sediment microbial communities from the Plum Island Ecosystem LTER, Massachusetts, United States - Salt Marsh Sediment SW1601-240 ... | reverse complement strand
AGTTCAAGGAAAACAACACCAACTTCCGTACCGAAATCACCGCCGGTTTCACCACCTTCCTCACCATGGCTTATATAATCTTCGTTCAGCCGGCGGTTCTCTCTCAGGGGGGGATGGACTTCGGGGCGGTGATGGTGGCAACCTGCCTCTCGGCGGCGCTGGCCACTCTCATTATGGGACTTCTGGCAAACTACCCCATCGCCTTGGCTCCGGGAATGGGAGAGAATTTCTTTTTTGTTTTCACAGTGATAATTGCAATGGGGATTGGTTGGCGAACGGCCCTGGGGGTTATTTTCATCTCCGGGGTGCTGTTCTTGCTATTGACCACCTTGAAGGTCAGGGAAAGGATTATCGAGACAATCCCGGCGAGCCTGAGAAATGCCATTGCGGTGGGGATAGGTTTCTTCATCGCCTTCATCGGCTTGGTCAACGCCGGGCTGGTGGTCAAGCCTGCGGCGGGGATGGTGCAATTGGGGGATGTGCGGAGCAAGCCGACGCTGCTTGCCCTCTTGGGGCTTTTCATCATCGTCACTTTGATGATCAGGAAAATCAGAGGCGCCATCCTCTGGGGAATGTTGGTTACAACCGTGGTCGGCCTTTTGGTCGGGGGGGTGGTCTATCACGGAATTTTGAGCAGTCCTCCTTCAGTTAGCCCTACCTTCCTAAAATTGGATATCATCGGTGCCTTGAAGTGGGAACTGTTTACGATCATCATCGTCTTCCTCTTCATGGACGTCTTCGACACCATCGGGACTCTGATCGCGGTCAGCGAGGAGGCTGGATTCATGAGGGCGGGGAGACTTCCCCGGGCCGGTCGGGCCCTCATGGCAGATGCCATCGGAACCGTTTTTGGGTCCCTTGCCGGCACCAGCACCGTCACCAGCTACATTGAAAGCTGTGCCGGAATTGAGGAGGGAGGACGCACCGGCCTCACCAGCGTGACGGTCGGGCTTCTGTTCTTGATCTCACTCTTCTTTTACCCCTTAGCAAGAATGGTTGGGGGAGGCTATGAGGTTGCCTCGGGAGCATTGCTCTACCCCATTACCGCCCCGGCCCTGATCGTGGTCGGCAGCATGATGACCCGAAACATCGTGAAGGTAGATTTCTCCGACTATACCGAATCGATTCCCGCCTTTTTGGTGATGCTGGGGATGCCTCTTACCTTTTCCATCGCCGATGGATTGGCCTTCGGTTTCATCTCCTATCCCATCTTGAAGATCGTAAGCGGCCGCGCCAAGGAGGCCAGCTGGTTGACATACCTTCTGGGCTTGGTTTTCCTCCTCCGCTATGCCCTGCTATAAGAGAAATCAAGCTGATTTCAAAGAAATCTCCAACCTGAGACAGACTCTCTCGTATCTAAAAGTGAGGGATATCGGAGATTAATCCTGAACTGGAGATAAAAGAATGGAGAAGAACGTAACCGTTTTGGGGATCCTTTTCATTGCATACAGTGCCATCGGATTGGCCACTGGTTTACTTGTCTTCTTCGTTCTCTTCGGCGCCGGAACCATCGCGGAGTTGTCTCCGGGGAAGCCGCCCCAATGGAGGTACTTCCGATATTGATCACCGTCGGTTCTTTCATCTGTGGATTCTTCGTGGTGAGCTCCATACCCGGCATCGTTGCCGGGATTGGGCTCTTGAAATTCAGATCCTGGGCCAGAATACTCACCTTGGTCTTGAGCATCATATACCTCCTGGAGGTGCCGCTGGGGACGGCACTGGGCATTTACGGCCTGTGGGTTCTGTTTAACCAAGAGGCGGTGAAACTGTTCACTGCAACTGCTCCCCCAAAGAGGGCGACTCCGCCTTCTCAATAGAATTTGAATCTGGTAGCGACTGAGGTTCGAAGCGGGCTTATTTTGTGGCCGAACGTGGAGAGCTGGGGGTTTCTATTCCCTCATACGATGCTGATATCGTCTCCGGATAGGTTTTGGCCTTCTCCTCCCCCTTTAGGACTCTCAAGGCTCCCAGGGCTAATGCCTTCATCTCATCCTGTCCCGGGAAGACCATAACCGGCGCCAGAAAGCCAACCCACTCCTTCATTTTCTCAACTAACATTTGCGAATAGGCCAACCCCCCGGTCAGAACGATGGCGTCAATCTCGCCCTTCAAGGCCACCGCCCGGGTGCCGATCTCACACGCAATCTGATAGATCATCCCCTCGTAAACCCGTCTGGCCTTCTCGTCCCCGGCGGCGATTCTTCTTTCGACTTCCCGAGCGTCATTGGTGCGCAGATGCGCTGAGAGGCCGCCGCCTCCCACCAGTTTCCCTTTTACCTGCTTTTCGTCCACTTTCCCTGAAAAGCACCAGGAGGAGAACTCCAGCATCGGCAGATCTCCGGCTCTCTCGGGGGTGAAGGGACCGCTGGAGAGGGCGTTGTTGGAATCGATGACCTTCCCCTTTCGCATGGCGCCGACAGTTATCCCCCCTCCCAGGTGTGCGATTATGAAATTCAACTCCTCAAATGCCTTTCTGAGCTTTTCGGCGGCCAGGCGGGCGGTCGCTTTAATGTTCAGAGCGTGGAAGAGGGATTCACGTGGAAACTCCGGAAGCCCCGATACTCTGGCGAAGTCGTCAAATTCGTCCACCGAGGGAGGGTCCACTATAAAGGAGGGGAGATGGTAATCCCACCCGATTCCGAAAGCCAAAACCGCACCCAGATTGGAGGCGTGATCACCTCTGGCGGCTATGCGACCGTCTTCAATCATTATCTCGTTGACCTCGTAAGTGCCGCCGACCACCGGTCGGAACAGACCCCCCCGACCCACTACCGCCGAAAGTTCCGTGGGTTTGACTTCATGCTCCTCCAAGAGCTCTTTTATCATCCTTTTGCGGAACTCATACTGGTCCCAGACCCGCTCGAAGACGTCCAGCTCCAACCTGCTGTGGCTGATGCTTTCCGAGAAAAGCTCGGTCTCATTCTCGAATATAGAGACCTTGGTGGAGGTGGAGCCGGGATTTATCACCAGTATCTTGAGTTTCCTATCTTCCCCCCCAGAATGGGGTCTGGCTCTGTCAGACGTCACTTCTCGCCTCCGTTAACACAGAATTCCCTTCATTTGACCAACCCGGCGAATTCTCTCCTCTGCCAACTTCAGTGCGGCCTCATAGGGAGAGATATCCTCTTTCTTCGACAGCGCCAGCACTCTCCCCATTATCTCATAGATTCTCTCCAGCGCCTGCTCGATCTCCTCCTTGGTCAGAAGCTCCAGGGCATATTCGGTTAAAAACATCTCCGCGGAGTTGACCACGAAGTCGGGAGCGCAGAGAATCCCTTTTTCGTAGAGAATCTGGCTGTGACGACGCCTTTTTTCTAAGATATTATACGCAGCGCCGGCGATTATCTTACACTTCAGGTCGTCGATATTGTAATCTCCGATAATCGGTCCCGTGGCACAGGGGGAGAGAATATCGCATTCGAGACTTAAAATCTCATCCGGAGAGACAATCTCGACACCCTTATATTGATCCTGCACCCGTTTGAGGCAATCGTAGTTGAGATCGGTGATTATCAGTTTCACGTTTTCGGACATGACATGCTTGACCACCCTGCTGCCGACCGAACCTACCCCCTGGACAGCCACCGTCAAACCCTCCAGACTGGATACGCCGAAAAGGAACTTGGCGCAGGCTTTCATGCACCAGAAAACACCCAGGGCGGTCAGCTCCGAGCTCTCCTCACTTTCGGTGGGGGAGAGCCGATGCAGGATGACGCTTTTGGTCTCACGATTGATGTATCTCATATCCGGGCTCTCGGTGCCCAGATCGGGATAGGTGATGATTTTCCCCTTGTATCCTTCGATGAAGCGACCTAAGGCGCGGAAGTAAGCCTCGTCGGGACGTTCCTCCCCTTCGTGCCAGAGGACGATTTTGCCGCCACCGAAATCGGTCTCCGAGATTGCGGATTGATAGGTCATAATACGCGAGAGCTCCAGGGCGTCTTCGATTGCCTCCTCTTCGGTCTTATAGTGCCACAAGCGACAACCGCCGACGGCATTCCCCAAAGCAGTATTGTGAATAGCGATAATCCCCTTCAAATTTGAAGGCTTGTAATAGCAGAAGGACAACTGCTCGTGCCCCTGCTCTTCCATCAAATCGAATATGCCCATTCTCTTTGCCTCATTCCGTGTTCACAGTTCATGGTTCACGGAGAAAGCCTGTTTCCTGTCTCCTGTTTTCTCTTCTCACGCGAAGGGACAACTCCGTGGGGCTTCATACAGCTCCACCTCTATGCTTTCTCTTTCAGCTCTATCAAGATTCCCGCGCACGATTTCGGATGTATGAATACAATCCTTTTCCCCTCGGCGCCCACTCGCGGTTCTCTGTCAATCAGCTCCACGCCTTTTTCCTTCAGATGTGAAAGAGCGGCGTCAATATCCTCCACCTCGAAAGAGATATGATGGATGCTGTTCCCCCTTTTCTTGAGGAGCTTAGCCAGACCGCTATGTTGGTCAGTCGGGGTGACCAATTCCAGAGTTGTGCCCTCAGTTTTCAGGAGGGCGACTTTGACCGGCTGGCCTGGGGCACTATGTTTGGCCTCTAGCTCGATTCCAAAGAGGTCCTCAAATATCTTGGCGACCGAGTCTAAGTCCTCAACTGCAATCCCGACATGTCCTACTTTGTTTATCTTCATCGCTACCAAAATGTGTCAGGCCTTACAACTGGTTGGTCGCTCCACTGACGGAACTTGCTGTCGGCTCACGGCTCGGCTCCTTGTTCAGATCGATCCCGGCAATGATTGGGAGACGATGCCCTAACTTGAGACCGACTAGAATCCAGTCCTCCAGGGTTGAACGCAGCTGGTCTTCACATTCCTGTAAAGTAGCTCCAAATGCTACGACCCCTTTGCATGAAGGAATACCCCCGGCGAAGGTGCCATCCTCCAACTTATCATAGGCAGCATGCGCTAAAGCCTCTTGCACATAGTTAGTAAGGATAAATTGAACCGCCATCAGTTCACCTCTTCTGTTAACTCACAACCAGAATCGACCAAGTCTCTCTATTCACATTTTAAAGAATTGCGTGGAAAAGTGCCGATGATTACGCTCACACCTGTCTTCAGCGGTCACAGAACTACCTCTTCTTTATACTCTCCCCAGACCTCTCTTAAGACATCGCAAATCTCGCCGATCGAACAGTAATCCTCCGCACATCGGAGAATATGGGGCATCAGATTCGCATCTCCTTGAGCTACCTCCTTCAGCTTTTCCAAATCCGCTTTGGCCTTCTCATTGTTCCGCTGACTCTTCATCTCCTTCAGACGCTCAATCTGTTTTTTCTCCAGTTTCGGATCGACCTTCAGGAGTTCGGGAACCTCCTGTTTCTCCTCCGCGAAGCTGTTCACTCCGACCACGATCTCCTCGCCGCTTTCGACTGCCTTTTGATGCTGGTAAGCGCTATTGTGAATCTCCCTCTGGTAGAAACCGCTCTCCACCGCCTTCAACGCGCCGCCCATCTGGTCGATCTTGTCGATATAATCCTGGGCTAACTTCTCAATCTCGCAGGTCAACTTCTCGATGAAATAAGACCCTCCCAGGGGATCGACAGTATCAGCGACCCCACTTTCGTGAGCAATCAACTGTTGGGTGCGCAGGGCGATCTTGGCCGCTTTTTCCGTCGGCAAAGACCAGGCCTCATCGAAGGAATTGGTGTGCAGAGATTGGGTGCCCCCGAGGACCGCCGCCAGCGCCTGCAGGGTCACTCTGACGATGTTGTTCTCCGGTTGCTGGGCGGTCAGAGTGCATCCGGCAGTCTGAGTGTGGAAGCGGAGTCTCCAGCTTCTGGGATTCTTGGCTCCAAAACGTTCCCGCATAATCTTGGCGTATAGTCGGCGCGCCGCCCGGAATTTTGCCACCTCCTCGAAGAGGTTGTTATGAGCATTGAAGAAAAAGGAGATGCGGGGCGCAAAATCGTCAATCTCCAGGCCGGTCTCCAGTGCCGCTTGAATATAACAGATTGCGTTCGCTAAGGTGAAGGCGATCTCCTGAACTGCCGTCGCTCCCGCCTCCCTCATATGGTAGCCGGAGATACTGATGGTATTCCACCGGGGCAGCTTGTCCTTACAATATTTGAAAATGTCGGTCGTCAACCTCAACGAAGGCTCCGGAGGAAAAATGTAAGTCCCCCGGGCAACGTACTCTTTCAGAAGATCGTTCTGAATCGTTCCGGACAGTTTTTCTGCGGCAACACTATTCTTTTTCGCACACGCAATGTAGAAAGCCAGGAGCACCCCGGCAGTGGAGTTTATGGTCATGGAGGTGCTGACCTTATTCAAAGGGATCCCCTCGAAGAGGACCTCCACGTCCGCCAGGGTGTCGATGGCGACTCCGGTTTTTCCGACCTCCCCCGAGGAGAGGGGATGGTCGGAGTCAAGCCCAATCTGGGTGGGAAGGTCGAAAGCAACTGAAAGGCCGGTCTGACCCCCCTTAAGGAGGTATTTGTAGCGTCGGTTGGACTCCTCCGCGGACCCAAAACCGGCATACTGCCGCATAGTCCAGAGGCGGCCACGGTACATATCCTTTCTTATTCCCCTGGTGAAGGGGTATTCGCCCGGAAGCCCCACCTCAGTGGCGTAATCGAGTTGCTTCAGCTCTTCGGGAGGGTAGCACTCCTCCACCTCCATCCCGGAGGAGGTCTTGAGACTTCTTCGTTCCTTCGCCATCTGGTTTCTGTCCCTCATTGGAGCGATGCTGATTAGCTGGGGAGTTATTCGAAGGTCACGAGAACCTGGTCCTTTTCGACCGCCTCCCCCTCTTTGACTCTTATCTCCTTGACGATCCCCTCCGTGGGGGCTTTGAGCTCATTCTGCATTTTCATAGCTTCGACTACCACCACCCCCTGGCCCTTTCTGACCTCCTGCCCTGGGGAGACTAGAATCTTAGCCACCAAGCCCGGCATCTGTGCCTGCAGGCTTTTTTGCGCTTTTTCCTCTTCCCGCTCCCCGGCCAAACGAGCCAATCGTGCCTTTCTCTCCTCCTCTACCCGACAGATGATGCGGTGTCCCCGCAGATATACGGAGAGCCCCTCGGGCACCTCCCTCAGCTCGGCGTCGAACGATCTCCCGGATACCAGAAGCGATTTCGAGCCGTCGGGAAGAAGCTCGGCAACATCGAAATCGATCGGCTTGCCGTTGAGCTTGAAATTGTAGGTCTGCCCAGATTTGCTCACCTCAACGATTATCTTCTCGTTCTCGATTTCGACGATGTATTTCATGCAGTGTTTCTGGAACCTCTTGGCCAAGTGTCCGTTAGCCGCCGGCCGGAACGTCGGGATTCGAGTGGCACTGGGTTTCTGCTGCGCCGGCCAGGTGGCAGCTATTCTAATAACTCCCCATAATCTACCTCTATTCCGCCCTTGACCTTCTTGTAGAAAATCAACTTGGCGTCTATTCGCTCCGGCAGTCCGGCTTTTGATCTGTAAGTATCGGGCTTGATGGACACAGCGATGTCGCCGATGAAGCCGTCAACCCCCCTTGCTTCCTCACCAGGCTCAGACAACCTGCAAGTCGTTCCTGTTAGCTCGGCACCCCGCTTCAGTATGGCCTCTTGGAGCCTCAATCCAACGAATGTCTTGACGATGACTAGATCTCTTACCCACCTCTCCACTGTTTCGTCGTCGATCTTTTCAAGAGAATTCTTAAGCTGCTTTACCTTCCGGCATATCTTCTCTGTGGCCTCCCTTATCGCATCTGGTTTCTGCTGGAGATACCACCTTTCCCATTCTGGCAATTTCTTTCCTGTGAAGTGCTGGATAAGGTCGGTCATCCGGCCTACTACTTTTGGCCGGGTGCCTTGTGCATATTGGTTAGCCATGTTGATCAATGGGCTCGCATATTTGTGGAAATCAGGCGTTTCGATGTCCAAATACCTATGGATTTCCTTTGTGCTGATTTTTACTTTCATGGTTGCACATCAGCAGACGCTGCTTGTCTTTGGATGGACTTGAACTTAGACCTGTACCTGTAGTCAAGTGAGCAATCTACGTCGACCAAGCCGCTTTTGATCAAATGGGCATTTAGAAAGGTCTTATTGCGTAGGTAAAGGTAACAGAGAAGATTGTTTTTTTCGTCGTGCTTTATAGCGTCAAACTTGAGGAATACTCTCTGTCCACGCGTTTTCTCACGCAAGAATTGAATGGCCTCTCCATTTCTCTCTGCTTTTTCCTTTACACCCAGTAGCTTAATTGTCAAACCGTCATTTAGAATCAAAAACTCCGGAGAGATTATCTCCTTCACGGTGCAATATCCTTCTCTCTTGGAATGCGAATTATCTATTTTGGAACCGAATCTCAGTTTCCTCGGGTCAACCTTCTTGTCAAACTCTATCGGATCCTCGAAGACGTAGGGAAGTTTCGTTATCTCTGAGGTGTAATCAACGTTCAACTTCTCCTGCTTCACCATCTCTAACACTGCGGATTCAAGAAAGCTCTTTTGCTTCCAACCGAGCTTCTGCTTTATGATTGGAAGGAAGTGAGTGTTTATTTCATATCCTATCGAGTTCCTGTTCAGTTTCTTAGCTGCTAGAGAAGTAGTCCCACTTCCGAGGAACGGATCAAGGACTGTGTCGGCGACAAAACTGAACATCTTAATGAGGCGTCTGGGTAACTCTTCAGGAAACATCGCGAGATGCTTATCCTGTTTTTCACCTGGGAAACTCCAGTGGCCTGTGAAATACTGATTCCATTCCTCATGAGTCAGCTTTGACTGCTCCTTAATCTCTTTGGAGACCCTGGGCGGAGTTCCATATTTCTTGAAAATCAGAATGAACTCATAATCCAGCTTGATAATCCCACTTCTCGGATATGGGAAAGAGCCCATCACAGTGGCTCCGCCGGTGGTATGACAGGTTGTTACCTTTTGCCAGATAATTGCGCCCATATAATCAAAGCCTATAGTTTCGCAAAACTTGATTATCTCGGTTCTAATGGGAATGATTTTGTATCTTCCGTAATAAACCGACCTGGCAAATTGGTCACCGATGTTCACACATAAACGGCAACCTTTATGCAGAACCCGGTGACACTCGTTCCAGACGAGGTTAAGGTTATTGATATATTTCTCGTAGCTGTCGTGAAAGCCTATCTGACCTTTGTTACCGTAATCTTTCAATTGCCAGTAAGGTGGCGACGTAATAATGAGGTGCACAGACTCATCCGAGATTTCCCTCATCCACCTCGAATCCCCTATTGTTATCTTGTGAGTGGTTTTCATAATCCCGATCTTAATACAGTTCTTCCCGGGCCGCTATTACCTGACAATTGTGTTGCGAACTGCCTCCCTTCTGCCGAAGGCTTTCCAGGGATTCTGTTTCTGTTTTCCATCCACTCTGCCAATCTTTACTCTCCCTTTGTTGGTCAGATCATACCACACTGCCGCCAGGGCCGCAATCTCCTTTAAGGGGCGTGGAAATCCGTCGCTGGCGCTGGCGGATGCTCGATACTGTTCATCGATGAAATGGGTGGAGAACTCACCTGACAGGAATTCAGGGTGATCCAGCACCTGGCGGTGGAATGGCACTGTAGTGGCAATTCCGGTGATGACGTATTCCTCCAGAGCGCGGCGCATCCTCGCAATCGCCTCCCGGCGATCTTTTCCCCAGGTGATGAGCTTCGAGATCAGGGGATCGTAATAGACCGGCACTTCGAATCCGCCATAGACTCCGGAGTCCACCCTCACACCCGGCCCGGAGGGCTCTCGATAGCTTCTTATGAGCCCGGTCGAGGGCAAAAAATCGTTCTGTGGATCTTCGGCATAGATGCGGCACTCGATGGCGGCTCCGTTCAGATTTATATCCTTCTGGGAATACTGGAGCTTCTCCCCGGCAGCGATTTTAAACTGCTCCTTCACCAGGTCTAGACCGGTCACCATCTCGGTCACCGGATGCTCCACCTGCAGACGGGTGTTCACCTCCAGGAAGTAGAATTTTCTGTCCTTATCCACCAAAAACTCCACTGTCCCGGCATTCACGTAACCGGCGGCTCTGGCGGCTTCAACTGCAGATTCTCCCATCGCCTGACGCATCTTCGCATCGACGATCGGGCTGGGGGATTCCTCTATCACCTTTTGATGGCGTCTCTGAATGGAACATTCCCTCTCCCCCAGATAGATGACGTTTCCATGTCTGTCCGCCAGAATCTGGATCTCAATGTGGCGGGGCCTTTGCAAGTATTTCTCTAGGTAAACGGTGCCGTCCGCGAAGTGAGATTTCGACTCTGAGCTTGCGTCCCGCAGGGAGGATTCAATCTCAGCTTCATCTCTTATAATCCGCATCCCCTTGCCTCCCCCCCCGTAGGCGGCCTTAATCAAGACCGGCAGGCCAAACTGGTCAATGAAGGACTTGACCTCCTTGGTGGAGCTGACACCTCCGGGTGTCCCGGGAACGATGGGCAAGCCAGCCTCAACCATCGTCTGGCGAGCTTTGAGCTTATCTCCCAGAAGCCTTATTGCCTCCGGAGTAGGTCCGATGAAACACAAGCCATCGCTTTCCACCATCTCCGCAAAGTCGGCGTTTTCAGCCAGAAAGCCGTATCCGGGGTGGATGGCCTCGGCGCCGGATTTTTTCGCCACCTGGATTAATTTCTCCATCACCAGGTAGCTTGAGCTTGATGGCGGGGGACCGATGGGATAGGCCTCCTCCGCCAAGCGGAGGTGTAAGCTTTTCCGGTCGGCCTCAGAGAAGACCGTAACCGGCGTGATTCCCATCTCCCGACAGGCACGGATCACCCGGACCGCAATTTCTCCCCTGTTAGCGATCAGGATTTTCTTAAACATTTGTGTCTATCGGTCGTTGTCTCCCTCCAGTGCGGAGGCCACGGGCTACCCGGCGTTCACGTCTTCAGAATTCTTCCGAGAGGTGCGTAATTTCAGCTGTTGGAACGACTTTCAGCTGAAAGGCTGAATCATCGGAGTTTTCTGTAAATCGATATAATATTGCTCCTAAAACCTCCCAGCCCGAGGCTGTCCAAAATCTGCAAATGGAGATAAGAGCCCCAAAAAATCAACTTGCCGAACCTCAGCAAGT
>Ga0315547_1003126_pt1 | contig 11020 bp, 12 predicted proteins | sample SalMarSW160240MG_2_FD_202542 | JGI IMG/M metagenome (GOLD analysis project Ga0315547, IMG submission 202542) | Salt marsh sediment microbial communities from the Plum Island Ecosystem LTER, Massachusetts, United States - Salt Marsh Sediment SW1601-240 ... | reverse complement strand
TGAGGGGATCCCTGTCCCTGATATGGTAGGACTCGAAACCTACAGTGGTTTTGTCCAAGAGATGCAAATGGCAGAACAGGCCCGACGTGTGTTGGGCGGGGAATTTACTTGGGAGTGGGTTCCCAGTTCTCGCAAATTGCGTATTTACTCCAGGTGGACCTTGAGCGGCACAATGCTTGTTGAGTATATTTCCGACAAGATCGATCTCAAGTATCTGTGGGCAAAAGAACTGGACTTGATCGTCAGACGCACGCTGGCCGAAGCGAAGGACACTCTCGGCCGCATCCGCAGCAAGTATCCTGAGTGGCCAATGGCAGGTGGGTCCAGGTCAATGGACGGTGACACGCTACTCGGTGAGGCGCAAGCTGAAAAGGAAAAGCTAGACGAAGACATCGAGTTACTATCATATCCAGTGGCGTTTTTAGCGAGGTGAGTAGATGAAAGACTTAGCAATAAAATTAAGAGGTTTAGTTGAGCAGGAACCTGACGATACCAGTTTGGATGATCAGGCGTGGCCAAACAGGATAGTTCCACTCAGCTATCTCTTGAATCACCTCAAGGGACTTATGGGACCGGAGGCAGCCGAAGAATTGGAGTTGAAGGTAAAGACCCCTCAACGACTCCAACCTGCGGCCATTTCGGATGGAGACATGCTTGAGGTTTTGACCGACTTGTACGGAGAGGATGCTGCGTCAGAAATCCTCAAGCCATTTCAGGATATTGAGGCATGGGAGTTCGATTAGAACAGGGGCCGATGGATGTTGGTTTCACTCGCACAACTGTTGGAGCAAGGATCTCCGTACAGCAAGCCGGGTATAAAACCTGGCAAGCCGCGACGATACAAAGCTCCACGGATCATGAAGAAAAAGGATCGGTCCGGAAACGTCGGTGCATTAATCCGACATTGCATGGCGGCTGTTGCTCCAAAGAAAGGCGGTATCGGAAAGAAAGGCGCAGAAGCAGCGTGGAACATCTGTCGGTGGGCCATGACGAAGTACAAGTTTCTCAAAGGCCCATACAAGAAAGGTGCTCCACCGTCGCCCTACACCGGAAAAGTAACAGCCAGAGGTGCTCGCAGAAACATGAAGCACGCAATGGGTGCATGCCCACGTGGCAAGAGTAATAAGTCAGAATTAAGAAGGAAGCAGATGGTTTTTACAAAGTTGTTCAAGCACATCGACAAGTGAAGGAAGCTTCCATGCTATCGGACGCACTCAAGAAGATTTTTGGTGAAGCGGGAGACAACCTTGCGAGCCAGATCGATGTGCTTTTTGAGGCTTCCGATAGCGTGGATGAAGGTTACCACGGCGGTGATGGTAAATTTCACAGTGGGCACAAGGGAGCGAATCTGTGGTCTCGTGACGGTAACCGATTCCGGGTAGTGGTGAACAAGGAAGGGCGTCACTGGAAGGTGCCTGTCCGGGGGCGGCTGCGGAGTCAAATGTCCAAGATGGAACGCCGGAAGGCAGAGCAGCGTGACGCTCGCCGGAAGAAGCTTGGGAAGGATACCAGCCTACCAGAGGGTTATAATGCTGGCTCAGACGAACTAGATGCCATGATGGACCCGGTAGAGCGTGAAGGGTTATTCCGGTCACCACTGGACGGTATTTCTGAGGCATCCGACGTGAAGGTGGACCGGCAATCAATCGAATTCGCGTCCGGCCAGCAACCGGATAAGGGCTGGATCGATAAGGAATTCGCTACCCTGATGGGCTTCGAGTTTAATGTTAACGGAAAGACACTGGCTCAATTACTCGGGAAACAACGGCGAGTGCTACAGGCCACTCTGGAGAAAATAAAGTCAGACGATGCGATCCGGGCTCTCCAGTCACGTACCGGAATCGCTGTGATGAAAGATGTTTTACGGGAGGCCGGAAAGGGAATCCAGGCGGAGTTGGTTGACGTGGCGAGTAACATTGGATGGGACGGTGCGAAAGTGAAAGGCATCGATCTGTCTGATGATACCTCGTATTGGGAAGCGAAGATCAATCCTAAAAAGGAATCGATCCATTTCCGGGTGGAAGTGGATGTTATGGGAAATTGGATTGGGAAGATGGGCGAGGATGTCGTTGAGGAAGTTCTAACGGTACTATCGAAACAGAACAAGTAAGGTACTGAATGGGCGAACTGACTACACCGAGCATCGAGATTGAGCAAGATCTCCACGACGCATTTGCAGAAGAATATAATCGTCTTGGCGGAACTCCTATAAAGCTCTGGAGCGTGAGACGCGCTGCTAGTTTTGATCCATTGTGGGATGAACCCAGTGTACAACATGGATACGATCCGCTCTATGGTGAGCATGCTGGATCCCCACCACCGGCCGACAGAAACGAAGTTCCAGATAGGAAGGAATGGGGATTTCAGGGTCCTTGGGAATTTTGGGGGGTGGTTGAATTTGAGGAAATTGAAGGTCAGGCTACCTCCATCGAAGACAGCATAACGACGGAAAAGGATGCGACTGCATGGATAGCCAGGCTTTCACTGGACGATGCTGGTTCACCATATCCCAAAAAGGGTGATGTTTTCGAGTTGAGATGGAAAGATGCATCAGACAAAATCATGTTTTTCGACGTGACAGGTTCCAAGCGTGGTGGCGCATTAAATGATTCGCAAACATACGTTCAGTTTGCAGTCGCGCTCAAAAAGCGATCTAAATTCGACCCGAGTAGACGGGTTGAGGAATGAAATAATCGGAGGATGCGATGAATTACAGGGACACGATTGAGCAGGTTGAAAGCATTGTCGGTGGTGGTGTTACGGAAGAGGAATCAAAGACAGTATCCGCAATCAAGACACTGGAGAAGGAAGACTTCAAAACCAACGAGGATTTTTTCAAATTGGCACAGATAATCAAGGGCCTAGCCGCAGCAGCAGGTAACGATGATAAGACGGCACAGAAATTCTTGGCAAAGCTGGGAGATGCTATTGGCAAGAGTGTAACACTCGAATCACTGGAGCCGGACGATGAAGTCATGGAGGCTTTAGAGGAAGAGCTTCTGAACGAGAAAGTCGAGATCGTTGATCGAGAAGCATACAAGAAGGCATTGACTCCGGAAGGTCGCTTCAGGGATGGATTTTCCGGTTGTGTCAAGTTTTTCAGCAGCAAGGCGGTAAAAGGTGTGACTAGCCCAGAAGGACTCTGTGCAAGCATTGCTAAGAAGAAGTCCAGCTAGGGAGATTGGAGCGAAGTAGGGTATGGCCATAGATCAGACAAAGGTTGCATTGGCTCGGAAGACGGGATTGGCATACGTGTGCGCCATGTGTGAGAGATACTGGAGAGCGGCCGAACATGGTGCCAAGTGCTGTGAGGTTGGCCTGAACGGTAATCAGTGTGGCGGACCACTTGCGGGCATGACCTTTCCGCAGTACCAGGGACCGCTAAAAGAAGCCAACTGGTCTTCATTTTGCTTCAGGTGCGGGGAGCCGTCTGTCGCCGGAATACAAGTCAACGGTCGTGGGAAGATGCTCGGGCTCTGCGAGAAGCACATCCACACCATTGAGCGATTGCAGTGCAGGGAGACCGGTAAATCACCAGTCGTTGAGTATCGCGGGGCTGGCAACTTACTGGACAACGATCCGCGCACATGATTGCGCCGGGAGGTAACCATGCCAATCTTAAGCGATAGAGCCATTCTGGAGATCGAAGCTCAGATCAGGAGCGAACTGATCGAGTCTGACTTCAAGAGTATGAAGGGGAGCGGTCTGAGTTGGGAAGATGCCAAGAAGTATGCCTTGGGCCTGGATCAGACATCCAGGATGCTTCTAGGGCACGTGGTAGCACGTGCGGACTCTGAAGGTATCAGTGCTGTAACTCAGGGGATGCTGGAGCGCATCGGGAGGGCTGTGTCTTGGCTTGGCGGTGCGAAGATGGGAAGTCTAGTGTACGACGCCTATAAGGCTGCTGGGGATAAGAATGTGGTAGATGCCCTTGGTGCCAGTGCCAGAGAAAAAATACCTTCAAAGAAATTCTTCGCTGGTGAGTACGACTTCAAGAACGCCGAGAAGGTGGTGGATAAGAAGATTACTCCGGCAGTAAATGATTTTGGGAAGTCTGTTGAGGGTGGCGACATCGAAGGTGTGAAGAAAGCTGCCAAAGATGCTTGCAACGCTTTCGCGGAAATGTGGACTATTCTCAAACAGAAGCAGGTGGCTGCCCCGTTGAGTAAGGCGGCGAAGGTCTGGAGTTAATGTTCGAAATCAAGCCAGAACGGAAGAACCGTCTAAGTCAGCGGTTCACGGGAGAGCTTGTAGCGCGGGAGAAATCCGCCATGAAGCTACTTCCTCGCAAGGCTGCCAGTGTAACACTCCAAGCAGTCAGGAACGGCATACCTCCAGAGAAAGAATGGGACGTGTATCGGGACTCACTCGGTATCTATGAGCTTGCCGGAACCGGAAAAATATACGAAGTTGGTGTCGTATCGAAACCAAAAGAAACTCAACTAAAGGTAATTGACACGTATAGTACCGTATTGTATATTCAGCCACGAGGTCGTGGAACTGAGATCTCTGAAGCTGCACTGCTCTTGCAGCGGTACGAACCCTGGTCTCTTTCCACGTTGCCATATGAGCCGAGCCCGAAGGAAGCAGAAGTAATTGCCCGGCGAGTGAGTCCGCGTGAAGTTAAAGCGGTTGAGATTAAGCTGAGATCTTTACTTGGACCTATCGAACGGGAATTGGCTCGACTCGGAGTTCGGTTGCGAAAGCTTCCGAAAACGGTACTAAACAGGAAAGTCAAAATGGATCTTGCGTACATGGCATTACGGCTAGAACTTGGACTCGCTGGTTTTCCACACGTGCCGCACTGGCGTCCGGTTCTTCGAAGAATAGTTAAGAATCCGCACTTGACATTCACAGACAAAATAGAACGAACGATGACCGATCCGAAATACGGAAACTGGAAGGGAGAGCACATCCTTCCGGAAATGCCCGAATCGCTTGTTAATAATTTCAACGACTTCCAAAGCCGAATATCAGTCTGATTGGAGGAAGATCATGAATATCGAAAAGGTAAACCACATTCTTGGGAAGGCAGTCAATCGGTTACTGATTGAGGAGAATGATGCTCTCCAGCAGGTGGTCGAGCGGGCAGAGGTTGGTGGCGACGACGACGATGCTTTGAAGAAAAACAAAGATCAGGCGGGAGAGGATCTGGAAGACTAGCGACTAGATGATGACACCGAGTAAAAAACCGCCACCTCGGAGGGAATTGCCGTGGACAACATCGAAAACGTGAACGCTGTTCTCAGAGAAGCTGCGAACAGGTTAGTTTTCTCCGAGAATGAGCGATTGAAGATCGCTATCGACGAAGCTATTGTTTTAGCCAATGACGCGGATATCGTTTTCAGCAAGAAGGACTCGGGTTATGAGGCCGTGGTAGAAAAGCGCCCAGGACCGGGTATTCCGTTGTACATGGCATGGCTGAAAACACCTGATAATGGTAAAAAGATGAGGTACAAGAAATCAGTCAAGTCAATGGGTGATGCCAAGAAACTCGCGCTTGCGGCATTGAAATTCATGGTTACGTGGGAAGGAAACCTGCCTAACGGGTTCGTGATGGAGAATTTGGACGAAGGAACGTGGGCCATCCCAGACACCACAGCCAAGATGAAAAAGCTGGGTGGTTTGCTCAAGAAGAAGTTGCCGGTAGGTGATATAGCTGATGATGGTTCCGAGTGGGCCAAGGGAAGTGCAGGCGATTTGCTCGGCCCTATATGGGGAGACGATTCTCTGTTCGACGCACTTGGCAACCTGTACGACGCGAAGGGGCCGAAGGCTGATGCAGTGCCGGTCATTCGCAAATATTTGTCAGCGTTGAAGAGGTATCTTGAGAAGAAGAAAGTCAAGCCGGAAGTGATTGCTGTTCTGGATTCGTTTTCCGAAGACATGGACGACCTGGACGAGGCTCGTCCCAGTGATGCTGATTGGAAAACCGCAAAGAAGGTAGCGGTGGATCCGGCTAGCAAAGCTGTTTACTGGAATGTAGGGGGTATCGTCTGGCTGGTGGGTGGCCCGGGAAGCAATGCTCAGGTAAACCAAGGCTCACTCAAGGAGTTCCTGGCCGCTATGAAAGCCGGTAAGTATGCGGCCAGGATCAAGATGGTAAAGAAAGAAAGCACGGAATATCTGGACGAAGGCAAGAACCAAGCAGCCGAGATCGGTGACTTTGTGATGAAGAAGTCAACGGTAACACCGGCCGATTTGGTCAAGAAATTCGGTATCGAGATACACCACGCCCAACAGATTGTCCAGGCAGCGGTTTCCGCTTTCGGGACTGGCGGTAAGGGCATCAACTGGTATGTGAAACAGATCGCCAAGATTCTGAAGTCGAAGGCTCTTAAGGGCAAGGAACGCGACAAGGCTTGGTATCCAGAAAGCCTGGACGAAACCAAGCAGAAGATGGTGAATGCTCAGAAGCCAGAAGCCGTGCGGTACATGGAATCTCTTGGCTGGAGTGAAACTGAAATCAGTCGGATGCTCTTGGGTAGTGGATACAGTGCCGAGGAAGCGGCCAAGATGATGGGCAAGACGGTCGAGCCCGCAGCCGAACCCGTGATGGAAGAGTCTCGGGAACCGGTTCCCTTTCAGGAGATGCTGAAAGCCGAGTTGACCGAATCTGTCAGCGAGGCCGAAAACCGACTCCGCGACATATTTCAGGGCAAGCAGTATAAGGGTATCATCCCAGACGCCGATATCAAGACAATGCTCAAGAGCCAGGCTTGGATTAAAGTTGCCGGGAGCGAGAAGAACCTACAGAAAGCCTGGAAAAACATGATTGATGATGATTTTATCGAGAAAAAGGGTAAAAACTGGGTTTGGACTCTCGGATACACGGAAGCGGCCAAGGAAGAGGATGAATACAGCGGAGCAGATCACTTACGGCGGCTTGGGTTCAGGGAAAGCGATATCAGCGGACTTCTAATGGAAGCCGGAGCCAGTAAGGCGGAGAGTTCTTCTTTTCAGGACGTGGCTTCGAAACACCAGATCAAGATCGCCATCAAAACCCTGAACATGAATAAGGTTGGCGCTTCGGTCTTGGGTGGTCCGAGCCACAAAGAGGCTGTTGAGATATTGCGTAAGAAAGCCAGATGGTCCGACAAGAAGATTCGCGCAGCCCTGGAGAAAGCCGGGCACAATGCGACTGACATCAAGGATTTTATGGGAGAAGATCTGGCAGGACAAGAGGCGAAAAGACTAGCAATAGCTCCGATCAAGCTGGGTGTCATAGACAGACAGGAATCAACAATACTCGGCGATGGCCTTGCCGAATTGGAAGACATGGGAATTGGCGGGAGCGAGATTACTTCCCTACTCGAAAACGTGGGACACCACAGGGAAGCTGTTAATCAATTGACCGAGACTCTGGATCTAACAGAGGAACTTCTGTGGAAAAAACCTGGGAATTGGGACGAGGTGATTCACGGAAAGAACTGCCGGATACGCTGGAATAACGGACATGTCGCCAACAAGATGTGGATCGAGGAACTGCCAGGTAAGCCGGTGAAACGCAAGGTTCAGTACAGCCTGATCCAGATGCCTCCATGGATGTCTGGCAGTCAGAGCGCACTCGTTTCTCCATTCATTCTCGGGAATCTCTTGCGAGATGCCAAACTCTCGAAAAGTATGGACTACAACAAGGCCGTGGATGCCATGAGAGGGGCCATCGCAAAGGCCCTGGATGGAGTCCTGAAGAAGCCTGGTGGACAGGAATTCATCGGGAAAATGAAGCCAGAAAATGTCGTTGATAGTTTTTTTGATGGAGACACGGTTTCGTATCTACAACTCGAACCGGATGATTATAGCGACATGGTTGCGAAGGCCAAGGATTTCAGCATGGATGTTACATGGAATGAATTCAAGGCGTACTCGCCGGGCTCGGATTTACAGTCGCACGATCCATCCTACACGTTGTTGGCCTCCAAGAGTCCGACGGCAGCCAGAAAGTTGTACAAGATCGTGAAAGCGGACCCAAAGGTGCTGGAAAAACTTTCATGGGATCAGGTTACGAAGTTCCTGGATAAGAACAAGATTGGGTGGGATTTGCATTTTAGCGTATGGCACTAAGGAGTTGAAGTGGCAGGACCGGGCGAGACATTTTACGGAACAGTTTTTATCCGTAACTTCGACATGGGACTTATCAAGGATACCTTGGGAGCTACCCTATTCGATGTGGTACGGGATGGCGAGACCACTAAGCAGTTCATTCTCGATCTCCCCGAGTTGGATGGATATGGGTCAGACGAATACAGCGGTAAGATTCCTGTGATTTTCTGGCCTCCGGAAGGGGTGTTTGATCCATATATAGTTCCAGCAGTTGTGGTTCGTCCCGGAGATCCAATTCCTGCGCTACAGAGATGGGAATCTCTCGGTGGAAAAGCTTACAGGCTACCGGCTGAAGGTGCCAAGCTAATTACCCTGTCAGATGGAAGACAGGGTTATGACCGGTACGAGGATCGTCCGAAGGGAATGCCTTTCGACATCCCTTACGATGTTGAGTTCAAGGCCCGGAAGCGGTGGCAGAAAGTCGTGATGCTCAAACATGCCATGAAGAAATTCTGGCCACGAGTTTTCTATACTACTGATACGGCTGGAAATGAGCGGACATATGGGATGAATGTGGAGGCTCAGAGTAGCGCTGACGAATTGGCGGATGTTGCAGATCGGACACTTGTGTATGTGATGTCCCTGTTGGTAGAAGCGGAGCTTGATATTAACGATCCAGTTATCCACCGGGCGGTAACTCAAAATCCCGTGTTTAACTTTGAGAACGCAGATCCAGATGGGGCTTGCCGTAAGAGTGTTTATCCCGCTGGACCTGGTATCTGGTCAAGAGGATGTTGTAGACGATGATAATCAGAAACTCTTATTCGAAGTTTTACCAGAGAGGAGAATGATATGCCAAGGTACTACTACAAAGGCAAAGTTCCGGTGCCCGTAGATCTCGGTGGTGGTAACGTGATTTCGGTTACCCCCAAGACTGAGTTTGAGGCTCCCTCCAATGCCATCAGAGGGAAGCTCAAGAAAGATACCGTAAAGCTTCCAGACAAACCGGAAACTCCGGTTCCTATAGTCCCGGCTCCCGTATCGAAGCCTGTAGCATCGGCTCACGTACCGAAGCCAGTTATGGAACCGGCTCCCGTGGCGAAGGCGAAAGAAGATGACGAGAAAGAAGAAAAGTCCGGTGAAAAATCGGATGATGATAAAAGCGCAGAAAGTTCCAATCGGGGCCGTAGGCGCGGTGGCGGACGATAAACGCCTTACATGGCGCTAAACAAAGGGAGACCCGACAATGAGCGAATATTTGCACCCTGGAGTGTACATTGAGCGGAGAGCAGGCGGTCCAGCACCCATAGTAGGCGTTTCCACGTCGAATCTGGGTACTTGCGGGTACACACGCATGGGACTGACAGACAAAGCTGCCCTCGTGACTAGCTGGGAGCAATTCCAGTCCAAATTCGGAACGTTCACGTCGAAGGGCCTTGTCCCAACGAGCGTGTTCGCGTTCTTTGCCAACGGAGGACGCCGAGCATATGTCGTTCGCGTCGTGGCCTCCGATGCCGTGGGGTCGCACTGCGACGTTCCCGGTACGGATGTTACGGCTGAAACTCCGGCCGATACCGTCCCGACTCCGGACGATTCCGAAACCGAGTTCACATTCACACTGACGAATCCTTCGGCGAAACGCGGAACGGTTGTGTTCGGTTGGACTTCCACCGCCACGCCCTATACCATGACCGACAACGGTGATGGAACCCTAACCGGAGTTGGTGCAGCAGCGGCTTGCTCCGGCACCATCAACTACGAGACAGGCGCGTGCACGGCAAATTGCGTCGGTCTACCACCCACGGTTGCTGATTTCAGCAACGACTATACCACGTCTTTGTGGATGCTGGACGCCACCTCCGAGGGCGAGTGGGGCGACTGGATTCGCACTGAGATCCAGGGCAGTCCAGACTACTGGAGTGCAGCCACCGCTACATACACGCGCTGGGATTTCCTGGTGTACGTCAAGGACGAAGGAACGCAGAAATACATCCTACGTGAAACCTTCGAGGCATGTTCCTTCAGTGATGCCAACGATGATTCGTATTTCCCTGATTGCGTCAATGATGACATCAAGGGGTCCGATTTTGTCACAGTATCGTTCGGAACGGAGTCCGGAGTCTGCCCCGATCTGGAGGGAATATCCGTCACAAGCGAGGCCCCGTCAGACACGGCCCCAGTGCCCGACGATGCGGAGGTGGAATTTACCTTTACACTGGACAACCCCGTAGTCGCAAAGTCTACGTTGACGGTCACCTACACGGACTCCGCTGATGCTGTAAAAACGTTTACCGACGACGGAGCAGGAAACCTGATCGGTGACGTAGATGCTAGTGGCGCTAACACCATCGACTACACAACCGGTGCGATCAGTGTAAAAGTTCCTGTAGCGGTAAAGACCGGAACTGATTTCTCATCGGATTACTACACCATGCCGGTCGAATCCGTATGCCGGTGCGATTACACGGGTGGTTCCGACGGCACAGCCGCGATCAGCCGCAACGAGGTGTCGAACCCTACGCTGGCCGGTTCCTTCCGGGGAATCTACGCGCTGGGCAAGACGGAAGAATTCCTCAACGTGGCGATCCCGGACTTCGCCGGGGACGTGACAGTCGCCAACGACTGCATTACCGAGGCGGAGAGCCGCAAGGATTGGTTCATTGTACTGGCGACTCCTGCCGGGATGGACCCACAGGAAGCCAAGGATTACAGGCAGCTTACCGGTGCCTGGAATACGCCATACGCGGCGATTTACTGGCCGTGGATCAAGATCTCCGATCCGGTTACGAACAACACTATGGACATTCCACCCGTGGGTCACGTGGTTGGTGTGTATGCCAGGACCGACAGCAAGAAGAACGTCGGCAAATCCCCTGGTGGTATTGAGGATGGTAAGCTCAACTTCTCCGTTGGTCTGGAGTACGATGTTGAGTTGAGTGAGATCGATATCCTCAACCCATCAGGTGTCAACAGTCTG